>Ga0137369_10003390_pt1 | contig 16286 bp, 12 predicted proteins | sample SagtaG_12_FD_104918 | JGI IMG/M metagenome (GOLD analysis project Ga0137369, IMG submission 104918) | Vadose zone soil microbial communities from Sagehorn Ranch, Mendocino, California, USA - Sage1_L_113_16 metaG | ecosystem: Environmental > Terrestrial > Soil > Vadose zone | place: USA... | reverse complement strand
GACCTCTGAGCACGAGCGAAAAAGAACGAAAACTCCGAATTGCTTAACCTCAATGCGCAGGGTTACCTTTTCCGATGTCTCGACGATCCCCTCTCCGGTTACCTCTTGAGATGGCTTGACAGGCGCCCCGGTCCTGACCTGAGACCTGAGACATCGGACTTGCACCTTCACCGGCGGGCCCGGAAGAAGAGCTGAAGAAGGGCGGCGGATTCTTCTGCCATAAGTCCTCCTTCGACTTCGCAGCGATGGTTCAACCGGCCGTCGCGGGGGATGTCGCCTAACGTGCCGCAATAGCCGGCCTTGGGATCCGCGCATCCATAGACGATCCGCGCGACGCGGGCGTTGACCGCCGCGCCAGCGCACATGGCGCAGGGCTCGACCGTGGCGTAGATCGTCGCGCCCTCCAGCCGCCATGTGCCGGCGGACCGGGCGGCTTCCCGGATGGCTTCGATCTCCGCGTGGTGGGTAGGATCGGCCAGAAATTCCCTGCGATTGCGTCCCCGTCCGATCATCTTCCCCTCGCGCACGACGACGGCGCCGATCGGGACCTCCCGCTCGGAGAAGGCAATCCTGGCGAAGGCCAGAGCCTCTCGCATGAAGTGGAGGTCGTCGGCGGAGAACGGCATCTCCGCGAAGGCTAACTCAACACCGGCAAGGGCGTCCTTCTCGAGAGCCGTCCCTCCGCTCGAAGGTCGAGAGGCCTTGAAATAGAAGAGTTAATCCGTTAGTTTCCCCCTTCCTGCGCCCATAGCTCAACTGGATAGAGCGTCTGACTACGGATCAGGAGGTTGGGGGTTCAAGTCCTCCTGGGCGCACCAACTCCACCTCCGCTCCCTCGCGCTGCTCGGGAGGCGAAGGCGGAGCGGAGGCGGAGGCGAACTTTCGGTGCCCGCTTCCGTAGAAACAATAAGCTGAGAGTTTGCGGTTAGAGGGAAGTGCCGATGTCCAAGAAGTGGAAGATCGTACTGGGGATTGGGGTCGCCGTCGTGCTGGCGGTCGTGTTAATGGGCTCCCTGCGAAGCAAAGACAGAAACCTGCCGCACGTGACCACCGCCAAGGTCGAGAAGGTGGATCTGCTGTCCAAGGTCACGGCGAACGGAAAGATCCAGGCCCGCCTCAAGGTGGACCTCTCGGCCCTCGTCATGGGACAGATCGTCAACCTGGCCGTCAAGGAGGGGGACAAGGTCGGGAAGGGGCAGCTCCTCCTCCAGATCGACAAGGCCCAGCTCGCCGCCGCGGCCGCCGGCAGCGAGGCGAGTCTCGCCGCGATGCGCAACGACCTTGCGGCCGCACGCGCCACCGCTGAACAGGCGCGCCTGGACTTCGAACGGGCCAAGCAAAACTACAACGCGAAGATCCTGGCAGAGGCCGATTACCAGAAGGCGAGGTCCGCCCTGGATACCGCCAAGGCCACCCTCGCCGCGACGGAGGAGCGCATGCGGCAGGCCGGGGCCACCCTGGCAGGAAGCCGTGACTCTCTTTCCAAGACGACCGTCACGGCCCCGATTGCCGGCATCGTGACCGCCCTGCCGGTCAAGGAAGGCGAGGTTACGGTCATCGGCACGATGAACAATCCGGGAACGCAGCTGCTGACCATCTCCGACATGTCAGAGGTTGAAGCGGTCATGATGGTGGACGAGACTTCGGTTCCCCAGGTCAAGGTGGGGCAGACCGCCAACCTGACCATCGACGCCTATCCGGGCCAGAAGTTCAAGGGCGTGATCACCGAGGTCGGGTCTTCGCCGATCCCCAAGAACGATCCGGACCTGCTCTCGCTCGTCGCCAACTCCGAGGCGATCAACTTCAAGGTGAAGATCCGGGTCCAGAACCCGCCCGCGACAATTCGCCCGGGCTTCTCGGTCACCGCCGAGATCGTCACCGGCCGCAACGAGGGGGCCACGGCGATCCCGATCCAGGCTCTCGTCGTTCGCGATGTCCCCAAGAAGGACAAGAAGGCCGCCAGCTCCTCCGGAAGGCCGGACACCGAGGAGGGGGTCTATCTGATCAAGAACGGCAAGCTCGAGTTCCAGAAGGTCGAAACGGGGCTTGCCGGCGAGCTCATGATCGAGGTCAAGAAGGGACCGGCGGTCGGCCAGGAGATCGTGACCGGGCCGTTCAAGGTCCTGCGCCAGGTCAAGGAGGGGGACAAGGTGGTCGTGGAAAAGGAAGGGGACAAGAAGAAGGGGACTCCCGGACCGGCAGTCTCCTAGACCGTTTTCTTCATGAGGACCGTAGAGCTCTTCCGCCTCTCCTCCTCGGCGCTGACGCGCCACAAGATGCGCGCCTTCCTGACGCTGCTGGGCGTCATCATCGGCGTCGCGACGGTGGTGGGCGTCGTGTCGGTCATCTCGGGGTTGAATACCTACGTCAAGGACAAGCTCTTCGGGCTGAACCCGGACATCGTGATCTTCACCAAGTACGGGATCATCACGAGCCGCGAGGAGTGGCTCATTGCGCGCAAGCGCCGCGACGTCACGCTGACGGACATGCGGGTCGTCGCCCAGGAGTGCCGCCTCTGCGCGGAGGTCGGCGCGGAGGGAGAGCGCAACCGCCCGGTCAAGTACCTGGACCGGAAACTCTCCGACGTGGAGATCCAGGGCCACACGGCCAACATGACCTCGCTCCTGCGGGTGGACATCGCGACCGGCCGCTACTTCACCGGCAGTGAGTACGACCACGCGGAGGCCGTGGCCGTGCTCGGCTGGGACGTGCAGGACCAGCTCTTCGGCACGCAGGACCCGATCGGCCGGATCATGAAGATCGACGGCTATCCCGTCAAGGTCGTCGGGACCCTCGTCAAGCAGGGCAACGTCATGGGACAGAGCCGCGACAACGTGATCTACATCCCGCTGACGCTTTTCAAGAACCACATCGCGCCCACGCAGGACATTGCCATCTTCATCAAGCCGGTCGGCGGCGTCGAAGGGGCCAATGCCGCGACCGACGAAGTGCGCACCATCCTGCGCTCTCTGCGAAAGACGAAGTTCGACAAGGACGATCCCTTCGGAATGGTCACGGCCGAAATGCTGCAGACCCTGTGGCGCAATTTCTCCCAGGGCGCCTTCCTGCTGATGATCCTGATCTCCGGGATCTCGCTCGTGGTCGGGGGGATCGTGATCGCCAACATCATGTTCGTGTCGGTCGTCGAGCGGACCAAGGAGATCGGCGTGCGGCGCGCGCTGGGGGCCCGGCGGCGCGACATCCGCCGGCAGTTCCTGCTCGAAGCGGCCTTGCTGGCGGCAATCGGAGGCGTCATTGGCGTGGCGCTGGGCTCGGGCATCGCCCTGGCGGTCAACCAGGTCTTCCCGGCGCAGGTGAAACTCTCCTTCATCCTCATCGGGATCGGCGTCGCGACCTTCACGGGTTTGCTCGCCGGATGGATCCCGTCGTCCAAGGCCAGCGCCCTGCCGCCCGTGGATGCGCTCAGGTATGAGTAGTTATCAGTTTTCAGTTCTCAGTTTTCAGTTTTGCTCAAGGCTCGTCGGAACTGATAACTGATAACTGATAACTGATAACTGAGAACTGAGAACTTTTCTATGTCTTCCATCTTTTCGCACCTGCGCCGGGGCTTCGGCGAGAACATGCGCTTCGCTTTTCTCGCGGTGCGCGCGCACAAGCTGCGGGCCTTCCTGACGGTCCTCGGAATCGTGGTCGGTGTTGCCACCGTGATCGCCATGGTGTCGATCATCAACGGGTTCAACAACAACATGGTGCGGAACTTCCAGAGCTTCGGCGCGACGCTGGTGCAGTTTCAGAAGTTCGAGCCACGGTTCGGTCCGGGGCGCCGGGACGATAGCGAGAGAAACCGCAAGGACTTGACGCTCGAGGACGCGCTGGCTCTCAAGGCCCAGATCCCGGAGATGCGCGCCGTGTCCCCCGAACGCTACCTGTGGAACACGGACATCCACGTCAGGTATCGTGACGCGGAGACGACGACACCCGTCATCCTGGGCGCCGCGCCCGACTACTCGATGGCCAACAATCACTTCGTCGCCTACGGGCGCTTCTTCACCGAGGCGGACCTCGAGCACTCGGCCCCGGTCGCCGTCATCGGAGAGGACGTCCGGGAGGCGCTCTTCGCCCGTGAGGATCCCTTGAGCAAGTGGATTACCTTGAACGGAGCGCAGTACCTGATCATCGGCGTCTTCGAGAAGAAGGGAAAGATGATGGGGCACTCCAACGACAACTTCGTGGCGCTCACCTTTTCCGGGTTCGACCATCAGTTTCCCTGGATCAAGAACAGCCACGGCGACACGATCCACATTGCGACCGTCCCCTACCGGCCCGACCAGATCCCGACGATCATCGAGAAGGGGAGGGCGGTGCTGCGCGCCCGCCGGCATGTCCCCTTCAACAAGCCGGACGACTTCGCGATCTACACTCCGGATAAGCTGATAGAGAGCTTCCAGGCGATCACGCGCGGCGTCACGCTCGGGATGGTTTTCATCGCGCTCATCTCACTCTTGATCGGCGGTGTCGGGGTCATGAACATCATGCTGGTCTCCGTCACCGAGAGAACGCGCGAGATCGGCGTGCGCAAGGCCGTTGGGGCGTTCCGGCGCGACATCGTGATGCAGTTCCTGACCGAGGCGACGACGCTTTCGATCCTCGGTGGCGCGATCGGGGTCGTGGTCGGCGTGGCGGTGCCGGCCGCGGTCAAGCGCGCCTTCGAGGCCTTGCCGGCGGAAACGCCGATCTGGGCGATCCTGGTCGGCCTCGCTGTCTCGCTCTCGGTCGGAATCTTCTTCGGCCTGTATCCCGCCGTGAAGGCCTCACGCCTGGACCCCATCGAGGCGCTGCGCTACGAATAGCTGTCAGTTATCAGTTTTCAGTTGTTCAGTCCAGCTCGTCGCGAAACAGAACTGAAACTGACAACTGTAAACTGACAACTCATGTCGCATGTCTTGGGCGGGTTGCGCCGCGGGTTCGGCGAGAACGTGCGTTTCGCGCTGCTCGCGGTACGCGCGCACAAGCTGCGCGCCTCTCTCACCGTGCTCGGAATCGTCGTCGGCGTGGCGACGGTCATCGCGATGGTCTCCATCGTGACCGGGTTCAACAACAACATGGTCAACAACTTCCAGAGCTTCGGGGCGACGCTCGTGCTCTTCCAGAAGTACGAGCCGCGGTTCGGGCCCGGCGGGCCGCGGCCGGAAGGGGAGCTGCGACGCAAGGACCTGACGCTCGAGGACGCCGCCGCGCTCAAGGCCTCGATCCCGGAGATGCGCGCGGTCTCTCCGCAGCGCTATCTGTGGGACAACAGCGACTACCATCTTCGCTACCGCAGCATGGAGGTCCTGTCTCCGCGCGTTTTCGGCGTCATCGAGGAGTACCCGATCGCGACGAACCGTCCCATCGCGCAGGGGCGGTTCCTGACCACGACCGAGGTCGACCATGCGGCCGACGTGATCGTTCTGGGCGACGAGATCCGCGAGCGGCTCTTCCCCAACTCGGACCCGTTGAACAAGCGCATCCAGCTCGGGCATGACTCCTACACCGTTGTCGGGACGTTCGAGAAGAAGGGGAAGATGTTCGGGGAGTCGCAGGACAATCTCGTCGTCATCCCCCTGACGACCTTCGACCGCCACTTTCCCTGGATCAAGGTCGGCGGCAGCAACGGTGACGCGCTCCGCATCGCAACGATTCCCCACACTCCCGATCAGGTCCCCGTGCTCATCGACAAGGCGCGCGCGATCCTCCGGATGCGCCGGCATGTCCCCTTCAACAAGCCCGACGACTTCGGGATCGTGACGCCGGACAAGATGATCGAGAGCTTCCAGGGAATCACCAGAGGAATCACGCTCGCGATGGTGTTCATTGCCTTCGTCTCGTTGCTCATCGGCGGCGTCGGGGTCATGAACATCATGCTGGTCTCTGTCACCGAGCGCACGCGCGAGATCGGCGTCCGCAAGGCGGTCGGGGCCTTCCGGCGGGACATCGTGCTGCAGTTTTTGACCGAGGCGACGACCCTGTCGCTGCTGGGCGGCGCGATCGGCGTCGTGGTCGGCATCGCCGTACCGGCCGCGGTCAAGAAGGCCTTCGAGGCGCTTCCGGCCGAGACGCCGCTCTGGGCGATCCTGGTGGGCCTCGTCGTCTCCGTCTCTGTCGGGATCTTCTTCGGCCTCTATCCCGCCGTGAAGGCCTCGCGCCTCGACCCCATTGAGGCCCTCCGCTACGAGTAGCGACCAGGGCTGAGCACGGCCGACTTTCGGTGCCCGGCACGCGTTCGCTGTAGACTGATTCGCGAAAAACCGGTAACCGGAAAACGCAATGTCGAAGACGTGGAAGATCGTTTTGATCGCCGGAGCCGTCGTCGCTCTCCTGCTGGTTTTCGCGTGGGTCTCCGCGCGCGATCGCCGCATCCCGCGCGTGACGACCGCCCGGGCGGAGCCGGAAGACATGGTCTCCAAGGTCACCGCCAACGGAAAGATCCAGGCCGAGAAGAAGGTGGAGCTGTCGGCGCTGGTCATGGGCCAGATCGTGAACCTCGCGGTCCGCGACGGCGACGCGGTCAAGAAAAGCGACTTCCTGCTCCAGATCGACCGGAACAGGGCCGTGGCGGAAGAGGCCGGATCGGCTGCGGCGCTGGCGGGGAGCCTCGCGGCGCGGGACTCGGCGCGAGCCACACTCGAGCAGGCCCGCCGCGACGCGGATCGGGCCAGGAGGAACTACGAGTCGAACATCCTGCCGGAAGCCGAGCACCAGAGGGCGAGGGCGGCGTTCGAGACCGCACAGGCCGACTTCCAGGTGGCCGAGAGGCGCGTGGAGCAGAACCGGGCCAACCTGAACGCGTCCCGCGACACGCTCTCCAAGACGACCGTGCGGGCGCCGATCGATGGCGTCGTGACCAACCTGCCGGTCAAGGAAGGCGAGGTCACCGTCATCGGTACGATGAACAACCCGGGGACCCAGCTGATGACGATCTCCGACATGTCGACCGTCGAGGCCGTGCTGATGGTCGACGAGACGGATGTCCCCCACGTCCAGGTCGGACAGAAGGCGATTCTCTCGATCGAGGCATATCCAGACCGGGTATTCGAGGGACTGGTCACGCAAGTCGAGAACTCGCCGATCGCCCGCACGGACCCCGAGCTGCAGGGGCTGATCACGACATCCGACGCGATCAACTTCAAGGTGAGGGTCAAGCTGATCCGCCCGCCCGAGAGGATCCGCCCGGGCTTCTCGGTCACCGCGGACGTCATCACGGGAACCAAGCCTCGCGTTCTGGCGATCCCGCTCGCGGCGATCATCGTGCGCGACTCGCCAAAAGGGGAGAAGACCGCCGCCGGGCGGATCAAGACGGAATCGGGGGTCTACGTTCTTCGGGAAGGGAAGGCGAGGTTTCTTCCGGTCCAGCTCGGGCTGGCCGGCGAACTGAAAGTCGAGATCACCGGCGGGCTCGCTGCCGGCCAGGAGATCATGACCGGTCCCTTCAAGACGTTGCGGACGTTGAAGGAGGGGGACAAGGTGAAAGTCGAGAAGGAAAAGAAGGGAGCGGAGTCCTCCGGCTCCACGAGCTGACATGCCTTTGGGAGAGGTCTTCGCGGTCGCTCTGCAGGCCTTGCGCCGCAACAAGCTTCGGTCCTTCCTGACGCTTCTCGGCGTCATCATCGGGGTCGCGACCGTCGTCTCGGTAGTCTCGATCATCAGCGGCTTGAACGGCTATGTGCGGGACAAGGTCCTGAACTTGAATCCGGACGTCCTGGTCTTCACCAAATACGGAATCGTCCGCACCCGCGACGAATTCATCCTGCAGCGCAAGCGCAAACCCGTGACGCTCCGGGAGGCGCGGTGGGTCGAGCGGGAATGCAGAACCTGCGCGGCCGTCGGCGCTCAGGCCAATCACCTGGACTCGGTCCACGCGGGCAGGCTCAAGGATCCCGACGTCCGCATCGAGGGACACACGGCCAACATGGAGTCCATGATGCGGATGGATCTTGAGGCCGGGCGCTTCTTCAACCCGGTCGAGGAGGAACACGCGGCGGCGGTGGCCGTCATCGGCGCGGAGGTCAAGGATCAGCTCTTTCCGACCGTGAACCCGATCGGCCGGACGATCTACGTCCGGGGCTACCCGCTCGCCGTCATCGGCCTCATCGTGCGCAAGGGCGAGATCCTGGGCCAGAACCAGGACAACATGATCGCGACCCCCATCACCTTCGTCCAGAAGATCCTGACGGCGAGCGACGAGGTGGCGATCTATGTCCGGCCGCGGGCGGGGCTGGCCGGGATCGAAGCCACGCAGGACGAGGTCCGGACGATCCTGCGCTCGCTGCGCAAGACACCCTACCGTTCCGAGGACCCCTTCGGCACACTGGGCTCGGAGGCCTTCCAGGCGCTCTGGAAATCGCTGACGGCCGGTGCCTTCGCGCTGATGGTCCTGATCTCCGGAATCTCGCTCGTAGTCGGGGCGATCGTGATCGCCAACATCATGTTCGTCTCGGTGGTCGAGCGCACCAAGGAGATCGGCGTCCGCCGCGCTCTGGGCGCCCGCCGGCGGGACATCCGCCGGCAATTCCTTTTCGAGGCGGCGCTGCTGGCGTCCGCCGGCGGTGTCGCGGGAGTTCTGCTCGGCGCGGCGATCGCCCTTCTCGTCAACCAGGTTTTTCCCGCGCGGGTCCAGCCCGCCTTCGCGGTCCTGGGCATCGGCGTGGCCGTCGCGACCGGCGTGCTTGCCGGGCTCGCCCCTTCCACGGCGGCCGCCCGCGTGACGCCCATCGAAGCCCTCCGTTTCGAATGAGGACGCGATGAACCGGCTCAGGGAGATCTTCCGCAGGGGCTTCGCCGAGAACGTGCTCTTCGGCGTCAGCGCGATGCGGGAGCACAAGCTGCGGTCGGGACTGACGATCCTAGGGATCGTGGTGGGTGTCGCGACCGTGATCGCGATGGTGGCGATCGTGACCGGTTTCAACAACAACGTCATCGGGAACTTCCAGGCCTTCGGCGCGAGCCGGATCGAGTTCATCAAGTACAGGCAGCGGTTCGGGCCGGGCCCGCAGACCGAGGAGGAACGCCGGCGCCGCAACCTCACGATGGATGACGTGCTGGCGATCCGGAAGGCTCTCCCGGAGGCCGCGGCGGTCTCCGTCCTGGTCGGCTACTTCGACGAGGAGATCCACGTTAAGAACGGGAATCAGGAGGCGAACAGCCCGTACGTGCTCGGCGCGGACGATTACTACCCGACGGCCACGGCCTACGCGATTTCTCTCGGGCGGTTCTTCACGCCGGCCGAAGTCGAGCACGGCGCGCTCGAGGCGGTCCTGGGAGCCGACGTGCGGGAGGCCATCTTCCCGGCCGAGGATCCGATCGGCAAGGAGATCACCTTGAACGGCCTGCGCTACCGCGTGGTCGGCGTGCTCGAGAAGAAGGGAGAGCAGTTCGGCTACTCGCCGGACAACAAGGTCGTGCTTCCCTACAGGGCGTTCGAGCACCAGTTCGGGTTCCAGGTTCGGCAGGACGGGGTCCGCATCAGCGCGGTGCCCCGGCGGCCCGAGGACGTCGGCATCGTCATCGAGAAAGCCACCGAGGTGTTGCGGGTGCGACGGAGAATCCCGTTCAACAAGCCCAACGACTTCGACGTCATCACGCCCGATCAGCTGATCGGGCAGTTCCGGGCGATCACGGGCGGGGTTACCGGCGCGATGGTCCTGATCGCCCTGATCTCGCTGGTGGTCGGCGGTGTGGGCGTCATGAACATCATGCTCGTCTCTGTCACGCAAAGAACCAGGGAAATCGGGATTCGGAAGGCCGTCGGGGCGTTCCGGCGCGACATCGTGCGGCAGTTCCTGACGGAGGCCATCACGCTGACCACGATCGGGGGATTCCTGGGCGTCGCGTTCGGCGCGTCCGTGTCAGGACTCGTGCGGGCGTTCGTCCCTGCGCTCCCCACCTCCGTGCCCGCCTGGTCGGTTCTCGTGGGACTTCTCGTTTCGATGTCGGTCGGCCTCTTCTTCGGCATCTATCCCGCCGTGAAGGCCTCGCGCCTGGACCCCATCGAAGCCCTCCGCTACGAGTAGCCGGGAGCGCCGGTAGGTCTTGTGTCGCCTAGGAAACGTCGAAGGAGCCCCTTGCTCTTGTCATCCTGAGCGAAGCGAAGGATCTGCTGCCGTCGCGGCGCTCTTCCGCGGGGTCTGCGCCGGAATCCCTGTAAGATTCCCCCGAATCCAATGACTCTTTCCGCGGGAGCCCGGCTGGGCCCGTACGAGATCCTCGCGCCGCTGGGCGCGGGTGGGATGGGAGAGGTTTACCGGGCGCGGGACACGAGGCTCTCGCGGGACGTCGCCCTGAAGGTCCTGCCGGGCGAACTCTCTTCCGATCCCGAACGGCTCTCGCGCTTCGAGGAGGAGGCGCGCTCGGCCTCGGCCTTGAACCATCCGCACATCGTCGTGGTCTACGACGTGGGGCGTTCCGACTCGACCGCCTACATCGCCATGGAGCTGGTCGAGGGCAAGTCTCTTCGCGAGCTGCTTGCCGGGGACCGTCTCTCTCTGAAAAAGACGCTCCAGATCTCCTCGCAGGTCGCCGATGGGCTCGCCAAGGCGCATGCGGCGGGGATCGTGCACCGCGACTTGAAGCCAGAGAACCTGATGGTCTCCAAAGACGGCTACGCCAAGATCCTGGACTTCGGCCTGGCCAAGCTCGCCTCTACCGTGCCCGGAGACGTCTCCGGCATGCCGACGATGATCCGGGAAGGAACTGCTCCCGGAACAGTCCTCGGGACAGTCGGCTACATGTCGCCGGAGCAGGCGAGCGGCCGGATTCTCGACTTCCGCTCCGACCAGTTCTCCTTTGGCTCGATCCTCTACGAGATGGCGACGGGAAGCCGCGCCTTCTCGGGAACGACGGCCGTGGACACGATGTCGGCAATCCTTCACGAAGAGCCCAGGCCCGTCGGCGTCCTGAATCCCGCCGCGCCGATGCCCCTGCGGTGGATCGTCGAGCGCTGTCTCGCCAAGGATCCCGAGGAGCGCTACGCCTCGACGCGTGATCTCGCGCGCGACCTCGCCAGCGTGCGGGATCACATCTCGGAGGTCAGCGGCGTGCGGGAGCCGGTAGCGGAGACACCCGCCCGCGGGAGACGGCGGCTCTTGGTCCCGTTCGCCGCTTTGATTTTCCTCGCCGGGCTCGTCGCCGCTTTTCTCTCCGGCAGGAGCGCGGGGCGAACGACGCCCCCCTCGTTTCACCAGTTGACCTTCCGGCGGGGCGAGATCGTATCGGCGCGCTTCGCACCGGACGGCCAGACGATCCTCTACACAGCGGCGTGGGACGGCAAACCGATCGAGATCTTCGTGAGTCGCCCCGAATCGCCCGAATCGCGTCCCTTCGGCGTCTCCGGTGCCCAGGTCCTGGCGATCTCCGGCTCGGGAGAGATGGCCCTCTCGTTGAACACCCGCGTCCTCCAGCCCTTCATGAGGACGGGAACTCTCGCCCGGGTCAGCGTCGCGGGCGGAGCGGCTCCGCGGGAGATCCTGGAGGACGTGCGGTGGGCCGACTGGGGTCCCGACGGTTCCCTCGCGATCGTTCGGGAAGCGCAAGGAAGAAGCCGACTCGAGTTCCCTATCGGAAAGGTGCTCTACGAGACGACCGGTTACATCTCTCATCCACGAGTTTCCTCGCGGGGCGACGCCGTGGCCTTTCTCGATCATCCCTCGCTAAACGACGATGGCGGCACGGTAGTTATCCTGGACCGCTCGGGAGCGAATAAGACGCCCTCCTCTCTCTTCGCCACGGTCTGGGGCCTGGCCTGGTCGCCCTCTGGTGAGGTCTGGTTTACGGCAGCGCCCGTGGGAGGCAATCGCTCGCTTTACGCCCTGACTCGGTCGGGCCGCGCTCGTGTCCTCTCCCGGGTCACCGGTTCCCTGACACTCCAGGACGTTTCCGCCGGCGGCAGGATTCTCATGACTCACGACGTCACGCACATCGGGATTCTCGGTCTCGTGCCCGGGGAGGAGAAGGAGCGCGATCTTTCCTGGCTGGATTACTCGGTCGTGACCGGTCTCTCTGCCGACGGGAGGACGATTCTCTTCAATGAGTCCGGCGAGGGCGGCGGAGCGGGGTACTCGACCTATGTCCGGAAGACGGACGGCTCCCCGGCCGTTCGGTTGGGAGAAGGAATAGGAAGGGCCCTTTCGCCGGACGAGAAGTGGGTGCTGGCGGTCGTGCGCCCGACCTCGAACGCGCAAGCCGTTCTCTATCCTACGGGCGCCGGAGAGCCCAAACGTCTGCCGGCCGAGGGCTTGACCGTACAAATGGACGCCGACTTCCTTCCGGAGGGAAAGCGTGTTCTCTTGACCGCCCACGAGCCGGGTCGAGGCCCACGGCTTTATTTGCAGGATGTTTCGAGCGGCAAGCCTCGCGCCATCTCACCGGAAGGGTACCGCGCCCTGGGCCGAGCCGTTTCGCCCGACGGCAAGTTCGCCGCCGTCACCGGTCCCGACCAGAAGCTCTACCTCTATCCTCTCGAGGGAGGAGAGCCCGTGGCGCTCGCGGGAGTCTCGACCGGAGACACGGTAGCCGGCTGGGGCGTCAACGGCCGCTCTCTCTACGTCTATCGGCGGGGAGAGCTTCCCGCGAAAGTCTATCTCGTGGAAATCGAGAGCGGCAGGCGAAAGCCCTGGAGAGTTCTGATGCCCGCGGATTCCGCAGGAGTCTCCAACATCACCCGCGTCTGCCCGACGCCGGACGGCAAAACCTATGCCTACGCGTACATCCGTACCCTCTCAGACCTCTACCTCGTCGAAGATGCGAGATAGGGATTTGTGAATTGTGATTTGTGATTTGCCATGACTCTCGCCTCCGGTAGCCGGCTTGGTCCCTACGAGGTCCTTTCCCCGATTGGGGCGGGAGGGATGGGGGAGGTCTACCGGGCCAGAGATCCGCGGCTGGGACGCGAGGTCGCGATCAAGGTGTTGCCCGCCTCGCTTTCGCAGGATGTGGACCGGCTGAGGCGCTTCGAGCAGGAGGCGCGGGCGGCCGGGGCCTTGAACCATCCCAACATCACGGCGGTCTACGACATTGGCTCGGCGGAAGGCTCGCCGTACATCGTCACCGAGCTTCTGGAGGGGGAGACGCTTCGCGGCCGCCTGGGCGTCGGCGCTCTTTCTCCGCGCAAAGCGACCGACTACGCGGTGCAGCTCGCCAAGGGCCTCGCCGCGGCGCACGAGAAGGGGATCGTGCATCGGGACCTGAAGCCCGAAAACCTCTTCGTGACGCGGGACGGGCGGATCAAGATTCTCGACTTCGGGCTCGCCAAGCTGAAACAGCCGGAGGGAGGAGCGGGGAAGTCTGACCTCCTGACGGCGACGGCGGGCACCGAGCCCGGTGTCGTCATGGGGACGATGGGCTACATGTCGCCCGAGCAGGTGCGAGGGAGATCGGCGGACCAGAGGTCGGACATCTTCTCCTTTGGAGCGATCCTCTACGAGATGCTGTCGGGACAGCGCGCGTTCCGGGGCGATACCGCTGCCGACACGATCTCGGCGATCCTGGCGAGGGAGCCGCCGGACCTGGCGCAGACCAATCGGGAGATCCACACCGGGCTCGATCGGATTGTGCGGCATTGCCTGGAGAAGAACCCCGAGGAGCGTTTCCAGTCGGCGCGGGACATTGCCTTCGACCTCGAGGCCCTGTCGGGAATCTCCGCGCCGACGACCGCCGTGGGCACCCGCGCTTCTCGTACGGCGCGGTCGCGACTCACGTTGCTGGTCGGGACGACGGCCGTTGTCTCGGCCGTGATCGCCGGCCTGCTCGCCTATGCCGCAGGCAAGAAGGCGGGGTTCGTCACTCCACCCTCGTTTCACCAGATCACCTTCAGCCGCGGAGAAGTCGGCGGAGCGCTCTTCGCGCCGGACGGGCAGACGATCGTCTATTCGGCGGCATGGGAGGGAAATCCCTTCGAGGTCTTCATCAACCGTCCGGAGAGCCCGGAATCCCGCCCGTTCGGACTCGCGGTAACGGAGCTGCTCGCCATCTCGAAGTCGGGCGAAATGGCAATCTCGCTCAATCGCCGGGCAACCATCCCCTTTGTTCGGACGGGCCGTCTGGCCCGCATCTCGATCGCGGGAGGGGCGCCGCGCGACATCCTGGATGACGTGCAGTGGGCCGACTGGAGCCATGACGGGAAGAGCCTCGCCATCGTGCGAGACGTCGGCGCAAAGAACCAGCTCGAATATCCCATTGGCAAGGTACTCTTCGAAACGACGGGATGGATCGGTAATCCCCGCGTCTCGCCGAAGGGCGACGCGGTCGCGTTCATCGACCATGCCCTTCCCCGCGACGACGGCGGGGCTGTGGCCGTCGTCGATCTGTCGGGAAAAAAGAGGACACTTTCACCCGTTTACGCCACCGCGCAGGGACTCGCCTGGAGACCGGACGGGAGCGAGATCTGGTACACGGCCGCCGAAGGCGGCTTCAACCGCGCGATTCACGCCGTCACGCTCGCGGGGAAAACGCGCGCGATCGGCCGGGTTCCCGGCATCAGCACGATCCGGGACATTTCGAAGGATGGCCGGGTCCTCATGACCACGGAAAGCGATCGTCTGGGCATCCTGGGCCGGGCACCCGGCGAGGAGAAGGAACGGGAATTGGGGTGGCTCGACTTCTCGCTCGTTACGGATATCTCCTCCGACGGGAAGTCCATGCTCCTGACCGAGTCGGGTGAGGGAGGCGGCGCGGGCTACTCGGCGTACCTGCGGAAGATGGACGGATCGCCCGCGGTTCGGCTCGGCGAAGGCAGCACGAGCACTTTCTCACCAGACGGTGCCTGGGCGATCTCGATTCTTCATCCGGCCTCGAGTCCGCAGATCGTTCTGTTGCCGACGGGCGTGGGCGAGCCGAAGGTTCTCACCAAGGAAGGGCTCGACGTCCTCGAGGCCGATTTCCTCCCGGATGGCAAGCGGATCGTCTTTTCTGCGACGGAATCTGGACACGGAGTGCGTCTCTATTTGCGCGACATCGGCGGAGGCAAGCCGCGGGTGTTCACACCCGAAGGCTATTACTTCTACCGCGGCACCGTGAAGCCCGACTCGAAATCCGTGGTCGTGCGCGGACCGGATCGCAAGATGTACCTCTACCCTCTCGAAGGAGGCGAGCCGACGGGGCTCGCGGGCCTCACGGCCGAGCATGTGCCGATACGCTTTGCGCCGGATGGCCGTACGCTCTTCTTCATGACCCGAGGCGAGATCCCGGCCAGGCTCTACCGCTACGACGTCGCCTCCGGACGCAAGGAGCTCTGGAGGGAACTCGCCCCGGCCGATCGGGCGGGCTTGAATACCATCGCCCGCGCTGTGGTTACTCCGGATGGACAGACCTATGCCTACAGCTACCTCCGCGTTCTCTCCTATCTCCAGCTCGTCGACGGCATGAGGTAGAAGATGACGCTCCCCTCCGGCGCGCGTCTTGGCCCCTACCAGATCCTCGCGCCTCTGGGCGCGGGTGGGATGGGGGAGGTGTACCGAGCCAGGGATCCGCGGCTAGGACGCGAAGTCGCGATCAAGGTCCTACCGGCGTCCTTCTCCCAGGACGTGGACCGTCTGAGACGTTTCGAGCAGGAGGCGCGGGCGGGAGTCCTGAACCATCCCAACATCACGGCAGAAACCAGGACCGGCAGGCGTGAACTCTGGAGGCGATGCCCTCCGACCCGGCTGGAGTGCTCGCGATCTTCGGCGTCTGCGCGGCGACCGACGGGGAGTCGTTCGCCTACAGCTATGCGCGAATTCTCTCGGACCTCGTTCTGGTCGAGGGAGTGAAGTGAGTTGTGAATTGCGAATCGTGAATTGCGAATCGACGGTGGTCTGACGATGGGGAGCGCGGTTCCGAAAGACGTGATGGTGGTGGGCAGAGAGCTGGCGATCGTCTGGGAGGACGGGCGGGAGGACTACATCCCTCTGGAAAAGTTGCGGCGCAACTGTCCCTGCGCGATGTGCAAGGGGGAGAAGGACATCTTCGGGAACGTCTACAAGGGGAAGGAGCGGCCCTACACGCCCGCTTCGTTTCAAGCCGTGGCGCACCGGCGTGTGGGCGGCTACGCGCTTCAGATCGACTGGGCCGATCGCCACAACGACGGGATCTACTCCTGGGACACGCTGCGCCAACTGGCCGAGGAAGGAATCGGGTGACCTGCGATCAGGTGATCGGGCGATCGAGTAATCTTGGGCCCTAAAGGCATCTTTCTTGTCATCCTGATATGGAATGACCGTTGTCAAGGCGAGATCTCTTGGGCGGGTTTTTGTCCGGGTGGAGATACCAGGAGACGGAGGCGGCAGAGAGGCCAGGGCGCTTCGACGACGAGTCAG
>Ga0137369_10003387_pt1 | contig 16298 bp, 17 predicted proteins | sample SagtaG_12_FD_104918 | JGI IMG/M metagenome (GOLD analysis project Ga0137369, IMG submission 104918) | Vadose zone soil microbial communities from Sagehorn Ranch, Mendocino, California, USA - Sage1_L_113_16 metaG | ecosystem: Environmental > Terrestrial > Soil > Vadose zone | place: USA... | reverse complement strand
GAAGGACCAAGGGATGCCCCGATACGAGTCTCGCGAGGAGGAGTGGAGAGCTTTCCTCAGGGGCGATCATCAGCGTTTCGGGAAGCGATCGCCCTGGCGATTCATCCCCTCGGCGCCTCGGTGCGCCCAGTGCTCGGCGCCGTTCGGCGCGCCGGGCAGATGGGTCTTCCGGCGCCTGGGCTTCGTGCCCTGGGAGAAGAACCCGAGGATCTGCCGGTTCTGCCTGAACAAGCTCGGGAAGGACGAGGGCGTCGGCGCCGAGGTCGAACTGTCCATGCTCTTCGCGGACGTCCGAGGGTCGAGCGGACTGGCGCGGGACATGAGCGCCTCGGAGTTCCGCCGCCTGATGGGCAGGTTCTACGAGGTGGCCACGGACGTGCTCGTCGAGAGCGACGCGCTCCTCGACAAGTTCGTCGGCGACCAGGCCATCGGCCTGTTCGTGCCGGGCATCGCCGGACCGCGGCACGCGCGGCGGGCGATCGACGCCGCCGAGAGACTCCTCCGGGAGACCGGCCATGGCTCCGGCCTGGAGCCCTGGGTCCCCCTCGGTGCGGCGGTGAACACGGGCACGGCCTACGTGGGGACCGTCCTCAACCGAGGCGAGATCACCGACTTCACGGCGCTCGGCGATGCGGTGAACGTGACCGCCCACCTTTGCTCCCAGGCCGGCGTGGGCGAGATCCTCGTCACCGAGGCCACCGCGAGGTCGGCCGACCTCTCCCTCGAGGGCCTCGAGGAGCGCCACCTGTCGCTCAAGGGCCACCAGATGTCCGCCCGGGTCCTCCGGCTGGCGGGTGACCGGACGGGCTGAAGGAACGTCGAGCCTCCTGTAGTGCACTGACGTCCTCTCCACGTCGAGATCGGCGCACCTTTGTGTCGAGGTTCTCGGCTTCCCTGGCCCGTGGCCGCGGTCGGGTTCTGCCACCGCCAGGCCGGGGGTAGAGTCGAACCGAAGCGCGGGGAGGTGGGCGACGGCCGGTGCCGGTCCCGATACCGCAGACATGATCCGCACCCCCGACCAGCGTGTGCGGGTCTTTGTCAGTTCCACCCTGGATGAGCTCGCGGCAGAGCGCGTCGCTGTCCGTCGCGCGATCGAACAGCTGCGCCTCACACCGGTGATGTTCGAACTGGGGGCCCGTCCTCACCCGCCCCGGGAGTTGTACCGGGCCTACCTTGCGCAGAGCCACATCTTCGTCGGCATCTACTGGCAGCGGTACGGCTGGGTCGCGCCGGACGAGAGCGTCTCGGGGCTCGAGGACGAGTACGTCCTGTCGGCCGGGACGGCGCGGCTGCTGTACCTGAAGAGGCCCGCGCCCGACCGAGAGGAGCGGCTGTCGGAGTTGATCGAGCGCATGCAGTCCGAGGACTCGGCCTCCTACCGCCACTTCCAGACTCCCGACGAGCTGGCCCGCCTGGTGCAGGAGGACCTGGCGATCCTGCTCAGCGAACGCTTCGAGGCCACCGATACTCGGCCCACCGCTGCCGCCGCCACCGAGCAGCCGTCCCGGAGCCTGAGCCCGCCGCCGCTGCCGCCGACCCCCACGGTGGGTCGGGAGCGTGACATCGCAGCCGTGGCGGAGCTGCTGCGCGGTGGGACGCGGCTGCTCACGCTGAGCGGCGCGGGCGGTATCGGCAAGAGCCGGCTGGCGCTCGAGGTGGCGCAGCGGCTCGCCGGCGAGTTCGGACCGGACCTGTTCTACGTCTCGGTCGAGGCCGTCACCAGCCCCGAGCTGGTGCTGCGCACCATCACCGACCGCCTGCAGCTGCGCCTCGAGGGCACGCGGGGCCCGCTCGACGCGCTGGTCGAGTATCTGCGCGAGCGCCGCAGCTTGCTATTGCTGGACAACTTCGAGCAGGTGGTTGATGCCGCCGCGCAGGTCGCAGCGCTGCTCGACCAGTGCCCGCGGTTGCAGGTGCTGGTGACCAGCCGGCAGGTGCTGCGGCTACAGGCGGAGCGCGAGTACCCGGTCGCGCCTCTGGACGTGCCGGCCGAGCACACCGCCGGTGAACGGGTGCTGGCCCAGGTCCCCTCGGCGGTCCAGCTGTTCGTGGAGCGTGCGCAGGCGGCGCGACCCGGCTTCGAGCTCACCTCCGCGAACGCGGCCGTGGTGGCCGAGCTGTGCCGCCGGCTGGACGGGCTGCCGCTGGCGATCGAGCTGGCCGCGGCGCGGATCAGGCTGCTGTCGCCCGAGGCGCTGCTGGAGCGGATCGAGCGTCGACTCGACCTGCTTGCCAGCGGTGGCCCGGACTTGCCGGCGCGGCAGCACACGCTGCGGGCGACCCTCGACTGGAGCCATCAGCTGCTCGCACCCTCGGAGCAGGCCCTGTTCGCGCGGCTGAGCGTGTTCGCGGGCGGCGCGACCCTCGAGTCGATCGAGGCCGTCTGCCGCGACGACGGGCCGGAGCTGCTGGATGGCCTGTCGTCGCTGCTGGAGAAGAGCCTGCTCACCTCCAGTGTTGGCGAGGCGGTCGGCCAGCCGCGGCTGCGGATGCTGCAAATCGTGCGCGACTACGCCCGCGAGCGGCTCGCGGAGCGGGGCGAGACGGCACGGTTCGGCGACCGCCACCTGGACTGGTTCCTGCGCGCCTCCGAGCCGGCCAACGTGTTCCACCACCCCGACGCGTACGCAAACTGGCCGGTCATCGAGCCCGATGCGGACAACTTCCGGGCCGCCGTGCGGTGGGCAATCGAGCGGCGCGCCCTGCACTCGCTGGCGGTGCTGTCGTGGAACCTGTGGCCTTGGTACTGGCAATCGGGGCGGCTGCTGGAGGCCCGCGGCTGGCTCGACGAGGCGGTGGCGCTGGTCGGCCCCGACACCGACCTGGGCGACGCCGCCCGTCTCTGGTTGTGGGCGGGGGTGGCGCGCTTCCAGACCGGAGACCTCGCAGGCGCCGAGCCGATGGTCACCCGCGCCGCATCGACCTTCCGCGAACTCGGCGACGAGGCCGACGCAGCCGGTGCGCAGATCATGCGCGCCGGGGTGCTGATCGGGACGGGGCGGCCCGACGAGGTCGACGACGAGCTCGACGGGGCGCTGAAGGTGATGCGCGCACGCGGCATCGACTGGGGGGTCGGGTATGCGGCCTTCACCCAGGGCAGTCTGGCCGAGCTGCGCGGCGACGTCGCCGGCGCCCGGATCGCCCAACACGAGGCGCTGGCGGCGGCAGGCCGGATCGGCTTGGAGCCGCTGCAGGCGCTGGCCCAGATTCAGCTCGCGCTGCTGGACCTGGCGCAGGGCGAGCTCGACCAGACTCGTCGCCTGCTGGCGGCGGCCGCTGCCACCCTGGAACGGATCCGGTACCTGGAGGGGACCGGGTACGCGCTGGATGCGGCCGCCGGTCTGGCCATCGCCGAGGGACGGCCGGAAGAGGCGGCGGCAGCGCTGCGCGCCGCCGACGAGATCCGCCAGCGCCTGCGGATGCCGATCTGGCCGCTGCTGCAGCCGCTGCGCGACTCCCTGGTCGCCGCCTCTTCCGGCCACCGGCCGCCGAAGGTCGGCGACGACCCGTGGTTCGTGCTGCGATGGACGCTGCGCAGCGCCTAGGTCGGATCGAGCCGCGACTCTCAGCCCGCAGCACGGGGCTGCAGATGGGAACGATGTCGCGGGACACGTGCGACCGATGCCCCGAGACATCACCACTGGGGGTCGAAATCCTTGCTACCACCTTGACTCGCTCGAGGCGAGCGCGAAAGAGTGGCTCTCCAAGAGAGAGGAGTCCCATCATGCTGCACATGGTCGTGAACACGCACACCTCGGATACCTGCGCCTTTCGGTCCGAGGAGAACGAGAAGGTAATGGTCCCGGCGATCCAAGCGCTCGGCCAGGCCGCCACGGGGAAGGGCGGCAGGCTGGCCGGATCGTGGATCAACACCACTTCTCACACGTTCTTCTTCCTGATCGACGCGCCTGACGCCCACGGCGTGAACGCGATGCTGGAAGAGTCGGGATTGGTCGGGCTCACCGACTCGGTCATCTACCCCGTGGAGCAGGCGGAGGCGGTCATCGAAAAGGGCACCGGCCGTCGTCCGGGGGCCTGAAGGCCCGATTACCCGGCCCATCCACCCCAGCCAGGCTAACGTGGACTGGTGCCTTCAGGAGGAATCGAACCTCTGACACTAGGAAGTCCCCGGCGAATCTTGTGCAGTCGCGATCAAGTTTGAGCCGGGGGTAATCTCCTTGCTACGCACAAGGAAGATGGGGAGGAGGAGTCGGACTTCAGGGCCACGGAAGAGGAACTTCGCCGGAGGCAGATGACATGACCAACCAAAGGCAGAGTCCGGACAAGTACAGCGAGCCCATCGACGCACTGCGTCACTTGGCCCGCGCGCCTTTCGAGACCCCTGAGGAGCTGCTTCGGCTTCGTCATCGAATCACGAACGAACGAGCACGAACGCACCGGGGGATTCTGGAACGCATCGCGCAGCAGGCCGGTGTCGATCTAGAACCAATTCTCGAAGACGCACGGCGTCGGAACGCCGCCAAGCGCCATTACGTGACGGAGACGCTCGCGAAGCTGGAGGCCCAGGCGGCAGAGCTCGCGAAAACGGAGAAGGAACACTTCCATCGAATCCGGTCGGATTACCTGAACAGCTTTGGCGGTAATCCGCCACTAGCGGCCGGCGGCGCCGAATTGAAGTTCCACCAGCCTATTCAGTGGCGGGGCGAGGCTCGGCCCGGTGAATGCAACCAAATCATAGGGTCTTGGTGCCACGTGGATTTGGGTACGTACGAGGCGACCGCCGAGATAGCCGCGCCAGACGCTGTCGGGATCTGGTTGTATCCGTACATCTACAGCGACAACGGCGACTGCGAAGAGACGCTTGATGCGCACACGCTGCAGGATTTGACCTATCAGATGGGTCCACCAACCGCGAGCTTCGCGGTGAACAGCATACGCGTCGACTTGATCGGCAATGGCAAGGCGACCTGCATCTTCGGCGACTATTCAGGATTGTTCGTCAAAGCAGATCCGCTATACGAACACACCTTCGTGGAGATGGACGTCTACATTGCCCAGCAGATAAGCGGAGCATGGCAGCAGTGGCCGCTTCTCTCCGACAAGCTGTTCGTTGGAAAGGGCGAGTATGTCCGGCAGATTCGATCGGTGCTCTCGGGTCAAACGTACCCCTCAGGCATCGTTATCAGGGGCCCCAATGTCGGCGGCGGGGATCTTCTATGTCATGTGCAGGTGGCCTGCTCTTCGGGAGCGGCGGGATCCGACGGCCGTGTACAGATCGATTTCCGCGCCCCTGATCATGGCATCTTCGTCGGCGGCGTGGCGTTGCTTGGCGAGTATGTCTGACTGTTATGGAACTTGCCGCTGAAGGCACGGACGCCGGGTCGACGCCCTGCTTCCAGTTCAATTCAAGGCGCCGCGTGCTTCGAGCGCGGTCATCGCTCTGCGGAGCTGGGCGGCGCGGGCCGTGGCGGTGCGCGCGGTAACGAGTTTCAGGATCACGGCGTACCGCTGAGTCTTGTTGAGTGCGTCGAACGCCTGCGCCGCCTGCGGTCTCGCCGCCAGGGCGGCGGCGAGATCGGGTGGGACGGAGGCGTTGCGCTGCGCCTCGTACGCGGCGGCCCACCTGCCATCGGCCTTCGCGGCCTCCACCTCGGCCAGGCCGGCCGGTCGCATCCGCCCGGCAGCGATCAGCTCCTCGACCTTGGCCACGTTGACCTGCGACCAGCGGCTGCGTGGCCGGCGGGGCACGTATCTTTGCAGGTAGTAGACCTCGTCGTAGGACGTGCGCTGGCCGGAGACCCAGCCGTAGCACAGGCCGAGGTCGACCGCCTCGTCATCTGTTAACGACGGGACGCCTGATCCCTTCTTCGCGATCTTCAGCCACACACCGACCCGCTTGTCGACATGCGCGTCCAACCAAGCCTCGAACTCCGCGGCCTCGCGAAACGCGATCACCTCGCCTTCGCTGACGGCAGGCTTCGTCGACACACGTGACTCCTACGGTCGGAGATCGGGTTCGCCGAAGATACCACCCACCTCCCTGCACCTTTGGCGAGCGGTCGGCGATCCGGTCACCGTGCAGGCTTGTCCTTGAGTGGGGCGCTTCTGTCAGGACAGGGGAACGTACAGGCGCCACTCCCCGGGCACGCCCTTGAGTTCGTGGGGCCCGCGGTCCTCGTAGCCGAGCCCGGAGCCGATGGTGAAGTCTTTGACCGTCTGGGAAACCAGCACCTCGCCTGGGACCGCCGCATGCATGACGCGCGCGACGTGGGCCGCGATGCCGCCGATGTCTTCGCCGCGGAGCTCGACCTCCCCGGTGTGAAGACCGGCTCGGATCTCGATGAAGAATCACTGAACCCCTCGCCGGGTGAGCCGATCGCCAGATCGCGGTGACCGGTCGTCTTGCCGAAGTGCGCGGCCACAAGGTAGTTCCCGAACGTGTCGGGCACTTCGGCCGAGTCCGCGACGCCGGCCGTGTCCCGTGTGAAGCGCTGGTCCCCTGTGGCGGTCAGGCCGTTCTCGGTGCCATAGTTCACGTGGACCATGCCCGCGTTCTCGCCTCCAGACAGGTCCTCCCCGGGTGCGCCGACGGCGAGATCGCCGTGATTGGTCTTTCCCAGGTTCGCTGCCGCCAGGGTCATGCCGAACACGTCCCCCTGTTCGGCCGAGTCGGCGATACCGTCGACGTTCTGATGCCAGATCTGGTCGCCCGCGGCGGCGAGACCCGTCGCGGACCCGTAGATCACGTTGACGGCGCCCTCACTCTGTGCGGGACCGACCGAGTCGTTCGGGACGCCGATCGCCAGGTCGGCATGGGAGGTCTTCCCGAAGTTGAAGGCGACCAGCGATTGACCGAAGCCATCGCCGTCTGCGGCGGTGCCGGCGATCCCGGTCGAATCTGAGTCCGAAACGACGTCCGTTGCGCCAGGCGCCACAAGGACCTGTGCCCTGGGCACGCCGCCGTGTCACAGGCACTTTGCAAACGCTCGAGTACACCTACGAGATCACCGAATACGTACCTGGCGAATGGCTCGTCATGAGCACGGCTTCGGGGCCCTTCCAGATGGAGACCAGTTACGTCTCCGACACACGGAGCGGTGGGACGAGGATGGAGCTTCGCAACCTCGCACACGACCCGGCAATGGCAAGCGCGATCGAACAAGAAGACCGCACAAATCTTGCTCGACTGACAGGACTTCGGTCGCCTCCGTCGAATCGCTACGGTAGCAGGCCCCTCAGGCGGATCGCATGGCTGCCGCGGTCCACGTGGCCCGCACCACGGGCGGCTCGAGGGGAGCCGCCGGAAGGAGGAGGATCGTGGCTCGCGCACAGATCCGGCGCGTTCTCGGCGTGGTCCTGGCGCTCACCGTCGGTGTGACGTTGCTCGCGTGGTCGGCCCCCGCCAACGCGGCTACAGAGGCGACCTTCCGCGCCGAGGCGTATGGAACGTACGCGTTCGTCGGCGACGTGGTGGTGCTCCGCAAGACGGGGCGCAGCGCCATGGGGTGCACGCCCGTCATTCCGCACCACACCGACAACGCGACCGCCGGGGTGAACGTCCCTGGCCTGCTCTCGCTCGCTGCGATCCACTCGTTCAACGACACGTTCCATGTCCCGGGAGGCTCGGCTGGACGTTCGACGGCCGAGACGACGGGCCTGAACTTGCTGGACGGCTCGGTCACGGCGTCCTTGGTCAAGGCCGTTGCGCAGACCACGTGGGACGGTGTTCGGTTCCGGAACAGCGCCAACGGGACATCGTTCGTGAACCTCGTCATCGGCGGGAACCCGATCGATGCCACGCCCCCGGCGAACACGAGGATCACGCTGCCAGGCATCGGCTACGTGCTCATGAACGAGCAGGTCAGCGTCCGGTCCAGCCAGAAGGCCTCGATGCAGACCAACGGGCTGCGCGTGGTCGTCACTGTCCTCGACAACGCCTTTGGGCTCGAGGAGGGCACGCAGATCATCGTCTCGCACGCAGAGGTCATCTCGAAGGACGTGACCGGCCCGCTGACCGGAAACGCGTACTCGAGCCAGGTCACGCTCGGGAACGAGATCGAGTCCGAGCCCACCGCGATCGTGTGGGTGCAGTGCGTCGGGACGAACGGTCAGCTGCTGACGAACCAGGTCGCGGGGATCAGCGTGCCGACGCTCCTGCAGGCCGGCACGGCGACGAACACGGCGCGGGGCTGGACGTCGCCGTTCCCGAAGGGCACGACCACGTCGACGGTCCAGGGCGTAAACCTGTTGAACGGGCTGGTGACGGCGACCGCGGTCAAGGCGGTCGCGAGCGTGGCCAAGCCGGGCCTCACTCCGACGTTCAGCACTGAGGGGACGAGGTTCCTCGACCTGCACGTGACCGGGTTCCCCGAGATCACGGACGCGGTCGCTCCGAACACCTCGATCGACATCCCGGGGATCGGAACCCTGTGGCTCCGCCGGGTGGTGCAGACGGGGAACGTCCGTGAGGTCCGCATGATCGAGCTGGTCGTGAGCGACCCGAACGCGGCGAGCGCACGCCAGCAGTACGGGGCGCAGGGCGTTGAGCCCGGCCTGGTGATTCAGGTCGCCGTCGCGAGGATGGGGCTGCGGCCGCAGGTCTAGGACGCTACGGACCTGGGGGGCTGCACGGAACCGGCAGTTTGGTAACGCCGTCGACCCCCAGGTGCCGTGCCCCGGGAGTGTGCAGCTGACGATGACCGTTCACGCCCGGGCCCTCGTCTTCTCCCGGAGCCTCTCATACGGGGTCTGGCCGCAGAGCCCCCCGTGGGGTCCGTTGAAGTTGTAGAAGGTCACCAACTCCTGGAGCCGGTCGTTGAACAGCGCCGTGTCGTCGATGACCATGCCCTCGAGCATCCGGCAGAACTCCTCCTGGTCGATCCGGTGGGACCGCTCCACCTTGCCGTTCAGCCTTGGGGTGGCCGGCTTGATGTAGACGTGTCCGATCCCGCGGTCCGCCCACCGTCCACCCGTCGCGCCGATGGCGAAGCGTGTAGGCCTGTGCCGAGGCGAACGCTCGCCGCGACGACGAGGGGCGATCGGTGAGCGCAGCGCGACGGGGAGTGTCCGGATGCCTAAGCTCCCGGCCGGAGAACCGCGCAAATCGGAGGGGCGCATGTGGCTCGTGGTCGCAGGTTGGCTCGCATCGGCACTCGTGTTCACGACGTTCTTCATGAGGACGATGATCCCGCTTCGTCTAGTCGCCATCGCCAGCAATGTGGCCTTCATGGCCTATGCCGTCCTCGGACTGAGGTACGGTGTCTTCGGACGCCTCTATCCGATCCTCGTCCTCCACGCGTCGCTTCTGCCGCTCAACGTCCTCCGCCTCCGCCAGCTGCGTGAACTGGTTCAAGCCGTCCGCACCGCGAGCGACGACCAGGCGATACGAGCACTGATCCCATACATGAAGAGCGAGTCGCACGCTGCCGGCGACGTGCTCTTCCGGCGTGGCGACCCGGCCGAGAAGCTGTACATGGTCCAGGAGGGGCGCGTCGTCTTCCCGGAGATCGGGAAGCGAGTTGAGGCCGGCCCAGTGTTCGGCGAGGTCGGGCTCTTCGCTGCGGATGGGAAGCGAGCACTGACCGCCGTGTGCGAGGTTGATTGCCGCCTCTCGACGATCACGAAGGACAAGACGCTCGAGCTCTACTATCAGAACCCGAAGTTCGGTATGTTCCTGATCCGCTTGGTTTCCGAGTACGCGCGTGAGAACGTGGCCCTCGCTGGCGGCACGTCCGGCCCCGGCGACCTTCTGGGCGGGCAAGGTAACGAACCGGCAACTTCCTAGGGGTTCAATGTGGTGGCTGATGAGTTTCCGCCCATCGCTGCTCCATCACGCTGAGGTCTACCAACTCCGTGCTCGATGCTGACTCGCCGATGTCGGTCCCGCTGCTTTGACTCGTGGACCACCTGGCCCGGGACGCAAGCGCTCGATCCTGAAACGGACCCAGGCATCCAAACATCCCAGCGGTTCCAACTCCTCTTCTACTGAACCTTTCGATTGAACCTCCGACCTCTCCTGCTCAACTGGTTCTGAGAGACTCCGGCCCAGCAGCCGGACAAGCAGCGCTCCGGACACGGCTCCGTAGAGGAGGCCAATCAGCACGCCGAACAACACAAACGACTTTGCGGAGGGGGAATCCTGCAGGCGGAGCCATCCGATCACCAAGCCCCACCTAACCACCGCGAAGGCTGCAACTGCCGCCAGGAAGAAGGTCGCGCCAGCACCCCACACCCACCGGCCGGCCCGGTGCACTCGTCTCCGCAGCACCAGCCATTGAAAGACAACGGGCAGCAGCCCGACTGCCAGGATCCCCGTGACCCGCTGTCGCAGAAGTAGTGGAAGCCGCTCGGCCTTCCGGCGTCGCGGCTGACCAACGCTCCGAAGTCGCCATCCTGGACGGCGAACTGGGTATCTCTCTCGATGTGCTCGGGCGCGAAATCCATGGTCTGTGCGGATCCGCGAGAGGACTGGGCCCTCGCACGCACCTGCCGGGGGCACCTCGCGGGGGGGGGGTGGCAGTCCAGCCCGCGACGGCGTTCCAGGTCGGAGGTTCACAGCTCGGCGCGTCAGGCGATCCGCTCCCCGGCTCCATAGCTGACGCCGCGGTCTCTTGACTCGCCGTCGCCGGCCCGTGACGGCCGATCTAGGCTGCATCTGTGTTCTCCGTCGAGGACCGCGACGAGGTGCGCGATTGGCTTCTCGAGATGGCAAGGGCCGACGAGCGTGTGATCGGCGCTGCGCTTGTCGGTTCCCTTTCCGTTGGATCGGGTGATCGCTGGTCGGATCTCGACCTCACCTTCGCCGTCTCGGACGACGCGCAGGTGGACCGGGTTCTCACCGACTGGACGAGCGAGCTGGTCGCCGATTTCGACGCCGTGGTGCTCTTCGATCACCCGAGCGGCCACACGACCTACCGCGTGTTTCTCCTCCCCCACTGCCTCCAGGTCGATCTGTCGTTCACTCCCGCGGCGTGGTTCGCTCCGCACGGCCCCCGGTTTCGGTTGCTCTTCGGCAGCGCCGGGGTGGTCTCGTCACCCGATCCCCCGGACCCGGGCGATCTGTTCGGCTGGGCGGTGGTCTACGCGCGTGCGGCGCGCGGGTACATCGCACGGGGACGTGTATGGCAGGCAGAGCATTGCATCACCGGCGTCCGAGATCGGACCCTGGCCCTGGCATGCATCCGGCGCAACCTCGAGAGTGCCTATGGCCGCGGCTATGACGATCTGCCGCCGGCTGTCCTGGATCCCCTAAAGCGTTCGCTGGTGTCATCATTGGCTCCGGAGGGATTGCTGGAAGCGCTAAAGGCCGCGGTCGATGGTCTGCTTCGAGAGTCGGTCGATCTGGGCGAGCTCGCAACAAAGGCGGGTCGAAGCTTGCGCGAGTGGTTGACCTGATGGGCTGGACAGGTAGACGGATCGGCGCATAGACCGAATCTTGTAGGGGCGCCCTCATACTCCTCCCGTTGGGCCAACAGACAGCCGGTTATGCCGTCCCAGCTTCCACCCTCGGCTTCACGACCGCCCTTCATTGCTGGTCGGGAGTGTCATGGATCAGGTGGGTGCGGCGGGACCGCGTCGACAAGATGGCCATTCGCGAGCTCACGGGCCACGATCTCTCTCCATGACCCGACCCGAACCTGATCTTCGGTCCCCGGCATCCCGGAGTTGCGCTCAAGGGCCGCAGAAGAACGGCGTCGATGGAATCTGATCGCTGTCACTCAAGCGTGACTCTGCTGGGCAGCGATCGCGTCGAGGATCATGCTCACCGTCCGTTCCCCCGGAGGATCGTCTTCCACCACAATCCACTCTCCGTCCACGAGGTTGTGGAAGATCGGCGCGTAGTGGTTCGCCCCCTCGAGCATCCCGAGATCGACTTCGTAGCCGGCCGACCGCAGCTGGGCCGCGGCGTCCTCCGACTGCCACGCGGCACAGACGGTGTCCTGTTCGCCCGCAAGCATGGTGATGTCGGCGTCCTTGTTGCCCCATGCCGAGACGTCGAAGTTGCTCTGTTTTACACCCTCGAACTCGAAATAGCAGCCGGAAATGGCCACGATCACGTCAGGCCGGGTCACGTCGCTGAAGCATGAGACGAACTCCCCGGTCGGATCGATGTCCTCGGTCAGGCCGATCCCCAGCGCCGCGGTCGCACCCAGCGACCACCCGACGAAGGTCACCGGCTGATCGAGGTCACCGCCGTACTCGTCCGCGATGCTGCGAGCAAAGCGATAGCCACACTCGACGTCGCTGGCCGCCTGGAGGAAGCCCTCTCGGGTGCTCAGATCCGTGCGATAGGTCGGGGCGAACACCACCAGCCTTTCGCGAGCCAGCTTCCTCCCGATCTCGCCCATGTTCTGGCCGGTCCCGCCGACGCCGTGAAGGGCCACGACGACGGGCCGCGGGCCCTCAGCATCCGGTGCGAACACCAGGACATCCCTGAGTGGTCTCGTCCTTCACGACCTTCGACGTCACATCGAACCCGGCGTTCCCCGAGCGGTTGTTCCCGCAGGCGGCCAGCAACGTGGCGGCGACAAGAACGGCGGCGGCAAGCGGGATGGCCCTTCTCATCTCGTAGCTCCCCTCGCTAGGACTTCACTAGTCAGAGGCTGTCACAAGAGCGACCTGCGAGCTGGGGCGAAGGGCCCGGCAAAGGTGGAACGTTCGGCGAGGCGTGAGCCTCCTGTGGGGAGCCGGTGTGTCACGCGTCGGGCGGAACCAAACACCTGGTCCGTGCCCCCGGGAGGAATCGAACCTCCGCACACGGTTTAGGAAACGACGTGGATGCGCCTATGCGCCGTTTGCGCCGCTTCAGAAGGTGGCGCGTCAATTCGGGGCGCCGGCGCAGCATGACACTCTTGAGGAAGCCAGGATGGCCAGGCCCGGGACTCCTCGACGGAGCGAACAAACCTCGCGACGGAGGCTGCCGCCGGGTCAAGGGAGAGACCTCTAGGAGATGAATGCCTTTCGAACAGAGGCAGCCGTCCACTGGTTCGTTGCCGTGGAGCGTCCGGACCTTCTTGGCGTTCAGCCTGGTGGCGATCTCATCCAGCGACATCGCTTGCCGAGCACTTCTGGTGCATGCCTTGTCCATGGCCAGCCATATCCCCGTCACGCTGCGCAGTAGGCTTCCCCCCGGCGCCCCACAGGGTAAGCGGAACGGATGCAGAGCATGACAGCTGTGAACTCCGAAGAGCTGGGGAGAGGAAGACGGTGCGGCCAGAGACGAGATACGCGAGATCCGCCGGAGGCTATGTGGCCTATCAGGTCTTCGGCGAAGGGCCTCGGGATCTGCTCTTCATCACGAACTGGGGCAACAACCTGGATGCCATGTGGGACGAGCCCTCGCTCGCCTACTTCTTTCAGCGCCTCAACAGAATCGGCCGCCTCATTTGCTTCGACAAGCGGGGGTCGGGCATCTCTGATCCTGTGCCTCTTGCCTCCTTGCCAACTCTCGAGGAGTGGATGGACGACGCCAGGGTGGCGTTGGATGCTGCTGGGTCCGAGCAGGCAGCCATAATCGGCGATACGGAGGGCGGTCCGATGGCCGTGCTTCTGGCGGCCACCTTTCCTGACCGCGTTCGCGCCCTCGTCCTGCTGAACACGTTCGCCCGGTGGCGCCGGGCTCCCGACTATCCGATCGGCATGCCCGATCCGACGTGGGAGAAGCTCTTGGCCCAGTACGAGCAGTACTGGGGCCAGGATCCAGGGATGCTGGCTCTGACCGCCCCGAGCCTGGCCAGCGACGCCACAGCCGGGGAGTGGTTCATCCGATATCAACGCCTGTCGATGCCTCCCGGCGCGGCAGCACGGATGTATCGATGGGTGACCCAGATCGACGTTCGGTCGGTGCTACCGACGATCTCCGTTCCCACGCTGGTCCTGCACAGAACGGAGAACCGCCACTACCGTGTGGCGTTTGGACGTTACCTGGCCGAGCACATATCCGAGGCGCGGTTCGTGGAACTTCCGGGGGCTGATTGCTACCCGTTCCACGCCGGCGACAGCGACTCCGTCCTCGATGAGATCCTGGAGTTCCTCACAGGGGTTCGGCAGGAGCGGCCCGCCGAGCGTGAGCTGGCCACCGTGCTGTTCACGGACATCGTGGGCTCGACCGATCTCGCTGCTCAGATGGGGGACGCTCGGTGGTTGGAACTCCGGGCGGCTCACGATGAGGTCGTTCGTCGGAACCTGGCCGCCTTCAGGGGGCAGGAGATCACCACGACGGGGGACGGGTTCCTGGCGACGTTCGACGGCCCGGCCAGAGCCGTGCAGTGCGCCGTTCGGATCCGGGATGCGATCCGCTCCCTGCGCATGGACATTCGAGCCGGTCTTCACACGGGGGAGATCGAACGCCGTAATGGCGATATCGGTGGCATCGCGGTGCATCTAGCGGCCCGAGTCATGTCTGTAGCTGGACCGGGCGAGGTGCTCGTCTCGGGAACGTTGACCGATCTCATCGTTGGATCAGGAATTGGCTTCGAGGACCGTGGGGTCCAGGAGTTGAAAGGTGTGCCAGGAGCATGGCACCTATATCAGGTGACGTCCCTGCCGTAGTCGGTGCCTCCCTCACCCCTCCTCCTTAACCCACGCCGGGCAGCTCGGCTGGTACGCGTCCGAGCGATCTAAGGGTCGAGGCTGAGCACCTCAAGCCGCGCGGCATCCTCAAGGTGATGGGCCCGTTGGTCGCCTGGATGGGCAGGCGCCAGGAACGGGCCCGGCTCGCCGTCGGCGAAATCGAACATCGTCGGTGGTGCCGCTCTCCCAACGAGTGTCGCGCATTCCCCGACAACCCTGTCGATCGGGCGACCTCAGCCCGGAGTCCTCGCGAAGGCGCAAAGATGGAGTCGAACACCTCATGACGGCGTAACCTCTCGGCATCTAGCCCGCGCCACCACGAAGACGAAGGAGGCGATGGAAATGCCGAAGGTCTCAAGGGACAGTGCGCCACAACGCCAGGATGCTGGCCCGGTGGTGGATCTGCGCGACGAGCTCGACGGCTACACCGTGAGCTTCACGTCGCTCTCCGAGGACATCGACGCGACGCCTTTCATGAAGGGGCTTCTGGACGACCGCTGCCAGTGCCCACATTGGGGCTACGTCTTTAAGGGCAAGATGACCGCTCGGTACGCCGACCGTGATGAGGTTTTCGAGGCCGGCGACGCCGTCTACGTCCCGCCCGGCCACATCCCGGTGAAGAACGAGCCCGGCACCGAGATCTTGTGGTTCAGCCCCAGCGAAGAGCTGCGCACGGCCGAGGCAGTCATGATGAAGAACATGCAGGCGATGCAGGACGGCTCAACGCCTTAGGCGAGGAGCGTGCGGCAACCCCTCCTCGGGCAGGAGGCCCTGTTGCATCGAGAACACGCCGGCGGCGGCGCGGGTCGAGGCGTTGATCCTTGCGTTAGATGTGCTCCGCGTGGTTGGCGACGCTCTTCGTCTTCATCGAGCCCGATCCCTCGGGCGCAGGCCCGAGCTGACCGCTCGCGGATGCGATATCGGCCGGCATGGGGAGCGTCCTGCCCCTTTCACCACCGCGGGCGCGTCGTGTTGGCGATGCGGACGAGATCGATCAGGTGCGCCCGCCTCGTCGAGCTGAAGGGCGCGAGCGATTCCCTCCAGCACGCCCTCGGAGACGCCGCGGGCGATCCCGCGTTCGAGCCGCGTGTAGTACTCGAGCTGATCCCGGCCAGCAGCGCGACCTCCTCCCGCCGCAGGCCCGACACCCGACGCTTGGCGCCGTAGGCGGGCAGCCCGGCCAGCTCGGGGGTGATCCGAGCCCGCCTCGAGGTCAGGAACTCGTGGATGTCGTTGCGGACGTCCTCCCTGTTGCTCACGGATCGAATGCTACGAGCGCCGACCTGCGAGAGGGAGGCCCTGCCGGTACCCCTAACAGCTCGGTCTCCCTCGCGTCGTCAATGTGTGGGTGACTGGTCCCGTCACACGGGCATACCGACAAGGAGGGAGAGGAGATCACCATGCGAGGAGCAGTCATCTACGGTCCCCGCGACGTCCGCCTCGAGGAGCGCGACGCCCCCACGATTATCGAGCCGACCGACGCCATCATCCGGCTGTCGGCTACGTGTATCTGCGGCTCGGACCTGTGGCCCTACCGGGGCATCGAGCCGGTCCAGGGGCCCGCCCCGATGGGTCACGAGTACGTCGGCATCGTCGAGGAGGTCGGCGGCGCCGTCGATGCGATCAAGCCCGGTCAGTTCGTGATCGGCTCGTTCTTCGCCTCGGACAACACCTGCGAGATCTGCCGGGCCGGCTACCAGTCCCGCTGCGTGAACGCCGTGCTGATGGGCCGCATCGGCACCCAGGCCGAGCGGGCCCGTATCCCG
>Ga0137369_10003367_pt1 | contig 16338 bp, 11 predicted proteins | sample SagtaG_12_FD_104918 | JGI IMG/M metagenome (GOLD analysis project Ga0137369, IMG submission 104918) | Vadose zone soil microbial communities from Sagehorn Ranch, Mendocino, California, USA - Sage1_L_113_16 metaG | ecosystem: Environmental > Terrestrial > Soil > Vadose zone | place: USA... | reverse complement strand
TGCATTGTTGGGTTGCTCAGCGGTGCGCGGCAATCGGGGCGAAGCGTGCGGACGGGCTGCGCTACCTCCCGCACGATTGGCCAATGGCGCACCGGACGCGGCCGGCACGGCCGGCACATTCTTCGTCGTCACCGGGGTCGCAATCGGCGCCTGCGGGCCGTGGAAGCTTAGATGCAGCACTACCGTTGCACCCGACCCCACATCCACCATCTGCTGCCCCTGGGCGGGCGTGCCCCGGGCAGGATCGAGCACTAGCGCCACGCTGTAGGGGCCGGCGGCGACCCACAGATCGTAATTGCCGTTGGCGTCGCTGTTCACGACCACACCGCCGATATTCACCTGGATCCCCGGCATGGGCGCGCCGGTGTTCAGGTCGATGATCGTCCCGGTGATGCGCCCCATTCCGGCACCCGATTTCGAGCCGTCATGCGGCCGTGATGGAGGCGCAAGCGTTGGCCGCGGTGAGGGTTGCAGCAATGGCTGCGCCGCCACCTGATCCAACTCCGCGCCCTGCACCGGCAGGGCGCTCACTCCAAACAGCATCATCAGCACCCCGCAAACGACCAGCATTCGACTGATTGTACGCGATAACATAGCCATTCATCTCCTTTGTCTGACCGCTACTCTTACGTAGTGCGTAGCAGCCAGATTCGCTAACGCTTTATAGTTCCAGGAACAAGGGGTTCAAGGGCTTCCCGCATAAGCTCCCCGTCCCAAACTGTAAGAACACTTCGCTATGGCCGCACCGGACGCGGCGGCAGATCGTCGGGCAGCAGTATGACGTCGGGAGAACCGAGATCGCCGGTTGGCGTGTCTGCCTCGCTGCTGGTCGGCTGCCCGTGGTACTCGGCACGGTTGTTGGTTTCGTCGATCTCCGCCACTGCGCCGATCGTCACGCCCGGGTTCCAGCTATCCACATAGAGGTACAGGTCGCTAGTGCCCTTGGCGAACATACCCACCCAGCGTGTGTTCGGCACGCGGTAGCTGTCCGGTGTTGAGGTCAGCGTGATGCTCTGGCCCGGCTCGACCGTACCGCTGATATACCACGCGATGCCGTAGCACGGGTTCAGGCCGCAGCGCTTGTTCCAAGGCTGGTTGGTATCTGTGGGCGGTATGGATGGATTGATATAGAAATCGACCCAGAACTGGCTGGCCGCGACGGTGCCCTGGTTGGTGATCGTGACGGTGATCGTGACGGGGTGGTTCGGCGCCAGGCTGTTCGGGCTGAGGCTGAAGCTCCCGACCAGGTCGGCTTGCGGCGAGTTCATGATGATCGGCAGGAAGCGCCTGAAGCTTTTCACGATCGAGAATGTCCGCGCGACCGGCGCCGCCGCGGTGTAGTTGGCGTTGCCGCTCTGGCTGGCGGTGATCGTGCAGCTCCCCACGCCAATGAGCGTCACAGTCGTGCCCGCGACAGCGCACTGGCCCGTGGCGCTGAACGTGACCACCAATCCCGACGAGGCGCTCGCGCTCACGGTGAAGGGCGGGTCGCCGTAGACCTTGTTCGCCAGTGCGCCGAAAATGATCGTCTGGCTAGCCTGGTTGATCGTCAACGTCCCGGTCGTGGTTCCTTGGTAATTGATGTTGACGATCGTCGCGACGACGGTATAGCTGCCGACGTTCACCGGCGCGCTCGCCACACCGTTGTAGCGGAAGTCGACCGTCAGCGCAGGAGGAGTGGTTGTGGCGGTCGCTGCGTGCTGGCTGCCGTCGTAGGTCGCGGTCAGGCTGCCGAGCACGATAGTCGCTGGCGCCTTGGCGATGATCAGCGTGCCCGTAGCGCTGCCCTGGTAGTTCGGGTCATTGATCGTCGCGACGACAGTGTAACTGCCGGCATTCGTCGGCGCGGCCGCAAAGCCGTTGTAGGTGATGTCCACGCCCTGAACTGGCTGGCTAGCAGTCGCTGTCGCCGACCTGGGCGTGCCGTTATAGGTCTGGTTGAGATTACCGAGCGTGACCGTCAACACTGCCTTGGCGATGATCAGCGTGCCACTGGCGCTGCCTTGGTAATTCGAGTCGTTGACGACCGCATCGACCTGGTAACTGCCGGCGAGGGTCGGCGGCGCGGTGGTCGGGCCATACGTGGCACCAGTGTACGTGAGCACCACCGTCAGGCTGAGCGGGTTAGTCGTGGCGGTCGCCGCGTGAGGATTGCCGTCATAGGTATAGCTAAGATTACTGAGCGTGACGATGGCGTTCGTCTTGGTGATGTTGAAGGTTCGCGGAACATCCGGCGCGGGGTTCCAGTTGGCGTCGCCGGACTGGCTGGCCGTGACAGTGCAGGTGCCCACGCCGGTGATGGTCACGGTGTTGCCGGAGATTGTGCATTGGCCGCTGACGCCGAATGTAACCGTCAGGCCGGAAGTAGCGCTCGCGCTGACGTTGAACGGCGCCGTGCCATAGGGCACATTCGGCAGTGGGTTAAAAGTGATCGTCTGATCGCCCTTCGTGATCAGGAAGGTCTGCGAAACTGATGGCGCGGGGTTCCAGTTGGCGTCGCCGCCCTGGTCGGCGGTGATCGTGCAGCTCCCGACGCTGGTGAGCGTGACGCTGTTCCCCGAAACGGTGCAGTTCCCCGTAGCGCTGAAGCTGACCGGCAGCCCCGAAGAGGCGGTCGCGCTGATCGTAAACGGGGTATTGGTGAACGCCATGCTCGCCGGCATGGTGAAGCTGATCGTCTGGTCGCCCTTCGTGATCGTGAAGACGGCGCTATACCCTGGCAGCAGGGTATTGTTATTGGCGGCTAGTTGATAGTTCGTGCCGGCCTTATCGATTGAGAGGCCGGGGAAGGTCGCCGTACCGCCGGCCGCGTTGACCGTGCGCGTCCCCGACAATGCCGCACCGGCTGTGCCGGTGCCGCTCTTGATCGTCACGGTGATCGGGCCGGTGAAGGCGGTGTCGAGGTTATTCGCGTCGTCGACCGCGTATACGATCGGCGCGGGCAGCAAGGCTGCGCCCACGGCTGAGTCGCTCGGCGAGACGATGAACACCAGCTTGGTGGCCTCGCCGAGCAGGCCCGTACACGCCGGCACGGGGCTGTCGCACCAGGGCTTGAATTTCACATTACCGTTGGCGTCGTCGCCCGCGCCGGCGGGGCCGGTTACATCGCCCCACCAGTTGGCAGCGGCGTTGACCTGGCTGCCGGTCGTGTTATTCAGCCCGACGCCGCTGGAGTTGCCGGCGATATTATTGTGGTAGATCGTATGGCCGCTGCCGCCGCCGACGACGACGCCGGTCCCAGCCTGAATATTGAACCCCCTGAGCGTTACGCCGCCGCCGCTGATCGTGACTGCAACGCCGCTCGCCGGTTGAATGGAAGCTGAGCCTTCGTTGATGGCGCGCAGGGTCAAGCTCTTCGCGATCGTCAGGTTCTCGGCGTAGGTTCCATTGCCGACATTGATCGTGCCGCCAGCCGAGGCTAGTGCGACACCATCCTGGACCCTGGCGCCGTTTTGTACGGTGATGAGCGGGGCGCTGATCGTGCCTGGACCGGACAATGTGACTGCTGCGCCGCTTGCCAGCGTAAAGCTGTTGGCGGTTACGGCCCCCGATGGAACAGCGATCGTCAGGCTCGTCGCGATCGTGACATTCTCGGCATATGTCCCGGCTACCATGACATTGAGGACCGTGCCGGACGTCGCCAGATTCACGCCTCTTTGAAGCGTCTTGACGGGCAAGGCCATCGAACCGGTATTGTTGTCGTTGCCGGTGTTCCTGTTGATATAGATCTGGTGTTGGGCGGAGAACTGCGCGGAGAACTTGGCTGTGCCGCCGGTGCCGTTACCGTAGTCGCGTATCACGAAATAATAAGTGGTGCCGCTAGTGACCGGCACCGTTACTTCGGACTGCGTAAGCCCGCCGGCATCATCGTTGCAGCCATTGGGGAGGCTCGTCAGGGTCGCGAATGTCGGCGACGAGGCCGGGCCGGTGAAGACCTCCAGCACCGTGTCATAGCTCGATCCGAGTGTGCTAACCGTGAGCCAGCCGCTGCTGCCAGGTGCATACTTATACCAGACACTGTGGATATTGCCCGACGCCGCGAAGTTACCACAATTGCCGATTTCGTTAGATTCCCTGGTGGCCGTCGTCGTGTTGGTCGTATCGTTCGATAGTGGCGGGCTGATCAGCGTCGCGCTGGTGAGCGAGTTATTCCCGGCGGCGAGTGCGACCCCCGCTGGCGCAAGGTTAAGCGCGAGCCCGACGACCAGTGCTACGATGAGCAGCAGGCGCCGCCCGCGCACCTGAGGCGGTCCGGTGTCCTTTGGGGTGGTGTTCATGCGATCTCCTCAACTCTGAATTGTTATGCGATGATGTGACGAGTGCATTCCGCCGCGCGCCAAAGCCACACGCGGAATCCCTAATGTCTGTCGTAGTTATTTTCGCACAAGCATGGCCCAATGTCAGGAACGATATATATCCAAAATGTGATCGGATGCGTTGAAAAGCGCTGATTGAAGGTTTGCACGAAATCCTGGAGAGCGGCGCACCACACAGCATCTAGGTGGCATTAGCCGTATCCCAGGCTGTAGCGGTGTGTTCCATGCGCCTTCCGATACGGCCCGCCGGCCCGCTCAGGGCGCGATCTGGTTGTCTCGCACAAAACCTACGTGTTGGGAGTTTTGGGGTTACGCGGCGACGACAGGAGGAGTGGGTTTGAAGAGGCTGGCGAAGCGCAGCCGGTAGTGGCGGCAATAGTAGCGCACCTGGCGCGTCAGATTCGCATCGGGCGGTGTTTCACGGACGGCGGCGACGATCTCCTCGGCGGCGCGGCCCAGGCAGGCGTTGAGTTTTTCGGGGCGCGCGCCGTCGGAGCGCAGCCTGCGCAACTCGGACTCCCACGGCACGCTACACGCGCCCCGCGCGATGATTCCGGTCACATCAGGCAACAGCTTACTATGGCGCAGCCAGTTCAGCCCCAGGCAGTATGTGACTGCCTTGCCGGGGATGCGCTCGACCGCCAGCTCCAGCAGTTCCGCCTCGCGCCCGACCGCCAGCGCCAGCAGCGGCAGATCGCCAGTTCGCAGGTCGTCGGTATATCGCTGTGGCACGCCGAGCAGGTGCGCCAGCGCGTCGGCGAGCGGCCGGGTCGGGCGATCCAGCGCGACGACGCAGGTGAAGCGCCAGCCACACTCTTCGCGCAGCGCCAGAAAGCGCTGCACGGTGGTGCCGATATCGGGATAGGTGAAGTGGTAATCCTGGATCTCCTCAAGCCGCAGCCCATCGTCCTGTGCCGAGCCGAGGTAGGCGACGCCGTGCTCGGCGTAGAGCCGGTCTTTAGCCCAGCGCGGCGCGCCGATCTCGCGGTAGCGCTCGACGGTGCTGATGCGCTCGAGCACCTCGGCGCGCGCCAGCGGGCGCGGCGCCAACCGCAGCGCGTCGCTGAAGGCGGTCAGAGCGTCGTCGTAGGCGCCGAGTCGCAGCCGGCAGCTCCCGATCAGATTGTGGACTTCCCAATCCTCGGGGTAGTAGCGCAGCGGCGCCTGGAGTTCTTCCAGGGCGGAATGATACTCGCCGCGCATGAAGTGGATGTACCCGATCTCATAATGGGTCGCCGGATCGTTCGGCTCGATCGCGACGCAGCGCTGAAACGATGCCAGCGCGTCGTCGTAGCGCCCCAGTTCGAGTAGGATGTAGCCGAGGTTGAAATGCGAGAAGAAATCATTTTCGAGGTTGGCGACGACGCGGAACTCTTCGGCGGCCTTGGCGAGTAGCCCGTGGCGCTGGTAGTAGAAGCCCAGCGCATCATGGGCCTCGCGCAGATGTGGGTAGTGGGAGATCGCCCGGCGATACTCCTCGACGGCCTCTTCGACGCGATTGGCGCGCTCCAGCACCAGCCCGCGCTGGAAATGGATCAGCGCCTCCTCCCGTTGAAACTCATCGAGCATCGCCATCTCTCCTGAGCTGGCTCATCGATCACAGGTCGCAGGTCGTAGGTCGCATCCTGGCGCGCAACCCGATGTGTCCTCGGTTGCAGCCCGCATTATAGCACAAGAACCCCGGCACGCGCCAGAACCTCGCGCTGTGCGGCCAGCAGTGCCTCGATGCCGCCGGCGACTAGGTTGAGTAGCGCGTCAAGCTCGGCGCGGGTGATTGCGCGGCTCTCGGCGGTGCATTGGATCTCGACGATTCCACCGGTGCCAGTCTGCACGACGTTGCAATCGAGTTCGGCCCCGCTGTCTTCGTTGTAGTTGAGATCGAGCAGTGCGACACCCCCGACATAGCCGGCGCTCACGGCGGCGACTGCCTCCTGGAGCGGGCTGGCTTCGAGCTTGCCGCGCCCGACCAGCCGGTCGAGTGCCAACGCCAGCGCGACATAGCCGCCAGTGATCGCCGCCGTGCGCGTGCCGCCGTCGGCCTGGAGGACATCGCAATCGACGGTGATCGTGCGCTCGCCGAGGCGCTTCATATCCACGGCGGCGCGTAACGAGCGCCCGATCAGGCGCTGGATCTCCTGGGTTCGGCCACCGGGGCCGTTGCGCTCGCGGCGGGTGCGAGTGGTCGTCGAGCGTGGCAGCAGCGCATACTCGCCGGTGACCCAGCCCTGCCCCTGGCCGCGTAGCCAGGGCGGCACGCCTTCCTCGACGCTGGCAGCACACAGCACGCGCGTCCCACCGATCTCGATCAGCGCCGCGCCCTCGGCGTACCCGAACGGGTCGAGTGTAATGCGCAGCGGGCGCAACTGGTCGGGCGCGCGGCCGTCGTTGCGGGACATGGCGTACTCCTCATGACAGACGTGTCGCAGCTGATGGCGGCGCGATTATGGCACGCCGGGACGCGGCTGTCAATTCGCCGGTGTAAAGTGTGAAACGCGAATCTCATTACTGTTCACATTTGACGTTTCAACTATAGTAACGCTATTCGATGATCCGATAGGATGAGGAGATCGTCGCCTGTGGTACCAGCATGCCCCAGACGGTGCAGTAGCGCGTCGCCGTCAGTTCGATCGCCCGCTCGATCGCCGCCGGGGCGATGCCAGAGCCGCGCACGACGAACTCCAGCGCGATCGTGGTGAAGATGCGCGGTAGCTCGTCGCGGCGCACACCATTGGCGCGCACCTCCAGGCCGCTCACAGGCTGGCGCTGCTTGCGCAGGATCGAGATGACATCCATTCCCGCGCAGCCAGCCAAGCCGATCAGCACTATCTCGACCGGCGTGACACCGCCACCACCACCCTCGGCCGCTGAGTCGTCGAGGGTGAGCGCGTAGTCCGAGTCGGCGGCGCCGGTGAAGCGCATCCCTTCCTGAAGCACAACCGAGGCGGTATGTTCGCGCGGCATGAGCTACTCCTCTTATAGATATGTGTTGCGTGATGTGTGGCGGTTTGGTAGAAGACATTCTACTCGATTTGAAACGTAAAACGTGAACCATGAACGATGAATTCACGATTCACGTTTTGCGTTTCAAAAGGCAGAAGAGGCGGAAAACCGATGTTACGGCCTTCCGCCTCTTCCGCTGCCTTCGCCACGGCTCCGGTCGGGGTTCGTTACCCGCTATAGACGATCCGCCCCCGCATGCGTCCCAGCGCATAAGTAAAGCCACTGGCCAGATCGGAGCGCGTAACGATATGGTGCATGTCCACGCCCAACTGCACCATTGTTTGTGCCACGCCAGGGGTGATCCCTACTAGGACGACTTCGGCCCCCAGCAACCTGGCCGCCTGCCCAGCCTGTAACACATGATTCGCCACGCTCGTATCCACGATCGACACCCCGGTAATATCGATCAGGACGATCTGCGCCTGGCGAGCGCTGATTTCATACAGCAAGGTCTCCAGAAACTGCCCAGCCCGCCGTGTGTCGATGCTGCCGATCAGCGGCATAACCAGAATTCCCGGAGCGATGGACGCCACAGGGCTAGATAGCTCCGTGATTGTTTGCAGCAGCAGTTCCTGGCGCTGATAGGTGCCTTCTAATTCGCGTGTCCGCTCTGCGACTTGATCAAAAAGCCGCGCATTCGCAATGACTACTGCTCCGGCACGGGCTATGCGCTCGATCAACGTGAGATCCGCCGGTGTACAGATGTCCGCCAACTCACTTTCCAGGCTCATCAGGCCGACCACATTGCCGCGGTCGATCAACGGGACAGTCACCATCGTGCGCATGTTTCGTTGCCGCGCCTGAATAGCATCGGGGAGATGGGCATATTCGGGTGCGCCTGGATCGATGACGATCGACTGGCCGCTCGCCACCACCTGCCCGGCCACTGAGTTCGGCTGGAACGCGATGGTCTGCTCGCCGGTGCTCACCTCGGCGTTTTCGGCGATTCCGATCACACAAATCTTGATCGGCTTCCCGTAGCGCGCAACCGCGTCGCGTTGCTCCCGGTTCGATGTCAACCGTCTGGTTAAGCTATTGATGTACTCAGCCAACGATATCGACCAGGGCGTGTGTTCGAGCGTCACCGCGTCGACGCTGGTATCGACAAAGCGCGAAGCCGGCAGTTGAGCGAGTGTCTGATCCACACCGTTGACGACCATCTGGCACAGGATCTGCACGCTGCGATAGCCCATATCGAACTCGTGTTGGGCAATGGCTACATCGACGCTCCCTTCTTTGAGCAGGGAGATCGTATCCGCGAGCATATCAAAGCCGACCAACTTGACCTGGCCTGCCTTCCCCTGGGCTTTGATTGCCCCGCCCCAGCTCGGAGTAGAGGAAGCAGCTACCCCAAATACTCCAGCTACATCGGGGTGTTCCGCCAGCGTCGTGGCGGCCATCTGCTGGCTTAGGATCACGTTGTGGTCATCGACACATGGCGGCAGCACCCGGATCGCCGTATCCGCAATCGCGGCGTGAAAGCCCTCTAGCCGTTGGCGCGCGTTGATCTGTTGAACCGACTCGGTTCCAACAGCGACGAGTCCGCCTTCTGGGAGCAGTCGCGCCAGCATCTCACCAGCCAGCCGGCCTGCAGCCAGATTGTCTGTGCCAATATACAGCAGAGCCTGGCTGTCTGCTACGGGTGGTGTGTCATAGGCGACTACCGGAATACCCGCTTGCCGCGCCTTCCGAATGGCCACTTCAACCGCTTCAGGGTCTCCAGCTGCCACGGCAAGCCCATCGATGTGCGCACGAAGAGCGCCAGTGATGACCGCCACCTGTGAATCGTCGCCGCTGTTGGTGCCGCTCACAAATGCGACCTCGACCCCGAGCTCGCGGCCGGCGGTCAGCGCCCCATTGTTAATATTGCTCCAAAATGGATTCATCCGCCGGCCCAGGATCTCGTATATATGCAGCTGCTGCGGTTGCCCTTCCAGCAGGGCCAGCCGCACGGTATGCCAGTGTTGATATGGCAATGCATTCTTGATACCATACCCAACGGTATGAATGACATCCTGCAGATTACTCGACGAAGCGACGGCATCCAAGACCTCACCCAGCAGGCGTACTTCCTCCGTCGATTGGGTTAGCTCGGTGTATAGCCAGCGCCGGTCCAAGATCAGTGCGGCGTTCTCGGCTAACAGGTTCAAGACCTCTTGCTGCTCTGGGGTCGGCGAGATGGCCGAGGGTTGTTCCACATTCAAGAATCCTAAGAGCTCCCTACCACTGACGATCGGTACAACGACGACGCTCCTATCGCTCAACAGCGGCGCATCGGCTTGCAGTTCGGCTGGCATGTGCTTAGCGTACCATTCGGCCGCCTTGTCGATGCGGGGTTCCAGCGCCTGATCGAAGTGGTGATCAAGAGGGATGTGGCAGGAGCGGAGATGCTCCAGATCGTGGCCCTCAACGGCTCTGTAGACCAGATGCTGTCCATCGCGTAGCAGCAGACTGCCCCGTTCGGCCCCAGGTATGCTGGTAACGGCACGGTGGACCATCTGTTTGAATGTCAGCGAGAGATTGAGCCTACTCTGCATGTGCTTGCCTCCCGGACAAGTCAGGCGATCAAAAGCGACAATACCATCCAGCCGCTGTATCTATTTTAATACGAGTTGGTGTCGAAAAGGCTTGCAATTTGGGTACAGAAAGACACTAAAGCGCTATTGGGCGAAAGACCACTGTGGTCTGCCTACTCGCAAATCTGTGCTTGCGGCTCGCCTCCCCGTCGGGTATAATGAAGCGCGCAAACGCATCAGCGAGATACACAATGACCTCTCAGGCGCTCTACCGGCGGTACCGCTCGCAGACCTTCGACGAGCTGATCGGCCAGGAACATATCGTCCAGACCCTGCGCAACGCGCTGGCCGAGGGCCGGATCGCGCACGCCTACCTGTTCACGGGGCCGCGCGGCGTCGGCAAAACCACCGTGGCGCGGCTACTGGCGAAGGCCGTCAATTGCACGGCTGAGCAGAACCGGCGGCCGTGCGGCGAGTGCGCGTCATGCCGCGCGATCGCCGAGGGGCGCGCGGTCGATGTGATCGAGATGGACGCCGCCTCGCACACCAGCGTCGAGGACGCGCGCGAGATCATCGAGCGGGTGCAGTTCCGCCCCACCAGCAGCGCCTACAAGGTCTATATCATCGATGAAGTACATATGATCTCGACGGCGGCCTTCAATGCGCTGCTGAAGACCCTCGAGGAGCCGCCTGGCCACGCCCTTTTTGTCCTCGCGACGACCGAAGTTCACAAAGTCCCAGCGACGATCCTTTCGCGCTGCCAGCGCTTCACCTTCAATCGTCACGCCGTCAGCGCGATCACCGCGCATCTGCGCGCCATCGCCGCCGAGGAGCAGGTCGCGCTCGAAGCCGGCACGCCCGAAGCGATCGCCCGCGCGGCGACCGGCAGCATGCGTGACGCGCTCAGCATCCTGGACCAACTGGTGGCCTATGGAGGCGGGACGATCAGCCTGGAGCAGGTGCGCAACCTGCTCGGCGCGACCGAGTCGCAAGAGGTCGCCGCGCTCGTCGATGCACTGATCGCCGGCGACCTCTCCGGCGCGCTCCATATCGTCGCCGCCGTCGCCGAGCAGGGCGCTGACCTGCGCCAGTTCGCCCGCGACCTGGTCGAGCGGCTGCGCGCCCTGATGCTGCTCAAGGCCGGCGGCGACCCCGATCTGCTGGATGTGACCGAGGACGACATGGCCGCATTGGAGCTACAGGCGGCGGCCGGCGATCTCGGCTCGCTGCTGGCCTGGGTCAAGCTGTTCAGCGGGCTAGACTATCAGTTGCGCATCAGTCCGTACGGGCAGCTTCCGCTGGAGTTGGCGATCGTTGAGGCGATCGCCGCGCCCCCTGGCCGGAGCCAGGGCGAAAGCGCGCCGCAGGCCGCCGCTCAGCGTGGCCGACCGGCGATCGATCCCGGCCGAAGCCCTCGTGCTGAGCCTCAGGCGAAGCGCCGCGGTGAGCAGGATGAACTGCGTCGGGACGAAGGCGATCGCCAACCGGCGACCGGCCCCGGCCTGCCGCTCGACACGCTCACGGCTCCCGGCCTGAGCCGGGTCGAAGGCCGCCCTGACGAGAGCGACGGGCGGCCGGCGGCTTCCACCGATGTGGCACTGGTCGCTTCAGAGCCGGCTGCGCCCTCACCGCTCGTAGCGCACGCCGAAGCCACGCGGGCGCCTGATCATCCAGCCAATACATCGCCGACGGAAAGCACGGAAGACGCGGGCGACGGCATCGCGAACGTCAACGCCGATGTCGCCGCGCTGGAGCGGATCGAGAGTCTCTGGATCGAGGTACTGCAAGGCATCCGCGCGCGCGACAAAACGCTGTATGCGCTGCTGAACAGCGGCGTCAAGCCCATCGATGTCAAAGACAACATCGTCGTGCTGGAGGTCAAGAGTGATTGGCTGTTGAAGCGGCTTGAGCAGCCCGGCCTGCGCCGCACGGTGGAGCTTGTCCTCAGCAAGCAAATGGGCAGCGATTTTGGTATTCGCTGCGTCGTCGAGGCCCAGCACCGCGAAAACCCTAACCTCCTGCGCGAGCAGATTCGCAACAGCCGAAAAGACTCGCATGTCAAAGCTGCGATCAATATCTTCGACGCCGATATCATCGCCGTCGAAACCGATCAGCAAGGAGATTGAATTCATGAATCCACGACAGCTTCAGCAGATGGCGCAGCAGATGCAGCGGCAGATGGCGAAGATCCAGGAGGAACTGGGGAACGAGATCGTCGAGGGCACCGCCGGCAGCTATGTCAGCGTTACGATGAACGGCCATCGCGACGTTCAGTCGATCAAATTGGCCCCCGAGGTCGTCGATCCCGAAGACATTGACACGCTCCAGGATCTGATCGTCGCGGCTATCCAGGACGCCAGTAAGAAGGCTCAGGAGCTGAGCGAGAAGCGTATGGGCGCGCTGACTGGTGGGATGAAGCTGCCGGGATTGTTCTAATCAAATGCTGAGGACTGAGGATTGAGGACTGAGATAAACGACTCAGCACTCGGCACTCAACACTCAACACTACTTATGCAAAACGGCTTCGAAAACCAGATTCTGGTCGAGCCGGTCGCGCGGCTGATCGAGGAGTTCAGCCGGCTGCCCGGCATCGGCCCCAAGACCGCGTCGCGCCTGACCTTCTACCTGCTGCGCGCCGCCGACGAGCAGGCCCGCGCGCTGGCCGACGCGCTGGCCGGCCTCAAGGAGAACGTGCGTCTCTGCTCGCGCTGCTTCAATATCACTGTGAGCGACCCCTGCGCGATCTGCGCGAGCGAAACACGCGACCAGCGCACGATCTGCGTCGTCGAGGAGCCGCTCGATGTGCTGGCGATCGAGCGCACCGCCATCTACCGCGGCCTCTACCACGTCCTGCACGGCCGGATTGCCCCGCTTGAGGGCATGAACCGCGAGGACATCCGCTTCGACGAGCTGCTCGATCGGGTTCGCACCGAGCCGGTCGAGGAGATTATCCTGGCGACCAACCCCAACTTGGAGGGCCAGGCGACTGCGTTCCACCTTCAGCGCGCGCTGGCGCCGCTCGGCGTGCGCATCACGCAGTTGGCGCGCGGCTTGCCCACCGGCGGAGACCTGGAGTGGGCCGATCCTAGCACGCTCGGCTCGGCGCTCGAAGGCCGGCGCGAACTCTGACTCGTACAACGTAAAGCAAAAAGACTATTCAACGTCCTTTACGTTTTGCTTCACAGTTCACGCATCACGTTGCAGTTGATCAAGAATACTCTCGACGGCTGAGACATCGAACGGCTTGCGGAGATAGACATCCGCGGGTGGATTGGTCTGGAACCTTCCGCCGCGCGGGAATCCGGCGCTGACCAGAACGACGGTGATGTGTTCCAGCTCGGGCTCGGAACGCAGCACGCGCAGCAGCGTAAAGCCGTCCAGCAGCGGCATCATAACGTCCGCGATAATCAGGTCGGGATGCGTCGCGCGGGCAAGTGCCAGCCCCTCGACGCCGTTACTCGCGCACAAGGCTACATGCCCCTTCTCTTCGACGATGTCCGCCAGCAGTTCGATGATCGGAGCTTCATCGTCAATGATTAGCACCGTCGCCATGATTCCAAAAATCTACCAATTCTATTGCGATCGCCAGACGAGATGAGCGGATGAGCCAGTCAGACACCATGCGCGCAACCACCCTTCAGCGGGCGCATGGTGCCGCATTGCGCCCGGCGTAGAGGATATGCAAGGATCGTTCCACGAAAATACCCCGTAGGGGGCTGCGGGGCGGTTCCTCACTCCACCGTCAGGTGATCGATTGACGGCAGCGCCGCGATCCAGACCGGGCCAGCATTGAGCATTATCTCGTCGCCGGATGCAACGTAGAAGCGCAGGGGCGCGGCCGCATCAGCCTTGCGCCAGGTCGCCGCGAGCTCGACACCGTCCATGAATACGCGCGCCGGCCCCGTGCCGATCACCTCCTGCTCGATGCGCCCCTTTTCATCCCCGGCGATCTTCGCTTCGACGACCTCGATCACCACCACATTCTTCGTCCAGAGCTGTTTGCCGGTCGCAGCGTCGCGTGCCGGATTGTCACGGCGCAGCCGCAGGTAGCCGTTGGTCTTGGGGTCATATTCCCATCCGGCGTTGTCCTCTTTGTAGATGAAGAAATAGGTGAGGTGCTCGGACGCTGGGCGCTGTGCCTCCGGCGTGTCGGTCTTGAACAGGAAGCCGACCTCCGGGTGCGCGAAATCGCCGACGCCGCGATCGGCGGCCGCGTGCTCCAGATCGGCGCTGCTGATGTAAAGGTTATGCGGCGCCTCACGGTCGCTGCTACGCGCGAAATAGGCTCCGCCGTCCCCGCGCAGCGCATCCACATTGATCAACTGATCGGTGCTTTCGACCAGCGCCAACCCTTGCGGTGAGCCGCCGGCGTGGACATACAGCGGATGGAAACCGGTCGCCCACTGCGCGAAGTACAACCGCGTGCTGCGGACCGGGCCGATCTGCGGCGCGTCGGGCGTGATACCGGGCGCGTACAGCGCCATGAAGCGCGTCACGCCGAACTCGGCCAGCGCTTCGAACACCACCGCCGCGTGGTCAAGGCCACTCTGCGGGTAGGCGTCGGGATGGTTGTCGATCATCACCATAAAGGGCCGCCGTGTGATCGCGCCGCGCGCCAGCCCCGGCGCGCCGGTGATCGGGTCGGCAGTCGGGTTCGGCGCGCTGGTCGGGGCCGCCACCACGGCTGTTGGAGAGGTTTGCATCGTCGGCGCAGGGGCGGTCGGTTTCGAGCTGGGCGCGGAGGTGGGCGCATTGATCGGGGCGCTCGTCGCACTGGCCGGTCGAGGCTGGAGGCCCGCGGCCGGTGGCGGCTCGGGTTGGCCGGCGCAGGCCGTCAGCGCGATCGCGCCAAGGAGCAGCAGCGTGAGCAGACGGGGCGGCTTGAGCGTGAGCATCGTGGCTCCTTTGAGCGTGATTTCGATCGTTCATTTGCGGCGCGTATTGTACCATAGCCGCGAATAGTATGGAGCATTGGACAAAATAACCAAATACGTCACACTGCGGTTCGTCGATCTTCGCCATAGGCGCGCACGCGCTCCTCTGCTATGCTCATGGCTGAGAAATCTCGCCATCGCACGCGCACGAGGTCGCCATGGAAAGTCTAGCCACCTACGAGGAGCGGCGACCTATCGCCGCCCACCTGCCACCCGATACCGTCGTCGTGACGACGACCTATCTGCATATTCCTTCGCGCGCGCACTTCCTCCCGGCCTTCATCAACGACCCGAGCGCGCGCGTCGTGCGGCTCGACAACCCTTCGGCCGTCTTCTACCGCTTTCTATACAGCAACGTCGGCCGCGACTACCATTGGATCGACCGATTCGCGTGGTCGGATGAGCAATTGTGTGTGCACCTCTCGCGCCCGACGACGACGCTGCTGGTACTGTATATCGAGGGCCTCCCGGCCGGTTATGTCGAGCTTGACGCCGCATCGAGCGAGCCGGGAACCGAAGTCGCCTATTTCGGTCTGATCGGCGCCTTCCACGGGCGCGGCCTCGGCAAGCACCTGCTCTCGGTCGGCGTCCAGCGCGCCTTCGACGACGGCGCCGAGCGGGTCTGGGTACACACATGCTCGCTCGACGGCCGGCACGCGCTGGCGAACTACTGTGCGCGCGGCTTCATCCCCTACCAGACCGTCAGGCACGAGCAGACCCTAACGCTGCGCCAGGCCGCTTGAATCATAACCAGCTTCATGCTTCACGCTTCACGATCCGCTCCAGCGCCGCGTCATAACGCGGCGCTAGGTTTTCCAGTCGTAGGGCACGGCGATCGAGCGGAAATCGCGCGCTTTGAGCGCGGGGAGATCGCGGATCGCCGCGATCAGCTTCTCGACCAGAGTAGCCTGTCCGTCATACAGGCAGACGGCGTGGTGTTCCGGCGGCAGGATCTCCGGGTAACTCAGGCGACGCGGAAGGATTGGCACGCAGCCGCAGTACATCGCCTCGATCACACTGATCCCGAAGAACTCCTGGATCGCAGTACTCACGACGATGTCGGCCCGCCGGAGCAAGGCGCGGTAGGCCGCAGTATCGGGCGCATAGCCCCAGGCCAACGTGCGGGGCGCTAGTCGCTCGCGTGCCGCGATGAACGCCGGCGCCCGCGGGTCGATGTGTTCCCCGATCACGATCAGCCGGAAGTCCACTCCAAGAGCATCCAGGGCACCCAGCGCGTCGAAGAACTCTTCCGGCCCTTTGTCGTACTCCCAGCGGCTGTTCCACAGAATAACCGGAGAACCGAGAACCGAGAACCGAGAACCATATGGAGACACCCGGTTCTCGGTTCTTGGTTCTTGGTTCTGTGACTCGTCGAGCCGCGAGAGATCGATCCCCGGCGGGAGGACCTGCGCCTTTGCAGCGATCGTATCGATCAGCGCCAGCTCCTGGTGGTCGTGGTAGCGCCCGGTCAGACCTGGCAGCGCGTCGAGGAAGGCGCGACGGTGGAAATCGGAGTTGAAGAAGATCGTGTCGGCGGCTAACGCGCTGGTGTAATTGATCCAGGGGAACGCC
>Ga0137369_10003349_pt1 | contig 16369 bp, 9 predicted proteins | sample SagtaG_12_FD_104918 | JGI IMG/M metagenome (GOLD analysis project Ga0137369, IMG submission 104918) | Vadose zone soil microbial communities from Sagehorn Ranch, Mendocino, California, USA - Sage1_L_113_16 metaG | ecosystem: Environmental > Terrestrial > Soil > Vadose zone | place: USA... | reverse complement strand
CTCAGCTCGACAGGGAGAAGGGGCCGACTATGATCTGAGTGAGCTCTGCACTTTTCGTGATCGGCTCACTGCACTTTTCGTGATCGCCAACACCGAGCGCTTCGCGCCCTTGCCGAAGCTCAACCGTGCCCTCGTGCGTTGGCATGCCGCGTTCCTCTGTACCGGTCGTGTCGGGTCGACCAGGTATGGGTTCCCGACCCCCTAACAGCTTGCGGAGCATGTCCGCCCCCCTGACTCTCGTGGCTTCGAATTCTCATATCGGCTCGGCCCCGCCGCAACTTTGATCGGTGGCATGTCCGTCGATCGATGAAGCGGTTTGGCGAACCTGCGAGCTGTGTGGGTATAGGCGTACTTATCTAAGTGGCCAGGCGCCAGTCCCGGAAAGCAAGTCAGGGTGTCTTCGAAGTCATGTCAGGAGTCCCGATTTCACCTCATCGGCAATCAGCTCTTCTCGTTCGACATCCTTCGCCCAATGAATCTCACTGCCTGCTGGACCCTTGGTGACGAGCAGAACGTGCTCGATGTTCTCGGCCACGGCATGAAGGTGGCTGATGACCGCTACCAGGCGACCGCCCTCGGCCTGTCGACCCAGCGCATCCAGAGCTTCCGTCAGCGAGTTGGCATCGAGTGAACCGAATCCTTCGTCAAGGAAGAGCGCGTCCAACCGCCCGCCGCCACGGCCCGCCAGCTCAACCAGCGCCAGAGCTAGGGCGAGACTAGCCAGGAACGTCTCCCCGCCTGAGAGTGTCTTTACATCTCGAGGCAGGCCGGACAAACGATCAACGATCTGGAACCCATCGGCGAAGCCAAACCGCTTAGCCGTCATGCCACCCAGGAGCTCGGAGGCAACGCCCAGCAGGGCTCGCTGCTTGCGCCTGACAACCGCCCCAACGAACTTTCCGTCAGCGAGGAGTCGGACCAGCTCATCGAGCGTGTCAATAAAGGGACCGCCGGCCTGGATCCGCTCATCAAGATCGGCCGCGACCGGCGCCTGCAGCTCGGCCGTCTCAAGGTCCCTCGTGGCGATCCGGGCATCGGCGGACGCCCTAACGAACTGCTCTTCGAGCTCAGCGTCGTCCTGCACGCCCACGCTGGCGAAAGCGGTTGAGATCTCACCATCCGCAGCCGCGGCCGCCGCCGATTCGGTCAGAGCTCGGACTCGCAGGCGATCGACCAAGCTAATGGCCATCGTTACGATCGCTTGAGCCCATCCGGCCTCGACGGTGAGCGGTCCCTCGCCGCGCTCAACCTGGCCCTGTTCCTCCAAGAGGCCCGCTGCCTGCGCTGTCCGGTCGGCTAGGCGTTCGATCCCGCGCCGGAGGCGGTCGACTGGAACGTCGATCTCCCTATCTCGTCGGGTCTCGATGTCCTTCAGCTGCGCACGAGCCTCGGCGCTATGGCGGCGTGTTGCAGTGAGTTGCGCCGCCGTGTCGGCGAGCTGGTTCTGGCTTCGCTCGACACGAGTCAACACCTGAGACAGCGCGTCGACGGTGAAGGGTTCAGCCACTCGGTGGTCCGCTGGCAAGCCGGCTGCCGATTCACGAATCTTTCCTTGCCGACGTTCGAGCGTTGTGAGAGCGACTGTGAGGGCCTTCTCGCGCGCAGTCAACCTTTCTTCGGCTGAACGCAGCTTGGCCTTGGCACCCGTGACCTCGTCGCGCCTCGCCTGAGCCTGATCCCTCGCGTCGGTCAGGGCCGTTGCGGTCGCGTCGACGAGAGCTTGGGACGCGGCGAGGAGTTCATCATCTGACCGCAGCAGGTCTGTTGCGCCCAAGAGCTGGGTTACGCGTTCGATCGCCTCGTTTCGACGTCTCTCGCCCTCCCGCGAGTCGGCCAGGGCGGTGTCCAGCGCGGCGCGTGCGGTCTCGGCGTTCGTGGCCGCCACCGTGGCGAGCTTCACTCTCGATTTCGCCTCCTCCTCCGCGGCAGAACACACGCTCTGGGCATTTTCACCCGGGGGTTCCGGTGGCACGAAGCCTTCCGGAAGCGCCCTCTTGCAGATCGGGCAAGGGTCGCCGGCGTGGCTTGCGGAGGCAGCATGAGCCGCAGCGGCCGAGCGTCGCACGACCTCGAGATCCGCAACAGCGGTTGCGTGGGCCCTTTCGGCGGCCTGTGCGAGGCGGCTCGCCTCGGCGGCTTCCCTTTCACGCCGCTCAAGAAGCGCGGCCGCTGTCTCCGCCTCGCTTGCAATGTCGGTGGCTGTCTGCGTGGCGAACCGCGCGCCCTCCAGGGCTGTTCGTGCCATGTGGAGACTTTCAACCGCCTGCCGGGCTTCAGCCTCGGAAGAGCTGACGGCGACCTCAGCCGCCCGGGCCTGTTCTTCCAGAGCGTCGACGTCGATCTTGCGAGAGCCAAGCTCGTGGCGATCCGACGTGATGGCTTCCCCCTCGGCTTCGCAACGCTCACGTTCAACTTCCTGCTCGGGGAGCTCTCCGATGAGAGCCGTGATGGTTGCGTGGGCGGTCGCCAAGTGTGCGACGCCGACTCCAGAGCTGTTGGCACGATCGAGCACTCCATCCAGCTCATGTTCCCTGGCCTCAAGCGTGCTGAGCTCATCCTCAGCACGAGTGGCTACCTCGCTGATTTCTGCCTCGATGGCGATGAGCCGTTCGTATGCCTCGAAGGCGTGGGCAACGGTACTGGCTTCGAGCCCGGCGGCAGCGGCCTCAGCCGCATGACCCCTCGCGTTGGCCTGGCTGTGGACTTGTCGGGCCTCGCCAATCTTCTTCTCTGCGGCATCTAGGCGCCCGATCGAAGCCTCGGCGTCTTCGAAACGGCGGCGAGCATCACGGCGTGCCTCCTCAGGGTCAGAAAGCATCGCCGCTCGACGTCGTTCTAGTGCGGCCAGTTGAGGTCGTAGGCATCCGGAGAGTTGAAGCGCCGCCTCGCGCACAGCGGTCAATTGGTCAAGTCCCAGGATGCTTCTGAGGATCGGCGTTCGGTCCGTATTGCTCATCTGGAGGAGGATCTGGAAGCGGCCCTGAGGCAGGACCACTGCCTTCAGGAACGTAGAGAAGTCAAGCCCGATCAACTGACGGATGGCGTCGTTAACCGGATCCCCATTGTCGATCCGCGTCCCGTCCTCGAGACACTCGAGAATATGGATCGCTGGGGGGTAGGCGCCCTTCGAAATGGCACGGGTTACCCGCCAGGTCTTATCGCCGACGTGGAAGGTGAGTTCCACGCGCAAGGTGGTTGCGCCGTCGGCGACCAGGGGCTTGGCGCCTCGCGCGTCCCACGTGCAGCAGCCATAGAGAGCCACGCAGAGGGCTTCCAGCAGCGACGACTTGCCAGCTCCCGTATCACCGATGATGGCCATCAAGTCGACATCGGTGAAGTCGATCTCTTGCTCGGTGAGGTAGGAGCGAAGCCCGTTAAGACGCAACGTGAGTGGCCTCACAGCTTACCGTCTCCCGATTCGGGCATCATCGTGTCGGTCGGGGCGTCGGCAAGGAGAGCTTCCTCCGGAAACGATGGAAGCTGATCGTCTTCGACTGCTGCGATGAAGCTTGCAAACGTCATCAGCACTCGATCGGCAGCGACACCCTTCGTGCCTTGCTCGGCCAAGTAGTCGTGGAAGAGCTCCGCGAAGCCAGGTTCGACGTCTTCTTTGACCGAGTCCTTTGTCAGGACTTCGACTTGAGTAGCAGCGCACACCTCCTGGACTTGCAGCAGGACCGCTTCCGGGAACAGGTCACGGACCTGCTCGGATAGAGCTGATGCCGGCTCGTCGGTGTGAACTGTTATCAGACACAGCTCGCGCCCCACAGTGGGCGCGAGCGCGCGCAGCTCGTCAAGTGTCCCGTCGAGCTTGCGAAGGGGCCGCCCCGCAGCGAGATTGACAACGTCAATGTGGGGAGGCCGTCCGGGCTTAGCTTCGACGATAACCACGCTCTTCTGCTCACCGACCTCACCGAAGTCAAGCTGGATCGGGGAGCCCGCGTATCGGCCAGTGACCACCGATCCCGGCAGTTGCTGCGGTTGGTGGATGTGACCGAATGCAGCGTAGCTGACCGTGGGGAGATGCTCCAAGCGACTAGCGTAGGTGTCAGAAATATGAATGGGTCTTTCGCTTCCCGAAAAGTGGGCACCGCCCACATGTAGGTGGGCGGCAAACACCGCGATGTGCGTGCGGTTGTCGAACCCGTCTGCGAGGCCCTTGGCTAGAGCGGATTCGATCTGATGGATTCGATCCGCGTAGCCAGCCATCCACGTTGCAGGATCCTCGAACGCGTCGACCATGCGATTGGCGTGAACAAACGGCAAAGGAGCGATGCGCACCACCTCCCCTGCTCGCGTATCGAAGTGTTGGATGCCACCGTCGGCCGGGAGCCGGGCCTTGTCGATGAAGCGGATGCGACTCTCCGGTCCAAGCAGTTGGCCGAAGAGCGCAAAGAGAGCCGGAGAGTCGTGGTTGCCGGAGATTACAAGGACTGGCGAGACGGTGGACAGTTCCTCCAGAGCGTTGATCCCACGGACCATGTCGGTGTAGGCAGGTCGCGCGTAGTCGAAGAGGTCACCCGTATGGCAGATCACATCCGGCTGGATGCTCTTGGCTAAGGCAACGATCTCCGCGATGACCGCCTCATGGTCGGCCACTCGTGGTTCGTTGTACGTGACCCGACCCAAATGCCAATCCGAAACGTGAAGGAGCTTCACTACAGCCGCCTCATGGCGTCTGCTTCAGCAGCGGCCTGAGCTGCAGCTTCAGGGGCACTTTCGGCAACGCAAGTCGCGAAGGCCGGGAACGGGAACCTCATTGGGATCGGCGCCGGGATCAACGGTTGGTCGATCACCATGGTGCCGGGCAGGAAGCGCGCCGCTCGCTCGCGGACCTCAGGGGACAGGAATCGGTACTCGGTCGTCTCGCCTGCATCGAGGCGTCCCACCACCTTCACGGCCGCATTGCGAATGATGTTCCCGTCGACATCTCCGGCCGACTGCTGCGCGCCGATCAGAAGGACGCCAAGGCTTCGTCCCCGTGCCGCGATGTCCACCAACACGTCCTTGATGGGGCTGTGCCCCGTACGCGGCGCGTACTTGTTGAGCTCGTCGAGGACGATGAACCTTAGCGGCTCACGACCGCGGCCCTGCTTCTCTTCAAAGATCCGGCTGAGCAGAGCTCCCACGACGAAGCGCTGGGCAGCATCATGGAGGCCGTGGATGTCCACGACCACGACGGTTCGCTCAAGGACGACGGGCGTCACACCACATGTGATCAGATGCCCGAGACGTGGACCTTGAGCATACAGGCGGCGAAGGAACGCGCTGCAGGTCCCCGCCGCAACTCCCGCAGTCCAGGTAGCGTCGAAGTTCAGCGAGTCCGGGCTGAGCTTGTCAGTCAGGAACTCCGTCAGGTCGTCGAAGTCGCGGACAGGGAAGCCAGCTCCCGCAGCCCGTCCGTCTCGCTTCTCGGTCGCGATGCGGTTGAACACGAATGATGCATGTGTCCCTGGATCGCAAAGAACAACGGCGCCTGGTTCGTTCTCCAGTGGCCAGGCCCAACGGGCGAGCTGGGTACGGACACGCTGTTCGATGAAGCTGACCTGCGTGTTGCGCGCGTCCTCGTCCTCGGCGAAGCAGAATCGAAGCAAGCCCTCGCGGATGAAGCTGGCGGGTGGCCATCCGAAGGCTGCGACCTCCGACGCGGGGCGCGACGAGACATCAGTGGCCACAGACCCCTCGTGACTTTCGGGCGACCGAGGAGCGTAGAGCGCCACATCAGTGAACGGCCCCGGGTGTTCAACTCCGAGGCTGATCCACTGCTCTGCCGCCGCTCCCTCGAGTGCGAATTTTGTGTTAGCCCGATCGATGTGGAGAAGGTCCTCGCCCTTGACGTTGAACACGAGTGCTCGGGTGAGTGGCGAGGACCGGCCAAGCATTGCGCGACCTGCCTCTGTCTCGAACAGCATATAGAGGAAGAAGAGCGCGTACGAGGTCTTTGTCGCGACGCCGGAAACGCCTGAGATGGAGATGTGGCCACCCTTCTCGCCGTTGAGGAAGGCGAAATCGCAGAAGACGGGGTCCCCCGCCTGATCGAGCCCTACCGCGAGCGGCATTTCCATCTGATCTAGGAACAACGCTGCGTCGCGGTCACTCGCGGTCGCCCGAATGACGGTCGCGCCTGGGGAGGGCGGCAGCCACAGCTCGGGGATCGTGCGGAGGATTTGGACTTCGGCCTGACGCGAAGTGATCCCGGGCATTGTTCGTGTCTCGGTAATGCGGTGGGTGTCGGACGGGAAGTCTGCGCCCTCGATCCGGCCAGTGCCCTCAACGACGATTCCATAGTGGGTCAGATCCGTGCCGTCGGAAAGCCTCTGATGGGAGGCGACGAGATCATCGAGCTGGACGACGGCGTCCTCGGCCAGCACTACCTGAAAGCGCCGCGTCGTGGCGGGCATCGAACCATCGACAAGGCCGACGACGTCGCCGCTGGGCGTGCCGAGAGCTTTGTTGCCCGTGGAACCGTCCGCATGATTTTCGTCATTCATACGCTCCTCCTAATCCGCTCACGGCAAGTAGTCGTGCAACGGCTTCGCGCACAGCCCGGGTCGCCAGGCCGGGATGGCCCAGCAAATGACGCAGATGCGTCTCAAGGGCGCCGATCGGTTGAAGGTTCTGTGGTGCGCGGGGATCGCGGTGAGCCACTCCGGCGAAACGGGGCAGCGCTCCCGCGATGCGATTAGCCATCTCGATGGCCTCGCGGAGCCCGGCTGACTGCGGAATCTCGAGGCGGACGATTCCTGTCCACGGACTGGCAGTGGCGCTCACTGGTGCGAGACGAAGGTAGGCCGAGTATCTGTCCTTACCAAGCCGGAACAAGGAGGTTCTTTCGCCCGGGCCCAACTTCGGGATGCGGCGATGGTGTTCGGGCTCCAGCAATGCGCGGTAGTGCGTCTTGACGTAGCCGACGACCGGGAGGTCCCGGCTGCGCACGAAGTTGAGCGGCCCATCAACGACGGTGAGGTAGCCCTCGGCGCATAGCGCTTCCGCCAGCCGCCCTTCCTCTTGGCGCATCCTCGTCTGGAGATCCTTGAGAGGGGCGTCCGGATCAGGATCGGCGACTGAGCGTGATTCCCACGACCACCCGCCTGGGACATCTGGAAGATCTCCCGTGAGCCCCGAACCCCAGATCGCGAGACGCCTGACGCGGACCGCACCAAAGAGGGGCGGCGTCATCCCATCAGCGATGACGGATCCGCAGGCGTGCGCACCAGCAACGCCTCGTCCACCCACTCCAGTAGTTGGATCTTCTGTCCAGAGGGACGCCTCCCCACGCCTGACGCCGTCAACGAAAGCAAGGGGGCCATCATCCGGACGATACGGGTGGCCGACATGAGAGCGTAGTTCGGAGCCGTCCTCTGCCAAGGCTGCAGCCACGCTTCCTGGGTCGTCCGGGAGAACGAGGTACGGCGACCCATAGTTCGCGCCCCAATCCTCCACGAACACCTGCATCCTGCCCCTCCGTCCCCAGCGAGCAAGGGTACTGCCGCGGCCTGACGCGAGCCCGCACCTTTCGAGCCTCGCTTCTTGGACGCCGAAGCCCATTCGGAACCGTGGCTCGGTCCCACGTGGACACCTCAGGGCTTCCGCCCGGTCCTAGGTCTCATCGGGCGGGGTCAGGCACCCCTGTAGCGACGCGGATTCTGGCGTATGTATCCCATGGTGCCCCGGCCGACGTGACGCTTGGAGGAGTGACCTGGCTACATCAGGCCCCGAACGGCGAAGAGCGCCCTCTAGTTGATGGCAAGCCAGCCACCAGGGAAGATGCCACTAGCGGGCACCGAGAGATCAAGGTATCCGAGATTCACCCGATGCTGGCTTATGGGAGAGACTGGCGTGGACTCGGAATCGGGCACGGGCGTAGGGGACGGGGTACTTGAAGCCCTGCGTGAACGGGCCGTGCGCCTGTTCGACTTCCTGATCCGCTTCCAGCAACAGAGGGTCACTCCCGTTCGAAGCCTTGACAGATACGCCGGCCAGGGCGGGAGGGTGGTCTGGCTCCACGCGGTGCCTGAGCACACGGCGGTGGCCGCTGCCCACCGTGTTGCTCAACCCGCCCCAGATGCACCCCTACTGGTGCTTGATCGCGTTCCCCGTACAGAGCCCCTTCCTCCTCCCGAGTTGGTGCGACCATGGGTCCGGGCCGAGAGCCTACGCGATCCGAGAACAGAGCCTGAGCTACGGCAGGTCCTGGTCGAGACTCGACTTGGCGACCAAGGCGAAGCCTTGACAACAACCCGCCGCATCGAGAACGAACTGAGGATCCAAAGCAGTTTTGAGGACTGGCTTGAGGGGTGGCGTGCGTGGGCTGTTAATGAGATCCAAGATGAACCGGTCCGTGAGGTGTATCGCTGGCTCTTTCAGATGTCGGAACAAGCGGCCGCAGCACCTGAGGATCTGGAGTTGGTCGGCGCCGTTGGCCTCCTGAGCTGGCGACCAGAGGAGCATGACGAAGTTCGTCGCCATCTGTTGGTCGTTCCCGTGCAGAGCGACTTCGACGATGAATCGGGACGACTCACCGTTCGCAGAGCCGAACAGGCTGAGGGCCTCATTGTCGAGCTCGACATGCTCGACGCCGTGCAATGGCCTATCCCCGAGCGCTTGAACGACATCCGTGAGAAGGCAAGGGGTTTCGACTCGCATGTGCTCAGTCGCGATGACGTTGAGATCCTTCTGCGACGGCTTGTGAACAACCTGGATCCAAACGGGCGCTACGAAGACACCGACGAGCAATGCGAGAGCGGACGCGATGCCGCGGTGTCATTCGCCCCGGCAATCATCCTGCGCCGGAGGTCGAACCTCGGCCTTTTGCGAATCTTCCAGGAGATCCAACGTCAGCTTGAGACCTCCGCGGATGTGCCGGATGGGATCAAGCAGCTCATCGACGCTGTCGACACACGGGATCCGAGCGCGGATGAGCCAGCGGGAGGTGCTCCTGAGGCGTCCAAGTACCTACCACTACCAGCGAACCGACAGCAGCTGGAGATCGTACGGCGGGTCGACAGCCGACGGCATACGGTGGTGCAGGGTCCACCCGGAACCGGGAAGACGCACACGATCGCCAATCTGCTGGCACACCTGTTGGCTCGTGGGCAACGCGTTCTCGTGACCGCACACACTGATCGCGCTCTCCGCGAGTTGCGCGACAAGATCCCCAGCACACTCGAGGCGCTATGTGTTTCGGTCGTGGGTCGAGATCGATCAGACCTTGCGGATCTCAAGGTCGCCGTGGACTCTCTCGCGATGCGGGCCGAGGAGTACGACCCTGCCCTCGCAACCGCTGAGATTGCCGAGCACCAAGATAGCCTCGAAACGCTTCGCAAAGAGCTTGCTCTCCTTCACAGTCGAATCGTGCAAACGCGCGAACGAGAAACGGTTCATCGTGAGCATGGGCCGTATCGGGGAACGCTTGCCGAGATCGCGAGACAGCATCGGGGTGAAGAGTCCGAGTATGGCTGGCTCGCGGAATACGTTGACGGTCCGTCGTCCGAGTCACCACCGCTGGTTGACGAAGATGCTGCGGAACTCCTCACGCTGCTGCGCGATTCCGATCTCGCCCGCGACGAATCCGAAGCGACTCGCAATCTGGTTGAGCTGGATTCCATTCCGAATCGCAGCGTCTTCGCCACGCTAGTTGATCGGGAGCGAGACGCGCTGCTCGCACAGGAGCGTTTCTCGGCCGATCGGGAACACCCAGCATATACGGCGATCGTCTCCCTTGATCCGGCAACCAGAGCGCAGCTTCGCGATCGGTTCCGCGCTTTAGCGAAAACTGCGGAGGAGCTCGCTGCCCGAGACGAGCCCTGGATGTCGGACGCGCTTCGCGATATCCACTCGGGCAAGCCGGAGCTCTGGCGGCACCGACATGACGAGATCACACGGCTGCTGGGAAGTTGCCGGCAGGTGATGGAGCGGCTCGACATAACCGCCCGCATTCATGTGCAAGCCGCTGAGCCGTACGCACTGGTTGGTCAGGCCGAAGAGTTGAGGCGACATCTGGAGAACGGCGGCAAGTTGGGCGGGATTCTGACGCCGAAGCCGGTCAAGAGCGCCGCTCAGCTTCTTGCGAGCGTTCGTATCAACGATGTGCCTCCCACAAGTATCGATGCGCTAGCGACGTTCATCGACTGGATGGCGGCTCAGCGACAGCTCGATGCGATCAACCGCTTGTGGCCAACGAGTGTTCCAATCCCGAGTGAGGACACCCTTGCTGAGCGATGGGGCTGGAATCACGCGGAGGTGAGTCAGCTTGGGCGCGTCATCCAACTCGGGGAAGCGCTTCGAGCGGAGGAGGTCCGGCTAGACCAGATAGGTGTACCGAAGCCCGACTGGGATGACTTTGAAGCGGTCCGAGTTTTTGGGCAGCTGGTCGAGGCAGCCGGAACGGCTGATGAAGCCGCCGACGCGCGTCGTCCGCTCATTGACCTATTCGACAAGGTTTCGGAGGCCTTCCGCTGGCCCGACGCCGCAAGCGTACTCCGAGATCTCAAGGAGTCCATCGAGGATCGCAACCCAATCGCGTATCGGGCAGCAGTTGGCCGCCTTGAGGCTCTTTGGCGGATCCGCGACCTGATGGCTCGTCGAGACTTCCTCTACCGGCGCCTGGCCAGTGCCGCACCCCGGCTGGCTGAGGGGATTGGCCTAACGGCGGGCGACAAGAGATGGGACGGCCAGCTCGCACGATTCGGTGTGGCGTGGGCCTGGTGTCGGGCTGCAGTGTGGATCGATGGTGAAGCGGCCGCAAACGTCGAGGATCTTCAGAGACAGCTGCATGCCGTTGAGGCTCGAATGCGGCGTGTCGTCTCAGACCTGACAGCTGCCCGGGCCTGGTCACTCGCCGTGAGCCGTCTCGGACTCCGCGAGCGCCAGAGTCTGAAGAGCTACGTTCTTGCCATTCGCAAACTCGGTAAAGGCACTGGCAAGTACGCGACGCACCGGCGGGGTGAGGCCCGCGCTGAACTGAGGCAGTGTCGCTCCGCCGTGCCCACATGGGTGATGCCTATCTATCGGATCGCGGAGACCTTGGAGATCGAGCGCGACATGTTCGATGTCGTCGTGATCGATGAGGCGTCCCAGGCGGGGGTGGAGGCGTCCTTCCTCCAGTACTTCGCTCCACGGATCGTCGTGGTTGGAGACGACAAACAGGTATCGCCCTCCGGCGTTGGTCTTGACAATCAGCAGTTGATCAGCCTGCGGCAGCAGCTACTCTTTGACTTCGATCACGGCCACGTATGGGAGAATCCAACTGCCAGCTTCTTCGATCTTGCGCGGATCCGATACGGTGACGTCATCACTTTGCGCGAGCACTTCCGGTGCGTGCCTGAGATCATCGGGTTCTCCAACCGGATCGCTTACGAGCCGGACCGTGTTCCCCTTATCCCGCTTCGGCAGTATGGCATCGATCGACTGGAACCCATCAAAACCGTACACGTAGAGGGCGGCTACCGATTGGGGAGCGCGGGCAAGGCGCTCAATCCTCCGGAGGCTGAGGCGATCGTCGAGTCCATTCTCAAGTGCTGTGCTGACCCCGCCTATGATGGCAAGACCATTGGCGTGATCTCGCTCACGGGACGGACGCAGGCGGAGCGCGTCGAGCAGCTGCTCATCGAACGGATGGATCCGAAAGAGTATCGGGCCCGTGAGCTGCGATGTGGGGACTCAGCTGACTTCCAGGGCTCTGAGCGCGACGTGATCTTCCTGTCGATGGTCGCGGCGTCGGCCGAGGGGGAACGCCTGGCTCCGCTCACCGCTGAGCGGTATGTGCAGCGGTTCAACGTCGCAGGATCGCGCGCGAGAGATCAGATGTGGGTGTTCCATTCAGTGACTCTGGAGGAGTTGACGAACCGCGAAGACATGCGGTATCAGCTCTTGGAGTATTGCTACGGGCTGCAGCGGGCCAACCGACTCGACCAAACTGAAGAGATCGGGCGCGTGCCGGACGAGGTGCAGATCGAGCCCTTCGAGTCCCTGTTCGAGCAGCATGTCTACAACTCGATCTTCGAACGTGGCTACACCGTGGTTCCTCAATGGGAGATCTACGGGTACCGGATCGATCTCGTTGTCGTCGGCGGGCAGTCCCTTCTGGCAGTTGAGTGCGATGGAGATCGATGGCATGGAGCCGATCACTACGAGCAGGACCTCGCCCGACAGCGCGAGCTGGAACGTTGCGGATGGACGTTCTTCCGCGTACGCGCGTCGACTTACTACCGGGATCCCCAAGCGGCTCTCGCACCGCTATGGGACCTACTCGACGGACACGATATTCGCCCCGTCGGCTGGGCGGGCCCGAACCGAGAATCAGCGGGTGACATAGAACCGTCCACAGTCCTTGGCGAGTTGGCAGATGAGGCCGCTCCATTGCCGCCGCCCCCTCCGCCACCACCCCGAATTGAGACGATCGCTGACTCGGGCGAAGCCGACTCGGAATCGGCCGTCGGAGCTGTTGAGGAGGATGCCTGGCTCTACGAAGCTGGAGCAGCCCCGGCGTCGCGCCCAGCCGTTGACGTCAGTGAGACACCCGAAGCGGAGGAGCCGGATCGCGCCCTGAACTCGATGGCGTTCGGTGGCGACGACCAGGTTCAGTTGCCTGTCAGCCGCGAGCTGGATTTCGCAATCGACCATTCGCCCGATGACTCGAGCGCCGCTACCACGCCGCGTGGCGGAGACGTCGAGGACGGGATTCGAGCAGGAGTGACGGACGCAGCGGTCGAAGCGGTAGAGAGGGCATTGGATCTGGACGGGTTCCGCGGCCGCGGGTTCGCAGACGTCGCGCTTGGAGTGATCCCCGCGCAGATCGCGATCCTCGTGCACTCCCGGGGACGCGTGCCGATCAAGGACCTTTCGTCCTTGTACGGCGAGAGATTCGGCATCCGTGTCCAGGAGTCCCAAGAGAAATGGCTGATTCGTTTCGCATGGTCGGCCGTCGGTCGGCGGTTCGCTAGCTGGAATGAAGGACAGACAGAACTGCTGCCTGGCACTCAGAGCGCCCAGGTCCTGGATCCGCCCGGAAGGTGGACCTTCGCTGAAGTAGAGGCGCTGGCTCGCGAGCTGCACGACGCGGGCATTGAGGAGTCGGAGCTCTTCGATCGGCTGATCAAGAGCGTCTATCCAGGAAGGCGCGCCCCTCGACTCATCGCGCGGCTCGTCGGATCAGCCATTTACTCCGCGACGCACCAACGGGACGGTTAGGATCCGCGACAGGCGAGAGCGTCATCGCGGGTAGGCCGATCCAGCAGCAATTCGGGGACCGGGTCATCGAAACTTTCGCCGACTTCGCTCGAGCTGCTCTTGCCTCGGTTGCAGATCTCGAGAAGAACGAGTTCTCCCATGTAACCGACCCCCGGCTTCAGAGAAGGCTGTCGGAGGTCTTCTATGGCGCCAGGTGGATCTACCAACTCGGCCTTGCTCTGCCCACCCGCGATGAAGAGCGAGCGGCTCACGTTCGAGCCCAGATTGTGGACTACGCCGCGGTCGTCGAAAGTCTCCTCTCCCAGCATCGCTCATGCGGTGGCGGAGGAGTACGCGCAGGCATTCGATAGCAATGGGCAGATCCGGACAAGAAGCAACGACTGCTGAGCTGGAATCCCAGAAACCTTGAGGTCACGATCAACCGCCAGTCATTCTGGTTGTTGGTGCGGGTCGCGCATGAGTTCAACATCATCGACGCTCCGCTGGTGAGCGAGCTCCAGTGGCTGCGCGATCAACGAAACACCATTCATCTCCGACACCGGTTATCTCTCGGCAAGACGGCGTTCCTCAATCAATCGAGGCGCGCTTTCGCGCCTGCTGTGGCGAGAGTGCGCCAGACGAAGGAGTGGAAGGCGAGCCAAAGCCATGGTCGATCAGATGTCTTCGAGGGCTACTAGTCGCTTTATTGGTACTAAGGGCGCCGAGCGAAGACTTCGAGGCAGCCGAAACAGCATGCATGCGCAGGGTACGTCATGAGGCTATCCGCGCCGCACGAAAGCGTTCGTAGCGCTCCTCGAGGAGCCCCTGGTCAGGCCAGGCGGCTCGTTGCTTTGGGAGCACCAGCTTCTCCCCATGCACCCCTTGGAGGGCGTGGAGGAGAGTTGGGCCGTCCTGCTCCTCGCGCACATCCTTCCGCACCTCGATCTGGTAGTCAGGGCGCACGGTGAGCACGTTCGCGTCAAAAGAGCGGTGATGGATCGCGCACATGGCCACGCCATTCGGCACCACGGGCTCGCCTCCCTCCGAGTCCTCCTTGATATGCGCCGCGTCCAACAACTCCGAGTGACGGAGCCTGCAAAGGGCACACTGAGATGAGTAGGCGATCAAGACCCGCTGGCGGAACACCGGCTGGTGCAGCCGACGACGCACCACGCTCTGTGCGTACTGCCGACGCAGGGCCAAATCGACCGGGTGGTACAGGCGCGCGTTCTCCCATTGCTCCCGCATCTCCTCATCGAGGGCCACCACGAACTCGTGGTCGGCAGGCTCCTCACCAACTAGCCACACTGGGTAGATTGCCGTATACGTCGCTGGACCCACGCCCACGAACCATGTCAGAGGTTTCGCGAGCTCCAATGCCCGGCGAAGCGCCACGTTGTCCGACTGGCCGGGGTCGGTCCCGCGCCACTTGTACCGGCCGTACCAATCATCGCCGACTTCGTCATCATAAGGGCGGTCCTGCGGCCGGGCACGAAATGTCGTCATGATAGACAGCGCTGCTTCCACCCCACGAACCTTTCGGATGCCGGTCTGGCCAATCAGGGGCACTCGTCCCCCCTCGAACTCGAACGCCTCGAGGTCGCGGTATGAAAGGATGTCGCCGCCTCGCGCCATCAGCCGGTCCACGTAAGCGAACGCCGCCGCCCGCAGCCGGTCGTCCCGACTGTCTGGTTCCACACCCGGAGTATGAACCTGGGCGCCAGGCTCTTGCTGCGTGGCCTAAGCGGCCGGCAAGACTCTGGCCGAGCAGCATCAGGGTCTATCTAGTTGCTCGATCGTCGCCTTCGAGGGCGGGCGTTCTGCCCGCAACCGCGCTGCCGTGCGCTCGGCCTCGTGCATGACCCGGAGCACATTCCGGCCGGCGATCTTCATGAGGTCCTCCTCGTGGTAGCCGCGGCTCGCGAGCTCCTCGATTAGCGCCGGGTAGCACGACACGTCCTCGAGCCCCTCGGGCATCGTCGGCGCGCCGTCGAAGTCGCTCCCGATGCCGACTTGATCGATCCCGGCCACCTCGCGGACGTGGTCGATATGGTCGGCCACGTCGGACACGGTGGCCGGCGGGCCTGGGTTCGCCTCGAACCACGCATCCATCGCCGTCCGCACGGCTTCCGGGTCGTTGGGACGCTCGGCCCGGAGACGCCGGGCCTCGGCCCAAGCAACCCGGTTGAACCCGGCTCCCTCAGCTGCGACGAACGACGGGACGAACGTCACCATGACCACGCCGCCTGCCCGTCCGACCAGCTCGAGGACGTCGTCGGGCACGTTCCTCGGCACGTCGCACAGGGCCCGGGCCGAGGAGTGGGAGAAGATCACCGGCGCCTCGCTCACCTCGATCGCCCGGCGCATCGTGTCGTCCGAGGTGTGGCTGAGATCCACGAGCCAGCCGCACCGGTTCACCTCACGGACCACCTCCTCGCCGAACCTGGTCAGCCCGCCGTGCGTGTGGTCGCCGGTGGCCGAGTCGGCCCACGGCGTGTCGTCGTAGTGTGTGAGCGTGAGGTACCCCATGCTGAGCTCGGCCAGGACTCGGAGCGTCCCGAGCGAGCCCCCGATCGCGTGGCCGCCCTCGACGCCGATCATGGATGCGATGCGTCCGGCGGCGGCGATCCGCTCGACGTCGTCGGCCGACGGGGCGAGCTCGAGCCGATCGGGGTTGCGGCGGACCATGTCCAGGAGCGCTTCGATCTGCTCGAGCGTCATGGTCACGGCGCGGTCCGCCGGCAGGTCCGAGGGCACGTAGACCGACCAGAACTGTCCGCCCACGCCACCGGCCGCCATGCGGGGCAGGTCGGTCATCAGGGTCGGGTCGGCCGGATCGCGGCCCTGCCGAAGCTCCCACAGCAGGTCGTTGTGGCCGTCGATCAGCGGGGCGGCGCGAAGGAGGTCGAGCACGGCGGTCGGATGCTACCGGGCCAGCCCCATCGACAGGCAACCCGACCCGGAGCGATCATGGTTGAGAGATTCCCGTCCAGGGAACCCGTAAGCATTCCGCGCTGTTCCGTTCCTATGTGAAGAGAGGGCCGGACGTGCGTGTGGACACGAGCCCGCGTGGCGAGCTGGAACGCCTGTACCGGTCCAAGCGGGGCCGGATGTGGCAGGCCGTGTTCGCCTTCGCCGGCGATCCGGAGGTGGCGAGCGATGCCGTGGCCGAGGCGTTCGCGCAGGCGCTCCGGCGGGG
>Ga0137369_10003348_pt1 | contig 16369 bp, 13 predicted proteins | sample SagtaG_12_FD_104918 | JGI IMG/M metagenome (GOLD analysis project Ga0137369, IMG submission 104918) | Vadose zone soil microbial communities from Sagehorn Ranch, Mendocino, California, USA - Sage1_L_113_16 metaG | ecosystem: Environmental > Terrestrial > Soil > Vadose zone | place: USA... | reverse complement strand
TGGCGGCGTACGGACTGCAGGGTCAGCGCCTGGTGGACTATGAGTTGGACCACGACATCGCTCTGGAATTGGGCGGAAGTCCGGCAAACGTTGCGAACCTGTGGCCCCAGCCGTGGTCCGGCGAGGCAAATGCCCACTTGAAAGATGCGGTCGAGACGTATCTAAATCGCGAGGTGTGTTGTGGCGCCATGCCGCTCGCGGAGGCGCAGCGCCAGATGCCACTGACTGGCTCGGCGTCTATCGCAGCCGTGGGCTCGGTCCAGCCCAATCGACCGGGCATCCGATGCCGTCGAGGTGCTAGCGACGGCGGCAGTGCACACGGCAGTCTGTCGGTTTACCGCTTTCAGGCTGGGATCGCCTCGATGACACTCACCGGTGATGGCGTGGGGATAGCGCGAGACAAGCGGAAGTCGGCCCGTGCGAGCAGATCTCGATACTCGTCCAACGTTCGCTCCTGCCCGCTCGGAGCGTTGACGAGCATGATCAAGTCCATCAGCCGGCCTGGTGACGGTTCGTTTGCACCCGGCAGCACGATCTCCACAATCACCAGCCGACTGTTGCCCGCTATCGCCCGGCGGCAGTTAGCAAGCAGTGTCACGCACTGGGCGTCATCCCAGTCGTGGAGCACGTGCGACAGCACGTAGACGTCGCCGCCGGTCGGAACACTCTCAAAGAAGTCTCCCTCCAGTACGTCACAGCGATGACTCAGACCCACGGCATGCAGCCATTGAACTGCTGTCTCGGCGACCGCTGGCCGCTCGAAAACAGTCCCTCTCAGGCCGGGATTTGCTTCGAGCAACGCAGCGACTAAATTGCCCGGTCCGCCGCCGACGTCGACAACAGACTGCACGTCGGACAGGGAATACGCTGACGCCACCGCGGCAACCTCCCGAGCGTGGAGGTCAACCATCATCTTGCCAAACAGGGCCATCGCGTCCGGATGTCGCGCCGTGTACTCGAAAACCGACATCCCGTACGCATGGTCGAAACCAGGTTGTCCAGTTTGCACCGAATAGAGCATTTCCCCGTACGGACGCCAACTGATGCCGCAATTGACGCGCGCCCAGGCGCGTACGGACCCGGCAACGTCGGAGCGCAAGGTGGCCCCGAGCGGGCGTCAGACGAAACGTCTGATTGGCTTGTTCTGCGAACACGCCGTGACTGGCAAGCGTGCGGAGTACGCGGTACAGCGACGGTGCGTGTGCGTCGCACGCCCGGCTCTCGCAGGACGAGTCTCCGGTCGCGAGCGACGGCCCGCCCCCCTGAGTCACACACCTCCCGGGCTTCGGCGCACGTCCTCGTCGGCCGGCACCTCGAACTGATGCAAGACGCCGTCCGGGAAAACCTGCCTGCGGACCTGGCAGTAAAGCCGGTACTGGACCGTGTGGACGTCCGGGCGGGACCACACCCTATCTCTGAGCCCTGCCGGAGCCCTGGTAGACCTCGTCCTCCCACAGCCGATCACCGCCGTGGCCTGCCTTCCTGTGCTCGGCCAACCACCGTGCCGCATCATACGCCTCATGCGTCTGGCGTCCTGGGTCTACGCGCTGCTGCTGGTAGCGATCGCGAGCTGCGGCTCGCCGGGCACTCAGACAGGCCAGACCAGCCCGCCGCAGGCGGCGCCCGCCACGCCCACGGCACCGGCTGGTGGTCAGGCTTCCGCTGCCCCCGCGAGTCAGTCGTCACCAGTGGCGGGCAAACCGTCATCCGCGGCCTCGGCGAGCGCGTCGCCCGCCGCCGCGGTCAGTCCATCGCCCGCTGGCTCAGCCAGTCCCGTCTCGGCCGCGGCCGGCGATTGGCTCACCTACCAGCACGATCCGCAGCGCTCGGGTCAGGCCGTCGGCACCTTCAACGCCGCCGCGACCCGCCTGCTTTGGGAATCGGATCCGCTCGACGGCGACGTCTACGCCCAAGTGCTGGTAATGAGCGAGCGGCTGTTCGTCGCCACCCAGAACGACACGCTCTACAGCCTGGACGCGGCATCGGGCCACGTGGTGTGGTCTCAGCACTTGGGCGATCCGGTGCCGCGACGCGCCCTGCCCTGTGGCAACGTCGATCCGACCGGCGTCCTGAGCACACCGGTCATCGACCCCGCGGCCGGCGTGCTGTACGCCGTCGCGTTCGTCCAGCCGCAGCCGCACCACGAGCTGGTCGCGTTGGATGTCGCCAGCGGCAGCATTCGCTTTCGGCAACCGATAGACCCCCCAGGCGCCAATCCGCTGACCCATCAGCAGCGCTCGGCGCTGACGCTAGCCAACGGCAACGTCTACGTACCCTACGGTGGCCTGTTCGGAGATTGCGGCGACTACCACGGCTGGGTCGTCGCCGCGTCGCCCAGCGACGGGAGTCAACGTGCCGTCTACCAGGTGCCTACCCAGCGCGAGGGCGCTATCTGGGCGCCGGCCGGCGCCACGCTTGGCGCTGGCAGCAACCTGTTCGTGGCGACAGGCAACGGCGAGTCGACCTCGGACTTCGACTACGGCAACGCCGTCGTGCGCTTATCGCCCGGACTGCAAGCCGAGGACTATTTCGCACCCTCCGACTGGGCTGCTCTGAGTCGTCGGGACGCCGACCTGGGTTCGACCAATCCGACTCTGCTCGACAACGGCTTGCTGCTCCAAGTGGGTAAGGCGGGGATCGGCTACGTGCTGCAGAGCGATCGACTCGGCCAGATTGGAGGCGAGCTGTTTCAGGCCCCGCTGTGCAGCGGTGCCTACGGTGGCACGGCCTACTCCGGAGACACGGCCTTCATCGCCTGTCGCGATGGTCTGGCGGCGGTGCGCGTCGACAGCCAGTCATTCGCCGTGCTGTGGCATGGCCCGCGCTTCAACGCCGGCGCGCCAACGGTGACCGACTCGGCAGTCTGGACGATCGATGGCGGCAGTGCCACGTTGTATGCCTTGAGCCGCCAGGATGGCAGCGTCATGTTCAGGTCTTCGCTGAGCCAGTCGGGCAGCTTGCCGCATTTCCTGTCGCCCTCGGCCGCCGACGGGCGGGTGTATCACTCGCGCGGCAAGACCATCGTCGCGTTCGGTACCGGGAAGTCAAACGGCTGATCGCGCCGGCGGAGCGGCGCTGCCCGTCGACGTGTTGGATCGCGCTCGCCCTTTGCAAGGCTTGTGCAACTGCCTTGTCGACAGCGTGTTCGGCGTCGGGGCGGCAGCGTGAGCAGAGTCTGTTGGATCGTGCGTCGCGGCGACGAAGCCGGCTAGCTGCGCAGGACGACCCACGGGCGCCACACGAGCTCGGACAAATTCCTCTCATCTTTTGGCGAGGGAACCCAACGGACGTACGCCTACCACCTCGTTGACCATCTCCGCTGGCTGGCGGCGAATGGTTATTGAGAAGACAGCATCAGCATCCAGGACCTCTTACGCAACCTGGCACTGTGCGGCGCCCAGCAATACGGTCCGCTGGGAACACCCTGGCGCGCGAATCCCTTGTGTGAGAGCGCTCGGGCGGTGCGAGCGACGTGCTTCAAGGGCTACTACCTTGACCTTACAACACGGGAAGGCGTCAATGCCGAACTCCGCACGGCGCTATCTGCCAGACGCCTGCCGAACGGGAGCGACCGGGACAGGTCGGTACTTGGGCACCTCACCACGTCGATGGCTGCGAACCCGCTGTCACATGGGGCGCCGCCGCGGAAGCACCCTGGCCTGCTCCCGGACGGAACCCGGCAGGCGATGCTCGATGCCGTTCGAACAGCGCGCGACCGGATGATCGTGACCTGGTTGAGCGACTCGGGATGCGGATAGGCGAGCTGTGCGGATTGTGGTTCTGCGATCTGCACCTCAGGCGGGACCATCCGTGCGCCGATCGCAAGGGGCCACACGGCCACGTCGTGAAGCGACTCAACCCCAACCGTGCCAGTGCGAAGACCGGATTCCCAGCGACGATCGTCGCTGGCACCGCCTCTGCAGGCACCATTCGGCGCGCACGCCCTGCGATGGTCGCCAGCTACCACGAGTACCTTTGCGGAGGCCTACCACCGGGTACGAGCGCTCGCCCAGACCAATCTGGTGCTCGTCCAGACGGACGGAATGCTGACGTCCCAGTCAGCGTAGTTGATCGTCGTCGTGGCGGTCCCCGCGAGCGCTCCGTCGACTGACGGCGTAACGGCCACCTCGAAGGTCGCCGACTTCGTCACGTCCTTGATGGTCAGGTCACCTGTGACTTGAAACGTGAACGGCTGACCCACGCTGGCGCTCTGCGGCAGACCAGCCAGGGCCGACGGTGTGAACGAGATGTACTCGTATTCGTCCGTGTTGAGGATCCGATTGCCCAGCGCTCGGCGATCCAGAAGTGCTCGGCCGTCCGCGCCACGTGCTCGTACAGCGGACCGTTTCTCCGCCAGCGCTCCGCGATGTCGGCCGCGTGTCTCAACCTGGAGAATCGCATGATCCCGAGCCGTTCGCCGAAGTCGGCGCGTTCGTTGGACGACGCCGAAGACCGCGGACAAGTCATCGATTCTTCCGGGCCGGTAGCTCACTGTCATCAGCAGATTCGAATTGTCCGACGATCGGATCTGATGACGCGCCGACGCAGCTGCGGGACGCGAGATAGCACTGAGCATTCGTGCTCATTACGCATGCCAGATCTGCGCCGTCTCTGGGACCATTGACCGGCACGTCGGGTGTACCAAGCTTGGCCGCGTCATAACTGGACCGGGTCAATCGCAGAGCCTCAGGTCGCAACTCAGGCCAACGGTCGCGTGGGATCAGATACGTCTCGGGATCCGCGTAGCGTCGGCCGTGGTCGAGCCACACGTCGCCAGCGCGTAGTGCCGCCCGGAGCTCCCATAGAGCCGACAACCGGTTCTTTGGTGCGCCGGGGCCGGACGTCGTCGTGGAGACATCACAGTCGTGGAGTGGTCTCCTGGATGCGACGCGCCTCGCAAGTCGGGAAACGCGCATCGCAATTGTCGGCATATTTCGAACCGAACCGACAGGCGAGGTAGCGTGCGAGGTGCTGCGCCTCACGTTCATGGACCGCGATCAGTTCCACAATCAGCATGTGCGGTTCATCGGCTGCAGCAATGACCCGACTGATGACTATCCACCGGGAGTAGTGCGCTGGACGATCCAGCGTAACATGCAGTATATCGCGGATCAGATCGCGGACGGTCGGTTGGACCCGACCCTGGCCATCACGCACCGTGTACGCTGGGATGAGCTCGAGCAGGTCTACGAGCAACTGTTAGAAGGCGAGCGTGGCATGCTGGGCGTCACGCTCCACTGGGACTGAGCGTACACTCATGGCGTTGAAATATGGCGACAACAACCTCGACCCCCACCAGGGCAGACCGACTTCAGGCGTACCGCGCGGCACGTGAGAAGGGACTGGAATGGCTGCTGCGCCACGTCAATGATGACGGCTCGATCGGCGACCCATCTCAGGGATTCCATTTCTACCGTGCGCCGTGGACGTTCGCGGTCACTGGTCAGACGCAGGCCGCCTCGGCCATTTGCGGCTGGATCCGGCGCAACATGCTGCAGGCGGACGGCACCATTGGCGGCCCATTCCGCGTCTTCGAGGACGCCTACGCGTATCGCGACGCGACTCTGATCATTGGCGCCCACCTCGCACTGCAATACGACCTCAGCTACGGACTTCTGCCGACTCTGTTGACCTGGCAGGACCCGGATTCGGGCGGGTTCGCGTGCGACCGCACACAGGATGGTCGCATGAGCGACCATATGGACATCCCGTATACGTGTGGGGGTGGGTTCGCTTGCCTGCAGATGGGCCGGCTCGACGAAGCCCGCCGCGTACATACCTTCCTCAAGCGCCTGTACGACGCGCAGCGCGAACTGCCTGACCGTTTCTTCTATACGTGGTCGCGCACCGAGCAGGCGCCGATCACCTCGTTCCCGCGGGAGGCTCAGATCACGCACGTGGTCGACAGTCGTGATCCGCGCCGGCAGCGCTGGACCGTCGGTGGGATCGCCGCTGCTTTCCTGTGCCGTCTGTACCTGGCTGATCCCCGGGCGGAGTATGTCGAGCTCGCGCGCGCGTATCAGCAGTTCTCAATGAGCGCGACTCCCGCCCAGTTCAACTGGTCGCACGTGTGCAAGAGCAGCTGGGGCAGCTCGTTGCTGTACCAGCTGACCGGTGAACAGGAGTATCTGGAGTGGACGTACCGTATGGGCGACTGGTACGTCGAGACGCAGGAGCCCGACGGCCGATGGCATTGGCCGAACTATTCGACGCTCGGCTCGCATATCGAGCTGGGACTCGAATTCGTTATGCACCTGGATACCCTGATTGGCGCGCTCGGGTCGCGCTCCTGAACGACAGTATGCTTGTTCTCGTCACCGGGGCGGCGGGCCGCATCGGTAGCCACCTCACACGTCTGCTCGTCAACGCCGGTCATCAGGTGCGTGCATTCGTGCTGCCCGGTGATCCGCGAGCAGACCGCATCCGTGCGCCCGGCGTCGAGATCGTTCCTGGCAGGCTGGAAGATGAGTTGACCATCAGCGCCGCCCTAGCGGACGTCGACGCTGTCTATCACCTCGGCGGCGCGCTGACGTCCCGTGGGAACACCGACCAGGAGTTCTTCGAACTGAACGTGCGCGGCACATTTACGCTGCTGATGGCCGTGCGAACGCTGGGCACACGCCTGCAGCGTTTCGTCTATGCCAGCAGTGACGCGGTATATCTGCCGGGCCCCGGTCATGCACCCTGCTATTTGCCCATCGACGAGGCGCATCCGCGCCTGGCTGCGACGGTGTACGCCGCCAGCAAAGTCGCCGCCGAGGATCTGTGCTTCAGCTTCTGGCGCGGCTTCAGCGTACCGGCGACCGTGCTGCGCTTCGGAGCCACGGCAGACGCCGTCGAACTGACCACTCCTGACAGCGTGTTCGCGCGCTGGTTGTACCTGCGAGCAGCCCGCGCGCACCTCGAGGCGACCTCGACCGGCAGCGCTGACGTGGTGGAGTCGATCGAGATCCTGCGTGCACTCGACGACGGCCAGGATCATCCACTCATTTTTGCTGACCGTGAAGGTAGACCCGAGGTGCGGCAGTGGGCGGACGCGCGCGACATCGCCGACGGCTGCCTGCGCGTTCTGTCTGTGCCGGGCGCGGTGGGCGAGGTCTTCAATCTGGGCGGAGCGGCGCCATTCGGCTCGGATCAGTTGGCGAGCTACCTCGGCGCACGGCTTGGCGACGCGCCGCTGACTGCCAGACTGCCAATCGCGCGACTGCCCTGGCATATCACCAGCGCCAAAGCGCGTGGCATTCTCGGGTACGCCCCGACCACAACGGTATTCGATATGGTCGACGACGCTATTCAGGCGGCACCGCCGCGTATACGATGACACCCGCGCAGCGGCTGGGAGGGCGGCTGGGACGTCATAGCATGTCGGCTATTCGAGCCGGGAGGGACGTATGTCAGCGCAGAAGTTCTCGCGACGGGCATTCATCCGTGGCCTCGCGGTCGCGGCGGGCGGTACCGCTCTTTCGCTTGCAGCGGCGTGCGGGCCGGCGGCGCCGACCGTAGCGCCGACGCAGGCGCCGCCCCCGCCCAAGCCGACGACGGCCCCGGCCGCGGCACCCGCGGCCACATCCGCGCCACCCGCGGCCACTGCCGCACCGGCCGCGAATCCCACCACGGCGCCGGCCGCCGCGGCCGCGGTCGCCAAGCCCGGCTCGGTTGTGCAGATCGGCCGACGCAGTGAAATCAATCCGCTGTGGAGCCCGCTCAAGACCGCCGGCGGTGAGGTCCAGATCTTCGACCTCATCTTCAATCGGCTGATTGCGCCCGACGAAAAGTGGACGATGCAGCCCGACCTGGCCGAGAAGTTCGACGTTTCCGCCGATGCCACGGTCTACACGTTCAACCTTCGCCGGAACGTCACCTGGTCGGACGGCAAGCCGTTTACTGCCCGCGACGTGATGTTCACGTACAGGCTGAACCTGACCAAGTCGGCAGGCTCACGCCAGGCCCCGCGGTTGCTGCAGATCAAGGGCGCCAAAGATTTCTACGAAGGTACGGCTACCGAGGTTTCCGGGCTCCAGATGCTCGACGAGAACACCGTGCGCATGACCCTGGAGCAGCCAAACGTCTCATGGGTTTCCCAGCTCACGCACTCGTCGCCAATCCTGTTCATATTGCCCGAGCACGTCCTCAAGGATGCGGACCCAGCGCAGCTCGACAATCATCCATTCATCAAGAAGCCCGATGTCAGTACGGGGCCGTATCAGTATGTCCAATTCGTTGCCGACCAGTTCGTCGAATTCAAGGCAAACCCCAACTACTTCAAGGGTGCGCCGAAGATCGAGAAGGTTTTCGTCCGTCTGGCCGAGCCCCCGACACAGCTTGCGCAATTCGAGCGTGGTGAGCTGGACGTCATGTACAAGGTCACGGCGAAGGATGCAGAACGGCTGAAGAGCAACACGAACCTGAGCATCATCCCGTTGCAGGGGCTCGGCGTATTCCAGATCGCATGGAACAACGAGCGATTCCCAGACAAGCGGGTGCGCCAGGCGTTCATGTACGCCATCGATAGGGAGTCGCTCATCAAAGTGGTGCTGCGCGGTGAGGGGCGACTCGTTCACTCAACGATCATTGGGCCGGAGTGGGCGAACTATAACGATCTGAACCAGTACAAGTACGATCCGGCGAAGGCACGCGCGCTCCTCCAGGACGCGGGCTGGGACTCCGGTAAGACCGTGAACATTACGTGGTCCAAGGGTTTCGCCGACATCGAGTTGGCTGCCCCGATCGTCCAACAGCAACTGAAGGAAGTTGGCTTCAACCTCGAGCTGGCGCCGCTGGACAGTCCAGCCTACATCAAGAAGGTAGTCAGCGAGCCCGATTTCGATCTCGCCTGGTTCAGTGGCGGTGTGTACGCGCTCGATCCAGACATCAGCTCCGCGTACTACGAATGTGCCAATTGGACGCCTCGAGGTGCGAACACCACCCATTACTGCAACAAAGAGCTCGATACGCTCTTCGCCCAGGGGCGAGCGACGACTGACACCACCAAGCGCAAAGACGTTTACGCCAGAGCCGCCGCGATCCTGAATGAGGACGTGCCGACGACGTTCTGGTGGTCCGAGAACATCATCTATGGCGTCAGTAAGCGCCTCAAGGGCATCAAAGCAGGTACCAATGATTACTTGTGGTGGAATATCCAGGAGTGGTCATTGGACTAGGAACGCGTTGAGCTGAGCTAACGACCCATGCAGCGGTACCTGTTGCGGCGGCTGCTGATCTCGGTGCCCATCTTGTTGGGCGTCTCGATCTTCAGCTTCGTGTTCATCCATCTCGCTCCGGGCGACCCGGTTGAAGCGCTGATCGATCCGGTCATGCGTGCCGACCTCGGCCCGGAGTGGGTGGCCCAGCGGAGGGCGGAGCTCGGTCTCAACCAGCCGCTGCCGGTACGCTACGCGATCTGGCTCGGCCAACTGGCCGAGGGAAATATGGGTTTCTCGCTCATCAGTCGCCAACCTGTAGGCGCGCAAATCCAGGAGCGCCTCGGCCCAACGCTCTTGCTGATGGGTACCTCGCTGCTGGTGGCGATCGTCATCGGCATACCGCTGGGGGTGCTCTCGGCGATTCGACGGTACTCAATACTCGACTATGTGGCGACGATTGGCGGCTTTGTCGCGATCTCGACCCCGAGCTTCTTTCTTGGCCTGGGCCTGATTTACGTGCTCTCGGTCAACCTCCATCTTCTGCCCACTTCGGGCATGTTCACCCTGGGTGTGGAGCCTTCGGTACCCGACTTGCTGGCCCACCTGGTGCTGCCGGTGACGGTCCTTGGACTCGGCCAGACTCCGCAGATCCTGCGTTACACCCGCTCCAGCGTTCTCGACGTGCTGCGTCAGGAGTACGTGACAACGGCTCGTTCCAAAGGACTGAGCGACGACGTTGTTATGGTGCGCCACGCGTTGCGCAATGCGCTCATCCCCTTGATCACGGTACTTGGCCTGAGTCTGCCTAACCTGCTCGGCGGCGCCGTCATCACGGAGCAGATCTTTCAATGGCCGGGCATGGGCTGGCTCGCGGTGCGGGCAGTCAACGGGCGCGACTATCCCCTACTGATGGGAGTCATCCTGGTAACGGCGACGATGGTGCTCCTGAGCAACCTCCTTGCGGACATCCTGTACGCGTACGCCGATCCGCGCATTCGCTATGGGGACTGAATCGCGCACGCTCACCACCGTTGGAGTCGGCCAGGCGCCTGTCCATGAGGCGGTTGCTCAGCCAGACCTGGTCCTGGTGCGCCGAAGACCCGGCGTGCGTCGCGCCTTCGCCCGCCATCGACTCGCGGTTCTTGGTGCGGTGGTCATCATCCTTCTGGCGTTCCTGGCGATGTTCGCGCCTTTCATCGCGACGCATGATCCATTTGCCATTGACTTGCTCATGGTGCGTGAAGGACCTTCGTCGAAACACCTGTTGGGCACTGACGAGGCTGGCCGCGATGTGCTCAGCCGAGTGATCTTTGGTACCCGCGTCTCGCTTTCCGTGGGCCTGGTCGCCGTGACGATCTACACGCTGATCGGCACCATACTGGGCGCGATCTCCGGCTACTACGGCGGCAGGGTTGACAGCGTGATCCAACGCGTCACCGACACGGTGATGTGCTTCCCCAGTCTGATCATCATCATCGCCGCCGTGGCGATCGTCGGGCCAAGTATCTTCAACGTCATGGTCGTCATCGGCTTGCTCCAGTGGCCGGGCGTCTGCCGACTTGTGCGCGGCGAGTTCCTGTCACTGCGCGAGCGAGACTTCGTGCTCGCGGCTCGGGCGATGGGGGCGCGCGACCGCCGCGTCATCTTCCGCCACATCCTGGTCAATGCGGTTGGACCGATCACCGTTGCCGCCACATTCGGTGTGGCCACGGCCATCCTGACCGAGGCGGGCCTCTCGTTCCTCGGGCTCGGCGTGCAACCGCCAACCGCCAGTTGGGGAAACATGATCAATTCGGCGCAGTCCGCGTCCGTGCTACAGGAAATGCCGTGGGCTTGGGTGCCGCCGGGCATTCTCATCGCTCTGGCGGTACTCAGTATCAACTTCGTCGGCGACGGGCTACGTGATGCCGTCGATCCCCGCATGCGGGTTGGCTGAAATGGTGACACTACCCGAACACGGCTGTCCCCGAGACGAAGTGCGACGGCGGCTGAGTTTGGCACAGACCGACGACATCCGACCCGTGGAGCGCATGGTGGCCGGCGCCCAATACCCGGCCGGAGACGATGTCCTGGATGTCGCCAAGGACGCGTTCGTCGAGTTCTTCTCGACCAACGCGCTTCTCCCATCGCTCTTTCCGAGCCTGGCGACCTTCGAACGCGATGTCATCAGCATGACCGCTCATCTGCTGCATGGACAACAGGCCGTGGGCAGCATCACGTCGGGCGGCTCGGAAAGCATTCTCATGGGTGTGAAATCCGCCCGAGATCGCGCCAGACTCCATCATCCACAGATTCGCACGCCCCAGATGGTGGTGCCGGTATCGGCGCATCCCGCGTTCTGGAAGGCGGCCCACTACTTCGGGCTCGAGGTCGTGCGCGTGCCATTGGACGACCAGTTTCAGCTCGATATGGGGGCGTATCGGTCCGCGATCACAGCGAATACGGTTCTGCTCGTTGGCTCGGCGCCGAGCTTGACACTGGGTATGGTGGACCCGATCGAGGATCTCGGCAAGCTGGCGCTGGAGCGTAACATCGGCCTGCACGTCGATGCCTGTGTCGGCGGTTTCTTCCTGCCGTTTGTGGAGAAGCTCGGCGTTAGCCTGCCCGTATGGGACTTCCGCGTCGCCGGTGTGACGACAATTTCCGCGGATTTACACAAATACGGGTACGCCGCCAAGGGCGCATCGGTCATCCTATCACGCGATGCCGAGGTGTTCAGTCACCAGATATTCCGTTTTGGTGGACCGGACCGACAAGAAGATTGGTATGTCACGCCCGGCATGACTGGCACCCGGCCCGGGGGCGCCGTGGCTGCTGCGTGGGCGGTCATGATGTTCCTGGGCGAGGACGGCTACCTGCGCCTCGTCAAGCAGACGCTGGAGTATCTCCGGAGGTGGTGGGCAGCCATTGACGCCATTCCGGGTCTCGAGGTGATGGGCCGACCGACAATGTCCGTGTTCGCCTTCACGTCCAGAAGCCTGGACATCTTCGCCATCGCCGACGGGTTGGAGGAACGCGGTTGGCTGCTGTTCCGCGACTCGTTCCCCATCAAGGCGATCCGCTTCATGCAGTCGCCCGGCCACGAGGCCTATGTCGACAAATTCATGGCCGATCTGCGCGAAGTCACCCAGCTGGTGCGCAATGGTCAGCTGACCTCGGCTAGCGGCGAGGCGCGGTACACATAGTCGCGTTAGAGCGCGCGCCCGTAGCCGCGCGCCGCAAAAGCGCCGTCCACCAGTGCCCAGCGTCCATTGACCATGACTCGGTGAATGCCCGCTGGCAGGACGGCCGGATCGGTATCCGTGGCACGGTTGGCGATACTCGCGGGATCGAAGAGCAGCAGGTCGGCGGCCATGCCGACCGCCACCACGCCGCGATCGGACAAGCCGATACGCATGGCAGGCACTTGCGTGACCCGGTGCACCGCTTCCTCGAGTGACAGCACCTTAGCCTCGCGGACATAGCGCCCCAGGACGTGTGGGAACGTCCCGAACGTCCTGGGCATGAGTCCCAATCCATGGTGCTTGATGGGATGTGCAGCCATGCCATCGGTGACTGGAACACACAGCGGGCTGTGCATGAGTCGATCGAGATGTGCCTGGTTCTTAATGATCGGCGAAACCCAGAACTGACCGTCCTGTTCGACAAGGTCCAGCGCCGTCTCCATTGGCTCCCGCCCGCGTTCTCGGGCAATATCGCCAATCGTGCGTCCGACGAGCGCGGCATTCTCCTGGCGGTTGATCTTGGTGATCAGCTGATCATCGAAGTCCAGGACCCACGGCCAGCTGCCCGAGTTTTGTAGCTCGTCCTTCAGCCGCGCGCGGGTTATCGGATCTTGGAGCAGCGCCACGGTGCTGGCCATGCCACCGTCGCGCGCCCAGGTTGGCAGCACCTGCACCCAGGCGCCGCCACCCCGTGGGAAGATGGTCAGGTCGAACGTCACTTGTACGCCCCGCCCGCGTGCCCGATCGATCATTTCCAGATAGCGCTCCGGCTCGTCGAGCGGATCCGTTGCACGCGGATACAGGTGCGACACATTCAACTCCACGCCCGATCGCTCGGCGGTCTCGATAGCCTCTGCCAGCACGTCGCGCACCGGCGGCGAGCCGTACCGCATGTGGGTGTGGTACGGCTTGCCTTCCTCGGCCGCGACGCGTGCTAACGCCACGAGCTCATCGAGATTGGCGAACAGACCGGGCGCGTATGACAACCCGGTCGAGAACCCGCGCGCACCCTCGCGCAGTCCCTCGCGCAGCAGCGTTCGCATTTGCTCGAGCTGTGCCGAAGTTGGCGCCGCGTTGGCGCCGCCCATAACGAACCGCCGCAGGGTGTTGTGGCCGACGAGGGTCGACACGTTGGTCGCTGGCTCGAGCCGATCGATCGCTTCCAGGTAACCGGCAATCGTGCTCCACGACCACTCGACGTCGGGGATCGCGAAGATGGGCTCTTCATCGATCATCGTGCGGAGTGTGCCGCCCGAAACCGGTGCCGCCGAGAAGCCGCACAGCCCGACCAGTTGGCTGGTTACGCCTTGCGCGATTGCGCTGACGCAGCCGGGGTCCGAGACCAGCGACACGTCCGAGTGGGTGTGCAGGTCGATGATGCCCGGCATGATCGACAGCCCAGCGGCGTCCACTACCTCCACGTTCTCGGTGATGGGTAAGCTCGTGCCGACTGCAGCTATGCGATCGCCATCGACGGCGATGTCGGCGATGCTCGGGCTAGTTCCTGTGCCGTCGTAGAGCCCCGCGTTGCGGATGACCACGCTGTAGCGCGCGACCGTGTCAATCGACGAGTCTCCTTCAAGCATGGTCTATCTCTTGCGCTTCATACCACGTGGAGTTCGGCTTTTTCGCGGCGGCGCTGGTGCTCGTGGTAGGAGGCGTCATCGGTTCCATGATGCCGCTCCTCTGGCGGCTGTAGACTCGCGAGCGCCGCAGTGAATGCGACCAGCGGGACATCCGCCCCCTGGCCGGTCGGAGCGGCCACGAGCAAGTTGCTGATGGCGCGCCAGTTGATGGCGAGATGCTGCCGGTCGTGCAGAACCAGCGCCGGCACCAGGCACGGCGGTTCCCATGCGCTTGGCAGCAGGGTCTCGTCCACCGACTCGAGCAGACTCGACGACACAGGTCGCCGCGCGTCCCACGTCACGTGCACCAGCACATCGCCGTTCTGATCGACGAGGCCGTCCACGTCGACGTGTTCGTTGAACGCGCGCAGTGCCGCGGCGCGCATGTGGCGAACCAGGTACGGTCGCACCGCGAGAGGCGCGGCCAATACGAGCGTCGTCAAGGTTTGACCGTGGCGCGTCGCTGCGACCGTGATGCCGCGACTCGCATCCTCGCGCTCGGTGCCACGAAGCTGCTCGTCGAACACGGCCGCGTACGCCTGCCCGAGCAGGGTGGCGACGACCGTTTCAGGCTCGCACGTCTGGGCGACCCGTCGCGCAAGGTGATCGAGCGGGTCCACCTCGGCGAAGCCATTGTCAAGACGCACCTCGCTCTCAGGCCCGCGCCAGATCCTCCGCCAGCGCCAGGTCGGCGTGCTCCGCACGGCGGCCGATGCCGGCGAAGGTAATGACGCCCAGACTTCGCGCGCGCATCACCATGGGAAACACCAGCGCCCATCCTGCGCCAAAGGGCAAGGCCTGAGTGTGCCCGGTTCGAGCGCTGTGCGTACCGAATGCATGCGCCGGCGGCCGCTGGCGAGCGGCGCAAAAGCTGAACTTCGGGCGTCTCCGTCAGGGCCTCCGCGTGCGCCATCCCGACCCGCCGCAACGCGTCGCCCTCGAGGAGATCGATGCTGCACCAGTCTCCGAGTAGCGGCACCGCCAGGTCTGCGACCCGCTGCAGGGCGTCCAGATCATCGAGCGAGGCGCTGAGCGCGGTGCTGGCGTCCAGCTATTGTGGGCGCTTCCGACTGGGCCATCGGCTGGCAGCAACGGGCCGTGCCTGCGAGCCAGGACCATGGCGATGATCGACAGGGACATCGCGATCCCGTGAATGCTGGGGCGACGCATGAGTGATCTGCTTCCGTGACGGGTCAGGCGTCACACAAGCCAGCATCGCGTCCGCGTGTCCGCGCGACACGAGGCAGCTGTCACAACGTTGTTGGGCAACGTGTCCCAAGACCTTGGGACAGCTTGAAAAGTCAGGCGCGCCGCAGCCCCACGAGAACGGCCGCGCGGCCCATCGGTCAGCCGACGGTCGATGCACGCCCGACAATGGACGTCGGCGCGCTGATGGCCCATTCCGTCATGATCATGCGCGCCGCTTGCTCGAGCGTCATCGCGCGGCCAGCCGCCCAGGCGTTTTCGAATGCGGCATCCCCAAGGCCAGCACGCGTTGATGCGAGGTCCTCCGCGTACCGCGCTGGGCTCGTCGGCGACGGGTGAGGCAGATTCCGGGGACCCGCGACCACGGGCCGACCAGCTGACTCCGCCCCGAACAGCCTGGCTGCTATGGAAAATCGTCCAGCGGCCGCCGCCAACCCGCCCATCACCACGAGAGCGTTACTCAGCATGAACCAGTCAGCAGCATAGGCGGTGAGCTGCAGACACTCCAGGCAACGCGCTCGTGCCGCGGCGGTGTCGCCCATACTCCGCGATAAGCTGGCAAGGTGGAGCAACGCCATACCGCGTTCGCCAGCTCCCCAGTGGCGGATCTCCGACAGCGCGAGGCTCTCCTCCATCAGCGCGGCGGCCTGCGCATAGTCGTCACGAGCCGCGGCACCTCGAGCGAGGTTCAGCAACAGCTGCGAGGCTGGTAGGGCATCACCGGACGTCCGAGCCGCGTCGAGGCCTTCTCTGTACATCCCCTCCGCGGCATCCAGCTCACCGTCTTCTTCGACGATCCTACCGAGATAGCACAGCGCGTACGCGACCTCGCGCCAATCGCTCACAGCGCGTGACCTGGTCAGCGCCTCCTCGAGCATCACGCGGCCCGTGGGATTGCCCGCGCCATGCAGTCCTGACCCGAGGTGTCGCAAGGCGTTGGTGAGTAAGCGGCTGTCGCCAAGGCGTTTCAAGATGGCGGTGGCGTACCCCAGGCCGACTTTGGCGATCGGTTCTGGTGCGGTTTCGAGCGCTTCACCGGGCGGAGTACCCGGGTGCAGTTCGAAACCGATGTGCTCCACCTCCAGGTCATACGCCTGGCGCAGCCTGTCGACCCGAGCCTGGCCGACGTAGCACCACGGTCAAATGAAGTCACTCAAGATCAGCAGCTTCG
>Ga0137369_10003345_pt1 | contig 16372 bp, 12 predicted proteins | sample SagtaG_12_FD_104918 | JGI IMG/M metagenome (GOLD analysis project Ga0137369, IMG submission 104918) | Vadose zone soil microbial communities from Sagehorn Ranch, Mendocino, California, USA - Sage1_L_113_16 metaG | ecosystem: Environmental > Terrestrial > Soil > Vadose zone | place: USA... | reverse complement strand
GGCAAGGGCAAGGGCATCACCGCGCCGAACCCGGTCGGCCAGCGGCTCGCGGTGGAGCGTGCCTGGCGGCAGGCGGGCCTGTCACCGGCGACCGTCGGGCTGATCGAGGGCCACGGCACCTCCACACGGGTGGGCGACGTCGTCGAGGTGGAGAGCCTCATGGCCGCCTTCGCGGGGGCGGGGCTCGCGCCGGGGTCGGTCCCGCTCGGCTCGGTGAAGTCCAACATCGGCCACCTGAAGAGCGCGGCGGGCGGCGCCGGCATGCTCAAGGCGGTCCTCGCCCTGCGCGACAAGGTGCTGCCGCCGAGCCTGCACTTCGACCGTCCCAACCCCGCCATCGACTTCGAGCATGCGCCGTTCCACGTCAACACCGAGCTGGCCGAGTGGAAGGTCCCCGCCGGCGGGGTGCGCCGCGTCGGCGTGAGCGCGTTCGGCTTCGGCGGCACGAACTTCCACGCGGTCCTCGACGAGTACGTCCCCGGCGCGCACGGCGGCGGCCCGCGCCTGCACGCCGGCGTGGAGCTGCCACGGCCCGTGCAGGCGCCCGTGGCCGCCGCGCCCGTGACCGGGACGCCCGCGCCGAAGGCGCCGCCGCGCGGGGCGCTCGTGCTCGGGGCGGCGTCGGCGGAAGCGCTCGCCGGGCGCCTGGCCACGCTGCGCGCCGACGCCGAGGCGGGCCGCGCGCCCGCCCGCGCGGTGCCGCCCGCGGTGGCGCTGCACCAGCCCGAGCGGATCGCGATCGACTACGGCGACGCGGCGGAGCTGGCCAGCAAGGCACGCGCCGGGTCGAGCAGGCCGCCGCCGGCGGTCACGCCGCGGCCTGGAAGCTGCTGCGCGCCATGGGCGTGTTCCGTGGCACGGGCCCCGCCCCCAAGGTGGCCTTCCTCTACACCGGCCAGGGCTCCCAGTACGTCAACATGCTGGCCGAGCTGCGCGCGACCGAGCCGGTGGTGGGCGAGACCTTCGACGAGGCGGACCGCGTCATGGCCCCGCTGCTCGGCCGGCCGCTGAGCGAGATCGTCTTCGCCGACCCGAGCGACCCCGCCGCGCTCGCGCGCGCCGAGGAGGACCTCAAGCAGACGGCGGTCACCCAGCCGGCGGTGCTCACCGTGGACACCGCGCTCACCCGCCTGCTGGCCAGCTACGGCATCCGGCCGGACATGGTCATGGGCCACAGCCTCGGCGACCACGACGACGTGCTGCCCCTGTTCACCAACCACCCGAAGGTGGGTGAGATCGTGTCGTTCAACCAGGCCCTCTGCGGCCTCTACGCCGCCGGGCTCGGCACGGGCGCGTCGCAGGAGCCAGCCGCTCCGGCGGCGACGGCCCCGAGCACCCTGACGGTCCGGCCCCCGACAGCCCCGACCGCCGTCCTGCCGGCCGACCGCTACGCGCAGCGGGTCGTGCAGCTCCGCCGCCGCGGCCTCGTCTACCCCTACGAGCTGATCCGCACGCTGACCTCCGCCGGCGGCCAGGCGCGCTCGGGCTTCCCGCCGGGCGACTTCACCGAGCACGACCTGGATGGCGACCGCCTCGTGCCGGTCGAGCGCCCATACGGCGAGAACACGGCCAACCTGGTGGTCGGCGTGGTGCGCAACTTCACCGTCGAGTACCCCGAGGGGATCACCCGGGTCGTGCTCGCCAGCGACCCGAGCAGGAACCTCGGGTCGCTCGCCGAGCCCGAGTGCCGCCGGATCATCGCCGCGCTCGACCTGGCCGAGCGGCTCGGGGTGCCGCTGGAGTGGTTCGCGGTCTCCTCCGGCGCCAGGATCTCGATGGACTCGGGCACCGAGAACATGGACTGGATCGCGCGCGTGCTTCGCCGCCTGGTCGAGTTCACGCAAGGACGCGGAGAGGTGAACGTGATCGTCGACGGCATCAACGTCGGCGCGCAGCCCTACTGGGACGCCGAGGCGACCATGCTCATGCACACCCGCGGCATCCTGGTGATGACCCCCAACGGCGCGATGGTGCTCACCGGCAAGCAGGCGCTGGACTACTCGGGCGGCGTGTCCGCCGAGGACAACCACGGCATCGGCGGGTACGAGTCGATCATGGGGCCGAACGGCCAGGCGCAGTACTGGGCGCCCGACCTGGCCGCCGCCTGCCAGATCCTGCTGCGCCACTACGAGCACACCTACAGTATGTCGTGCCGGGCGAGCGGTTCCCCCGGCGCGCGGCGGCCGCCGCCGACCCGGTCGACCGCGACGTCCGCGACTACCCGATCGCCGGCGACGGCACCGGCTTCGCCCGCGTCGGCGAGATCTTCTCGGACGAGACCAACCCCGGCCGCAAGCGGCCGTTCGACATCCGCGGGGTCATGTCCGGGGTGGTCGACGCCGACCACCAACCGCTGGAGCGCTGGGCCGGGATGCGCGACGCGGAGACCGCCGTGGTATGGGACACCCGGCTTGGCGGCTGGCCGGTCACGCTCATCGGCATCGAGTCACGGCCGGTGCCGCGGCACGGCTTCGTTCCCGCCGACGGTCCCGACCAGTGGACATCGGGGACGCTGTTCCCGCGCTCGTCCAAGAAGGTCGCGCGGGCGATCAACGCGGCCAGCGGCAACCGCCCGCTGGTGGTGCTCGCCAACCTGTCCGGCTTCGACGGGTCGCCGGAGTCGATGCGCGAGCTCCAGCTCGAGTACGGCGCGGAGATCGGCCGGGCGGTGGTGAACTTCCGCGGCCCGATCGTGTTCTGCGTCGTCAGCCGCTACCACGGCGGCGCGTTCGTGGTCTTCTCCAAGCACCTGAACGAGAATCTCGAGGTGGCCGCGCTGGAGGGCTCGTTCGCGTCGGTGATCGGTGGGGCACCGGCCGCGGCGGTGGTGTTCGCCCGCGACGTGGACGCCCGCACGGCGGCCGACCCGCGCGTGCGTGCGCTCGGGGCGGAGCTCGCCCAAGCCGCCCCGCCGAGCGGCAGGCGCTGCGCCCGCGCCTGCGCGAGCTCACGCTGGAGGTCCGCGGCGAGAAGCTCGGCGAGGTCACCGACGAGTTCGACCGCATCCACAGCATCCAGCGGGCACTGCGGGTCGGCTCGGTCGACCGCATCATCCCGGCGGCCCGCCTGCGGCCCTATCTGATCGACGCGGTGGAGCGGGGCATGCGGCGCGAGCTGCAGCGCGTCGGGATGGCGGCGCCGGACCCGGAGCTGGGTGAGGCTGGCGTCCGGGCCCACCGATGACCGGCTGGCTGCTGCAGGCGGCGGCGGACGTGCCACCGGGCGACGGTTGGCTGGCCCCGGCCGAGCGCGCCCACCTGGCCAGGCTGAAGGTGGCGGCGCGCCGCGCGGACTGGCGGCTCGGCCGCTGGACGGCCAAGCTCGCCACGGCCGCGTGCCTGCGCGTGCCGGCCGCGGTGGTCGAGTTGCGCGCCGCGCCCGACGGCGCCCCTGAGGCGCTGGTCGGCGGCTGCCCGGCGCCGGTCGTGGTGTCGCTCAGCCACCGGGCGGGCCTTGCGGTCTGCATGGTCGCGCCCGACGGCGTGGCGCTCGGCTGCGACCTGGAGCTGGCCGAGCCCCGCAGCGCCGCGTTCGTCGCCGACTGGTTCACCGCGGGTGAGCGCGAGGCGGTTGCGTGCGCCCCGCCCGGGGACCGGGCGCTCCTGCTGGCGGTCCTGTGGAGCGCCAAGGAGAGCGCCCTGAAGGCACTGCGCGCCGGCCTGCGCTTCGACACGCGCTGGGTCGTGGTCGACCCGCCCGCACTCGGCCGGGACGGCCGCTGGTGGCCGCTGACCGTGCGCCATCCCGCGGCCGCGCGCGTCTTCCCGGGATGGTGGCGCCACGACGCCGGGCGAGTGCTCCACGATGGTCGCCGGCAGCGCGCCGGAGCCCCCGACAGCGCTCACGGCCGCCGCTGCACCGGCCGCGCACTCTTGCCCACCTGGGGCGGTCATGCCAGGCGTGCGCTCAGGTCCGTCGCCATCGGCTCCGAAGTTAGCTACCAGGGCAACCGCATCGGGATCGGTGGAGATCCCAAGGCCGCGACCACCGCGCCGCCAAGCGCAGGTTGCGGACGGCGCCGCCGCATGCGGGCCGTCAGGACAACCGGCCGGAGGGAGGTGGAACGTGGAGGCGTCAGGAGCGAGCAGGCGCGCGCGTCGCGAACGGGTGCGCGGCCGTACCGGGTCGCGGTTGGCGGTGGTGGGGATCGTCGCTGTGCTGCTGGCGTTGACCGGGTTTGCCCTGTGGGCCGCCGCCACGACCAACCGGGCAGCGCTCCACGCGGCCAGGTTGTCGCACCTCAACGACGCCTACCAGCGAGCCCGCTTCGCGGTCGAGACTGAGGAGCTGCTGGAACACAGGTACCGCCTCGAGCCGGGACCCGGGGTGCGGGCGAGCTTCCAGCAGGCGGCCCAATCCCTGGAGGCGGCGGTCCAGTACCTGCAGCAGCACGGCGACGAGGCCGACCGCCGGCCGATCGCGACGCTGGTGGCCGACCACCAGCGCTACCTCGAGACGGTGCGGCGGGAGTTCGCCGCCGTGGACGCTGGTGACCAGCAACGGGTGCGGGCCATCGAAGACACCGAGGGCGCGCGGCTGTTTGACCGGATTGAGGCCAACGTAGCGCACGGCGCGAATGACGAGCGCGACGAGACCTTGGCGGGCTTGGCGGCGCTGCGCCGCCACGTCGTGACGACCACGCCGATCATCTTCGCCGCAGGTCTTGGCCTGCTGGTCGTCTTCTGTGCGGTGCTGGTCGGCTACCAGCGGCGCACCGAGCGCCAGGCGCTGCACGACGGGCTGACCGGCCTGCCCAACCGCACCCTGCTGCGCGACCGCACCGGCCAGGCCATCCGGGCGGCCGACCGGGAGCTGCTCCCGGCGGCGCTGCTGCTGATCGACCTGGACCGGTTCAAAGAGGTCAACGACACCCTCGGCCACCACTACGGCGACCAGCTCCTCATCCACGTCGGCGAGCGGCTCCAAGGCGCGCTCCGCGAGGTCGACACCGTCGCGCGGCTGGGCGGTGACGAGTTCGCCGTGCTGCTGCCCCGGATCGCCACCGGCGACGGCGCCGTCGCCGTCGCCAACAAGCTGCGGGCCGTCCTCGAGGAGTCGTTCGTGCTGGAGGGGCTCACCCTGGACGTGGAGGCCAGCGTCGGCCTGGCGCTGTACCCCGACCACGGCCAGGACCCCGACGAGCTGCTGCAGCATGCCGACATCGCCATGTATGTGGCCAAGGAGACCCACGCCGGGTTCGTGATGTTCGACCCCGCGCTCGACCAGCACAGCCCGCGGGTTCATTCCCCTGGCCGAGCGGACCGGGCTCATCGCGCCGCTCACCTACTACGTGCTGGACGCGGCGCTGCGCCAGTGCCACCGGTGGCGGCAGGACGGCCACGAGCTGACGGTGGCGGTCAACGTGTCCGCGCGTCGCCTGCTCGACCTCACCTTCCCCGACGAGGTCGCCGGCCTGCTCGCCCGCTGGAAGGTGCCCGCGCGGCTGCTGGTGGTGGAGATCACCGAGAGCACCATCATGGCCGACCCCGCCCAGCCCTCGCGATCCTCGGCCAACTGAATCAGATGGGCGTGCAGCTGGCGATCGACGACTTCGGCACTGGCTACTCGTCCATGGCCTACCTGAAGAGCCTGCCGGTGCACGAGCTCAAGGTGGACCGGTCGTTCGTGTCGCAGATGACCAGCAGCACCTCGGACGCGGTGATCGTGCGCTCCACCGTGGACCTTGGCCGCAATCTCGGTCTGCGCGTGGTCGCTGAAGGCGTCGAGGACGCGGCCACCTGGCGGGAACTGGACGCGCTGGGCTGCGACGCCATCCAGGGCTACCACGTCAGCCGGCCGGTGCCGCCCGACGACCTGATCACCTGGCTGGAGCAGCGGGCGACCACCCCGAAGCAGGAAGCCGTCCGGCACTCGGAGTAGGCGCTCAGCCGGGGCGGTCGGCCGGCCGCAGCCACAATGACACCCGGGTCGGCTGCATCGTCTGCTCGACCACCGCCGCCCAGCAGCACCGTGAGCAGCCCGTAGGCCAACGTGCGGCTGACGATGCGGTCCAGGTCGTACAGGCGGTAGCGCAGGATCGCCGCGCCGATCGCCAGCGGCAGGACCGCCAGGCAGACACCGGCGGTCCAGCCGAGCAGGGCCGCAGCGCCCGGGACCCCATCGCCAAGGCGCACAGGACGATCACGCCCGCCGGCGCCGACAGCGCCGCCGCGACCGCCACCCAGCGCAGCTGCATCGGAATTCGCCGACGGTGGCCGCTGCAAGCGGCAAACCTACCCGATCCGGATACCCGTCCGGCCTTCTTACCGGCAGCTGTGGTCGCGTGCCCAACTGGCGGTCGGGCGGGCGTGGCGCCAGGACGGCACGCCCCTGCCCTGGACGCCGTGCGGCCCGTCGCCGCGTCGCTGGATGACGAACACGAACCGGTGGACCCCGCGCCGCCTGATCTGCTCGGTCTGCCCGACCAGCCGGTTGCCGGTCGCCCGGCACCACACGCGGAAGTCGCGGACCGAGTCGGGGTCGGTGGTGCGCACCACGAGCAGCTCGCCGGGGTGGAGCTGCACCATCGTGACCCCGGCCCAGGCGACCGCGACCGTGGTGGGCAGTCCCTCCACGTCCAGCAACCTCACGATCGTGCCGCCGTCGGCGCTGGTCACGATCTGCTGGACTGCCCGCATGGTGCTCGCCTTCCCGAAGCCCGTCGCGAACCCTCCGACCGATCATGCGCCGCCGGCCGGCCGGCGGCCCAGTGCCGTTGGACCCACCACTCTCGGGACGGGCGGCAGGATGGGTGTGGTCCGGGTCAGGCCGCGAGCGCCTGCTGCACCTCTTTGCGGTGCCGCAGGCACGCCAGGCAGCGGGCCCTGGTCGGGCCGATGCTGCCCATCGGGATCGCCAGTACGGCCGCGATCTCGGCGTAGCTGACTGGCGGGTCGGCGAACAGCAGCGGCAGCAGTCGGCGGCAGCGGCTGGGCAGCGTCTCGCACGCCTCGCGCAGCGTCGCGTCTCTCTCTGAGCGCAGCATGGGCTCGTCGACCGGCACATCCTCCGCGGAGGACTCAAGTCGCGAATCGTCATCGACGAGCGTGCTCCGCGACGCGCGCCGCAACACCTGAATGGCTTCGTGCCGGGCAGTGACCGCCAGCCAGGCGCGCAGGTGATCGGCATCGCGAAGCGAGCGGGCATGCTCCAGCAGTCGCAACCAGGTGGTCTGGACGACATCCGCCGTGTCGCTCGCTGACAGGCCATAGGAGTGGGCGACCGACCAGATCAGCCCGGTATGGCGGTCGACGACCGCTCGCCAGGCCCGTGCGTTCCCGTCCGCCAGGTCAGCAAGCAGGTCCGTACTCAACTGCTGCATCGAATCTCCCCCCGTCGTGGTCGAACCTCGACCAGACTGGGGGCGTGGCCTTTCCGTGGCCTTTCCGTGGCCTTTCAGCCCGGGCCGGCCTCCGGCGGCCGACAGCGCAGGAAACCACTTCGGCAAGGCGGGCCTGACCTGCTAGCGTCATCGTGACGAGTTGCGCAGCAGGGAAAGGGAGGATGGAGTTCGGGATCCTCGGCCCGGTCGAGATCCGGGTGGACGGCAGACCTATTCCCTTGGGAGGGCCGAAGCAGCGCGCCCTGCTCGCGACCCTGCTGCTGCATCGTGGTCACGTCGTGCCGGCCGAACGGCTGATCGATGACCTCTGGGGTGGGCTTCCGCCCGACGCGGCCCGCAACCTGCTCTGGGTCCAGATCGCCCGCCTGCGGAAGGTGCTGGACCCCGGTCGGGCGAAGGGGGCTTCCGGAAGCCTGCTCGTGACCAGGGCGCATGGATATCTGCTGGAGACCGGGCCCGGTGAGCTCGACCTGGAGCGTTTCGAGCGCCTTGTCACGCAGGGCCGCGATGCCCTCGCGAGCGGCGACGCCGAGAGGGCGGGCCGGCTGCTGCGACAGGCGCTCGACCTTTGGCGTGGCCCCGCCCTGGCGGACCTTGCCGCTGAACCGTTCGCCCAGGGCCACGTGGTCAGCCTGGAGGAGCGGCGGCTCTCAGCGCTCGAGGACCTCATCGACGCCGACCTCGCCGCCGGCCGCCATCAGGACCTCGCTGGCGAGCTGGAGGCGCTCATCGCCGCACATCCCCTGCGAGAGCGCCTGCGAGGCCAGCTCATGCTGGCGTTGTACCGTGCGGGACGGCAGGCTGACGCGCTCGAGGTGTACCGCCGGACCCAGCACCACCTCGCCGAGGAGCTGGGCATCGACCCTGGCGCCGCATTGCAGCGCCTGGAGCAGGCCGTCCTCACGCATGACCCGGCCCTGGAGTGGGCCCCTCCGGTGGTTCCGCATCCGGACGTCGCCGGTCCGGCGGCGCCGTCCCCGCCGGGGGAGGAACGCAGGGCCGTGACCGTTGTGACCATGAGCATCCTGCCCACCAGAGACGGCCGCGACCTCGATCCGGAGTCGCTCGGCCAACTTCAGGGCGACTATCTGGATGCGGTGCGCACGATCGTCGCCTTCCACGGCGGGAGCGTGCAACGGGTCGACGCCGAAACGGTGCTCGCTGTGTTCGGAGTTCCGACCCTGCACGAGAACGACCCGTTGCGCGCCGTGCGAGCCGCCGCCGAGGTGCGATCGGCCCTCGAGCGCACGAGCGCGCACCTGCAGCGCACACGTCGCGTGCGGCTGTCGTTCACGGCAGCTCTCGAGACCGGTGAGGTGCTGGTCAGGTACGGGGAGTCCGGGGGCCCGGCCATCATTGGCGCGACCGTCAGGCTCGCGCGCAAGCTGGAGCACACCGCCGCCGGCGGTGAGCTGCTTCTCGGTCCGAACACCTACGACCTGGTGCGCGACGCGGTCACCGTCCAGGAGACGGCACCTTCAGCCCGTGACGCCACGGGGATCCCAGCCCGTGCCTGGCGTCTGGTCAGCCTGCGCCCAGACGCGGCCGGTCGTGTCCGGCACCTCGATGCCCCCATGGTTGGCCGGGACCGGGAGCTCGCGCTTGTCGTGCAGACCTTCGAGCGCGCCGTCAGCGACCGTAGCTGCCAGCTGGTCACCGTGCTCGGCCCTGCCGGCATCGGCAAGACCCGCCTCGTGCGCGAGTTCCTGGCGCTCACGGGGGAGCGGGCGGCTGGGCTGCACGGTCGCTGCCTGGACTACGGCAAGGGGATCACCTTCTGGCCGATCGTCGAAGTGGTGCGCGAGGCGATCGGCGCGGTCGATGCCAATACGCCTGAGCAGGTCAGGGCGCGAGTCACCGAGTTGCTCGGCGACCGGCACGGCACCTCGACCGCGGTGGAGAGCATCCTCGGGCTGCTGGGACTGGCGGAGCAGGCACCACCGGTGGAGGAGCTTCCTCTGGCGGTCCGGAGGCTCTTTGGGGCACTGGCCCGGCGGCGTCCACTGGTCATCGTTCTGGACGATCTTCACCTGGCTGAACCGCCGCTGCTCGAACTGCTCGAGGATGTCGCCGACCTGGTTCGGGATGGCCCCCTCCTGCTGTGCTGCATCGCGCGGACGGAGCTGTTCGACGTCCGGCCCAACTGGGGAGGGGGCAAGCCGAACGCCACCACGATCCTCCTGGAGCCTCTGGGCAGCCAAGAGTGTGGCGAGCTCATCGAGAACCTGCTCGGCACGGAAGACGTCGACGTGGAGGCCAAGCGACGGCTGCCCGAGATCGCCGAAGGCAACCCGCTGTTCATCGAAGAGCTCATCGCGATGCTCATCGACAACGACGTGCTGGTGCCGTCGGCCGGTTCCTGGGTGGCCAAGACCGATCTCGGCAAAGTGCCGATTCCTCCAACGATCTCGGCATTGCTCTCGGCTCGACTGGAGCGTCTCGAGAGCGAGGAGCGGGCGCTCCTGAGCCTGGCGAGCGTCATGGGCACCCTGTTCTCCGAGCGGGCGGTCCGAGAGCTCGCGGCGGAGCGGACCAGAGCGGCCGTTGGTCGCAAGCTCACGGCCTTGACCCGCAAGGAGTTGATCCGCCCGCACCATTCGGACCTGTTCGGTGACACCGCCTTCGACTTCCGCCATGCGCTCATCCGCGACGCCGCCTATGGCGCCCTTTCCAAACGTGAACGATCCGAGCTGCACGAACGCTTCGCCGGGTGGCTGGAGGCTACCGCCCCGGACCGCCCGGGCGAGGTCGACGACGTCGTTGCCTACCACCTCGAGCAGGCCTGTCAGTATCGGGCCGCGCTGGGCCTGGAGGACCCGGCCTTGATCCGGCGGGCGGTGGACCGGCTCGTGGCGGCGGGGCAGCGCGCGGGTGACCGCTGGGATCATCCAGCCGCCGTCGGGCTGCTGGAGCGCGCTCGGGCGCTGCTGCCCGCCGCTGAGCCGGCCGGACTCGAGCTGCTACCCGCCCTCGTGGCCAACCTCGGTCTACAGGGCGACCTGAGCGCCGCCACGGATCTGGCCACCCGGGGCATTGAGCGGGCCCGAACGCTCCATGAGCGGCGGGTCGAAGCCCGGCTGCGGATCGAGCAGATGCTGATCGAGCAGATGGTCGCGGGAGGCGTCGCCTCCTGGTCGGCCTCTGGCGCCCGCCCGGAGGTGAGGCGTGCGATCCAATTGTTCGAGCGGGCCGGCGATGCTCGAGGGCTCGGAGCCGCCTGGTATCTGGTGGGGAGAATCGAATGGGTGTCCCTGCGCTGCACCGCGATGGAGGCGGCGGTGAAGCGGGCCATCGAATACTTCCGCTCGGTGGGCAGCTATGGACGGATGCTCTTTGCGCTGGAGTTTCTCAGCTTCGCCTATTTCTACGGTCCGGTCTCAGTCTCCGAGGCCATCCGGCGCTGCGAGCACCTCATTCATGATACTGGCGGCAATCGCGCCGTCCGCGCAGTGATCCAGGGCAGTATCGCCTGCATGGAAGCCATGCGGAATGACTTCCGGCGAGCCTGGGGGCTCCTCGACGAGGTCCTTGCCGTCCTGGAGGAGTTCGGCCAGGTGATCGGTTGGATGCCGTGGGCCATTTACCATGAGAACGTTGCGTTCATCGCTCGGCTCGAGGGTGACTACCCGCGCATGGAGGCGTCGTTGCGCAATATCCTTGACCCGGCCACGTTGGCAGATCCGAGCGTCATGCTCGCAAGCGATGTGGCCTGGCTGGCCGAGGCCGTCGACGAGCAGGGCCGGCACGCGGAGGCGGCGGAGCTCCTCACCGTCAGCGAGCATCTGGCGACCGCGGGCGACCTGCTCTCCCAGCTTTTCTGGCGACGGGCCAAGTCGCGAGCGCTCGCCCGCGAGGGTCGGCTCGAGCCCGCGCTGGAGCTGTCCGGCGCGGCGGTATCGCTCGCCGAGCAGACCGACGCGCTGAACGAGCAGGCGGACGCCTGGATGGCCCGAGCCAAGGTGCTGCGGCTCGCCGGCTTCGACCTCGAGGCGAAACGGGCCCTGCTGAGTGCTGTCGAGCGGTACCGGCGAAAGGGCAACGTGGTGTCGGAGGCACAAGCTCAGGCGCTCCTTTCGGGGGGTTGACTGAAGGAGAAATTGCGCGCAATCTGAGAAAAGGAATTAATGCCGTGGACGAGGAGTTTGGTACGAGCAGCGGTCGAGCCGAGGAGGCGACATGTCACGGGACCATGAGCTGGAGCGTCATGGACCAGAGCATCGTGAGCCCGTCAGTCTCGAGCTGCGTGTCGCGAGGGTGGAGAACCAGCTGGACGAGCCGACACGCGAGGCGCCAGACATCGAAGACATCGAGATCCTGGCGTTCGTGAGAGTCCGGCGGTCGCTTCACCGGGAGTCCCACCGGCACATCGGCAGGGTGTGCAGCCCCCCACCTGTCCCACCTGGCGGGTACCCGGCGGCGGACGCATGAGGCGATATCTCCGGACTTCGCATCGCCGATGATCGAGGAGGGGCGGCTGTACTATCGGCCCGCTCCCGGAATTGACGTCATCTCACTGGACGACGGCGCCCTGCTGCTTCGGTCCGACACGCTCACCGCCCGGATCGAGGGGGCGTCGGCAAGGTTTTTCCAGGAACGCGTCCTTCCGCTGCTCGACGGCAGCCGTAGCCTCGCCGAGCTCGCCAGCTCCCTGCCCACCGTCGACATCGACGACCTGCGCCGTCAGCTCGATGCTCTGGTGGAGGCCGGGCTGCTGAACCGGACAACGCAGCCGCCGTCGTGGCTGCGCGGGATGGCCGGTCCGCTGTTGGCGCTCCTCCAGGCCGCGGGGGCACCAGCGTCTGACCTGCACGACCGGCTGGCGCGCCTGCGCATCGGCGTGCTCGGTCTCGAAGGGGCTGGAGCGCATGCGGCGGCGACGCTGGCCGCCTGCGGGGTGGGCGAGCTGATCCTGGTGGATCCGTACCCATGCCAGCCGGGCAACCTCGCGCTCATGCCCCCGCTCGGCGCCGACGCCCTGGGAAGGCCGCGTGACCAGGTGCTCAGGCACTCGCTTGCGGCAAGTGGCGTCGACACGCGGGTGGAGGTCGGGGCAGCCGATGCGGTCACCCCCGACCGCATCAAGACGCTGGCCGGAACCTGTCAGCTCCTGATCGGCACCTTCGACAAGGGCCTCTCGGTGGCCAACGACTGGCTGAACAGGGCCAGCCTGGCGTCTGGTCTCCCCGCGATCTACAGCCAGATGGCGGCCCATATCGCGCTCGTCGGCCCCTTGGTCATCCCGAACAGCACCGCGTGCTACCGGTGCTGGCGGCTGCGCAGCCTCGCCTGCGAGGACTCCTACCAGGAAGCGAGCGCCTACGAGGAGCTCTTGAGCCGGCAGCGCCAGCCCCGCCTGCACGAGCGCCCGGCGCTACCACCCCTGGCCTCCTACAGCGGGAGCCTTGTCGCCATGGAGGCGATCAAGCTGCTGCTCTCCGTCGGCTCCGGCACGCTCGCCGGCAAGGTGCACGAGTTCGACGCGTTCCGATTTCGCAGCGAGACCCACACGCTTCTGCGGGTTCCAGATTGCCCCGACTGCGGGAGGAAACCGCGCCAGGAGGGACGGTCCGCGGTTGCGGTGTGGCGCGACGACACGCCGCCGGGGGACATGCGTCAGGCTGCTCGCGCACTCGTCAGCCCGCGGTGCGGCGTGATCACCGAGCTCGAGCCGATCCCTAAAGACCCCGGCGAGCCGGTCCATCCATATCTCTTCGGCGCTCACCTCGCCAACCATCGGTTTCTCACCGATCGCAGCTCCGACGACAGCTTCTGCACGGGCAAGGGCCTCACGCTCGCCACGGCGCAGGCGAGTGCCGTCGGCGAGGCGGTGGAGCGTTATTCAGCCTGCCGCCGGCGAACCGACCAGGTCTGCTTCACAACCCGTCATGCGCTCGAGGGGCAGTCGCTGGACCCGACAGAGCTGGTCCTCTATCGGCCTGAGCAGTATGCGGAGCTTCCCTACGCCCCATATGCCGACACGACCAGACTGGGCTGGGTCGGCGCCCGGTCGCTGAGCACCGGGTCGGAGCTGCTGGTGCCGGCGCTCGCGGTCTTCCTGGGATATTCGCCGCGCGTTCCAGAGGAACGCATCCTCCCTCCAACCTCGAACGGCCTCGCCGCCGGGCCGACCCTGGCGGCCGCGGTGCTGTCGGCCTTGTACGAGGTCCTCGAGCGGGACGCCTTCCTGATCACCTGGATGCATCGCCTTCCAGCCCACCGGGTGGCTCCCGCGACGCACCCAGACCCGAATGTGGTCGAGCTCTTCCACGCCTGCGCTCGACAGGGGGTCGAGCTGCGGTTGCACCGCCTGGCGACCGATCATCCGTGCCAGGTCTTCCTGAGTCTCGCCGTCCAGCGGGACGGCGAGGGCTGGCCCGCGGTCGCGGTCGGGCTCGGGGCGGACCTCGACCCGGCCGTGGCCGCGTCCAGGGCAATCATGGAGGCGGGGCAGGTCCGGGTCGGACTTCGCATGGAGTTGTCTGACCCGAGCACACGGGCATGGGCCGAGCGGCTGCTGGCCGATCCTCGCCTGGTGGCAACCATCGACGATCATGGGCTGTTGTACGCGCATCCCCGCGCCATGGGTGCCTTCGCCTTTCTCGAGCGCAGCCCGGAGGCCGCCTGCGACTGGACAGCGCCCGAGCCAGCGACGGCCACCGACCGCTTGCGACTCCTTGTCGAGCATCTCAGCGCCCAGGGCCGCGACGTCCTGTACCGCGACCTCACCCCGTCCGACATGGCGCAGCTCGGGTTGCACACCGCGCGGGTGATCGTGCCTGGACTCCAGCCCATCCATTTCGGTCAGCACCCGAGGCTCGGCGGCAACCGGCTGTACGATCTGCCCCGGCGGCTCGGGACCGCGGTCACGCCGTTCGGGACAGGATCTCTGAACCAGGACCCCCATCCGCTCGCGTGACGATGGCAGATGACGGAGCCGGCGCAGATACGCCGGCGGGCGGCTGGGGCCGCCCGCCGGCAACGATTGCGGTCAACGATCGAGGTCGAGGAGCGCCGCCGTCACGTGGCGACCGTGAAGGAAGGGCTCTTGGCTGTCGAGTAGTCCGTGTTGACTCCCGACGTCACCTTGAACGTCGCCACCGCCTCGAGCACGTCGCCCTCGGCCGCGGGGTTGGAAAACGGCGGGTCGATGTTCACCCGGAGCTCCGCATTCCAAGTGGTCTTCTGCGGCGTCAACGCGGATGACAACTTGGCCTGCTTCAAGGTGGTCGACTGACTCAGGTTGTGGATGGACACATAGAGATCGTAGCTGTCGACGGACTCCATCAGGTTCTCGCCGATCTCGACGTTCGCGATCACATCGAACGGCTTGCCAATCTCAACCGTGTCGGCTGTGAAGAACAGACCGTCGTCGACGGCATACAGAAGCTTGATGTTTGCGTCCCACTCACCCGGCATAAGTTTCACCTCCTTTCCATTTCTCGTCGTTCGGCGCCGGGGGCTGGTGTGGATCCCCCCGTTCCGACGCAGTTACAAGACGCACGAAGGTGGGCCGTTGATACATCCGACTCGCAAGCGCCCATGCCGCGGCGCAGGATCGGTTGCCGAGCCGGGAAGGTCGTCAGCAGGTCACGGCGTCGTGAGCAACAGCGCAGCGGGAGTAACCCGCGCCCCTGACCCTGGTTGGCTATTCTGGCAGGTCGGGTACCAGGCCGCGGCGTCGTGCCTCGGCCTGGATCTCGGGCGGCATCCAGCGGATGTCGACCAGCAGCCCGTCCACCTCGACCATCCAGGCCAGTGGATGCTTGGCCAGCAGCTCCCGCCGGCACAGGTCCGCCTCCATCCGCCCGATGGCCAGCAGGTCCCGGATCAGCTTGGACTTGTTGGCCATGGTGGTCTTGCGCACACCCAGCAGCTCGCTGAGCTGGTCGGCGGTCAGGTGCGGCGACTGGGCAGGGTCGGACAGGAAGTTGACGTACGCCACCGTGGCAACGACCCCGGCGGCCCAGATCCCAAGGTCGCCGCGGGTCAACGGGGAGGGGCGCTTGCGGGCGAGCCTGCCGGTGAGCTTGCGGCACAACGCCGCGTACTCGGCGTCCAGATGCTGAGCACAGAACCCGTCGGTGATCTGGAGGATCTGATCGACCTGCGGCCGTATGGTCGTGGGGATGCGCAGCTGCTCGGTGGTCACGCGAAGCGGCTCCTGCGAGACGGGCGGAGAGGCGAATTCTGCACCATGACGGGCGCCCTCGCCACTCGGGCTCAGGCGGCTCGCAGGAGCGCTTCGACAACCACTTCATCGACAGCACGATCTGGCGGTAGGCCCGCGCGACGGATGCGTGGCGGCAGGGCTAGCGGGAGCCGCCGGTCCCGGGATGATCGCCTGGCCCACTCGCCTCGGCCGGGACCGGTCCCGGCCGGGGCGGCCAGCCCGACAGCAGGACCAGCGGGTGGACCTGGCCGGCGCCGGCGCCGCGGAGCTGCGCGGCGAGGGCGGTGAGCGTCCAGCCTGACCCGCGGACGTCGTCGACCAGCAGCACCGGGCCGGCGGGAGGCGTCCGGGTGAGCGCGAAGGCGTCGTGGGCGTTGCGGTACTGGTGGAAGCTGTTGGCCAGCTCGGCCTGGGGGCGGGCGCGCGGGCGCACCCGCTCCACGACCGCGTGTACGGGCACGCCGAGCAGCCGGGCGGCCTGGCCGGCGAGGTCGGCGACCAGCGCCGGCCGGGTGCGGGAGGGCACGAAGGTGACCCAGGTTGGCGGCTGCTCCCACGCCCAGCGGTCCAGCAGCCGCGCCAGCCCCTGGGCGACCTGGTCGCCCAGGGGCTGGTCGCGGGTGAGCACGTCAGCGAGCAGCGGCCCCCAGCCGGCGTCGGTCGCCTCGCCGAGCGCCCGGCCCGGCTCGGCCAGCCGCGCCTGGGGGATGGTGCGCGTGGCGACCGCCGCGCTGGCGGGCCACTGCCGGCGCGGCGGCAGGGTGACCTCCTGGCCGCGCAGGAACTCCACCGCGGCCGCGACGAGCTCGTCGCCGACCGTGGTGGGGGGGCCGTGGCCGGTGCAGCGCTGGCAGCGGCCG
>Ga0137369_10003340_pt1 | contig 16383 bp, 11 predicted proteins | sample SagtaG_12_FD_104918 | JGI IMG/M metagenome (GOLD analysis project Ga0137369, IMG submission 104918) | Vadose zone soil microbial communities from Sagehorn Ranch, Mendocino, California, USA - Sage1_L_113_16 metaG | ecosystem: Environmental > Terrestrial > Soil > Vadose zone | place: USA... | reverse complement strand
GTCTTGTCGAATCCGTAGCGGTCGAACGTGTAGACGTAGTCCCGTCCTTCGGCGCGGACCCCGACGCGTCCGAAGCGGTACTCGAGCCCGGCGCCAAAGTTGCCGGTGAACTTCGACCAGGTGCTGTCGGAATCGAGCTGATGAACGCTGATGGCGCCGACTCCGCCGACCAGGTACGGGCTGAGCGTCGCCGAGCCCCGGTTGATCGGATAACGCAGCACCACATCGGCGTCGTACGTGAACTTGTTGAACTTGCCGCGTCCCCCCAGCGTGGCGCCGCGCAGGCTGTCCTGCGCCCAGCCGCCGCCGGCGCGGACGCCGACGTAGCGGTGCAGCCAGTAGGTGGCATCGACGGAGCCAGCCCAGCCGAGCCGCCAATCGGCGCTGCCGACCGCATCGAGGTCGGCCGCGCCCGAGAGGGCGCCGAAGGCGCCGCCCAGCGTCACCCGGTCATAGCCGGGACGTACGCTCCCGTGGGTGAGCCCGCCCGTCTGGGCGCGCAGCGCCGCGGGAGCGAGCACTGCGACGAGCGCCACGGTGAGCGTGGAGATGAAACGCTTCAGCATGGAGTCCTCCAAGAGACGAGGTGAATGCGGCACTTCATGAATTAATCAATTCATGAATGAACCAGTTGGGCGGAATGTTCCCGCCGCCATGCTGGCCTTCGCAACTCGTTGATGGACGGAGAGCTACGCTACGAGACGAGGGCGATCTCGCACGCGAGGGGCGCCGCGGGGGCCGAATGGGTGAGCGCGCCGATCGAGACGAGCGTCGCGCCGGCGGCCGCGTAGTCCCGGGCCCGCTCGGGGGTGATGCCGCCGGAGGCTTGGATGGTGACGGCGCCGCCCGCCCGGCGGACCCAGGCGGCGATGCGATCGGGCGGTTGGTTATCCGCGAGGATATGCGTCACGCCCGCCGCGAGCGCCTCCTCGAGCTGCGTGTCGGTTTCGACTTCGACGACGACCGGGAGGCCCGGCGGCGCTCCGGCCAGCGCCTCGGCCAGCGTCGTCCCCCGCCCGGACAGCAGCGCCCAATGGTTGTCCTTCCAGAGCACCGCCTCCGCGAGCGAGCCGCGGTTGTCCACGCCACCGCCCACTCTGACGGCGTATTGCTCGAGCGCGCGCAGGCCGGGGGTGGTCTTGCGCGTGTGGGTGATCCTGGCCGTCGTACCGGCTACCGCATCCACGGCCCGGCGGGTGAGGGTCGCGATCCCAGACAACCGCTGCAGGAAGTTGAGGGCGACCCGCTCGCCGGCGAGGAGCGCCCCGGCGTCGGCGCGGACCGTCGCGATGGAGGCGCCGGACTCGACCCATGCTCCCTCCCGGGCCAGGGGCTCGAGGCAGGCCCCGCGGTCGAGCTCCTGAAACACCAGCGCGGCGACGGGCAGCCCGGCGACGACGCAGCGCGCTTCGGCCACGAATCGTGCGGCGGCGGGGCGCGCGGTCAGCGTGCCGAGCAGGCGGGTGGTGACGTCCTCCGACGCGCGATCCTCGGCGAGCGCGCGCCGCACTTCCGCGAGGCCGACCGCGTCAGCCAATGGCCAGCATGCGGTCGATGGCGCGCCGCGCCCGCTCCGCGACGTCGCCGGGGACGGCGACCTCGTATTTCAGATCGCGCAGCGAGTCGCGGAGCTTCTCGAGCGTGATCCGTTTCATGTACCGGCACTCCGCCGACTCGGCCATCGCATGGAAGGTTTTCCCGGGGTTCTCGCGGCGCAGCCGGTGCAGCACCCCCGTCTCCGTCGCGATCACGAACGTCCGGGCGCTCGACGCGCGCGCCCGCTGCGTCATCTGCTCCGTGGAGACGATGCGGGTGCGCTGCGCGGCCACGTCCCCATCCGCTGCGGCGTAGTACATCGCGCTCGTGACGCAGCCGCACTCCGGGTGAACCAGAAACTCGGCGTCCGGGTGCTCGGCCCGCTTCGCGGCCATGAGGTCGGGCGTAAGGGCGGCGTGGACGTGGCACTCTCCCATCCACACGTCCAGCTCGCGGCCGGTCACCCGCCGCAGGTAGCTGCCAAGGAAGAAGTCCGGGACGAAGAGCACCGGGACGCCCGGGGGCAGGGACTCGATGACCGCAACGGCATTGCCGGAGGTGCAGCAGTAGTCCGACTCGGCCTTCACCGCTGCGCTGCAATTCACGTAGGCGACGACGATCCCGTCGGGATGCTCGGCCCGCCAGGCCCGCACGTCTTCGGGCCGGATCGTTGCTGCGAGCGAGCACCCGGCCTCGAGGTCGGGGATGAGCACGCGCTTGTCGGGGTTGGCGATCGCCGCGGTCTCGGCCATGAAGTGCACGCCGCAGATCACGAGGACCGGCGCGTCGAGCGCGGTCGCGCGGCGCGCCATCCGGAGCGAATCGGCAACGACGTCGGCCAGGTCCTGGATCTCCGCGATCTGGTAGTTGTGCGCCAGGATCGCCGCCTGCCGCTCGGCCTTGAGCGCCCGGATTTCCGCGACGAGGTCCGGCTTCATCGGGAAGGGATCAGCGATACGCCCGGCCCAGCAAGGTCGCGCTACGGCCGCCGCGCGGTCGTCCGTGCGACTCGCGGGGCCACGCCCGTGCTGGCGGCGCGCGGCAGCGCGATCGCACGAGACGCGGCGCCGCTGCCGGCGCTCGGCGGCGACGAGGCGGGGCTGGCCCGGCTCGGCACGACGGCCGCACGTGGCGACGCGGCCGGCGCCGCCAGCGCGGTGGCCGCCGGAATGCGCGTGAACGCGCGGGGGGACGCGGCGCTCGCCGCGCCCTCGAGGACGACGACCGCGCTCCCTGGCCGTACGGGCACGGCCTCGACGCGCGGCGGCTCGCTCGACGGCGCCAGCATGGGCACCCGCGGGAGCACCAGGCGCGCCCGGACCGGTACGGCGCCGCTGCCCCCGTCACCCGCACCACCCACGGCCCACCGCGGCGCGACTGCAGCCCGCCGGCCGACGACCGGGAGCGCCACGATACGCGTCACTCCGGTGCCGGGGGCTACGGGGGCTGCGGGGGCGCCGCCAGCTTGGGGCGGGCGTGAACGGGGCGGCGGGGGCATGAGGGGCGGGGGAAGCACGGCGGGCCCGGGGGGCGTGGGCCCCGCGGGACGCCGCCGCATCCCGAACCGTGACGGCGAACCGCCCTTCGGGGCGACGCCCGCCCGGGACGCGGACCGGAGGTCGAGCGCGATGGCGCTCGCGCCGACGCCTGCGGGACAGGTGGAGCCGATCTGGCAGATCCCGCGGTCCACGATGCGCGGCTGGTGAACGATGGGCACGAAGCCGTCGCACGCGACGAAGAACGGGTCGCACAGGAACGGCACCAGCGGCTCGACGAGCGTCACGGCGACGAACGAGCAGCCCACGCAGGGGCCGTACGCCGGTGCCGGCGCGGGTGCTGGAAGGGGGGCGGGGGCGCTCTCGAGCGCGTAGGGGCGCGGCACGACACTGTACTGAACGACGTCGTAGTTGAAGTAGCCGTCGCCCAGCATGCGCTGCACGATGTCGGTGAGCGCGGCTTCCGGGTCCGCGCCGGTCCAGGAGGCGACGAGGGCGTCCGGGTTCCAGGCGCCGGCGCGCAGGAACTCGGCGAACCGGAAGGGCGCGGGCGACAGGGCCGCGAACACGAGCCCCGCGCCCGCGGGCTCGGCTGCGGCGAACGCCGGCTGGTCTCCGGCCCTCTGCAGCTCGTAGGTGCCGGGGGTCGCGTGTGGATCGCTGCTCGGGTCGCCGGGGAACAGCACCTCGACGCGGCCGTCACTCGCCTCCCGCAGCACGAGCAGATAGCCGTCGGCGGCGGTCTCGACATACACGCGCACCGGGTCGCCCTGCGCGATCGGGCCGCTCGTCCCGAGCCACACGCGCACCGGCCGCTCGCCGGGCACGGTGGGAGCTGAAACGGCCGCGACAGCCTGGACGACGACGGCGACTACCGGCAGCAGCATGGATTCCCGCCCTCCGTCCTATGGTCTACCCCTTACGTCCAACAAAGGGCCTCACAGTTGCCACCACGTCAAGGGCCGGCGACGTCCACAGAGCCGAACTGGCTCTCGGTGGGCTCCGCTCAGCAGAACCAGGGCTCGGTGAGCCGGGGCGGACGAGCGCGACCGGGCGCCAGGGACGGCGCCGCGCGCCGCCTCGGTGCCCCGTCCGGCGCGGCGGCAGCGAGGGCCCGAATCTCTTCGAAGACCACCGCGGCGTCCTCGCCGGTGCGTTCGCGGACCAACGCGCTCACCTCGCGATGCAGGCGATCCATCCGGGGATCGGGGTGTGTCCACGAGTAGGTGAAGGCGGACCGATCGAGGGGCCCGAGGAACGGCCGGATGGCCGGACGCGACAGCAGCGCGGAGCCGGGGGGGATGAGCAGCCGGATCGAGTACTGGACCGGATCCACCTGGTCGATGAGTCCTTCGGTTTCCACGAAGTCCAGCAGGGCGACGTAGTCAGCGGCGGTCGTCCAGGGGGTGAAGGCCACGAAGGACGGCCTGAGCGTGATGCCCGCCCGACGCACGACGTCCAGGGCGACCGGCACGTCGGTGCGGGTGTGGCCCTTTTCCAGGTTGGCCAGGACGACGTCACTCAGCGATTCCACGGCGGAGACCACGAAGCTGCAGCCCAAGGCGGCAAGCTCGGGGAAGATCGCGCGGCGCTCGCGGATGTGCTCGATCTTCGCCGTGAAGTCGAAGGTCACGTCGGGAAACTCGGCGTGGAGCGCTCGAGCGAGCTTCAGCGAGTGACCCGGGCCGTTGAGGAAATCGGGATCGCCGAAGGTGATGTGGCCGGCGCCGGCGCGCACCAGCTGGCGGATGTCCTGGAGCACGGTCTCCCGCGGCACCGCGAAGAACCGCCCGCCGTATACGGGCGGGATCGGGCAATGGAGGCAGTGGTGCAGGCAGCCGCGGCTTGCTTCGACGTAGCCGGCCGGCCGGAGTCGGCCGTCGCGCTCGAGGCCGACATAGCGCGTGAGCGGCGGCAGCGCGGCGCGGCTGGGAACGGGGAACGACAGTCGCTCGAGCGCGGGCGGCGGGGGAGGATCGCCCCGGGTCGCGTCGCGGATCGCGCCCGCGCCTGCTGCTTCGAGTCGTTCGACCAGGGTGACGAGTGCTCCCTCATATTCGCCCGCCAGGACCGCGTCGGCGACATGATCGCGCAGGAACGCGCCGTTGAGCAGCGCGTACAGGCCGTAGAAACCGATGTAGCAGTCGGGATTAACTCGGCGGATGCCCTCCGCCGCGCGCACGCCGAGGCGGAGCGCGGTGTGCATCGGGACGGCGATGCCGGCGACGCGGGCTCGGCGGGCTTTGGCCTCATCGAACGGCTCGACGGCGAGATCGAGGTGGGCCGGCGCGTAGCCCGCGCGCTCGAGAAACGCCTTTGGCCAGGCGATCCCGAGCGGTTGATGCCCGAGCTCGTAGCAGGACACGAGCAGGATCGCGCCCGGCTCGCGCAAGGAGCGCATCCGTTCGAGTCGCGTCACTCGGGCGGGCCGGCCGCGCGGTTCAACTCGAGCCACTCGGACGCGAGGGCGCGGAACTCTTGCGCGTCGTAGTGCTTCCGCCATTTGTGTTGGGGGCTCATCGCCGGCCTCCTTCCGCTGCGTGGTCGGAGAGCTCCGGCTGCCTCGGGTTCGGGGTGGCGTCACCGGGCGTCAGCGCGAAGGAGAGAGCGGCCGGCTGCTCGGAGCGGCTCTCGAGCTGCGAGTGTCAGTGTCACAGTAACCTGAGGCGGCGGCGTTCGCGCCGCAAGCGGGGGTCAGCGCCACTCGAGCTCCCGGCGCGTGTACACCTCCCCCCGCCGTACCACCAGCGCGATGCGCCGCGCGTTCGCGATGTCGGAGACCGGATCGGCGTCGAGCACCACCAGGTCCGCCACCGCCCCCGCCGTCACCGTGCCCGTGCTGTCGAGTCCCAGCGCCCGCGCCCCGTTGCGGGTCGCCGCGACGAGGACCTGCATCGGCGTGAGCCCCGCCGCCTGCATCGCCTCGAGCTCCATGAATACCGCCGCGCCGTGGAGCGTGAGGGGATTGCCGGCGTCCGTGCCGAGGGCCACGGGGATCCCGGCGTCGTGCACGCGCTTCAGGTTGGCGAGCATCTGCGCGAACTGGCGGTCCCGCCGGGCGATCCGCGCGCGGAGCTGCTCGTCCGTCGGCCGCCGGTCGGGCGCTACGGTGTCGGTCGCGAGCGCCCGCGCGCGCGTCTCGGGATCGACGCACTCGAGCGGCTGCCGCTCGCGTGCGAAGCGCCGCGCCGCCACCTGGACGTATCCGTCGGACACGACGAGCGTCGGGGTGTACACCGTGCCGCGCTGTCTGGCCAGCCGCAGGAACTCGGCGTCCACCGAGTCGGTCACCACCGAGTGCACGAGCAGGGCCGCGCCGGCGCGGAGCGCGTCCTTCGCTTCCCACAGCCCCGTGGCGTGGACGATCAGCGGCAGGCCCACCCTCCGCGCCTCGTCCCCGGCTGCGTGCACGAGCGCCGACACCCGCGCCGTGTCCACGTCGCGCGACATGATGTACCAGATCTTGATCGCCGCGGCGCCGCGCGCCCGGTGCGCCCGTACCGCCTGCCGCACCGTCTGCGAGTCCGCCATGTAGATGAACTGCCGCTCGCCCGGCAGGTTGAGCCAGAAGTCGATGGTCGAGAGGAGCGGCCCCGCCGCCCGCACCCGCGGCGCGCGTGTGCTCGTCGCCGTGCGCTGCTCGAGCTCCCAGGTCCAGGGATAGCCGCCGACGTCGAACACCGAGGTGACGCCGCTGCAGAGATACGATCGGAACAACCGCTCGGTGCCGCGCGCCAGCTCGGCCACGACCTGCTCGTACGGGCGCGTCGCCCGGAGATCGAGCGCGTCGGGCCGGCCGTCCACCCACCCGGTCTGCGAGAAGTGCACGTGCGCGTCGACGAGCCCGGGAATTATCCACTGGCGCGTCGCGTCCACCGTGTGCGCGTCCGCCGGCACCGGACACGCTGCGCGCGGGCCGGCGCACGCGATGCGCCCTTCCCGCATCACCACGACGGCGTCGCGCACCGCGGCGGACCCGGTGCCGTCCAGGAGCGTCGCTCCGACGAGGGCCAGCGGCGGCGGCGCCGCCCCGGGCGTGGAGAACGCCGTCGTCACCGCGACCTTCCAGCCCGCCGGCGTGCGCACGAACACGCGCTCGCTCACGCCGCGGTCGCTCTCGCCGCCCGTGACGACCCGATAGCGGTAGGCGCCGTACGCGACGTCCGGCGTGATCGGGACCACCTCGAGCTGGGTGGCGATGAGCGTGTCCGGCCACGAGTCCGTTTGACCTCGGACGAAGGCGTCGTAGCCGAGCGCGATGCCTCCCGGCCCGACCCGCGCGAAGCTCGGGCTCTGAAGGTAGTGGGAGAGGTAGGCCGCCCGGTCGCGCGCGTGGATGGCGGCGATGTTGGCGCGGAACGCGTCCAGCGGCGTGCCCTGGGCGGGAGCACGGACGGGGACGGGGACAGGCGCGAGCGCGCAGACGAACAGCATGTATCGGGGCGTCATGGGATCGGTCCGCGTGACGGTGGGGACCAAGATGCACGCTGGCCGGCCTCCTTGCACACCCGCCCGGCGTGCCGTCTCTTTGAAGCCGAGGAGGTCCTCCACATGTCCACGGCAACGAAGCCCGTCTTCACGATCGCCGTCGCTCTCATGGGCGTCGCGTGGTGTCTCACCCCGGCGCATGCGCAAGCGCGGCGCCAACCCAAGCCGCCGCCGGCGCGGCCGGCGCAGCAAGCACACGAGCTCACGGACTCGACCTACGCCCAGCTCCGGTACCGATACGTCGGCCCGGTCGGCAACCGGGTGTCGGCCGTGGCGGGCGTCGCCGGCGATGCGAGCACCTACTACGTCGGGGCCGCCTCGGGCGGGATCTGGAAGACGACCGATGGCGGCGTGCACTGGCAGCCGATCTTCGACGACCAGCCGGTGCAGTCCATCGGCGCGCTCGCCGTCGCTCCCTCGGACCCGAACGTCGTCTGGGCCGGCACGGGCGAGGCGTTCATCCGGAGCCACATCTCGATCGGCAACGGGGTCTACAGGTCCACGGACGCGGGCAAGACCTGGCAGCACGTGGGGCTCGACAGCACGGCCCGCATCGCCCGCGTCGTGATTCACCCGTCGAACCCGGACGTGGTCTACGTCGCCGCGCTGGGGCACGCCTACGGTCCTCAGCAGGAGCGCGGCGTGTACCGCACCCTGGACGGCGGGACGACGTGGCAACGGGTGCTGTTCGTGGACCCGAACACGGGCGCCTCGGACATCGCCATGGACCCCAACAACCCGCGCATCCTGTTCGCCGGAATGTGGCAGCTCGAGATCCACACCTGGGGCCGGGAGAGCGGTGGGCCGGGCAGCGGGCTCCACGTCTCGAAGGACGGCGGCACGACCTGGACGAAGCTCGCGGGGAACGGGCTGCCGACCAAGCCGCACGGGAAGGTGGGACTCGCGATCGCCCGCACCAACTCGAACCGCATCTACGCGCTGATCGAAACGGGTGACGGCGTGCCGTGGCACGGCCGGGAGACGGACCGGGGCGAGCTGTGGCGTTCGGACGACGGCGGCGAGACCTGGCGCGTCGTGAGCTACGACCGCCAGCTCTCGGGTCGCCAGCCCTACTACACGCGCGTCGCCGTGGCGCCCGACCACGAGGACGAGGCGTACTTCCTCTCGGCTGCCTTCTCGAAGACGCTCGACGGCGGGGCCACGACCGTGGACGTGGCGTTCGGGCAGTCGCCGGGCGGCGACAACCACGACATGTGGATCGACCCCGTGAACGGGAGCCGCATGATCGTCGGCAACGACGGCGGCGCCTCGATTTCCACGACGCGCGGACGCACCTGGCAGCGCGTGCAGCTCCCCATCGCCCAGATGTACCACGTGACCGTGGACAACCAGATCCCCTACTACGTAATGGGCAACCGGCAGGACGGCCCCTCGTCGCGCGGGCCCTCGAACTCGAAGCTGGCGGGCTTCGGGGGGGGCGCCGGTGGCGGCGGGCCCGGGATCATCCCCCGCGGAGAGTGGCACTCGGTGGCGGGCGGCGAGAGCGGTTGGGCGACCCCGGACCCCGAGGACCCGAACATCATCTGGTCCTCCGCCTCGGGCTCGGGGAGCGTGGGCGGGATCGTGGTCCGCTACGACGAGCGCACCCGCCAGGCCCGTCACGTGGAGATCTGGCCCCGGAGCACGGTCGGGTGGCCCGCGGCGGATGTGAAGTACCGCTTCGTCTGGACGTTGCCCCTGACCATTTCGCCGCACGACCACAACAAGGTCTACGCCGGCTCACAGTACGTGCACGTGACGACGGACGGGGGCAACAGTTGGCGGGTGATCAGCCCCGACTTGACGCTCAACGACACGAGCCGGCAGCAGATCTCGGGCGGGCTGACGCCGGACAACATCGGCGTCGAGTACGGCGACGTGGTCTTCGCCATCGCCGAGTCGCCGCTCGCGCCGGGGCTCATCTGGGCCGGGACGAACGACGGCCTGGTGCAGGTGACGCGCGACGGGGGCAAGACCTGGGTGAACGTCACGGCCAACATCCCGAGCCTCCCGCCGTGGGGCACGGTGTCGAACATCGAGCCGTCACGCTACGACACCGGCGCCGCCTACATCACGGTGGACGTTCACCAAGTGAACGACCGCGACCCCTACGTTTACAAGACGACCGACTACGGACGGACGTGGAAGCCGATCGTGAGTGGGATCCCGAAGGGCCCCCTCTCCTATGCGCACGTGGTCCGCGAGGACCCGGTGCGGCGCGGGCTCTTGTATCTGGGCACCGAGAGCTCCCTCTATGTGTCGCTCGACGACGGGGACAGCTGGCAGCCGCTCCAGACGAACCTGCCGCACGCGCCGGTCTACTGGCTGGCGGTGCAGGAGCACTTCAACGACCTCGTGGTGTCGACCTACGGGCGCGGCTTCTGGATCCTGGACGACGTCACGCCGCTGCAGCAGATGACGGCCGACGTCCTCGCCGCCGGCGTCCATCTCTTCAAGCCGCGGCCGGCGTATCGGTTCCGCCAGGTCACCGCGCCGATGGCGATGTCCGACGATCCCACGGCGGGAAGGAATCCGCCCTACGGCGCCGCGATCAACTACTCGCTCAAGTCCGCCCCCCCGGGCGACGTGACGCTCACGATACTCGACGCGAGCGGGCAGACCGTTCGGACGCTGCAGGGGACCAAGCACGTCGGGATCAACCGGGTGGTGTGGAACCTGGAGAACGACTCGACGAGGGCGGCCCGGCTGCGCACGCCGCCCACGTACGCGCCCGAGGTGCGCCCGGGGCCCGAGGGGTGGCGCGCGGCGCCGGGAATCGCGCGGATGACGGTCCTCATGCCGCCCGGCACCTACGCGGTGAGGCTCAAGGTCGGTGACCGGGAGCTCACGCAGCCGCTGGTGGTGCGCAAGGATCCCAATTCCGGCGGGAACGACGAAGAGGTCCAGACGCAGACGAAGCTGCTGGTCGACTTGCAGAACGACTTGAACCAGGCCGTGGACATGATCAACCGGATCGAGGTGGTGCGGAGCCAGCTCCAATCGCTGCGCGCGGTGCTGGCGGGCGACAGCGGCGCGGCCGACGTCCGGACGACGGCCGACTCGCTCGAGCGCGTGTTCAGCGGGCTGGAGGAGGAGCTGCACCCGCTGAAGGTCACGGGCCGGGGGCAGGACAACATCCGCTGGCCGGCGAAGCTCGCGGCGCAGATCGCGTACCTGGCGCAGGGGATCGCGAGCTCGGACTTCGCGCCCACCACGCAGCAGCAGGAAGTGTATGCCCTGCTCGAGGAGCGGCTCAAGACGGTGGGATCCGTGCTCGACGGATTCGTGAAGCAGGATCTCGCCCGCTTCAACGAACTGCTCCGGCAGCGGAGCGTCGGGCCCGTGGAGGTGAGCTCGCCGTAGGGCGGCACCGCGGGGCGCGCTCCCTTGCGCCCGCCCCGGTGTCTGCCCAAGCTAGAGGCGATGCCTCGTCGCGAACCGCGTCGCCCCGCGCCTCGATCCGCCCGGACGCCGAGCCGGTCCGCCTAGGAGACCCGCCCGGCGTGTCCGAGCTTCGCACGGCGCTGGAAGGCGCGCTCGGCCCGCTCTACCGCGTGGAGCGCGAGGTGCGGCCCGTGGGCGACTGCCGCCTGTTCGTCGCGCTCGAGCTGCAGAGCGGTCCCGAGCTGTTGGTGAAACTCCTGCCTGCGCACCTGTCCCTCGCGCTGGACGCGGCGCGGTTCGAGCGCGAGCTGCTGCTCCTCGCCAGCACGCTCGATCACCCGGGGCTCGTCCTCCCGCGTAGTGCCGGCCGCGCCGGGTCGCTCGTCTACCACACGCGGCGCTTCGTCGAGGGGACGACGCTCCGAGCTCACCTCGCCCGTCACGGCCCGCTGCCCCTGCGCCAGACGGTGGAGACCCTCCGCGACGTCCTGGGCGCGCTGGCGCACGTGCACGCCCGGGGGATCGTCCATGGGGACCTGAAGCCGGAGAGCGTGCTCCTGGCCGCCGGCCGGGTGCTGGTGGTGGACGCCGGCATCGTGGGCGCCGTGACGCGCTGCCTGTCCGGCGACGTGCCGGGCGCGGCGAGCGCGGCGCTGTGCGCGGCTCCCTACATCGCGCCCGAGTGCCTGGACGGCCGGGCCGCGGCGGAGCCGCGGCACGACATGTTCGCCGTGGGGGTGCTCGTTCATGAGATGCTGACGGGGCGGCCCCCGGACGCCAGGTCGGAGCCCCTCGAGGAGAGCCGCTCGGTGCCCCCGTGGCTCGCGGAGCTGCTGGGCCGCTGTCTCGCCGCGGCGCCCCGAGAGCGGTGGCCGGACGCGACGGCGGCGCTCGATCGCCCATGGCCTCCCTGACGGCTGCGCAGCGGCGGGCGGTGGTCGCGGAGCTGCGCGCCGCCGTCCGAGCCGGTCGTGGAGCCGGGGCGGGTGTCGCATTTCCGCCCGTCGGTGCCGCAAAAACGCCCTAGCCCAACCACTCCGGTTCCCTCACGTTGGTTCAGGTTCTTGACGGCACCATCAGGGAGACCCGCGCGCTTCCCCCATGGAGAGAGATACCGGTCCGGATCACGTCCAAGAGCGGCGCCGGGAGGTGCTGCGCAAGGCGAGTGTGGCGTTACGGGGGCCCGTGGTAGCTCTGTGGGAGGTATCCTCGCAGGTCGAGGCGGTCACGCTCCTGACCAGTACCCTGAACCCCCCCTACCACGCCACGGCCCTCGACCTCGACGGCACGCTGCGCCGCTGGGGCGCGCTCGTTCAGGGCAGCCGCTGGGTCGGCTGCCGGTTGGACGCGGGGCGCTGGTGTGTGGTCCCCGTGAGCACCCAGCCTCCGGCGCCCCCGCCAGGCGGCCGCGAGCGCCGCAGCCGGGAGCGGATCACCCTCGACCTTGTCGCGCTGTGTCTGGGCCAGTTCGAGCCGCCGTCGCCGGGCAGGAGCCGCCCGCGCTTGCCCGAGTCGGACGCCTTGCTGGAGTTGGCGCGCCAGCCGAGCGTGATCGCGCACGAAGTCGCGAACCCGCTGACGGCGGCGCTGGTGAACCTCGAGTTGTGTGTCGAGCGGGTGCGGGAGGAGACATCGCTGGAGATCAGGTTCCGTGCCGCGCTGTTGGAGGAGCTCGGGAGCGTGGAGGACGGGATGGATCAGGCCATCGCGTTCCTCCGCTCGATTCAGGAACGGGCTCGTGGAGCGCTCGCGCGCTCGGAGCGATTCGACGCGGCGCAGGTCGTGCGGTCCTGCGTGGCACTTGAGCGGCCGCTGGCGCGCAAGCGGGGCGTCGCGCTCGAGGGCATCGTGACCGTGGACGGCATGTTTCTCCGGGGCGATCCGAACGCCCTCTACCAGATCCTCACGAACCTGATCCGCAATGCGGTCACGGCGTCACGGGGGCGACGCGCGCCCGTGGTCGTGTCGCTGGCGCAGCTGGGGGAAACGTTGCGCCTGACCGTGGAGGACCAGGGGGTGGGCATCGCGGCGGAGCACCTGGCGCGGATCTTCGAGCCGGGCTTCACGACGTCGGAGTTCGGCCCCGGCACCGGGACGGGTCTGGCCGTCGTGCGGCACCTCACCGGGGAGGTGTTCGGCGGCCGGGTCGAGGTCGACTCTGCCCCGGGCCGCGGCAGCACGTTCCGCGTGACTCTGCCGCTGCCGCCGCAGCGCACGCCCGTGCTGCGCGGCTGAAGCCCTTAGCGCTAACGCCGCGACGGCTGCGGCCGGCCGATCGGCGTTCCCGGCGGCGCCGCGGGCGTACTCGACGGGGGGGTCGGATCAGCCCGGCGACTCAGGAACCGCTCGATGTCCGCCGCTGCGAGCTGGCGGTGCGCCTGCGTTTCCGCGTCCCTGGTCGGCGCCGCGGCGAGCCGGGCGATGCGCCGCAGGCCCCACTCCGCCGCGGCCCGCGCTTCGGGGCCGGGGCGCTCGCCGCCGGCCAACTCGGTCAACTCGTCCACCACCGCCCGCTGCGCCACCCGCTGCAGCGCCGCGTGCGCGGCCGGCGGGGGAGCGCCCCACGTCCGATCCACGATCCGCCCCACCACCTCGGTGAGAGCAGGCTCGCGGGGATCGCGGTCGTGAAACGCGGCCAGGCGCGCGGCCCGCGGTGCCGCGAGTAGCCCGCCGATCACCTGGCGCGCGAGCGTGCGGGCCACGGCCAGCTGGTCGAAGGCCGGCGCGGCGGGCGAGCCGAAGGCCCACGGATCCGGCTCGTAGCCGAACGGCGTCGGCGCGAGCAGCCGCAGCACCCGCTCCGGCACCGCGAGCTCCGCCGGCTGCACGGCGTCGAGCAGCAGCTCGAGCGCGCGCCGCTGGCGCGCAGGCGGGATGAGCGCGGTCGGGGCGAGGGAGTCTCCGCGCACCGCGTAGCGGTACTCCATTCCTCCGACGGCCTTGAGCGCGGCATCGATGGTGAACCGGTGATGGAGGTACGCGGCGGCGAAGCGCTTGTTGAGCAGCGCGAGCGGCTCCCCGGGATGCACCGCCCGCTCGTCGAACCGGTCGATCAGCACGCGGCGCACCTGCTGCACGCGGCCGAGCTCCTCCACGGCGTCTGTGCCGTTCACCCAGGTGGTGCCCTCGGGATAGGAGTTGTCCGCCGCCTCGTCGGGGTTGGTGATGAATCGCAGCCCGCTCCGGAGCTCCTCCTCGACGATCGCGTCGAGACCCGAATCGTCCCGACCGGGCGGGAACTCGGTGTAGGCGTAGCGGATGGCCAGCGAATCGTACGCGCCCGGGCCGTTGCGGTACGCGTCGGAGAGGTCGAGCCGGCCGTTCACGAGCCTGATGAGGGGGGCGGGGTAGGCCATGACCGAGGCGCGTCCGTCGGCCGCGGCGATGAAATTGTGGGCGAGGCCGAGCGTGTGGCCGACTTCGTGCGCCGCGTGCTGGCGGCGCCGCGCCATCGCGAACGCTTCGGGGCTCACCGCGGTGTCGAGCGATGCGAGCCAGGGCCCGAGCCCCGGGTCGGCGAACGGGCCGTCCTGCCAGTCGGTCGCGGCGGCGGCGTCGCGCCCGGGGAGGGCGCTGGCGTAGATGTTGTAGTCGGTGAGCGACCGCTCCGATTCCATGCGTACCGCGGCCTTGATGATCTCTCCGGTGCGCGGGTCCACGAAGCTCGGTCCGATCGAGTAACCCGGGGCGTCGCGGTGGATCCACTGGATCACGTTGTAGCGCGCGTCCATGGGGTCCATGTCGGCCGGCATGTCCTCCACCCGAAAGGCGTTCTTGAAGCCGGCCGCTTCGAACACCGTGTTCCACCACATCGCCCCGTCGCGGAAGGCCGCCCGGTAGGGCTCCGGGATCCCGGGGTCCAGGTAGTAGACGATCGGCTGGACCGGCTCGCCCAGCGCGGCAGCCGGGTCTCGCTTCACGAGCCGGTGCCGGAGGATGTAGCGGGTGACCGGCTCGCGATCGAGCGGCTTGGCGTAGTCCCAGAAGCCGATGGCGAAGAGGCCGATGCGCGGGTCGAAGCGGCGGGGATGATACGCCGGGTCGGGGAGCTTCACGAGCGACAGGTGCTGCCGCAGGGTCACCGCCCGGCCCTCGGGCGCGTGACCACGCACTGCGCGCCCGGGATTGTCGCTCGTGAACGTGAGCGTCGCCTCGATCTCGGTGTTGCGCGGGAATCCCCTGGTGCGCGCGAGGTAGATGGCGCTGCGCTCCCGGTCGGGCGCGAAGCCGCCCTGGCTGCGGAGGGCGCCGCGCACGTCCATCACGTCGCTCAGGAAGAAGGGCGTCCCGTCCACCAGGATCCGCTCGCCTTCCTGCGCCAGCACCTCGAACCCCGCGAGCGTGGAAACGGCGAACGACTCCTCGACCGAGCGGGCCAGCGCCGCGTTGTCGCCGGTCGCGCGGAAGCCGGGGTTCGCGAGCACGAGCGTGACCTTGGGCCCGGTGCGCTCGAACCGGGCGATCTGCGCGTCGCCGATCGTGCCGCGGTCGAGCCCCAGGTCCACGTCGCCGACGCCGGTCGCGAGGGAGGGCAGGAACAGGAACGCGTCGCCGAGCCGGGGGATCTCGAGCAGGAGCCGGCCCTTGGCGGCGTCCCAGTACACCGGGAAATAGCCGTCGCGCTTCTCGAAGGTCTTGGCGTAGTCGGCGATCGTCGGGACTTGGGCGGCGACGGGGCCGCGGACGAGCGAGGCGAGCAGCGCGGCGGTCGAGGCGTGGCGCATCGGAGATCCTCCAGGCCGGAGTGAGCGAGGAAGCGTGTCGCGCGCCGGGACCGAGCCGGCTCCTACGTGGGAGGGTCGTTGAGCAGGAGCCAGTACAGGCCGACGTCGGCGACGGCGCGGGAGAAGGACTCGAAGTCGATGGGTTTGACGATGTAGCTGTTGACTCCGAGCCGGTAACTCTCGGCGACGTCGGGTTCCTCGCGCGAGGACGTGAGCACGACGACCGGGACGCGCTTCGTGCGCTCGTCGCTCTTCACCCGGCGGAGGACCTCGAGACCGCCAACCTTGGGGAGCTTCAGGTCCAACACCACTACCCTTGGGAGCGCCGCCGTCTGCGCGGAGAAGAGGATCTCCAACGCCTCCACGCCGTCCCGCGCGACCACGACGCGGTTGGCGAGATGATGCTGCGTGAGCGCGCGCAGCGTGAGTTCCAGGTCGTTCGGGTCGTCCTCCACCAACAGGACTTCTATTGCCGCTTCCGCGGGCGCCGTCAAGTGGGCCTCCCTCAGGCGGGGTCTCCCTGACGGTCCCAGTCTGGCGAGTAGCCCCTGTTATTACAAGACGCATCTTGCGCCCCGTCTCTCCCGACGGGCAACGTTCACGATCGTGCCGCCAGAGCTCCCCCTCGTCGCCACCGCGCGAGCGCACGGCGAACGCGCCGCGATCATCGCCCCCGAGGGCAGGCTCAGCTATCGCGATCTCCTCGAGGCGTCCGCCCGTGTCGCGAGCTGCCTGCTCGGCGGCCGGACGGACCT
>Ga0137369_10003322_pt1 | contig 16439 bp, 18 predicted proteins | sample SagtaG_12_FD_104918 | JGI IMG/M metagenome (GOLD analysis project Ga0137369, IMG submission 104918) | Vadose zone soil microbial communities from Sagehorn Ranch, Mendocino, California, USA - Sage1_L_113_16 metaG | ecosystem: Environmental > Terrestrial > Soil > Vadose zone | place: USA... | reverse complement strand
GAGCTCTCGATGCCAGCGCAGAAGCGTTTGCGGCGTCACGACCAGTCCGTGGCGACGCCCTGCCGGAAGCAATCGGGCGAGCGCCGCAAGCAAAGCACGATCGGCTGGCCGCAGCGAGGGGCGCCGCTGTTGCCGGCCCAGCACCATCAGCTGATGTCGCAACACGAGCAACTCGACGTCTTTGGCGAACTCGCTGCGCCGGCGCCTGACCAGCAGCCGCAGCACAGCCGAGAAGGCGAGATAGGCGAAAGAAAGGAGCATGAAGCCGATGCTCCCATCGCCCGCCACCGAGGGCGGCAAGAGCGAGAGCTTAGGTCTGGGCCCGCAAGCCAATCGGTTGCGAGGCTCAGTGCGATCTGGTATTCGCGTGCGCGCGTGAACACTTAGAACCAGCGCAACCGACCGGCGCGGCCCACCGAACCGGAATTTTGAAACCCCTCACGGTCAACTGCTCCCGCCCCTGGTACTCCCCGAGCAGCTGATCGATCAGCTCGTCCGGGATCTCCATGTCGCCCATCACGGGCCTCCTTCCGGGCCATCCGGCGGAATCGCTCCGACCCCGGCCACGCCGGGATCGTCACGACCCCGCCGGACGAACCAGTCAGATACACAGAAATCCGCGCACTACCAGGAAGTCCCGCCAGCTCGGCCCCGAGCGTCTCGGCGCTGGCCGAAGACCGGCTGCGAGCAGTAGCCGCCGCACAGTGCTCGGCGAGACGCGCAGGCCGAGCTTCAGCAGCTCGCCCGCGATCCGCGGATAGCCCCAACGCGGATTCTCGCGCGCCAGGCGCAGCACGAGCTCTCGCACCCGATCGTTGACGGGCGGACGGCCTGGGCTTCGCGGCGGCTGCGCCCACTTCCGGCGCACGAGTTCGCGATGCCAACGCAGAAGCGTCTGCGGCGTCACAATCAACCCGTGTCGGCGCCGCTGCGGAAGCACGCGGGCGAGCGCGGCGAGGAAGGCACGATCTGCCGGCCGCAGCGCGGGGCCCTTTTCATGCCGTCCGAGTACGGCGAGTTGATGTCGCAACACGAGCAGCTCGGCGTCTTTGGCGACCCCGTTGCGCCGGCGTCCGACAAGCAGCGCAGCACAGCCGAGAAGGCGAGATAGGCGAAGGAAAGCAGCATCGGCTGATGCTCCCAGAGCGCATCACCGGCAACGCCGGGACCTCGAACCTAGGTTTTGAAACCCCTCAGGGGTCGCCAGCGGCGCCGAGACCAGGAACCTAGGTTTTGGAAACCCTTCAAGCGAGATTACTCAGCGCTGAGACGGCGCAACTCGGCGAGCAGATCCGGGAGCACAGCTGGATCGAGAGCGCCACCGATTCCCACCCCAATCGCGCCGGCGGCGATGAAGTCGCCCGCGTTCGCGGCCGAGACGCCGCCGACCGCGACAAACCTGGCCTTCGGGAACGGTCCGGCGTATGCCCGGATCCACGCTGGCCCGAGCTCTCCGGCGGGAAAGAGCTTGAGTGCACGGCAGCCGAGTGCGAGCGCCGCTTGAACCTCGGATGGGGTCGTGACTCCGGGAAGGTACGGGAGCCCTACCGCGTCTGCGGCCTCGACGGCATCACGAGCGAACCCTGGAGCGACGGCGAACGAGGCTCCCGCCTCAGCCACTGAGCGAACCTGGTCAGGGGTGCACACCGTTCCTGCGCCGGCGAGTCTGCCTAGTCGAGCCGCTCGTTGGCAGACAGCGGTCAACGCTTCGAGGCCTGGGTCGCGCGCGAGCGAAACCTCCACGAGTTCGACGCCCGCGCTCCAGCAGCCCTCGGCCAGGCGGACGGATTGCTCGGCGTCTTGCCCGCGGATCACGGCCAGCACGGGAGCGATCGCGAGGCGCTCGGCGAACAGGTTTGCTGCCTCAGTCTCCGTCAGCACGTCGGTTGGGTTTCGACTCCGGTCTCGGAGGGGAGTTATAGCTCCATCTCGCAGAGCGAGTTCCCATCTCGTCAGGCGAAACAGGAGGAACTTATGAGATCGACGAGGATCGGAGCCGCGGCCGCGCTTGGACTCGCACTCGCCCTGATTGCGGCGACCGCCGCGAGCTCGACGAGCCGCGAGACCGCAACCGCCTCAAGCGCTTCCGCGCCAACCGGAGCTTCCACGCTGGCAGCGAAAGCGAGCTGCAACTCGCTAAAGAAGAAGGCGACCGGCGCCCAGATCGCCTACATGCCGCCGGGACTCGAGTTCCCCTACTACATCGGCATCGGCCAGGGCGTGAAGATGCAGGCCAAGAAGTACCGGTACAAGACCTTCACACTTGGGCCCCAGAGCGGGGCGGACTACGCGAGGCAGGCGGCGATGATGCGCGACGTCATCAGCCGCGGCGTCGACGGAATCATCTTCCATACGCACAACAACAGCGCCACGGCGCCACTCGTGAAACAGGCCGTCGCAAAGGGCATCGCCGTCGTGATCGTCAACCAGGACCTGACGGCCTTCCCGGCGCCGATTCATGCGGTTGTCGGTTACCGCGAGCGCAAGACCGACCGCAAGATGGGCAAGTACGCAATCAAGCTCGCCCACGGCAAGGCGAAGATCGGCCTGATCGAGGGCTTGCCGGGCTACGACTCGACCGAGCGAATCGGCGGCTTCAGGGATGGCATCAAGGGCGCGTCCGGAATGAAGGTCGTCGCTTCTCAACCCGGTGGCTGGAACGTCCCGGGCGGCAACAGGACGGCGCTCGACATGCTCCAGGCGCACCCTGAGATCAACATGATCTTCGCCGCGAACGACTTCATGGCCGAGGGCGCGTACCAGGCGGTGAAGACGCTGCGGAAGAAGAACATCGCGATCCTCGGCAGCGACGGCGACACGAACGCGTTCGAGCTGATCTACAAGGGGACGCAGTACAAGGCGACGATGAACACGGTGCCCGTGGTGCAGGGACAAGTCGCGATGCGCGTCATGCACGACTGCCTCTCGCACAGTTTGAAGGGCTTCTACGTTGAGACGCCGGGCACGCTCGTGACGAAGGCAAACGTGCTCAAGGTCCTGAAGAACTGGGACCTGCTTTGGCCGAAGCCGTCTCACCGTTACTAGACGCACGACGGCGGAGCGAGACGCAGGACGCACGAGTTGACCAAAGACTCGGTCTGGGATGCACGGAACGTCTCAAAGGCGTTCCCGGGCGTTCGTGCGCTCGACAGCGTTTCGCTCCGCCTTGACGTTGGGGAGGTGCACGCGCTCGTCGGCGAGAACGGGAGCGGCAAGTCCACGCTGGCGAAGTGTCTGTCGGGCACGTATCAACCGGACGCCGGGGAGATTCTGTATCGCGGACAGGTTGTCCAGCTGCGCGACCCGAACGCGGCGCAGAACCTGGGCGTCGCGACCTTCTATCAGGAGCTCTCGCTCGTTCCCTCGCTGTCCGTGGCGGAGAACGTCCACCTCGACCGGCTTCCCGGCAGAGGCGGACTCGTTTCCTGGCGCCTTGCTCGACGGCGTGCACGCGAGGCGCTGGAGCGCCTCGAGGTCTCGATCGATGCCGATCGGACCGTGGGGGACCTGTCGGTAGCCGAGCAGCAGCTCGTCGAGATCGCGAAGGCGATCTCGATCGGCGACATCAGCCTGTTGATCCTCGACGAGCCAACCGCTGCGCTGGGTCCCGGCGAAGTCGAGCGCCTCCACCGCGTCGTTCGTGTCCTCGCGCAGGACGCAGCCGTCCTCTATATCTCGCATCGCCTCGAGGAGGTGCTCTCGGTCGCCGACGTGGTGACCGTGATCCGGGACGGCCGGTTCGTCGGCGAGCGCCGGACGGCGGAGGCGTCGGTACGCGACGTCGCGACGATGATGATCGGCACCGAGCTCGAGGACTACTTCGGCCGGGAGCGGGCGGGGGGTGAGGATACGCCCCTTCTCGAGGCGCGCGACTTGCGGACGGAAAACGGCGTCAACGGCGCCAGCTTCGTCGTCGGGCGCAGCGAAGTCCTCGGTCTCGGTGGCCTGATCGGCTCGGGGAGGACGGAGATTGCGCGCGCGCTCTTCGGCGCCGACCGGCTGACGCACGGCGAGATCCTGTTGGAGGGACGCAGGCTCAGGCTCCGTTCGCCGACGGACGCGATCGCGGCCGGGATTGCGCTCCTACCGGAGAACCGGAAGGCGGACGGACTCTTTTTCAACCTGCTCGCGCCGCCGAACATCAGCATCGCCCGCCTCGGGGCCGTAAGCCACGGGCCGTTCCTCCAGCTCGGCAAGGAGTCGCGCCGGGCGCGGACGCTGTTACGCGAGCTGCGGCTGAGCCGCAGCGCCGAGCGGCGCAACGTCAGCTTCCTCTCCGGCGGCAACCAGCAGAAGCTTGTGCTCGCCCGCTGGCTCTTCGCGGAGGCGCGTGTGCTCATCCTCGACGAGCCGACCCAGGGGATCGACGTCGGCGCGAAGCGGGAGATCTACGGCCTGATCGACGAGTTGACGAGTCGCGGCGCGGGGATCGTGCTGATCAGCTCCGACTACCCTGAGCTGCTCAGCCTCAGCGATCGCACTGTCGTCGTCCGCGACGGCCTGATCGTCCACACCGCTCCGCACGGCGAGCTCTCTCAGCAGGAGCTCCTCGAGCTCGCGTCGTCCCGCACCGCTGAGGCGGCGACGGCGTGAGGCCCCTCGCCGGCTGCGGCAGGGCGTTCGTCACGCTTGCCCGCTCGCAGGTCGCGGGCCCATTCCTCATGTTGGTGCTGGTCGTCGTCGGTGCGACGGTGACGACGGACCGTTTCCTGCTCGGGCAGAACCTCCGCAACGTCGGGCTCGCGATGGCGATCGTCTCGATCATCGCGATCGGGTCGACCTTCGTGATCCTGACTGCGCAGATCGACCTCTCGCCCGGGTCGGTTGTCGCGCTGACGAGCATGACGACCGCAGTGTTGTTGACGAAGCACCACCTCTCGCTCGTCCTAACCGTTTTGCTGATGCTGCTCCTCGGCGCCGGGCTCGGCTTCGTCAACGGGTTCTTTTGCTCTTACGGCCGCATTCCGTCCTTTATCTTCACGCTCGCGACGCTTTCGGTGTTCCAGGGGCTGGCGTTTCTGGAGACGAGCGGGACGCCGATCTTCGACCTCTCGCCGAAACTGGAGCAGAGCTTCTATGGGGACCTCGGAGGCGTGCCGTACCCGTTTCTCTACGTCATCGCCCTCTACGGGCTGGCGTGGGCGTACCTTCGCTATACGCGCGGGGGCCGACGTATCTACGCGGTCGGCGGCAACGAGTCGGCGGCGCGCCTCGTCGGGATCAAGGTGAACCGCGTGCGCACGAAAGTATTCGTGATCGCGGGCACGCTGTCCGCCTTCGGCGGGCTGCTTATGAGCGCGCAGTTGAACTCCGGCTCGCCCGAGTACGGCAGGGGGATGGAGCTGCAGGCGATCGCGGCGGCGGTGATCGGCGGCACCAGCCTGTTCGGCGGCCAGGGGAATGTCGTTGCGACCCTTTTCGGAGCGATGATCATCACGATCGTCCAGAACGTGCTCAACCTGCACGCCGTCGGGATCGCCTGGCAGAACATCACGACGGGCCTGATCGTCGCGCTCGCGGTCGGCATCGACATGTGGCGCGGCACGGCCGCGCGCGTCGTCGTCTCGCGCTGGCAGAGCCTCGCGCGGCTCCGGGCGCCCGAGCGGGTGGCGATCGAGGAGCAGGCGGCGCCGGGAAACATCGGAGCGCCGGAGAAGAATGTTCGTGCAGGGTCGTAAGGCCGCGTGCGGCCTCGACGTAAGCGTGCACGGATGACGCGCGCGTCCTCCGACGGCTACGTCGTCCGCGCCGTCGTGCGCGCTGTGCAGCTGCTCGAGCTTCTGCGGACGAGCGACGACGGCGGCGCGGGCCTACAGGAGCTGGCCGCTCGCTCGGGCCTGGCGAAGGCTTCTGCCTATCGGATGCTGCGTACGCTCGAGGAGACCGGCCTCGCGGAGCGGTTGCCGGGCTCCGACCGCTACCGGCTCGGCGTTCGCTGCCTTGAGTTCGGTCAGGCGTATCTCGAGCAGATCGACCTCCGGCGCGAGGCGTTGCCGGTGATGGAGCGGCTGCGGGCAGAGCGCAACGAGACCGTTCATCTCGGCGTGCTCGACGATCGGCTAAGGGTCGTCTACCTCGAGAAGCTCGATAGCGCGCATGCCGTCGGGATCATGATGTCGCGGGTCGGCCGGACGGCGCCGTCGCACTGCACCGGTCTCGGCAAGGCCCTGCTCTCGGCCCACGAGGGCGACCCGGCTGCGCTGCTCGCGCAATGGGGCGAACTGCGGCGCCACACGCCGAACACGATCTGCGATCCGGACGAGTTACGCGCAGAGCTCGATCGCGCGCGCTCACGTGGCTACTCGCTCGACCTGGAGGAGCACGAGCCCGCGGTCCGCTGCGTCGCGGCTGTCGTCGTCGGCCCACCGGGAGCTCCACCGGCTGCTCTCTCGATCGCCGGACCCGCCGAGCGCATGCCGGAAGACCTGCTCCGCGGCGAGCTCGCAACGGCGGCGATGGCTGCCGCGCGGGAAATCGCGAGGAGGATCGGCGCGCAGGAGGTGCGCGGATGATCCTCGCCGTCGACTCGGGGACGACGCGGACGCGCGCCTGGGTGCTGGCCGACGGCGGTGTGGCGGCCGGTGCCTCTGCGGTCGCCGGCGCGCGGGATTTGGCTCGCAATCGCGACAAACAGTGGCTGCTCGGACGGGTGCGCTTGGTCGCCGAGGAGACGCTCGCGGCGGCCTCCCTCAGCTGGGAGGAGGTCGAGGCCGTCGTCGGGTTCGGAATGATCACCTCCGAGCTCGGGCTCGTCGAGCTGCCGCACCTGATCGCGCCCGTGGGCGCGGCCGAGCTCGCAGCCGCGATGTACGAGCCGAGCGGTGCCGCGGCGCTTCCGGCGCGGCTGCTGCTCGTGCCCGGCGTCCGGAACGTCTCGGAATCGATCGAGCACGCCGACTTCATGCGCGGCGAGGAGACAGAGGTGATCGGGCTGCTCGCGCTTGACCGGATCAAGCCGCCTCTCCTCTACGTCTCGATCGGGTCGCACCCCAAGTTCGTTTGGGTCGACGCCGGCGGGCGGATTGCCTGGAGCCTGACGACGCTTTCGGGCGAGCTGATCTGGGCGCTGCAGCAGGAAACGATCCTCGCCGAGTTGATCGACCCGAGCGCCGAGCTCGTCGACTTCGAGGCTGTCGACGAGGGAGCGCGCGTCGCCGAGACGGTCGGCCTCTCGCGCGCGCTCTTCGCCGCGCGCGTCCTCAACCGCACCGGCGGGGCGTCGCGGGAGACGTGCTCCGCGTTCGTGCACGGCGCCGTCGCGCGCGCCGACCTGCGCGCGCTCGAGGCCCCGCTTCCCGTCGAGGCTCCGCCGGAACGGATCGTCCTCAGCGGTCGAGGCCCGCTCCTAGACGCGTACCGCCACCTGCTCGAGCGCTCGCTGGGAAGCGAGCCCGAGGTGTTCGACCAACCGCTCGGCGCGATCGGCGCGGGAGTGATCTACGAATCCCGCGCCGCGCTCGACCGGAGCGAAGAAGGGAGGAAGCTGCGTGCGTAAGATCGTGAACGAGCTCGAGCGACCGGACGAGGCTCTCGTCTCGGGGTTCCGCGAGCTGCTTCCGCGCTACAGCCCGAGCTGCATCGTCAGTGACGTGATGGAGCGGGCGAGGACGCTGCGAAGCGATATCAGGCCGGTCGTGCCCGGTCGCTTCGTCGGTCCGGCGCTCACGGTCCGCCTCTACCCCGGCGACCTCGTCGACTGCCTGGACGCGCTCAAGGTTGCACGGGCGGGCGACGCGATCGTGGTCGACGCCGCAGCCGAGACGGAGACGTCGATCTGGGGCGGCCTGATGGCCGGCCTCTGCCTCAAGCTGGGCGTGGTCGGTGCAGTCGTCGACGGTGCGATCCGCGACATCGACGAGATCCGCGACCTCGGCTTTCCGATCTTCTCGCGCGCCGTTGTCCCGCGCTCGACGCACTCGCCCTATTCGTCCCGGCTGGAGCCGATCGAGGTGAACGTCGCCATCACGTGCGGTGGCTCGCTGATCGATCCGGGCGACATCATCCTCGCCGACGAGATCGGGGTGGTCGCCGTCCCGCAGGCCGAGGCAGCCGAGGTCCTGCGTCTCGCTTTGGAGCAGGCCGAGCGCGAAGAGGCGACCCGGCGTCTGATCGCCGCCGGGAAGACGGTCGACGAGCTGCTCGCCGAGTTCGGGAGGCTGTAAATGGCGGCGGCGCCTGCAGAGCTCGCGGTCAGGGGACTGACGAAGTCGTTCCCGGGGACGCAGGCGCTCGCCGACTTCACGTTCGACGTGCGCGCGGGGGAAATACACGCGGTCGTCGGCGAGAACGGCGCCGGCAAGACGACGCTCTTGATGATCCTTTCGGGCGTCTACGCGCCAGACAGAGGTCGAGTCCTCGTCGGCGGCGAGGAGGTCTCCTTTACGCGCCCGAGTGACGCGATCGCGGCCGGGATCGGCACCGTTTTCCAGGAGCTCAGCCTCGTCGACGGGCTAACGGTCGCGGAGAACGTCTTCGCGAACCGAGCGCCGACGCGCGGCCCCGGTCTGATCGACCGCCCCCGGATGGAGCGCGAGACGCGCGAGCTGCTCGGCCTACTCGACTCTGACCTGCGACCCACCCGGCGCGTAGCCTCGCTCGGCGTCGGGGATCGCCAGGTCGTCGAGATCGCGAAGGCGCTCTCGCTGAACGCGCGCATCCTGCTGCTCGACGAGCCGACCTCGGCGCTCTCCGTGGATGAGACGGCGACGCTCTTCGCGCTCCTCCGCCGCCTGCGGGAGCAGGGGATGGCGCTCGTCTTTGTTTCGCACCGGCTGGCGGAGGTGTTCGAGATCGCCGACCGGACCACAGTCCTCCGCGACGGGCGTCACATGGCGACATACCTGCGCGAGACGGTCAACCGCGACGAGGTCGTCCGCGCGATGGTCGGCCGCGTCCTGTCCGACCTCTACCCCGAGCGGGCGGAGGAGCCGGGGCCGCCGCTGCTCGAGTTGCGGGGCGTGCGCAGTGGAGAGGTCGGGCCGATCGACCTCGAGCTGCGGGAGGGCGAGATCCTCGGGCTCGCGGGGCTGCGCGGCTCAGGACGTTCGAGGCTCGGGCGGGTGGTGTTCGGCGCCGAACCGCTCGAGGAGGGAGAACTGCGCCTAGGCGGACGCCCAATCCGGATCGAGAGCTCCTGGCGGGCCGTCCGGTGCGGCATCGCCTTTGTCGCATCCGATCGCAAGGGCGAGGGGCTCTTCCGGCGGATGAGCCTGCTCCGAAACCTCGTCGCCGCCGCACTCCCTTCCGTCACCCGCGGCGGCCTCGTCAGTGGCGCAGCCGAGCGGAGGCTCGCCGAGCGCCTGCGCCGCGAGCTCGACATCCGCGCACGAGGCGTCGAGCAGGTCGTCGACTCCCTCTCGGGCGGGAACCAGCAGAAGGCGGTGGTCGCACGCTGGCTCGCGACGCGGCCGCGGATCCTGATCGTCGACGAACCGACGCAAGGAGTCGACGTGGGCGCAAAGGCGGAGATCCACTCCCTCCTACGCGCGCTCGCCTCGGAGGGAACGGGCGTTCTGATGATCTCGTCCGACCTGCCCGAGCTGCTCGGGATGTCGGACCGGATCGCAGTGATGGCCGGCGGCCGCGTCCGCGGCATCCTCGACGGCGCTACAGCGACGGATGAGGAGGTCATGCAGGTCGCGGCGGGGACGGCTGCGTGAGATGAACCGCGTTATCGCGAAGGCCGGCTTCGCTGTGCACCCTGACGACTGGCGCACGCTCGCACGGCGGCTCGGCGAGTTCCGCGAGCTGGCGCTGATAGTGATCCTCCTCGGGTCGATGGCGCTGATGAGTCAGTTGAGCCCGAACTTCCTCACGGTCGGAAACCTGCACTCGGTGCTGATCGGCATGGTCCCCGGCGGGATCATCGCGATCGGGATGGCGGTACTGCTCGCCTCGGGCGGCTTCGACCTTTCGGTCGCGGCCGTGATGGCTCTCTGCGGCACCGTCGCCGCATGGCTGGTCGTGCACAGTGTCGGCGTCGGGGCCTCGATCCTGCTGACCCTTCTGCTGGGACTCGGGATCGGCGCCGTCAACGGCGGGCTTGTCACGTTCCTGCGGGTCAACCCGCTGATCGCCACGCTCGGGACACTCTCGGTCGCGCGCGGCCTCGCCCTCGTGATGACGGAGGGCTACAACATCAGCGGCCTCCCCTCGTCGTTCACACAGCTCGGGGAAGGCGACCATCTTGGCCTGCCTTGGATGGTCTGGATCATGATCTCGCTGGTGGTAGCGGGGGACCTGGCGCTTCGCCGCACCCGCTTTCTGCGCCAGGTCTACTACCTCGGGGGAAACGAACGCGCGGCGCGTCTGTCCGGCATTCGGGTGGACGCGCTCCGCGTCTTTACGTACATGCTGTCCGGCGCCCTCGCCGCCCTGGCGGGCGTGCTCCTGGCGGCTCGGCTCAGCACGGCGGTGCCCACCGCTGGGCAGGGGCTCGAGCTGACGGTGATCGCCGCGGCGGTCATCGGCGGCGCCAGCCTGGCCGGAGGGGAGGGCACCGTTCTCGGCGCGGTGCTGGGAGTGGCCTTTCTGGCGCTGATTGCAAACGCACTGACCTTGCTAGAGGTCTCGATCTTCTGGCAGGAGGTGACCACGGGCATCGTCCTCGTCGCTGCCGTCAGTCTCGACATGCTGCTGCGGCGGCGGCGAACGTAATCGGAGAAAGGAGTTGATCGACGTGTTGGACCGTGAATTCGCGCGAAGCGACTTCCTCAAGCTAGCGGGAGTGGGAGGGGCGCTGGTCGGAGGCGGCGGGCTGCTCACCGCGTGCGGCAAAGGCTCGAAGGCGACCGCTCCCAGCGGCAAGGTCTTCAACAAGAACGACGAATACGTCTACCTGAGTATCGTCACCCAGGTCCCGTTCTGGGTCGACCACAAGCGGGCTCTGAAGGACTTTGGTGCCGCCAGCGGCGCGAAGACGAGCTTCATCGGACCGCCCGCCTTCGACGTCCAGGCCCAGGCGAGTCAGATGGACGACCTGATCAACCGCAAGCCGGCTGGAATCATCCTCTTCATCGGCGACGCCGACGCGATGACCCCGGGGATCAACCGGGCCGTCGACGCCGGGATCCCTGTGATCCTCGTGATCAGCGACGCGCCGAATAGCAAGCGCTTCACTGCAATGGGCATCAACGGCGTCGAGGCCGGACGTGCCGGCGCCACCATGCTCGCGCAGGCGATCGGCCGCAAGGGCAAGGTCATTCTCGGCACATTCCCGTCGCCGAACGTGCTCGACCGCGTCAAGGGCTATCAGGCCGAGTTCAAGGAAAACTATCCCGACATCCAGGTCGTCCAGATCGTCAACGACAAGGCCGATCCTTCCTACGCACCGCAGGCGTACGGCGCCGCGCTCTCGGCGCACCCGGACGTCGCTGGGATCGGCGGCACCGACGGTGACAGTGGCCTCGGAGCGGCGCGGGCGGTCAAGGAGGCCGGCAAGGCCGGGAACGTCAAGATCGTGGCGATGGACCGCAACGACGACATGCTGGCGGAGGTCGAGAAGGGCAACATCGTCGGCTCGATCGTGCAGAAGAGCTACGACGAGCTCTGGCTTGCGTGCTGGATGCTCTACTGGCTGAACCACAGCGAGCTTCGCCCGGTGCCCGACTGGCGAGCCGCTGGCATCAACCCGCTGCCGGACACCGTCACGACGGGCGTCTGGCAGCTGACACGGGATAACGTCGCCCAGTTCAAGCACACGAAGAAGACCTCATGAGCCGCCGTCTGGCAGGGCGCGCAGCGGGGCGAAGGCTCTGGCCCGGATGAGACCGTCGGACCATGAGTGAAACCGTCGTCATTGCCGACTACGACTACGGCGACGTGGCTCTCGAGCGGCGGGTCATCGAGGGGGCCGGCTTCACGCTACGACCTCTCCAGTGCACCTCCGAGGACGAGCTGATCGCGGGCGCGGGCGACGCCGTAGCGGTGATGACCCAGTACGCTCGAGTCGGACCCCGCGCGATCGCCGAGCTGCAGCGGCTTCGTCACATTGCCCGCTACGGAGTGGGTGTCGACATCGTCGACGTCAAGGCGGCGACCGAGGCCGGAGTCCTGGTGACCAACGTCCCCGCCGATTACTGCAGGGACGAGGTCGCCGACCACGCCTTGGCGATGGTGTTGGTCTTCGCGCGCAGGCTGCAGGCGTACGCCGAGGCCGTTCGCGCTGGCGTCTGGCACTGGAGGGCCGGCGCCCCGTTGCGCCGGCTGCGGGGGTCGCGGCTGGGCATCGTCGGCCTCGGCAGCATCGGCCGCGCGATCGCGGCGCGCGCGGGCGCCTTCGGCCTTGAGATCGTGGCTTACGACCCGTACCTGGACGCCCGGACCGCCGCCGCTGTCGGCGCCGCGCTGGTCGACTTCCACGAGCTGCTCGAGACGAGCGACTACGTCGTCATCCAGGTCCCGCTCACCGACGAGACTCGCGGCCTCTTCGACCGGGAGGCGCTAGGGCGGATGAAGCCCGGCGCGATTCTTGTGAACACGGCCCGAGGTCCCATCGTCGACGCCGCAGCGCTCTACGACGCACTGCGAGACGGGCACCTGGGTGGGGCGGCGCTCGACGATCTTCCCGAAGAGCCGGCGAAGCAGCGCGAATGGAGCCCCGAGAACCCGCTCCTCACCCTGGCGAATTGCCTCGTCACCCCCCACGTCGCCTATTACAGCGAGGAGTCGATCCGCTACGCCCGCACCTTCGCCGCGGAGGAGGTGGCCCGCGTGCTGCGTGGGGAGGCCCCGCGCTCCCCCGTCAACCTGGAGCGACTAGCCTCGCCGCCCGCCGGCCGGCGTAGGGAGTCTGCTCCGACCTGAAAAAGGAGGTTCCGATCGTGACCCAGACCTATCCGAAAGCGTTCTCGCACATCGGCGTCAGCGTGCCCGACCTCGAGCGCGCCGTCCAGTTCTACACCCAGGTCATGGGGTGGTACCTCATCATGGCCCCGACGGAAATCGTGGAGGACGACAGCGCGATCGGCGTCATGTGTAGGGACGTGTTCGGAGCGGACTTCGGCAGCTTCCACATCGCTCACCTCGCGACGGCCGAGGGGGTCGGAGTCGAGCTTTTCCAGTTCCGCGGAGCCGAGCCGCCGGGGGGCGATTTCGAGTACTGGAAAACAGGCGTGTTCCACTTCTGCGTCCAGGACCCCGACGTCGAAGGACTCGCGGAGCGCATCGTCGAAGCGGGAGGCAAGCAGCGGATGCCCGTGCGGCACTACTACCCCGGCGAGAAGCCGTACCGGATGGTCTACTGCGAGGACCCATTCGGGAACATCCTCGAGATCTACAGCCACAGCTACGAGCTCACCTATTCCGCTGGTGCCTACCAATGACTCGGGCTGCGGATAGGAACGAACGCCAGTGAGCAATCCCCTCGAAGAGTTTGAGCTCGTTGACCTGACCCTTGTGGTCGCGGAGAACCTGCCGTGCTGGTGGCCGGCGCACATGCCCTACCAGCAGAAGACGTTCAACTACTTCGCCGATCAGCCGGAAGCGCCGCAGCAGCTGCTGGCCCGCGCGGGCCCCTACCAGACGCACTGGCTCCTGATCGACGAGCACACAGGGACGCACTTCGATGCACCAACGCACTTCATTCCGCCGCCCGCTTCCGGGCTGCCGCACGCGGGCGCCATGGGAGAGGTTTCGGCCGAGCGGGTTCCGCTCGACCAGCTCATGGGGCGGGCAGCGGTGCTCGACGCCCCCGCGGATCTCGCCCCTGCCGAGCCCGGCGTCAGTCCTTACATCGAGCCCGAGGTCGTGTCGTCCTGGGAGGCGGCATACGGGGAGCTCCGCCCGGGCGACGTGGTCCTCTTCCGGTCCGGCTGGGACCGCCTCTACCGGCGCAGCACGGATGGGCGCGGCTATTGCGAGGATGTCCTCATTCACCGCAGCGCGCCGGGCTGGCCGGCTCCGGGCGTGGAGACGATGCGACTGCTCCTCGAGCGAGGGGTCCGCTGCGTGGGCACCGACGCACCGACGATGGGGGCCGCGCACGACGGCGTCCCTGTCCACCTCACCGGCCTCTCGGGCGGCGCGGTCTTCGTCGAGGGGCTGGCGAATCTGGCGGCGCTGCCGCCGCGCGGGGCGTGGTTCTGCTTTGCCCCGCTCAAGCTGGAGCGCGGCACCGGCGCGCCCGGGCGTGCGTTTGCCTTCGTTCCGAAGAACGGGGTCGAGGAGGCGTGAGACGCCCTGTGTCAACCCCCGGCGGTGAGCCGTTGCAGGTTGCCGTGCAGCGAGGGGTCGTAGGGCTTGCCGTCTTGCCCGTAGGGTTCGTAAATTCGGTCGTGGTAAGCGTTCACCTCCCCTGAAGGGACCCGCTCCGGCGTGGCGAACTCGGGGTTGTGGAGCGGGCCGAGGCGGAGGCGATTCTCGATGGTGATCGGGAGGCCGCGGTCGCGCTGCTGATGCGGGTCGGCGAGTTGTTGGAGGCGAACCGGCGGCTCGAGGCCCGGGTGGCCGAGCTTGAGCGGCGGCTCAAGCGCAGTTCGCGCAACTCCTCGCTGCCGCCCTCGCAGGACCCGTGTGGGGTGCCAAAACTCGGTTCCGCCGTACCTTTGAGGTCGATTGCCGGGGGGCGGCGGGGGATACCGGGTCCGTCCGTATATATAGGCGCCGATTGCAGAGGCGATTAGGTGATCGCCTGCGCGTCCGATACGAGCAGCTTGACCCGGGGTCCGAAAATACATCGAATGTGCAGGCGGACCGAGTTTCTGCACCCCACACGCCCTTGCCAACCCGCCGACACCCGAGCTGGAACCTAACCGCCGCATCGCGCAGGCTACATGGAGGGAACACGACTGAGGCCGAGGAAGATCGGTGCTGGAACTGCGGCATGGTGCCGAAGCGCTGGTTCGACGTTACCTCCCCAGGCCTTGAGCAGCGGCTTCTCTGCTCGAACTGCTTTGCGCGAACCACTATGCCGCGGATCTACTACGGCTGGCCTAAGTCGCCGTCGCCGGATTGGGACGATGATGACGAGGACGAGAAACCTCGTATAGCTTTGGAGCCGGTGGCTGATCGCGTGTCGGGGGCTGATCGAGTGTCGGACTTGATCTTCTCCGTTCTCGGCATCCTCCTCGCCGTGTGTGTCTTCGGCCTCATTCTCGTTGGGCTAATAATCCTCGCGGGCCGGTTCTAAAAGGACGACGCCACGCCGAACGCGGGCCCCACGCTCCGAGCAGCAGATGGAGTCGTGGCCGACCATGAACCGCGAGCAGCAACCTACCCGCGCAGTCCTCCAGATCTTCCGACGCCTTCCTCGGCCTTCGCTCGAGCGCTTCCCGCAGTGCTACGCGCGAGCGCGCTCCGCAGAACAATCGTTTCGGATCCCGGAAGCACGAGGTCGATCTCCTCCGCCTCGACGCGAATGAGGCGGCGGCGGCTCCGAACCGAGAGCAGCTCCGGCCGCTCGTGGCGCTCGTCGAGCGCGACGTCCTCGACGATGCCTTCGTAGCCGAGCGGCGTCCGGATCCTGTAGCCCTCGCAGTGGCGAAGCCAATAGCCAGATCCGAATGTCGTTGGGGCCTCCGTTCGGCGCAGTCGATCTTATACGTTTCGACGAGACGAAGGAGAGTCGCATGCCCACCCGGACTGGACGACGCCACCCTGTGCCGCGTGCCCGCCGAAAGCGTCCAACCAGCTGCTGGGCGACGCGTGGGCGACCGCCGGATGAATAGCCAGTCGGAGGCGCCGTCTTCGTCGGCCTGCGTTCGGCCGTTGGCTAGAGGCGCGTGGGTTTCGCAGGTACGGATCCCCTCAGCCCTGCCACTCGCGACAGTCGCGCGCCCGCAGATACGCGTAGCTGTTCAGGGAGTTGCGCAGTAGCAAGACGACGTCCTCGTAGTTGCGGAGCGTCTTCGCTGAGAGCCGTTCGCGCTGCGCGCCCAGGAACACGGTCGAGCGCCTGGTCGATCGTAGGCGTCGCCTGCACGCGGACATCCTTCCACGCTGGGAGCGGAGCCAGTCAACGCTGTCCCCTCTGATCCGCCCTTTGACCTGGTCGAACGATCGACGATCCTTGTCGCACAAGAGCCGAAAGGCGACAGGTGAGGGCTCGCGCACGAGACCTCCGGTTCGCGGTGCGGTCATCATTGGACTGACGCACGGCACGCACGAGTGTTTTGTGGTCTGCGCGCGCGCGTGAGCCTCAGTCCGTAGCGCTGGCGAGCTCCTGGTTCGTTAGCCGGTCGTTGTCGCGGCCCTTAGCGAACGCCAGGGGTCAGGTCGGCCGACCTTGTCGTGGCCAAACCGGAGGTCGGGGCAGCAACGGGCACGCCGTAACGGCCAGGACGAACGAGTAGTCTCTTTGCCGGTGTTGCAGTCGGCGGACTCCGGGCTCGCCGCCGCGGAGCGGCAGATCGAACGCGTACAAGACGCATGGTTTCTCGGCGCTGGGTTTTGGGCGGGAGACGGTCGTCCCGACGCCCGGGAACTGCAGCGGCTCGTCGCGG
>Ga0137369_10003306_pt1 | contig 16483 bp, 19 predicted proteins | sample SagtaG_12_FD_104918 | JGI IMG/M metagenome (GOLD analysis project Ga0137369, IMG submission 104918) | Vadose zone soil microbial communities from Sagehorn Ranch, Mendocino, California, USA - Sage1_L_113_16 metaG | ecosystem: Environmental > Terrestrial > Soil > Vadose zone | place: USA... | reverse complement strand
CGATGGCGTGGAGCCCGGACGCCTGGGCCAGGTTGCTCCGCCAGATGTACTTCAGGGTGTCGCTGGCGACCGGGGTGGCGAACCCGCGCTCGGGGTACAGCGAGAGGAACTGCCAGGCCACGACGGCGGCAGCCGCCACCGCCCCCAGCACCACGAGCAACCCGGCCCACGACCACTCGGGCCACCGGCCGGCAGGGCGCGGGCCGGCGTCACCAGAAGCGGTGGTCGCACGCTCGGCCACCGAGCCACCCTAGCCCACGGAGGGTCGAAAGTCCGGTCGGCAGCGACGAGCTCGTCGTCAGGCGGGAGTGCCGGCCTGCGTCCACCGGCGGAACAGCTCGACCTGCTCCGGGGGCCAGGAGTCGTCACACGGCATCTCCCCGGCCTCCAGCCGCTCCAGGATGACGTCGGCGTTGTTCTTCACGTCGTCGCGGCTCCACAGATCGAAGGCCCACGTCATCTCGGACCGATCGAAATCCCGGAACAGCGGCTTGATGTCCCGCTCGAACGACAGTTGCTCGTCGCCCACCCGTCACCCTCCTCGCTCGTCCGGCACCCGCGGCGGCGCGCTGCCCGCCGTCCGGGGACTCTAGCCGGTCGCGAGCAGCGGCGACCGGAACGCGCGAGGCGTCCCGGCCGGCGCGTGATGGGCCGGCGGGGACGCCTCGGTGCTCCGCCGGAGCTCGTGCGCCTCGCAGTTCGGTCGAGGCCGACCCCGACGCGGGCAGCGCCGGGTCCGGCGCCGTGCCGTAGGCCGTGGCCGTGTCCTGCACCGGCGAGCCCGCCTGCGACGTCGGCTTCACCACGATGCTCACGCTGGGCGACGAGCCCGACGGGACCGTCCCCGAGGTGACACAGGACGGTCTGGCCCGACCGGGCGCACCCCGGCTGGTGCGAGACGGGCGCCCGTCAGGCGGGGCGGGTCACCTCGGCCACGTCCGCACGGAGGTGGGCCACGAGGTCGGCCGGGGCCAGGTGGAGGTTCGCAGGAGCCGCCCGACCTCGATCCCCTGCAGGGCGGCGCTCTCCTCGACGCTCGACGGCCGTTCGGTCCGCACGACGTCGTGGGCCAGTCCCGATCCAGCCAGGGCCCGGAGGGCGGGGGTGTCGTCGGCCAGAGCTAGTGCTCCGGCCCTCGGGCGACGCGACGCACTACACGATCCCCTGGTCGAGCATGGCCTCGGCCACCTTCACGAAGCCCGCGATGTTCGCGCCGTTCACGTAGTTCCCCGGCGTCCCGTACTCCTCGGCCGTCTCCCGGCACTGCTGGTGGATCGCCTTCACGATGTCCTTGAGGCGGTGGTCCACCTCCTCGCGAGGCCACGTGATGCGCAGGGAGTCCTGCGACATCTCGAGCCCGGACACGGCCACGCCGCCGGCGTTCGCAGCCTTCCCGGGGCCGTACAGGATCCCCGCGTCGAGGAACCGCTCCACGCCCTCGGGGACGGTCGGCATGTTCGCGCCCTCGGCCACCACGCGGACCCCGGCGTTCAGCAGGTTCACGGCGTCCTTCGCGTTGATCTCATTCTGGGTGGCGCTGGGGAACGCGCAGTCCGCCGGGATGGCCCACAGCGGGTTGAAGTCGGCCCTGGGGTCGGCCGGGGTGAACGTGGCCCGGGGATACCGCTCGGCGTACTCGCTGATCCGGCCCCGGCGGTCGTTCTTCAGCTCCATGAGCCAGCCGAGCTTCTCGAAGTCGATGCCGTCGGGGTCGTGGACGAACCCCCCGGAGTCCGACACGGTGACCGGCTTGGCCCCCATGTGCAGGAGCTTCTCCACGGTGTACTGCGCGACGTTGCCGCTGCCGGAGACCAGGCATACCCGGCCCTCCAGCTCCTCGTTGCGCGCGGACAGCATCTCGTGGGCGAAGTACACGGCCCCGTAGCCGGTGGCCTCCGGGCGGATCAGGGAGCCGCCCCACCCCAGACCCTTGCCCGTCAGCACGCCGGTGAACTCGTTGCGGACCCGCTTGTACTGGCCGAACAGGTACCCGATCTCACGGCCGCCCACGCCGATGTCGCCGGCGGGGACGTCGGTGTTCGGTCCGATGTGGCGGGCCAGCTCGGTCATGAACGACTGGCAGAACCACATGACCTCGTTGTCGCTCTTGCCCTTGGGGTCGAAGTCCGAGCCGCCCTTGCCGCCGCCCATCGGAAGGGTGGTCAGGGCGTTCTTGAACACCTGCTCGAAGGCCAGGAACTTCAGCAGCCCCAGGTACACGCTGGGGTGGAAGCGCAGCCCACCCTTGTACGGGCCGATGGCGCTGTTCATCTCGACCCGGTAGCCCTTGTTGATCTGGATCTCACCGGCCTCGTCGACCCACGGGACCCGGAACATGATCACCCGCTCGGGCTCGATGATCCGCTCCAGGATCTTGGCCTGCCGGTACTCGGGATGGCGGTCCAGCGCGATCTCCACGGACTCGGCGACCTCCCGCACGGCCTGGTGGAACTCCACCTCGCCGGGATTCCGGGCGACGACGTCCGCCATCAACGCCTCGACGAACTTGCTGCTCATCGACGTCTCCTCTCTGGGCGAGGCGCGGGCGGACCTCGCCGATCCGGCTCGATTCCGTGCAGCACGCGTGATCATTGCGCATGTGGGGCGGTGGAGCCACACACCCCGGGCCGGCGCGAACCGCCCCACCCCACAGGGGGTCGAACCGCGCGCTGGCCTCAGGCGGAGTCGGCCGCCTCCTCGACGGAATCGGTGGCCTGCTCCGCCTGCGGGAGGACCGCCGCGATGGCCTCCAGGGTGACCTCCGCGAACTCCCGGGGCCGGATGGCCACCGCGGAGTGGTCGGCCTCGAACTCGAACACCCGGGCCCCCGTGGCCTCGGCCAGGGCCCGCTGCTCCGACGGCGGGACCATCCGGTCGAGGGTGGTCACCACCACCGACGTGGGGACGTTCACCGACCGGGCGAACGGCCGGGCGTCGAACCGGCTGAGGGCCCGGCCGGCCTCCACCACCTCCAGGGGGTCGCTCCGCCGGAACTCACCGTCGGCCCACGCCCGGTAGGCCAGGAGCTCCTCGGGGATCTCATGGATGGCAGCGCCCAGCCGGAACAGCACCATCCGGCCGGTGGGCCACCGCAGCAGGACCCCGCCCACCCCCAGCAGGCGCCACGCGGTCTGCTGCAGCGGCGTGGAGCTGAACTGCAGCCCGGTGGCCTCCAGCACCAGCCCGGCCACCAGCTCCGGGTGGCGCCGCCACAGCTCCAGGGCCACGGGGCCGCCCATCGAGTACCCCACCGCCACCGCCTTCTCGATCCCGAGCCCGCGAAGGAGCGCCGCGGCGTCGTCGGCGCAGTCCTCGATCGAGAACGGCCGGGGGCTCCGGATCCCCCGGCCGTGCCCCCGGAGATCGGGGGCGACCACCGTGTGCCGGCCGGTCAGGGCCTCGTACAGCAGGAACCAGTTGAGATCCGCGGTTGCCATCCATCCGTGCAGCAGCAGGATGGGAATCCCGTCGCTCTCCTGCCGGCGGGCCACCCGGACGAACATCTCGCCCCGGTCCGGGACATCCACCACCTGCCCCGGAGGCAGCGGCGGAAAGGCCTGGCCCGGCTCCGCGGTGGGGTATGGGTCGAGCTGCCGCCCGAGCCAGGACATCTGCCGGAGGGCGTCGCGGTCGGGCGGCGCCATCCGGGCCCGGCGGCCCCGGGCGATGCGGATGCCCACAACCACTCCGGCCGCAACGAACACACCGCCTTCCCACGAGCGCCACCATGCTCGCCGGGCCTCGCCGTTCGGATCGGTCATCGAAGGCCAGCATATGGCCTGACCAGCACCCGCCGGGTTCTTCCTCGGGCCCGGCGGTCAGGCCCCGCGACCGGCTTCCTCGGTCCGGAACCCCCGGCCGGCCTTGCGGCCCAGGAACCCCGCGCCGACCATCTGCTCCAGGAGCGGGACCGGCGCGTGGGCCGGCTCGTGGAGCTCGCGGTGGAGGCTGCGCAGGATCTCGACCGTCACGTCGAGCCCCACGATGTCCATGAGGGCGAGCGGCCCCACCGGGTGGCGGCACCCCAGCGTCATCACCGTGTCGATGTCCTCCACCGACGCGTAGCGCTCCTCCACCATCCGCGCGGCGTCGTTGAGGTACGGAAACAGCAGGCGGTTCACGATGAACCCGGCCCGGTCCCGGCACCGCACCACGGTCTTGCCGATGCGTCGGGCCAGGGCCTCCGCGGCCGACGCCGTGTCATCCGACGTGGCGGCGGTTCGGACCACCTCCACCAGGCGCATCACCGGCACGGGGTTGAACACGTGGAAGCCGACGACGCGGTCCGGCCGCCCGCTGGCCGCGGCCATCTCCACCACCGGCAGCGACGACGTCGCGGTGGCCAGGACGGCGGAGGGGGAGGCCACCGCTCCCAGCCGGGCGAACAGGTCCCGCTTCACCTCGAGATCCTCGGCCACGGCCTCCACCACGACGTCGCAGGACGACAGGTCCTCCAGCCGGGTGGTGAACCTGATCCTGGACAGGAGGTCGTCGCGGGCTTCCGGTTCCAGCTTGCCGCGCTCCACGGCGCGGGCCGCGGACCGCACCACGGCGGCGCGGGCCCGGCCCACCGAGTCCTCCGACCGGCCCCAGCAGGTCACGGCCAGCCCGGCCCGGGCCGCCACCTCCGCGATGCCCGCCCCCACCGTTCCCGTCCCCACCACGCCCACGATCCGCGGTTCCCCGCCCCCCGTCTCCGATCCTCCCCCGGCAACGGAGGGAGGACGCACCTCGCCGGCGTGGTCGTAGAACCCCCGCCCGGCCTTGCGGCCGGTGAACCCGGCCACCACCAGCTCCCGGAGGGCCGGGGCGGGCGCGAAGCGGGGCTCGGCGAACTGCTGGTGCAGCGACTCCAGGATCTCCAGGCAGGCATCCAGCCCGATGAGGTCCACGAGCTCGAGGGGGCCCATGGGGTGGCCGGCGCCGAGCCGCATGGCGGCGTCGATGTCGTCGCGACTGGCCGAGCCCTGGTCCAGGAGGCGTACGGCGTCGTTGAGGTACGGGAACAGCAGGAGGTTCGCGATGAACCCCGCACGGTCCCGGCACTCCACCACGGTCTTGCCCAGCTCCTCGGCGAAGGCCCGGGCCCGGGCGGCCACGCCGGCGTTCGTGGCTATGCTCAGCGCCAGCTCGACCACCCGCATGGCGGGGGCGGGATTGAAGAAGTGCAGGCCCACCACCCTGCCGGGGTCGCCCGCTGCAGCGGCCACCCGGATCACCGGGAGCGAGGAGGTGTTCGTGGCCAGGACGGCCTCCGGCGCGGCACGCCCGATCTCCTCGAACACGGCCCGCTTGGTGTCGAGCCGCTCCGGCACGGCCTCGATCACGATCCCGGCGGATGCAAGGGCACCCGCTTCGGTGGCGAACGCGATCCGGGCCAGCGCCGCCTCGCGCTCCTCGTCGGTCAGTCGGTTCGCCTCGACCGATCGCCGGAGGGACTCTCCGATCAGCTCACGGCCCCGAGCCTCGTGCTCGTCGTCAAGCACGAGGACCACCACCTCGTGGCCGGCCAGGGCGGAGGCCTCGGCGATGCCGCTGCCCATGGTGCCGCAGCCCACAATGCCGACCGGATCGCGCCGTTCGCCCACGGATATAGCTGACACCTATCCACGCTCCGGCGCAACACGGCCCGCCCGGCCGGGTATGCGTCAGATGCCGGCGAGCGCGTGCAGGTCGATCTCGGCCAGGGCCACGCCCGGCGAGTCCTGGCGCACCGTGGCCCCCACCCGATCGAGCAGTCCCAGGACCCTGCGGTTGTCGGCGAGCACGTGGGCCCGCAGCCGGGTGATTCCCCGCCGCAGAGCCACAGACGCGAGCACGATGCCCAGCGCCGTGCCGAGTCCCGCGCCCTGGTAGTCGTCGACCACCGTGATGGCGGCCTCCGCCGTGCCGGGAGAGCCCGCCACCCGCGCGTCCCGCGCGATGCCGGCGCCGGGGCGGCCCGGTTCGTCGAGGCTCACCGCCCCCATGGCATCAGGAGCCCGGCCGCGGCCAGGCCCCGCAGCACCTCCTCGATGGCCGCGTGGAACGTCCCCGGGTCGTCGTACAGCCAGGCCCGCCGGTCCACCGAGCGGACCACGCCTCGAACCCGCGTGGCCAGGAGCTGCTGCATCGCGTCGCCCACCGGCGCCGTGCGGCTCGTGCCCTGGGCAGTCCTCGGATCCTGCATCGTCACCACCTCCCCCGATCGGGAGCGCTCCGTCACCATGCGCCCAGCATGGGCCCGGCGTGATACGAAGTGGTTTCAGGGAGATGAAGGTTCCGCGACGATCCGGCGCCGCGACCATCGGCGAGGGATCGCCCGGGACTCGAGTCGAGGAGGCCGGAATGAAGTTCCTGGTGCTGTGGCGATTGGAGCTGTCGCTGCTGTCGACCGAGGTGGTCCGGGCGGTGGCCCGCATGCCGGACTACGCGGAGCCACTCATGGACCAGGGCAAGGTCGCGGCCAGGTATCACGTTGTCGGCGGGCACGGCGGCGCGTGGATCTACGACGTCGACTCGAACGAGGAGCTCGAGATGCTCCTGGCCCGGTCGCCCGTCTACAACTACGCCACGTACGAGGTCCCGCCCCTGGCCGAGATGCTCGGCCCGCTTCCGGCCGGTCCGGCCGAGTAGGGACTCCAGACCGACCCGGGCCCCCCCGCCGGGACCGGGGCCCCGCCGCCCAGGAGCTCGTAGGTCGACCGGGCCTCGGCGGGGTCCACCTTGGCCACGGCGAATCCCGTGTGGACCAGGACCCAGTCCCCGACCTGGACCGGATCTCCCTCGACATCGAGGACCGCCGTCGAGACCACTCGCCGGACTCGGGCCATGTCGACCAGAGCAGTCGACCGGCCGGGGTCGACGATCTCGACCACCATGGCGGGAACCCCGAGGCACATCGAGCAGCCCTCCGTCGTCTCTGCGTGCTCGTCGCCAGCCTAGGCGGGGGCACGCCGGGCGACCCAGGCCGATCGGCCCCCGATCCAACTGCCTTCCGTCCCCGGGCGCGGAGGCCGCCGCGCGAGCCGCGGCGCCGCACTGGATCGGCGTCATGACCTTCGACGAGCACCGCCAACTGTGAAGGTCCGCGTCTACGGGCACCGACCAGGCCCGGCGGGTCGTTTCGGTGAAGAGCATCCCGGGAATCAAGGCAGGAGCGCCCAAACGGCAAGGAGTGAACCATGAACAGAGCTGCGGGTACCGGGCTCATGGCGTTCTCCATCGTGCTGGTCGTCATCGGCGCGATCCTCGACTTCGCGGTCGACGTCTCCACATCCGGGTTCAACGTCAACACCGTCGGCCTGATCCTGCTGATCGTCGGGATCGTGCTGTTCGTTGTCAGTGGGGCCATCATCTTCGCGGGATCGAACCGCCGGAGCGTCACGCGCGAGGACGTCCGGACCACCCCGCAAGGGCAGGAGCGCGTGATCGAGGAGCGCGACAACCTGGCCTCCTGACCGGGGACGCCGAACGGTGCACTAGGGTTACTTCGACGGGCTCACCGCGCTGGCCCGCTGGCGCGGCATCGAGGCGTTCACCGGGACGATGCTCGCCGACAACCTCGCCGCCCGATCCGATCGGGAACCCTTCGACGTAAAAACAGAATAGACTGTGTCTATTGGCAGAAGCGCCCCTTGACATGAGAGGAGCGTTCCATGAGCGAGGACCGAACGAGGGTGGCCCTCATCACCGGCGGGTCGCGCGGGTTGGGGCTGGCCCTGGCCAGGGCGCTGGCCGAACGGGGATGGAGTCTGGTGATGGACGCCCGGGGCAGCGATGCCCTCGAGGCGGCGCGCGACGAGCTCGCGGGTGTGACCGCCGTGCGCGCGATCGCGGGGGACGTCGCGGACGAGTCCCACCGGGTGCGGCTCGTCGACGATGCCCGGGCCCTGGGCGGCCTCGACCTGTTGGTCAACAACGCCAGCCTCTTGGGGCCGAGCCCGCAGCCGCCGCTCGAGCGGTATCCCCTCGACGCCCTGGAGGACGTGTTCCGGGCGAACGTGTTCGCGCCGATCCGGCTGTTCCAGCTGGCGCTCCCGCTCCTTCGGGAGTCCCCCGACGGTCGGGTTCTCAACGTGACATCCGACGCCGCCGTGGAGGGCTACCAGGGATGGGGCGGCTACGGCTCGTCGAAGGCGGCGCTGGAGCAGGCTTCGAACGTGCTGGCGGCCGAGCATGCCGAGCTCCGCGTGTACCGGGTCGACCCCGGCGACATGAACACCCGGATGCAGCAGGAGGCCTTCCCCGGCGAGGACGTCTCCGACCGGCCGCCGCCCGAGGCCAGCGTCCCGGGCCTGCTCCGCCTCATCGAGGAGGACCTTCCGAGCGGCCGGTATCGAGCCGGGGAGCTCGCGCCGCCGGACCCGGCGCCGTCTCACCACCCAACGGCCGAGAGGACCGGCGCCGCCATGCCGGCAGGAGGTGGGGCGTGACCCGGACCGCGGCCGGGACGCGCCCCGGGCCGCTCGAGTTCGAGGTGCCGCCCGAGCTGGAGGCCCACGACCCTCCGGAGGCCCGCGGCCGTTCCCGCGACGACGTTCGCCTGATGGTGGCGTCCCGGCACGACCTGCGCCTGGCTCACGCCCGGTTCCGAGACCTCCCGCGGTTCCTCGAGGCCGGCGACCTCCTGGTCATCAACAACTCCGGCACCCTGCCGGCATCGGTTCCCGCCCGGCGGGCCGACGGAACGCGGCTCGAGCTCCACCTGTCCACGCCGCTCCCCTCGGGGCAGGGCCCGGTCGACCTGGCCAGGCCGCCGGGGCCGGATCCCGAGGTCTGGGTGGTGGAGCTCCGGCGGCCGTCCGGCGCCGAGAGCCTTCCGTTCCGCGAGGCCACGCCCGGGGAGACGCTCCACCTGCCCGACGCCTCGGCCGGCGTCCTGGAGCCGTACCCGCCGGATTGCGGGCCGCCCGAGGACCGGCCGAAGGAGTCGCGGCTGTGGACCGCCGAGCTCCGGCTCCCCTCTGCCCTGGGGCCGTACCTCGAGCGCCACGGCCACCCGATCCGCTACGGGTACGTGTCCAGGGAGTGGCCCGTGTCCGCGTACCAGACGGTCTTCGCCATGGAGGCCGGCAGCGCGGAGATGCCGAGCGCCGGCCGGGCGTTCACCCCCGAGATGGTCACGGATCTGATCGCGCGGGGCATCGACGTCGCGCCGGTCACCCTCCACGCCGGCGTCGCATCCCTGGAGGAACACGAGTCGCCGGCCGCGGAGTTCTACCGGGTCTCCGAGGCCACGGCCCGGAGGGTGTCCCAGGCACGGGAGGCCGGGAGACGCGTCATCGCGGTGGGGACCACAGTGGTCCGGGCGCTCGAGACCGTCGCCGGCGAGTCGGGCGCCGTTCGCTCCGGCAGCGGGTGGACGCGGCTGGTCGTCTCACCCGAGCGCGGGGTGCGAGCGGTGGACGGGCTGCTGACCGGGTGGCACGAGCCCCGCGCGTCGCACCTGCTGATGCTGGAAGCGGTGGCGGGACGGGAGTTGCTCGAGATGTCGTACCGGGCCGCGCTCGAAGGCGGCTACCTGTGGCACGAGTTCGGGGACCTGCACCTGCTGATGCCGTGAGCCACGGAGCTCACTCGCGCTTCCGGGGCCGCCGCGCGCGAGGAGCGACCTCGTACCGGCACACGTGGGCGCCGGCCATCATGTGCGCCACGCGCTCGACCCTGGCATCGGGGAGCGCCTCGCGGATGAAGTCGATCTCGGTGGAGCACGCCATCCCCCACCGCCGGGCGACGCCGAGGATCGCGCAGTTGTGCTCGGTGATCAGGAAGGTCCCGTCGGGGAGCGCCTCGAAGTCGGCCAGGTAGCCGTCCTCGTCCAGGATGCGGGCCAGCTCGGCCACCCTGTCGGGGAACGCCCGGCCGTCCAGCCTGGCCACCGCCCCCTGGACCCGCCGGCGCCGCCGCCGCTCGAAGATCCGCTCCAGGACCTCGGGGGCCTCGTCCTCCACGTAGGACAGCAGCTCGTTGGTCAGCTCGCTGTAGTACTTCGGGAACAGCCCCTCGGCGCCGGCAGACAGGCGGTACAGGTGGCGGGGCCGGCCCGGCCCCCCCTTCACCGCGCGGTGCTCCACGAGCCCGACCGCCGTGAGCCCCGTCACGTGCTGCCGCACGGCGCTCACCGTGACGCCCAGGGCCTCGGCCAGCTCCACGGCCCCGGCCTCCCCCCGCTTCCGCAGCGCGACCAGGATCTCCCGCCGGCTCGCCGGCAGGCTGGCCAGGGTCGGGGTCAGCCGCTCGTGCTCGGTGGTCGTCGACGCCATGCCACGCTCCATGCTAGCCGCGGCCACGGTGTTTGCACAGGAATCGCTGTGAGAACGGAGCCGCCATCGATGGACGATGCACGAGCGTCTCGGGGGCGCCGGACCCCTCCGGTGAGGGCTGTTCGGCCCACGCCATCCGGGCCCCGCCAGGGGAACATCGCTGTACGGGATTGCCGGCGATGGTGACCCGGTCCCAGCCTGCTCCGGCGGGGGCCGACGAGCGGGCCTTGGGTCGGGATGGAGGGCTCACCTCGGCCGAGGCGGCCGACCGGCTCGAGCGCTTCGGGCCGAACGAGGTGCCGCCTCCCCACCGGGACGGCCTGGTGGTGCGCTCGATCCGCCAGCTGCGGGAGCCCCTGGCCGTACTGCTGATGGCGGCGGCCGCGGTGTCCGGGGTTCGGGCTCGGGGAGACCGAGAACGCAGCGGCGATCCTGGCCATCGTGGTCCTCAACGCGGTCATCGGCGTTCTCGAGGAGGGGAAGGCCGCCCGGGCTCTGGAGGCGCTCCGGTCGCTCGAGGCTCCCCGGGCGCGGGTGGTCAGAGACGGCGCCGCGATGACCCTGGCGTCGCGCGAGGTGGTTCCGGGCGACGTCGTGGCGCTCTCCGCGGGCGACCGCGTCCCGGCCGATGTCCGGCTGCTCCGGGTGGCCTCGATCGCGGTGGACGAGTCGCTGCTCACGGGCGAGTCGCTGCCGGTCGCCAAGCGCGCCGCCCTGGACGGCGGGGAGGATCGCGAGACCCGGGCCCTCTCCGGGACGCTCGTGACGGGCGGATCCGCCGATGGCGTGGTCACGGCCACGGGTCCGGCCACGGAGTTCGGAGCGATCGCCGCGCAGCTCGGGGGACGCGAGGCGCCGACGCCGATGCAGCGCCAACTGGCCCGCCTCACCGCCCGCCTGGGGGGAATCGCGATCCTCATCGCCGTGGCGGTGTTCGGGCTCACCCTGCTGCGAACCGGGGTCTCGCAGTCGGGGCTCCAGCGCTCGTTCCTGTCGGCCGTCGCGCTGGCCGTGGCGGCGGTGCCCGAGGGGCTCGCCACGGTCGTCGCCGTCGCGCTGGCGCTCGGGGTCCGGCGGATGGCCGGCCGCGGCGCGATCGTGCGGCGGCTCCCGGCCGTGGAGACGCTCGGGTCCACCACGGTGATCCTCACCGACAAGACCGGCACGATCACGGAGAACCGCCTGCGACTGGAGACCGTGGCCCTGACCGGCAACACGTGGCGGTCCCCCGCCGATCTCGACGCCGAGGCCACATGGCGGATGGCCGAGGTCGCCGCGCTGTGCAACGACGCGGAGGGCGACCCGCCGGTCGGAGACCCGCTGGACATCGCCCTCCTCGCCGCGCTCGACCCCGCGCTGGTGGAGGACGTGCGCCGGACACGGCCTCGTGTCGCCGCGCTCCCGTTCGACTCCGAGCGGAAGCGCATGACCACGGTGCACGCGGGCGAGGAGGGGTTCGCGATGCTGGTGAAGGGCGCTCCCGAGGCCGTCCTCGAGCGATGCGGGTTCCGGGCCTCCTCCGGCGGCGGCCGGACGCCCCTCGACGACCGCGACCGCGCCGCCGTGGACGGGATGGTGGAGGACCAGGCCGGGCGGGGAGCCCGCGTGGTGGCGCTGGCCCGGAGGTCGCTCGAGGACCTCCCGGAGAGCATCGAGGAGGCGGAGGCCGACCTCGATCTTTTCGCGCTGGCGGCGCTCCGGGACCCCGCCCGTCCGGAGGCTCCCGGTGCCGTGGCGGACGCCCGGTCGGCGGGGATCGACCTGATCATGGTCACGGGCGACCATGCCGGGACCGCCTCCGCCATCGCGGGCGAGGTGGGGCTCACGGGAGCGGGCGCTTCCGTGCGAACGGGCCGGGATCTCCGGGGGGAGGGCATGCCGGAGGACCCGCTCGCCGTGCGGGTCTACGCCCGCGTCGATCCCGGCGACAAGCTGGCCCTGGTCGAAGCCCTGCAGGCCCGGGGCCACGTCGTGGCCGTCACCGGGGACGGCGTGAACGACGCGCCGGCCCTGAAGCGCGCGGACATCGGGGTGGCCATGGGCCGCGGCAGCGACGTGGCCCGCGAGGCCGCGGACATGGTCGTCACCGACGACAACCTGGCCACGATCGTCACCGCCGTTCGGGAGGGCCGCGGCATCTACGACAACATCCGAAAGGTCGTCGACTACCTGGTGGCCGGGAACCTCTCGGAGATCACGGTGGTGGTCGCCGGCCTGCTGTTCTTCCCGGCCCTGGGCATCCCCCTCCTGCCGATCCAGCTCCTGTGGATCAACCTCCTGACCGATGGCCCGCCGGCCATCGCGCTGGGGGCCGACGCGGCCGAGCCCGGGCTCATGTCGCGGTCGCCCCGCCGCCGCGACGAGAACCTCCTTGGGCGCCGCGCACTCGGGGGCGCTGGCCCTGCGGGGCCTGGCCATCGCCTCCGCAACGATCGGGAGCCTCGCGGTGGCACGGTTCGCCTGGCATGAGCCGTGGCCGCAGGCCCGCACGATGATGTTCACCGTCCTGGTCGTCGCGCACCTGCTGTACGCCTACGCCGTGCGAAAGCCGGGCACCGGGCGGAACCTGTGGCTGCTCGCCGCCATCGCCGGCGGCATCGCTCTCCAGGTCCTGGTGGTGGCATGGCCGGCGGCCCACGCCGTGTTCGGGACGGTCTCGCTGGGAGCCCGGGACTGGGTGGCCGCGACTGGCATGGGCGCGCTACCCGTCCTGGCCATCGCGCTCGCCGCCCGGCGCGCCTGACCCGTCAGAGCAACAGGGATGCTCAGCCCGCCGCCGGCGAGTGGGAGACGGGGCCCGGCGAGTCGTTCCCGGCCAGCACGTGCCGGATCGTGGCGACGAGCCACAGCGCCATGGTGTCCACCACGAGCGCCATGAACACCGCCTCGGATGGCGCGACCAGACCGGCCACGATCAGCCCGAGCGACTACCCCGAGCACCGCCGCCAGCATGCCGGCGACGTCGCGCCGGTCGAACGCCGCCGCCCGCTGACGGGTCCCGGCAGCGATGCACATCGCGGTCCCGACGATCCCGACGGCGAGCGTCCCGGCCCGGGATCGCCTCACGCGCCCGCGGTCCCGGCGAACAGCGCCCGGAGATCCAGCGCCGGGACCCGGGCTCGGATCCCGAGCGACACGTAGGTCCTCGCCAGCGCGTCCTTGCCCGCTCCCAGGACCGTGCTGACCAGTCCCAGCGCCTCCGCGATGTCGGTCGGGGCCACCCGGGCCACGATCCTCGACCAGACGGCCTCCTCCAGCGCGTTGAATGCCGACTGGACCTCGGACAGGTCGTAGCCGTGGTCGAAGTGCTCCACCGCGAGGGCCCCGGCGTGGGCCGTCACCGGACCGAGGTCCCTGGTCGCGACCGCTTCCGTCAGCAGATCCAGCAGGACCCGCAGGCGCCGTCGCACCTCGTGATCGCCCGCCCGCGCGTAATGGCTCGGATGGCTCCGCCGGATCCCCGCTTCAGCCTCATCCACGATCTCCCGGCGGTTGTCCGTCAGAAACGCCTTCGTGTCCATGTTGCGGTCCTTTCCGTTCGATCGCCGAGGGGTTCGCGTCGCCCCTCCTCACGCAGGGGCTTCGGCGAACTCCACTTCCAGCACCCCCGGAACGCTCCGGGCGAGGAGCGTGACCAGCCGCCGGTTGTCGAGTGGGGCCGTCAGGGTGACGACGCCGCCCGAGACCTCGACCGAGGAGTGCCCCAGCATCAGCAGCTCGTCGTCGAGGAGCGCCTCGACGTCGCCGCGGATGTCGTCGTCGCTCCGGGCCAGGATCTTCAGCACGTCCCGGCGGGCCACGATGCCGACCACGTGGTCCCCGGACACGATCGGGATCCGCTTTACCCCCTTGTCCAGCATGACCCTCGCCACCTGCGTGGCGTCCGCGTTCTCGGTGAGCGTCACCACGCGGCGGGTCATGACCTCCTCGACCGTTCGGGGTGTGGGCTTCGTCCGGTGGAGGGCCTGCCGGATCCGGCCGTGGACCTGGGCGCGCGCCTCCAGGGAGATCAGGTCCCTTTCGGACACGATCCCCACCAGCTCCTCGGCGTCATTCACCACCGGCAGTGCGCTGATTCCACGGTCCACCAGCAGCGCGGCGGCCTCCTTGATCGGGGTCTCGGGCCTCACCGTGTAGACCGGCGTCGTCATGATGTCCTTGGCTCGCATCGTCGACCTCCTTCCCACTTCTCTCATGGTCGCGGTCTCCCACAACACAGGAAAAGGACGGATGGCCCTCATCCTTCGTGCCCAACAGGCCGGGACCTTCGCATCGCAGGCCGAACGGCCCGGGCGCCGGCTCCGCTCGCCTTCCAAGGCTGCCCGGGAGAAGCGCTGGATGCCTTGCGTGGGCCCGGTGGTGGGGCGAACATGACGGCGATGCCGGGAAGTCTCGACGAGCTTTCTGCCCTTACCCCCGACACCCGGGACCGGTACGTCGACTTCCTCCGGGCCGTCAGCATCCTGGCCGTCGTCGTGGGCCACTGGATGGTGTCGATGATCTGGTGGCGGGGCGGGATCCTGTACCTCACGAACGCGATCCCGGTGACCCCCGGACTGTGGATCGCCACCTGGGTCTTCCAGGTCATGCCGGTCTTCTTCTTCGTGGGCGGCTTCGCCAATCTCGTCGCCTACGAGTCGTTCCGCCGCCGCGGTGACTCCACGTGGGCGTTCGTCAGGAGCCGCGCGTCACGGCTGCTCCGTCCGGCGGCGCCGTTCCTGGGGATCTGGCTGGTGGTCCAGGTCGCCATGCACCTGGCCGATGTGGGCACCCCGACCGGCATGGTCCTATGGGGCCACACCAGGCTGCTCCGGGGCATGGACCCGCCGGCCTCGACGCTTCCCTTCGGGCCCCTGTGGTTCCTCGTGGTCTACCTCGTCGTGGTCTCCATCAGCCCGTGGACCATCCGGCTCCACCTGCGGTACCGGTGGTGGGTCATCGCGGCCATGGCGGGCGGTGCCGTGGCCGCCGACGCGATCGGTTTCGTCGGCGGTGTCCGATGGGTCCGATACATCAACATCGCCTTCGTCCTGCTGCTGCCGCACCAGCTGGGGCACTTCTACGGCGACGGGACCCTGCAGCGCGTCTCGCGCCGAGCCTTCTCGGTCATGGCCGGGGCGGGCCTCGCGCTCCTGCTCGTCCTCACGAACCCGCCGCTGTTCGAGCTGGCGGGAACAGCCCGGTTCCGGTGGTTCCCCGGCATCGGCTACTACCCCAAGAGCCTCGTCGGGACGGGAACCGAGCGGATCTCCAACGCGTATCCCCCGACGCTCTGCTACCTCGCGGTGGGAATCATGCTGATCGGGCTGGCCATGGCGGTCCGGGAGCCCATGACCGGATGGCTCCAGCGGCCCCGGCCGTGGAAGGTCGTGATCGCGGTGAACAGCGTGATCATGACCGTGTTCCTGTGGTTCATGACCGCCTACCTCCTGGCGATCGTCGCGCTGTGGCCGCTGGGGTTCGGCCGCGAGCACAGCGGAGGGGCGAGGTGGTGGCTGGAACGGCCCCTGTGGATCCTGGCGCCCGGCCTAGTGCTCGCGGCCATCGTCGCCACGATGGGGAGGTTCGAGCAGCGCCGCTCGGCCCGCCCGGCCGTGCCTCGGACCTGACGCTCCCGGAACCAGGTCTGCCTCGTCTCAGCCTGGCTGCTGCCCGGCGGGCTCGTGCTCGGCGCGCACATCGGTCCTCGGCGCTAGACCGCACTCCGCTTCGGAGCTCTCGCTGCGGGCGCCGACCGCACCAGCTTCCGGCGTGTCCGCCGCGTCACCTGCACGAACCGGAGGCCGGCCTTCTCGGCGAGCCTCAGCATCGCGTCGATGACTCTCGGGACACCGTGCAGCGGCACCTTCACGGAGGCGGCGCTGGGCTTCTGCTTGCGCGCGTTCGCCGCCGCGAACACGGAACCGCAACGCCTCGCCATCAGCGTGTTCACGACCATCGAGGGTGATCCGGTCGCCGAGCCGGGATGGCGGTTGTTCGAGGTGGCGCCCGGGCCCTGGTCCGGCTGATCACGTGGGGCGGGTTCGGACCTCACGGCGTTTGCCGCGGTGATCGCCGGCCTCCTCCGCGCGATCGCGTGGCTCCGCCGCCTGAGGCCACCCCCCGCCGCTCCGGGAGCTCTACCGCGAGGGCCTGGCGCGGTCGGGGCGCTCTCCTACGCGGGACGGCTCGACTTCGGGATCACGGGCGACGCCGATGCGTGCCCGGACCTGGCCAAGTTCGCTGATGGGCTGAGAGAT
>Ga0137369_10003304_pt1 | contig 16489 bp, 18 predicted proteins | sample SagtaG_12_FD_104918 | JGI IMG/M metagenome (GOLD analysis project Ga0137369, IMG submission 104918) | Vadose zone soil microbial communities from Sagehorn Ranch, Mendocino, California, USA - Sage1_L_113_16 metaG | ecosystem: Environmental > Terrestrial > Soil > Vadose zone | place: USA... | reverse complement strand
GTCTGGATCAATGTCACAGCGAATCCGACGGCCGAATGGATCGCGCGTCAAATAACAGAGGCGTTCCCCTGGAGCGAAACTCCAAAATATCTGATCCGTGATCGGGATCGCGCCTATGGCGCTGTCGTCACTCGCCGACTACGCGCCATGGGCATCCGGGACAAGCCGATTGCACCGGCCTCGCCCTGGCAGAACGGCTTTGCCGAACGACTGATCGGATCGATCCGGCGTGAGTGCGTGGGCGATTTCATCATCTTAGGCGAGGCACATCTGCGCCGCATCCTGCGAACCTACGCTCGCTATTACAACGAAGTGAGAACACATCGATCGTTGGACAAGGATCCGCCAGTCTCGCGTCCTGTCCAGTGGGCCGGACGCATCGTGTCGCATGCAATCCTTGGCGGACTTCATCATCACTATGTGCGAGTTTAGATTTTCGGTACACACAGGTCTTAAAATAATCTCCTTTATTTCTTCTTTTCGTCGCAGTCACCACTGAGGCTGAGGCCGCAATAGAACGGAGAGGTGCCACAAATCGTTAAAACTTGGGGGGAGAACACGATGCGTCAATTCAGCGTTGGTGAAGTGGTGACTTGGATTCCAGATGTGCTCCTTCGCTCCGAGGCTCATGGCGATTACAGGATCGTTGCCGCGATGCCCGATCGAGACGGCGATCACGTGTACCGGATTAAAAGTCCTCTTGACGAATACGAACGCGTCGTGAAGGAAGACCTTCTTGTCAAATCAAAGGGCTATTTGCCGAAGGAGGTTCTAAAGCAGTGCCCGCGCCGGCCATCAATCACACTGCCCAGGCTAACCGTAAGCGTAGGCACGTAGGCGAAGGTCACCGCGCCTCATTCGATCACCTCGTTGGCGCGCACTTGCAGCGTCTCCGGGATGGTCACGCCGATCGCTTTTGCGGTCTTCAGGTTGATCACCAGCTCGAACTTGGCCGCGGCCTGCACCGGCAGATCGGCGGGTTTTCGCGGTTGTCCCGCTGCCACTGTCCCACGTGTCCCATGGGACAGTTGGCGGGACACCCGGCGGGACGACCCCCGCGCAGAACCACAGGAATTGCGAGCTTTTGCGCGTTCGGCGCTGCGGTGTCCCCGGTGTCCCTGGGACAGTCGCGCCCGGGCGGGACAAGCATATGAGAGCGCGCCGAACAGCCAGTCGGCCAAGGATGTTACCGATCTCATCTCTTGGCTGAGCGGTGAAGCCCCACCCGAAACCGTCAGCAGATTCCGCTTCGATCCGAAGGCGCTGCGTGACGTCCCGCCTTCTATTTCCGATACAACGGGGTCGTTCCTTTCCAGGAATTGCGGCGTGCCCGGCAACACTTGATGACCGCGGCTACGGTTTTAAACTTCCATAGCGACCTCGATCGATGGCACTCAATCAGCGCCCAAACTGGCCTCGCCTCATTCGCCTAGACCGCTATCCTCTCGCTTGGAGCTTGAAAGACTGTCCCCCTTGAACCATTGCAGTGAAATGGCCGGCGAGCTTTTCCGATAATACCGTATGCAGCCAGCTTACTCAGCCGCGAGCTTACATTGCCGGCGGTCTTGCCAAGACGCGCCGCAATGTCACTCGAAGTGAGCCCATTTGGCGAGGCGCGCAGCATATCGATGATACGATCGGAAAACTCGGACATTCATCACTCCCTCAATGGAGGGCCCGTATCAAGCCGGTTGTTCGTCCGTCAAGTAAGAGCGGTTGTGAATCGTGGGGATGACGCGCGATTTCAAGAGCAAGTGGCCTGTTGGCCGCACGGGGCGTGCGTATGCATATCGATCCGGCTCACCCAACCTATCGCAGCATCTCAAGCCCGCGCGTGCCCATCAGGGCCTGCCAAGGCCGCCACAGCGCATTCGGCGAAACTTACTTACTTGCCACCGTCCTTGCGTGCCGTTCCTGTAGAATTCACTTCCCCATGGGTTTCGCGGACGAAACACCCCAACTCATTCTCAAGCGCGGCCAGTCTTGCCAGCAGTTCGCTCATGTTGAGCCGCTCATCGTTCGATTCGGTCTCGCGGTCCCAGCCAGCCTTCTGCGCCAGCGTCGGCCAAACACAATGTCAGACTTTTGAGTGATGGTGAAAAGTAATGTATCTGCCGGCCCATTCAGTGAATCTGAGTTCCGCCCACAAAGACTTTCCCTCCCATGCCGATCATCGTTAGATCGAAAGGTCCTCCCAGCGAGGTCCACTTCAAGAACTGCGAAACACTATCGACTTGGTCGTCATGTCGGCCATTCGGAAACGCCAGCAGTTCATGAAGGAAGGTATCGAGCCAGTCGGCCTCCTTTGGCAGATGGACATGTCCTGCTTCGATCTTGGCTGACTGCGCCACCATGCGATCCACCTTGCTCGCCTCCGGCTTCCGACCGATAGGGCGTGGCATCCCTCGCGGCGGATTGCGCCAGAGATCCTGCAGGAGTGCCATGCCAGGTCCCGCATTCTCGATCAGGATGGTTCCGGCACCGTGCTTCGCCGCGAAGCTCGCGAGCTGGCGCCGAAGATCGGGATATTGGAGCCGGGCGCGAAACACGTCGACAAGGTAGTAGTTCGCCTTGATGATCCACCAAGTAGTGCAAACGGAATAGTCGTTGGCATCACCCGTCATCATGGCGATGTCCCAGCTCTGCGCGATGCGCTTGGCGGAATCCTGGGGAAGGTGGTTATAGTACCGGAACCACTCGCGTCGGATGAGATTGCCTTCGAGCGGAACCGGCCGTTGCTGATACTGCGCTGAGAACATCAGGCTGCCGGTCTCCGCCTTGATACGGTCCAGGGCGTCTTTGCTCTCGCGCTCCGGATGCAGGATGTCGCCGATCCGTCGTGTCCTCACCTTGCCGTGGCTGAGGGGAATGACGCTGTCATCCATGGCGATTGACGGCAGATCGAGATGCTCCCAACCACCTTGATCGAGGAGATGGCCGGCAAGGTCGTTCTCGTGCAGGCGCTGCATGACGACGACGATGGGACCGTTCTCCTTGTCGTTGAGGCGCGAGACCAGGGTGCCGCCGTACCAGTCGATCACCCGCCGGCGTGCCGGCTCCGACATCGCCTCTTCGGCCTTGAGCGGGTCATCGACGATGATGAGGTCGGCCCCGCGCCCTGTGAGCGTGCCGCCGACCGAGGTCGCGTAGCGGCTGCCCCCCGCCGTGGTGACGAGCTCGGTGCCGGTATCCCTTGCGGGCCGCATGGCCGGGAACAGCGCCCGATACCAAGGTGCATCAATGACCATGCGGAACTGGCGATGCAGTTCGGCGGCGAACTCGCTGGAGTAGCTCACCACGATGACGCGGCGGGTCGGATCATGACCCAGCAGCCATGCCACATAGGCAACCGAGACGCAGATCGATTTCAGAGAGCGCGGCGGCTGGTTGATGAGGAGCCGGGAGATGTCGCCGGCGTGCACACGCATCAGCTGGTGGACGATGGCGTCGATATGCCAGTTCGGCAGATAAGGTGTGCCCGGCAATATGGTCTGGAAGCTCTTCCAGACGAAGAACCGCAGGTCGCTCCGCAGCAGCGCGGCAAGAGCGGCCTGGTCGTTCATTTGGGAGCCTTGTTGTGCGAGCGGGCTCCAGGTTTCGTGGCCGAATCGTCGGGGGATTCGGCTATTGCCGGGCTCGGTGTGGCGGCCGAGGTTTCGGCCACATAGGCAGCGAGGATGGCCTGGTCATCGGCAGGCAGCGGTTGGGCCTGTCCGACCTCGTCGTTGTTGAAACGCACCGCCAGCTCAAGGAAGCGATCTAACGCGCGGGTGTTGCCGTTGAGCGCCTTCTCGCGCAACACCATGAGGGCAGCTTCCTGCGTTGATTTCTTTCGCGTGCGGCCGCCCTCCTTCAGCTTGACCGGCATCGCCAGCGTGCGCTTGACGTCGGTCTTGAGATTGCGCACGCCCTTACGGCGCCCGGCCGGGGTAGCCCGACTGTCCGGGTCGGAACTGGGTATGCGGCGGGGGCTTGCCATACCCGACCTCGTAGTCCTTCTTGCCGTCGCCGGTCGACGCAGTGGTCTTACGCCTGGACATGATCCTCACCCGCCAATATCGGCTGCCGGCACGTTGCCGGTGCGCGGAAACGGCTGACCAGTTTCGGCATGGACCGCAGTCCCGCCGGTCAGCCGTTGCCAGCGCTCGATGCTCACGTCGACGAAGATCGGGTTGAGCTCGATCACGCGGGCGCGGCGGCCGGTCAGCGATGCGCCTACCCCCGATGGCTCAATACTTGATTTGGGCGATGGAAGGTCGGGGCGTGATGACCACGCAAGCGATTTATCGCGCTGTCGCGCATTGGTGCAATCGCATGGCACGCCCTCTCCCTGACGGATGGCAAACAGAGATTCGACGGACCCTTCAAGCGCATTGTGCTTCACGACCTCAATGGAACGAAAAGCATGATTTTTTTGAGTATCACCGGCGGGGGCATTGGTCGTGCAAAGTCACGTCGCTAGCGCTGGAACAGCTCTAGATGCGCGCGAATCTACGCACTCGGCCCCGACAGTGGCTTCATCGCGATGACCCTCACGATGATTATCAACGGAATTCCGGCTGCCGCAGTCGGTATCCCCGGCTATTTCGGGCTTGCGCTGCTCGCCGGCCACCGCGGGGCCAGGATGCATCCCGCTGTCCGCAATCTGGCGGGCGTGCTCGTTTTGGTCTTTGGCTTCGTGGCGGGCAGCATCGTCCAGTACGGTTGGTACTGGGTGTTCCAGAAAATCCGCGCAGCGATCTTCGATTGAGGCTTTAATGCGTGCCGAGCGGGCGCCGCGAAAGCCCTGTGTGTACCGAAAACCTAAACTCGCACATAGTGATGATGAAGTCCGCCAAGGGTTGCATGCGACACAATGCGTCCGGTCCAATGGACAGGACGCGAGACTGGCGGATCCTTGTCCAACGATCGATGTGTTCTCACTTCGTTGTAATAGCGAGCGTAGGAGCTATTCTCGTTACCGAGAGACATGTACGTCGCACGAACAGGAGGCGGCCCTGCTAACGCGGGGTCTCTTTCTTTACGTGGGTAAGACGAGCGAGGCCGCCCAATTGAACGGTCCTTATTTGCCTTTCCCCGCTTTCTTTTTCTGCTTCTTAGGCTTCAGATCCTTTGCCCAATCCGGCGGTTCGTACAACCCGTTCACGTCTACGATGACGGCACTGCAGAATTTCTCCCCGAACTCCGTGAGTCCGACGACGCTGAGATCACCGAGCACCAGCGTCTTGTCGCCGCCTTCCAAATAGAACGGTGGATCTTTGCTGGACCAGTTGTTCTGCGTCACGGCTCTCTGGCTTCTATATTCCTCAACTGTGACGTGAACCGGCAGGATCAGCCCGAACCGATAGAATAGAACGGCCGACTCGTCGTTCTCAGTGCTGACGCCCGACGAATACCGGTGCTCCTTGTTTCTCCTGTAGTCGGGTACTTCGCGCTCTTCCCAATACAGCCATTCGGCGTATAACCGCCTTAACGCGTGCGCGTCTTTTGCGCTCAGCTCGCCCAGCACAGACACGTACATGCGCTTGATCTGTGCTTGGGAAGGATCGAGGGCCGATGTGAGGAGGTTTTCCCACAGCTCATGCAGATCGTCCTCATGCTCCATCGTCGCGTGTTCGAGGAGCGGCAGCGCGATCTTCGGAGGAACGACGCGTGTGATCTTGATGCCCTTCTTGTGGAGCTTCTTTTCGGTGTTGTGCAAAAGCGTCGTCAGGCGCGCCCAGTCATAGATCGCGGCTTCGACGCGGCTCGCCATCGCACGATCGGTCCAGAAACGGCCGACCGTATGCTCTATCGCCTTACCGAAAATCCGATCGAGCCATCCGCCGACATCGCGCGTCGCATCGATCGCCTTGCTGCTGGCCTTTGCGAGTTCCTGCGCGGCCTTCGCAGTTTCCTCAATCGCTTTCGTTTCGTCGGACATGAATCCGCTCCACAAAACGCATCGGCGGCGGTCGCTTCCGAATCAAAATGGAATCTCGTCTTCGACGGACTGGCGACGCTTCACGTGAGTGGCTGGAATGATATTGGCAGTACTGTCTTGGGCAAATCGCCTCGACCCGAGGCGATGCAGGTGCGGGATTAGGCCGTCGCCGTATTGAGAAGACTTGTTGCCCCTGAACCCGAAGCTGTAGCGCACCTCAGTGTTGTCGTTGTTCGCGGTAATCAACTCATCAATCTGTTGCTCGCTGGCTCGCTCGATGGCCGGCAGGATGCGTGCGAGCACGTTGCCCGTGTCCCAACTTGGACACTTGCGCAACGCCTGGACGTAAGTGCTGAACATCCGGTCGTGATTTATCAGGAGCTTCACGATGTCCTCGGCGGCATTGTCCCAGTCAGCGCGCAGCGCTTGAAACTTCCCGATGAATCCATACGGCAGCCGTCCCATCTGCACCGCGATGACCGGCACGCCTCGGGCGAGTGCGAATCCGACCTCCTGGTCCGTCCAATCGCTGTCGTGAAAATCCTCCGTCAAGAGCGTGGCGAAGGCATCCATGCTGGCCAGACCGTTCTCAATCTCATCCTGCCAAGCCTTGGTGGGGCGGATGTCCTCGTGCGCTACGAAGGCGGATATGCCGTATAAGCCGAGACGCTCCTTCAGAGCGGCTGTTTCCTTCTTCACTTCCGACTTGTGGCTCAAGAAAAGCCGGTAACCGTCCTCGCCCCAGATGCGCTTCGCGCTGTCGGGCGCGACCGTGCGACTGGTCGTGATGAGCAGGCCCGACTCCAGTCGCCAGTCGCCATCCCCGGCGACCTCCATCTCCAGGAAGACCTCGGCGATGTGCTCGTTCTGAACGTGATTGATGTTGTTCAGGTCGCGCGCAATCTCGCTCTGAATCTCGTCCCGCTTCCTGGCCGCCGCCAGAAACAATGACTCCGGCACCGTGAGAAAGAGAGCGTGGCCGTAGGTCCCGCCGTTCCAGTTGTCCGAGGTCCACGCCTCGACGACGCGGATTTGGGCGTTGACCAGGATTTCCTGTAGCGCGCGATTCCCGTCCTGAGCGTAGAGCCTGGAGAGTGCCGCGACGTAGTGCTCGACCTTCTTCGGAAGCTCGTAGGAATCACCGCTCAAGGTCGTCTCCCCGTATTAAGACCGGCTACGGAATCCAGCGTCCAGGTTGAGCACGTCCATGGTGAGCTTCGCCCCACTCTTCTGGATGTCGTCCAGCGTGACGACAATTTTCGGGTAGCGTTCGCCGTGCTTCTCGACGAACTCCCATTCGTCGCGCTCGAACTTGCTTTCGATGATGGGCTTGAAGTCGTCGATGTGGCGGGCGACGACGAGGTTCCACTGCGCCAGCGTGACGCGCCGGTCGCCGGGCACCCGGAAGTGGTCCATCAGCGCCTGCCGGGATACATAGGCCAGAACGGCCTGCTTGCCGGCGAGGCAATGGATGACCGGGTCGTCGAGCAGCATGGCCGCCTCGGGACGCGACTGGACGACATTGAAGTCAGACAGCTTCATGGATAGCCCCTTGCATCGCGGGGCGCTCGAAGCCGGCCGGAATTGGCCCGCGATGCAATACCCCCTAAAGTCCTGATGTGGTGGCCATCCCTGCGCGCCACAAGGCGCCGGCTCGCCTGACACCTTGATTTTTCCGCGCGCGTGAATACTTGCAACGTCCTGATTTTAGACAGGCTTCTTCAAGTGATTACAGCCTACTTCGACGATAGCGGGACCCACACCACCTCGCAAATCGTGCTGCTCGCGGGCCTGATGGGCACCGAGGCGCGGCTGGCGTCGCTTGAGCGCCGATGGCGCGCCCAACTCTCCCGCCCGCTCGACGGTCTCAAGGAGCCGCTCAGCCGATTCCACATGGTCGACTGCCAAGACCATCGCGGGGAGTTCGCGGGCTGGACGCGCACGGAGTCGGACTACTTCTGCCACCAGCTACAGGACTTGATAATCGAGGCCGACGTCTTCGGGTACGGCGCGGCGTGCGCGAGGAAGGAATGGGATGCGCTGGTCACCGGCGACCTGCGGCACATCCTGGGCAACCCGGAGGGATTCAGCATCCGCAACTGTTTCGTGAAGGCACTTCAATGGGCGCAGGCCAACACCTTCGACCCTGAGATGACGTTCGTGTTCGACGACCGCCCGCAGAGCGCCCGCGACGCTCGGGTTGTCTTCCACGCTTACCAGATGCAGACGCCCAGCCCGAAGCTGTGCGCCATCGAGTTCAAGAACTCGCGCGAAGCGGTTTTGCTCCAAGTGGCCGACATGATCGCGTGGGAGCTATACCAGCATGCCAATGACATCCTTGTCGGAGGATTCCAGAAGCCGCGTCGCAAGCAGTTCGAGCGCCTGACGGCGAACATAAAGTTCGCCGGCCAAATCGCGACCAAGTCTTCCATTAGGGAAGTCGTGGACTTCAACCTGCGCAGCTACGACCCGCAGGTCCTCAAGGAGATGGCTACCCATTTCGCGGTCTTCGACCCTGACAAGCCGGACTTCTCGCACTTCTCGAAGTCAGCTGCTTAACCCGACGCGCGCCTTGCGCCGGCCGCCCGCCTGTGGGTTTTATCGCCCGGCGCAGGTCCCCTGGCGTGCAGAGAGTACCATCCGCAACGCTTGATCTCTGCGCCGCCTCTTCCGGCTCGATATGCTGCCCCGCCGGGGGCGAAGTCCGGGAGTTCTGGACGCGTCTCACTGTTCGCGGATAGCGGCGTTCCGCATTGGGGCGATGTCGGCCGCCTTCGCCTCGCAAAAAAACTTGACCGCCCAACGGTGGCTTTTGCCATTTTCATTTGCGGCCTGGTGCTCTCTTGGTTTGTCCTGCGCCACGGCCTCAAAAAAATTGAGCACGACGAATCCTGTATGGGATTGATATGGGCCGCCGTCGCTGAATAAGGATGCACCAGCGTCGCGTGCTATTCAGGCCGTTGGCCGCATCGTGGCCGACCCACATCGCGGAGGTTTGCACCATCAATACGTTCGGATTTGATTTCCGGTAGGGACAGGTTAAAAAATCACGACTCACGTCCAGCCGTAGGTGCGCATGGCCGCGCCTATCTTAAGCTGCGTCTGTTTTTGAGAGTGTAATTCGCAACGACCAATGGGGAGGTGCCCGATGCGCTGCTCCATCATCCGATCGCGGTCCGCCGCCTGATGAGGCTACGCCGGACTGGGACAATTCCCGTCTTTCTACTGCTTCAATTTTTTGACCCAACGCTGCTGGTCTGGAGCCGGCATTCGATTTCTCCCTCGCATCACGCAGAAGATCGAGCTTGCTATGGCGCTCGCGCGCGGCGCTTGAGCATGACAACGTGCGTTCCTTCGAGCACAAGCTCGCGGCGCTGGTTGTACAGAGAAATTGCAAGACGCAGGATGCCGCGCTGATCGCTTTTCGGCTCGACCGACAGCACCTTGAATTCCGGCGAGATGGTGTCGCCAATGAAGGCCGGGCGCTTATAGCGCGTATCGTTGCCGAGCATCGCCACCATCGAGTCGGTCAACTCGCGGCTGATCGGGGCCGCGCCAAGCGCACACATGCCGAGCAACAGGAGCCCGTGTGCGACCGGCCCGCTCCAGCCCCTCGCCTTGGCATAGTCGGCGTCATAGTGAATCGGATGCGCGTCGCCCGTCATCTGCGCGAACAGCGAATAATGCTTCTCGGTGAGCGTCTGCGAGCCGGATTGAAAAATCTCACCAGGCTTGAAGTCGTCGAGATATCGCTGCTGCATGACGCTCAGCTCTTTGCAACAGCCGCGATGGCTTCGATCTCGATCAGCGCGCCCGGGCGCAACAATCCCGCGACGATGACCCCGGTGGCCGCAGGATATGGCGGCTTGAAATATTTGCGCCGCACATCGGCAGTCTTGCGGTAGCCGTCGGTGGTGGTCATGAATTCGCGCGTCGCCACCACGTCTTTGTATCCGCATCCGGCGGCCGCGAGAATCTCCCCCAAACGTTGAAGGATTACCGCGGTTTGGCCGGCAATATCGCCTGGACACAGAATTCCGCCGTCATCGCTGCCGGCCGTCATTCCCGAGACGAACAGAAAGCCGTCGCGCAGAATGGCCGGCGCGAACGTGTATTTGCTGAAGTGACCCCAGCCCGGATTGATTTCCCTGTTCATGCCGACGATCCGCGCTTTGGAGGGCTTTCCAGGTGCCCATTCTCATAGTATGATTGTGCCTTATCACGATGTAAACACCTCCCGGCCGGGAAAATGCCGCCCTCATCGCCTCCGCGCCAGCATCCGACAGCGACCCCAAAGAACGCGGGGCGGCGGAGCAACAACATGCTGCAGGGTGTAAGACATCCACGATCGGTCGCGGTGGACGCCGTGCGCTCGACTATGCATTCGATCAAGTCGGTCGAACGCGCGCTCGCGGTGCTGAATAGTTTCGACGAAGCCTCGCCGTTCCTGACGGCGCTGGAGATTGCAGCGCGTATCCGGATCCCGCGGCCGTCGGTGTATCGCTTCCTCAAGACGCTTTGCGAGAATGGCTTCCTGATCGAGATGGGGGACGCCGAGCAGCGGCGCTATGCGATCGGTTCAAGCGTGCTCGAGCTTGCCAAGCTCGCCTTCGGCCAGGCTGAATTGCGCCGCGTCGCGCAACCGATCATGCGGCTTGTTGCCGAGAAGACCGGCGAATCCACCTATCTGTCGGTGCGACAGGGCGCGCAGGCGATCTGCGTCGAGAATATCGATGCGCAGGCGCCGCTGCGCTATGGCGGCCGCGTCGGCAACACCTATCCGCTTTATGCCGGGAGCCCGAAGGTGATGCTCGCCTTTCTCGATTCAGGTTTGCGAGATCATCTGATCGGCCAGATGGAGCTCAAACCGATCACGCGTTACACGATCACGAGCCGCAAGGTGCTTTATCAACGGCTCGCTACGATCCGCCGGCGCGGCTTCGAGGTCTCGAACGGCGAAATGTTTCCGGAAACGCGCGCGATCGGCGCGCCGATTTTCGACGAGAAGAACGATGTCATTGCGGTGCTTTCAGTCGGCGCGCCGCGCAGCCGGATCACGGCGAAAAATCAGGATGAGATCGGTCGCCTCGTCGTTGCAGGTGCGCGCGGCATCACGATGAACTACCGGCGTCAGATCAGCTAGCAGCGTTGAGACCACAGTAGCGGGGAGTTGTGTCATGGATCGCGTCGGCGGAATTGAGGTCGGAACGAAAATCGTCAGCCAGCGCAGGACCATCACGGAAGGCGACTTTTCCGCCATGGCCAACCTGTCGTGGGAAACCAGCCCGCTGCATACCGACCGCGAATACGCAAAGACCACGCCGTTCGGCGAGCGCATTCTCGGCGGCCCTTGCACGATCCCCTTTGTCGCCGGACTGGCTGGCCATGCCTGGCGCGGTATGTGGGAAAAGGCCGGCCTGCAGCTGATCGCACTGGTCGGCATCGAGGGCGTGCGTTTCACCAGCCCGCTCTTCCCGGGCGACACGATCTGGGTCGAAACCGAGATCTCCGGCATGCGGCCGACGTCCAAGCCTAAGCGTTTGCTCGTGACCGTGAAGGACGTTCTCTACAAGCAGGGCCGCGAGATCATTCTGCAAATGGATCGGCTGATGCTCGTGCAGGAGCTCGACGCGAAGGCAAAACTAACGGAAGCCACGTATTGACGCGCCAAAAGAGCAGGGAGGATTACGTGTCGGGCTATTCCAATCTCAAGTCGATCGTCTTCGAAAACAGGAGCGGTGTCGGCGTTATGACGCTGAACCGGCCCGATCACATGAACTCGTTCACGCATGCCATGCATGTCGAGCTCGAGGACTTGATGCTTGAAATCAGCGAAGACAAACAGGTCAGGGTCGTGGTGTTGACCGGTGCCGGCAAGGCGTTCTGCGCGGGCGGCGACCTCTCCGAAATGAAGAATCCGGAGACGCGCAGGTCACCGCGCGTAATGGACGGATCGCGGCGGCTGCCACATGCCATGCTCGCCGTTAAACAGCCGATCATCTGCGCGGTGAACGGGCACGCGGTCGGGATCGGGGCAACCATCGCGCTGTTTTGCGATGTCGTGATCATGGCCGATCAGGCCAAGATCGGCGATCCGCACGTCAAGGTCGGTCTCGTCGCCGGCGATGGCGGCGCGGTCATCTGGCCGCTTTTGATCGGCATCAACCGGGCAAAGGAACTGCTGTTGACCGGCGATCTCGTCTCCGCGCAAGAGGCCCATCGCATAGGGCTTGCCAACCGTGTCCTGCCGGCGGAGCAGGTGTTGCCGGCCGCGATGGAGCTCGCCGAGAGACTGGCGCGCGGCCCGGCGCTCGCAATTCAATGGACCAAGCTTGCGATCAATCGTGTGCTTCGGCAGGCGATCGAAAACGTGCTCGACGCCTCGCTTGCGCTCGAAGGCATCACCATCGCCTCGCGCGACCATGCCGAGGGCATCGCCGCCTTCCTGGAGAAGCGCGCACCGCAATTCGAGGGCCGCTAGCCGGTGAGCAAGATGATGACCGCCGCCCGCCGCCCGCCCGGATTGCAGGGCCTCTCGGTTATCGAGGTCAGCCGTGCAGTCGAAGGTGCCTATTGCGCGCGTCTGCTGGCCGATGCGGGCGCCGATGTCATCAAGATCGAAACGCCGGATAGCGGCGATCAAGCGCGCCGACTTGGCCCCTTCCCGCGCGATATCCCCAACGAGAATGCCAGCGGGCTTTTCCACTACCTCAATTCCAACAAGCGCGGAGTATCGCTCAATTTGCAATCAGGCACCGGCCGGCAGATCTTCCAGCGGCTCTTGAAGACGGCCGACATTCTTATTTCCGACTATTCGCCCGCCGAGCTCGCCGAGCTCGGTCTGCTCTACGAGCATTGCCGGGTCCTTAACCCTGCGCTGATCGCGTGCGCGATCACGCCATTTGGACTGTCCGGTCCCTACCGCGACTACCAAGCCGACGACATCGTGGTCTTGAGTCTCGGCGGAATGACGGCCGCGACGCCGGGCTTCCCCGACTTCGTGGTCTCGCGTGACGAGGAGCGGCCGCTACGGGCGGACACATACGCCGCCGGAATCATATCGGCGGCGGCCGCGGCGGCGGCCATTGTCGCCGCACTGTTCGCCCGAATGATCGACGGCAATGGCCGCCAGGTCGATGTGTCGCAACAGGAAGCCGTCGCGAGCACCATGATCCGCGACATTGCCTCGTATTCCTACGCCGGGATTGTTTCGGGGCGCCGGACCGAGGAAGAGCAGAGCGGCACGGCCTACGCACCGAACGTCTATGTGCCTTGCAAAGATGGTATGGTGGTGATCGTCACCGCATCCGAGGAGGCGTGGAAAAAGTTTGTTGAAATCATGGGCTCTCCGGCCTGGTGCAAGCACGAGGATTATCGCGACACCGCCGCACGCGCGCGCAACATCAATAGCCTACTCGCCAATCTCGTCGAATGGACGAAGACCAAGACCGGTGCCGAGATCACCGAAGTGACGCAATCGAACGGTCTGCCCTGCGCGCATGTGCTGCGCATCTCCGAGGTGGTGAACTCAGAACATGCGCGCGAGCGCGCGGCATTCGTCGAGCTCTTGATCGGCGACCGCGTCTGCCGGATGCCGGCGCCGCCGTTCAAGATCGACGGCGTGTTCGGGCAGAAGCATCGGCCGGCTCCGGCCAGAGGCGAGCACAACATTCCAGTATTTTGTGGACTACTCGGCTACCAGGAAACCGATCTTCGATCATTGCGCGCCATCGGGGCGATCTAGGGCAAAGGCGAAGGTGATGACGATCGTCGAAAAAATCCCGGCCGGTCGGCGCGTTGCAACCGATGCTCACAAAAGGCCCTTGGCCGGTATTCGCGTGGTCGATTTCGGCCAGGTCATCCTGCTGCCATTCGCCACGCGCTGGCTTGCCTGGCTCGGTGCCGAAGTCATTCTCATCGAATCGAAGAAGCGCGCGTTTCAGCGCGTCACGCCGCCCTTCGCGCACGATCGTCCAGGCGTCAATACCGGTGCGCGATTCAATACGATGAACAACAACAAGATCGGTTGCACGCTCAATCTCAAGTCGCCCGAAGCCGTTTCGCTCGTGAAGTCCCTGATCGCGAAAAGCGACGTCGTGACGGAGAATTTCTCGACCGGCACGATGGAAAAGCTCGGACTGGGCTATGAGGCGCTCAAAGCGATCAATCCGAGCCTGATTTATCTGTCTGCCAGCGCCTTCGGCCGCAGCGGCGCATGGCGCGATTACATCGGCTATCACAGCTCAGTCAACGCATTCAGCGGGCTTGCGCAGATCACCGGCTATGCCGATGGCCCGCCACGCCTGCTCGGGGCGGTGTTGCCCGACACGGTCGGCGGCATGTACATCACATTCGCGCTTCTGCTCTCGCTCTTCCACCGCCAGCGCACCGGCGAAGGTGCCTATGTCGATTTTTCCATGCTCGAAGGCATGCTGACGCTGATGCCGCAGCCCGTCATTGACTACACGCTCAATGAGCGCGAATGGGGCCGGGTCGGCAACCGCGATGCCGTCAATGTCCCTCACGGCATCTACCGCTGCAAAGGGTCCGATCAATGGGTGGCCATCAGCGTGCATCGGCAGCCGGAATGGCAGCACCTTTGCGATGCGACCGCGCATCCGGAATGGGCGCAGGACCCGCGCTTTGCCGATGAGTGGAGCCGTCATAAGCACGCTGCCGAGCTCGACCAGTTAATCGAGACCTGGAGCATCCAGCAGGATGCGCAGGACGCCGAGAAAAAACTACAAGAAGCGGGCGTCGCAGCCGGTGCCGTTTTGAGCGTCGCGCAACTGCTCGAAGATAAGCAGCTCAACGAACGCGGTTTCGTCGTTGATATCGAGCATCCCGAGGCGGGCAGCCGCAAGACCGTCGGCCTGCCCTGGAAGATCGGAGGGGTTCCGACCGCCGATTATCGCCGCTCCCCGCTGCTCGGTGAGGGCAATGATTACGTGCTCAAGGAGCTCCTTGGTCTTTCCGACCAAACGATCGAGGAGTTGAAAATGAAAGACGTCATTGAATAGGGCGCGCGAGATCGAAGGGTGATGGCATGGCTCTGCGGCTGACGAGCTTTTCCGAGATCAGCGATCTAGTTCGCGGATCGGTCGATATGCACATGCATTTCGGACCAGATCCGCTCTTTCCGCGCCGCATTGACGCCGCCGGGGCCGCCCGCGACGCTCAGGAAGCCGGCATGCTCGCAATCGTGCTCAAAAGCCATTCGTATCCGACCGCGCCCGTTGCCTACGAAGCCCAAAAGGTCGCCCCCGACGTGAACATTATCGGCAGCATCTGCCTCGACCAGGAGATGGGCGGCGTCAATCCGTATGCGGTGCAGGCCTCCGCCGATATCGACGCGAAAGTGTGTTGGCTGCCGACTTTCACCTCGAAAAATTCGCTGCGCAAGGCCGCGACTTCACTCGGCCTCGAGATCAAGAGCGATGGAATATCGGTGCTCGACGAGGCCGGAAAGTTGCTGCCGGAAATGCGCGAATGTCTGCGCATCATTAAAGACTACGACATGATCGTCGCGAGCGGACACGTCTCGCCTGCTGAAATCTACGCAGTTATGGACGAATGCGAGGAGATCGGCCTGGAAAAAATCGTCATCACGCACGCGCTCGAATTCAACGTGTATGACGAACCGCTCAACCTCGATCAGATCACCGATCTCGCCAAGCGCGGCGCCTATATCGAGCACGTTGCACTGACCTGTCTGCCCGCGCAGAAGTTCACGATGCCGCCGCCGGAAATGGTGGACGCGATCAAACGCATCGGCGCCAGCCGTTGCGTGCTCGGGACCGATTGTGGTGTGTCCTGGAACCCGCCGCCGGCGGAGGCCATGCGGATGTTCGTCTCGATATTGCTCCGCCACGGGCTTGCGGCGGAGGAAATCCACCAAATGGCCAAAATCAACTCGGCTCAGCTCCTTGGATTGAAGCCGGGCAAGCCCGGAGCTGCACCGTCGACTAACTATTGACAGGAGGGTCACATGTCGAACGCCAATTCCGTTGACGTCAGGTGGGCTCATCTCCGGACGAGCGCCGCCCGCTATGTCCGCAAATCAGCGGTTTCGGCCGCATCGTCGGCGCTCGTCGGCGTAGCGATGATGGTCATAGCCGGTGGGACAATCGCACCCGTCTATGCCGCCGACGAGATCGTGCTCAAGGCCGTTACGTTCCTTCCGACGAACCGGGAGAAGATGAAGATCAAGGGCCTGATGCTGATTGATCGCATCAACCAGCTCGCAGCCGAAAAGGCGCCCGGTCGACTGAAGGTGCAGGTTCTGGGCGGACCGGAAGTGATCCCGAGCGCCAACCAGCCGATTGCCGTGCGCACCGGCACGGTCGATATCGCATTGACCTGCGCGTCTTTCTACGAAGGTCTTGTTCCCGTCGGTGACATCATCATGCTGTCACAGGTCCCGCTCGAGAAGGAACGGCAAGGCGGCGCACTTGCGTTTGTGCGCGAGTTACACGAGCGCGCCGGTTTTTTTGCCTTAGGCCGCATGGATGGCACGCGAGAGCCGTTCTTCTATGTCGGCACGACCAAATCGGTTCAGAAGCCCGC
>Ga0137369_10003298_pt1 | contig 16505 bp, 16 predicted proteins | sample SagtaG_12_FD_104918 | JGI IMG/M metagenome (GOLD analysis project Ga0137369, IMG submission 104918) | Vadose zone soil microbial communities from Sagehorn Ranch, Mendocino, California, USA - Sage1_L_113_16 metaG | ecosystem: Environmental > Terrestrial > Soil > Vadose zone | place: USA... | reverse complement strand
TTGGCGTCGCTGCCGAAGATCGCGCCGACGACACCGGTGTCTTATGCGATGCCCGACATCGTGGCGCCCGCGTACGTCGGGATCTGCCAGCGCACGTAGTTCCAGCTCAGCCGCTGGTCACCGCTCCACAGCACACCGCAGCGCTGGATCCCGGCCCACGAGTTCGGCAGCCAGACGAAGCCGCGCGCGTCACTGTTGTCCTCGATGCCGGACTTGGCCTGCTGGCAGGCGTCGAGGGCGAAGTCGTACCCGTTGCCGACCCAGGCCACGTCAAGCTTGCGGACCCGGACCCCGGCCTTGACCTCCTCGGCCTGGTTCGGCAGGCCGTTCTGGGTCCACAGGCCGAGCTGCATGTTGTTCTGGTGCAGGCCGTCGCCGGTCTGCGGCAGGTTCTCATACCCGCAGCCGTAGCCGTCGTTGACGAGCATCCAGCCGTTCGGCATCTGGTTCTGGGTGTACTTCTCGGCCACCTTCACCGCGTCCAGGGTGTGCCGCTCGCCGCGGTTCGCGTTGTGCAGGTAGCAGTCGGAGTCGCCGGACTCCAGCCCGTACACCGGCGGCATGAACGGCTTGCCGACCAGTGCGGTGTAGTCGCCGATCACCTTCTTGGTGTCACCGACGAAGTAGTACACATCCAGCCGCTTCTCCTGCGCACCGGTGCGCACCGGGTCGCCGAAGTTGTACAGCCCGGGCGCGAAGGTGTTGCGGAACGCGCCGTAGCCGGCTGTCGAGACGTAGAACGGCTGCGAGTTGTTGTAGCCGCCCTCGTTCCAGTTGAAGCTGTTCGCGACGTTGATCGTCTTGTCCCGGTGGCTGAACGAACCGTTCTGCTCGCCGCCGCCGAAGAACTGCTCGGTCGCGCCGCGCTTCAGGCTCTGCCGCAGCCCGCCCTGGGTCCAGCGCAGCCCCTTGTCCTCCTGCCAGACCACCGTGGTGTTGTCGCCCTTGTAGAGCGCGAACCGCAGCGGCGTCTTGTAGATCCGCAGCACGGCGGCGTCGCTGGCGACCGCGTAGTAGTCGCCGGCGTCCCACGACCGCGTCGTGCGCAGCGTCGCCGGGGTGGTGCGGACGATCTTCGTCCCGGCCGGGTCGGTGAACACGCCGTCCGGCGCGAACCGCAGCCGCAGCTGGTCCGGCGCTGTGAACTCGGCATTGCCCTTCGCCTCGCCGGCGCTGAACGAGTAGACGCCGTCGTCGGCGCTGAAGCTTGTCAGGTTCCCGACATCGGTCGGCTCCGGCAGGTACGCCGTACCGGTGTAGCTGTTGTCGTGCACGTCGTACGGGACCACGACCAGGTGGTAGGTGCCGTGCGCCTTCGGGATGACGGTGGCCTCGGGATCGGCCGTGCCGGCGCTGGACGCGACCTGCTTGCCGGCCGCGTCGAAGATGTAGAGGTCGAAGTCGTCGGCCGGGTGCTCCCAGCGGATCGACACCGGGATACCGCCCTCGGGGTTGTCGTCCCAGTAGGAGTCCGGCACGTCCACGGTCAGCATGAAGTGGTCGCACTCCTGGTTGTCCGGGTCCTGCGCCGGGCAGTCGCTCGGCCCGCCGAAGTTCCCCTCGGCGTACTCCGGGCTCTGCCAGGTGACGGACTTCTGCCCGGACAGCGACAGCGTGGCCGCTCCGGGGGTCGCGGCGGCGGCACGACCGACGCCGGTGCGGGCCCCGACGGCCACCAGGAGTACGGCGGCCACCAGGGTCAGGGCGGTTCGAGACGCTCGATGCGTTCGGCTCATGAGTCTCCAATCAGGGCGAATGTGCTGAAGTGCTCACGGGGCCCAGTTCCGAGCACATTCACACGTTTCACTGCATGACGTCAACGTCTCGCTCACAACTGATCACAGCCGAACAAGTTCGCTCAGAAGGCACCACGCCGCGCCGTCATAACGATGTGCGCCGGGTTCCTCGTATCGTGGCGCGCATGACGATCGCCGTTGTCGGAGGTCATGGTTATGTGGGCGCCAGGATCGCGAAGGCGCACGGTCCGGACACGGTTGTCGTGGTCTCGCGCGACGGAACCACCCAGCACGGGATCCCGAGCGTCGCGTGGCCGGACTGGACGGCCAAGATCGCGGAGAACCCCACGCCACGAGTGATCTGGATGCTTGATCAGCGCCACGACGACGAGCGTCTGTTGCGCGAACTCGCCGCCGCCGCACCCATGGCGCACGTCACGATGTGCGGAACATGCACGGTCTACGGCGATCGAGGTGATGCGCTCTGCACCGAGTCAACGGCCCTCCGACCGACGACTGCGAACGCCGAGGCGAAGCTACGCTGCGAGACCTTCCTCGCCGAGTCGGGGCTCGGCTGGTGCAGCCTGCGCCTGGGCGCGCTGTTCGCACCGAACATCCGCGGCGCACGCAAGGACCGGGTGCAAAAAATGGTCGAGCAGGCACGCGCTGGCCGGGTCGTCGTACCGGACCCCACTCACTGGCGAGGCTGGTTGCATGCGGATCAGGCCGCGCGCGCATTGTGGCGAGCCTCCGTCCAGCGCGCTGATGGCGCGGTCCTCGTCGCTTCCGAGAACCACACCTTCGGCGAAGCGGCCGGCTACGCGGCCGAGCTGTACGACGCCGAGGTCGCTGCAGCAGGCGAGCCCGACTTGTCGTCGTACCGGATCGACGCTGCGCTCGCGAGATCTCTGGGCATTCTCGATGAGCTTCCCGGCGAAGGTTTGGCGGACACGATCCGGGCGTTCGCGACGAGCACTCCGTAATCCCGTGCTGTAGCCTCGCGATCACTGCGTGTTGTTCGATGGTGCCGCCAACCTGACCCACGAGGCTAGACATGGAACCGATCGGAAGCGTTGGTGACCGGGTCGCGGACGCGCGCAAGACGCGGGGCCTGAGCCAGCGGGCTCTCGCCGAGCGAGCGCATATCTCGTATTCGCTCCTGACCAAGATCGAACAGGGTGACCGAGACGCCACGCCCGGGGTCGTGGCGACATTGGCCAAGGCCCTCGGTGTGGACGTCAGCGATCTGACTGGACAGCCGTATCACCAGGTCGGTCGCCATCGGGACCGAGTCCACGAGCAGATCCCGGCCCTCCGCCGCGCCTTGATGTACTGGGATGTCTCTCCCACTCGCACCGGCGCGAGTCGGTCTCTGGATGAGTTGCGGGCGGAGGCCGCGAAGGCCGCGACGATGCGCCGTACGGCGCAGCACTGCGACTTGCGACAACTCTTCCGGCGTTGCTGGAGGAGACCACCGCGGCCGCTCACGAGGCTCGGGAGCCACAGGAGAACGACTTCTACGCTCAGCTGGTGATATTTCTGTTCGCGGCTCACTCAGTCGCGAACAAGGTCGGCTATGAGGACCTTGCCACTGTGGTTGAGGACCGCATCTCGTGGGCAGCCGAGCGCTCATCCGACAAGCTCATGGGAGCGGTCGGAACGTGGACCCGTACGACGTCGATGCTTGCGAACGGTGCGTACGACATCGCTCAGCAGCTCCTCGACCGGTCGCGCGACGACCTGGAATCATCGCGCGATCATTCGCCGGAGGTACTCCGAATGCTGGGCCCGCTGCACCTTCGGTCGAGCGTGCTCGCCGCACGAGCCGGCGATGCCGAGCGCGCACGCGACCATCTCGCGGAGGCGCGGACACTCGAGACGCACCTCGACGAGGGAGACCATGACGGCGGGTACTACCAAATGTGCTTCGGTCCGTCGAACGTCGGAATTCACGAGGTCGCCGCTTCCGTCGAACTGGGAGCCGGGGCCGCGGCTGTACACCATGCGGAAAGCCTTCGGATTTCGCCGCAGATACCGCGCATCCGAACCGCGCAACACTTCGTCGACCTCGCGCGCGCCCACCTGTGGGAAGGCAACAACGCCACCGCGTTGCAGGCTCTGCACAAGGCGCGTCGTCTGGCACCCCAGCAAACACTCCACCATCCGACGACACGAGAGGTCACGCGGATGCTGGTCCGGCTGCAGCGGCGGTCGAACGAGGACCTGACCAAACTCGCCCAATGGATCGGCGAGATGTAGCTCCATAGCAGAGAGTGCCCGTGCTACCACACGTTGTGGTAGTTCGTGAGCTCGCCGTCGGACAGCCTGATCGACATGGATCACGACGCAGGCATGACGGCCAACACGACGCGACCGCTCGCGCTCGGCTACATCAGGGCGCACCTGCTGATGACGGAGACCGAGCTGGCCGACGCGCAGGCGGGCCTGGCCGATTTCGCGCGCCGCGAAGGCTACGCGTTCGGCACGGTCTACGTAGAGCGGATCGACCGGTACCCGGCCGCGCTCCACGCCTTGATCGCCAGCGTTCAGCGTGACGCGGCGGCGACGGTGATCGTGCCCGGCGTACACCATCTCGCCGTCCACGGAACACCTAACGCCCTCAAGGAACGGATCGAGCAGTGCACCGGCGCGCGGGTGCTGACTGCCCGGCACTCCCCCTGAACCGGCGGGGCGAGCGCGTTGACCAAGTCCCCTGAACGTCCGCGCTCGTCCCGCCGCTCCAAACCGCCACCTGACGAAGGGAGAGGACCAGCGGATGGTACGAAAGCGCCGGGCACGAGCCTCGATGGCCGGGATTGTGAGCACAGTTCTCGTCGGAGTCGGATGCGCCGCGCCTAACCAACCTGACGGCGCAGGCAACACAGCACACTGCTTCGTGCGGGCGCACAGTCCGCATGAGTCTCACGGCTCGCCAGGAAATATCGCGGGCAAGATCGACATCAGTTGCCGGCCCAGAATCGACTCGCTGACCGGCCTCGCCAAATTGCAGATGCTTCAGAGCGGAGACTGGGTGGACGTCGCGGAGGCCAACCCGCGTGAGGTCAGCAACCCGAAGCAGGGAAGGAGATATGCCGTCACCGCGTCGATGCCATGCCGGTCTGGGACCTTCCGGACCGCCGGCCGCGGCTACGGTTATCTCAATGGCGTCCGCTCCGCTTCAGGCGACCTGGACCTACTCGAAACCGGTGAAGAACCCATGCGAATGACCTGGCCCGACGTCGTCGCCATGCTCCAGCAAAGCGCCGGGCGACACGGCGGACGTGCGTTCGTCCGTGAAGGCGTGGTCGTGCTCTCCGCCGAACGCGACGGCACGTCCATCACGGTGCGGGACGCCGGCGACGACGGCGTCTTCATCGATGCCGGTTGGGTGACGCGCTTGGTCGCGGAGGCCGAAGACAACGAGGACGAGCCGCCGTACTGCCTGCAGATCGTCGAGGCCATCATGACCGGTCGCGCCGAGGAATCAGCCGTCGTCGACCCGGAGACCGGAACCTGGATCGACACGGCCATCACGATCCGAACCCCCTACGGAACGACTGGCGGCCGAGCCGACGCGCGCCCGCGGTACACCCGCACGCTCCCCGCCTGGCCCGTCAGGCCTTCGTGAGCCAACGCGACACCGTGACCGATGCGGTCACCTCGAATGCGACAGCCCTGGTCGTGCAAGAGCGGCATGCTGATCACATGGCGACCAGCAACGACGACGAAGCTGACGAGGCTGCAATCGACGCGATCCGAGCACCCGCCGGCGTCGGAACCTCCGCTTTCTCGACGGAAGCGACGGGCGGTGATGTCATGGTCGTGTGGAGGACGAGGAGGAGGAGGAGGATGTCCTCGAGTTCGGGCATCCACCCCTGCCACGCAAGCTCCGAGTCGGCGCGCTGATCCTGGTTCTGCTCGCGGTGTTGGCGCTGCTCGCCGTACGCGCGTGGACCGGTTCGGGGACGACGCACCGCATCGCAGTGCCACCCGCGACGCCATCGGCGCCGGCGGTTGGGGTGCCGCCCGAGCCGTCGCTGGCCACACCGACGACGACGCCCTGGCCGACGGCACCGGGGGCGTGTGGCTCGGAGCCCGACCTGGCCATTGTGTCGAGCACGCCGCCGAAGGAGCACACCGGCATCAGGGTGCTGCTCGGCGGGGATCGGCTGCGGATGGTCGACTTCGACAGTGGCCACACGGTCGCCCTCGCCGATGCTCGACTCCGGCACGGCGAGTACGTCGCCCTGCTGGCTGGGGCCTTGACCACGTACGCCACGACGGGCACGTGCGAGATCCCGGGCCGGTCGCGGGTCCTCCGCGTCGGCGCCGATCGGCGGATCAGCGTCATCGGATCGCTCGGGCAGACCGAGGCCGTGCTGGCAGGCGGCGATCGCGCCTGGGTCGTGTCGTATCCAGCTGACGCCGACCACCCGTACGGGTCTGTCACGCCGCTGGGTGGCGGCCCCCGGGTGCGGCTGCCGGCCGGCTTCTACCCCTACGCGATCGTTAGTGACACGCTCGTCGGCACCTTGCAGCCCGACCCGGGCGCCCCGCCAAACTGGCTGCTGCTCGTCGACGCGACCACGGGCCGCGTCCGCACCAACCTCGGGCAGGCCGCATGGCCTCTCGCAACGGGCAGTGGGCAGGTCATCTGGAGCAGCGGATGCGACCCGACCAGCGACAAACCCTGCACGCTGCACCGCCGGTTGATCACCACCGGCGCGACCGCCAGCTACCGCCTACCTCGCCCGGCATGCTGCGGCACCGGCATCGTCAGCGCCGACGGTAAGCTGCTCGCGTTCCTCCTCGACCGCGCCACGACGGACCCGCGCTACGAGGGGCATTCGATCCCGCCCGGCGACGTCGCGGTCTTGCACCTCGACACCCGCCGGCTCGAGATCGTGCCGGGCATCGAGATACCCGCGAAGATGTCCCCCGGGCTGGCCTTCTCCGCGGACGGGCGCTGGCTGGCGATCGCGCTCAACGCGGGCACCCGGACCCGGCTGCTCGCGTGGCGATCCGGGCTGAGGCACCCCTACGAGACGATGCCGATCCCTGGGCAGGTGCTGGGATCGCCGACACTCGTCATGCTGGCGCCGCCCACCGACCGATAGCGCGACCACACCGGAAACCACCAGACTCGCTCGTGGCTGATGACAGCGTTCCTATCGGCACTCACACGGTGGTCCCGGACGGCCGCACGAATAGCAAGCGGAGCTGGCGGACGAAGCACCATGTCGAACCGCGATACGGGAACTTGCGTCAGCTCGGATGAGAACGGACAACGGCTCAGCGGGCAGCGACCGGTTGTCAGACCCGAGAGCCGCGCGATGAGCCCGGTCCCTGGCGGACTCGGTGGCCGCGCACCAGGCTCCAGCTGCCGACGCCGACGCACACGAGCAGACCGGCGGTGACGGCCAGATCCCCGGCTTCGCCGCGGACCTCGTCGTCGGCCAGTACGCAGCCGGCCAGGTGGCCGACGGTCCGTAGTCCGCTCTCGCCGGGGCGTTGCTTGGACAGCACACAGGCCGCGACGTCCTGGGCCGCGGTGCGGATGTCGGTCCGGTGAGCCGCGGCATCGGGGACGACGCGCGCGACGATCACGACCAGCGCGGCGAGAGCCACCGCCGCGAGCACCTGCCTGCGCCGGCTCATGGCGGATCAGGTCGTCACGTGCGAACGGTGCCGCGCGGCGGCCGGTGCGCACAGGACGACGCGCAGCCGGGTGCCGGACAGCGCGGCGACCAGGCGACTCAGCGGGCGACGTACGGGGCCGACGTGGCGGCCGGGCTCGTCCTCGGTGCTCTGGTCGCCGTGCTCGGCTGGACTGCACCGCGCAGCCGTCCTGACCCGGTTCGCCGGTGCGCTGTCACCCGAGGAGGACCGGCTGCTCGTCAGTCTGCTCGGCACCGAGTCCGGTGAGGAGGAGCAGCCGTGACCGTGGACGCCCTGATCGGGATCGGCGTGATGCTGCTGTTCGCCGCCACCGCACCGGCGCTCAGCCGCCGCCTGCCACCGGCGACCGCCGTCAAGCTGCTCGTCCCGGCCGGCGTGGCGGTCGCCGCGAGCTACGTCTTCATCCTGGCCGTGGTGGCGTTTCACCCGGATCGCCCAGTTCCCCGAGGTCGCCGAGCACGGCACCTGGTCCGCGAGCGTCCCGCGGGCCGACAGCCGGGTTCCCGCCGTGCTCGCCTGGGTGAGCGCGGCCCTCGTGGTACTCGCGGCGACCTCGGCCGACCTGCTCGGGTTCCGGCGCTACCGGGCGCTGGTCCGGGTCCGCCACGCCTGCCGCGGCGCCGGCCCCACCGACAGCTTCGTCGTCATGGACGACGACCGGATCGACGCGTTCGCCACGCCGTGGCCGGCAGGCCGGATCGTCGTCACCAGCGGCTCGCTACGGGTGCTGACCCCGCAGGAGCGGCGGGTGCTGCTCGCCCACGAGACGTCGCATCTCGTCCATTACCACGCGTGGTGGAAGCTCGCGGCCGACCTCGCCGCCGCGGTCAACCCGCTGCTGCGATCCACGGCCGGCAGTGTCGCGCGGGCGGTGGAGCGCTGGGCGGATGAGGACGCCGCCGCGCAGGTCGCCGACCGGCGGCTGGTCGCCCACACTGTTGCCCGGATCGCGCTGCTGCAGACCGAGTTCGTCACCGCGCCGGCCAGCGTGGCTGCGGCCGGCGGCGACATCCCGGGCCGGGTGTGCGCGTTGCTGGCGCCCGCGCCACGGCGCCGACCACTCGCGCTCACCGCGCTGCTGACCCTGCTGCTCGCTGTCACGATCCCCACCGCCGGCGTACAGCACAGCGGCGAGTCGCTGTTCGAGCGTGCGGCGGTGGCCCCGGCCGCGCATCCCGCGTGACGTCAGCTCGGGTTCCAGACCGACACCGTCACCGAGGCCGTCACCGCGATCCGCTCCCCCAACGCGGCGATCCGCTTCCCCAGCGCGGCCCGGTCGGTGTGCCACGCGCTCGGGCCCATCGCGACCAGCCGCGTGACCGTCGCGGCGTCCAGGTCGAGCTGCCAGGTCAGGTCCGTGGCCGCCGCCCTGACGAACGCGGCGCCGAGCGTGTCCGCGAGCCGGCGGTCCTTCTGCTCGTCGACGCGGACCAGGTCGAGTACGGCGACGAGCTCGCGCAGGTGTGCCGGGTTCGGCGTCACCACCAGGAGGGCTCCGCCGGGAGCCAGGATGCGCGCGGTCTCGGCGGCGTTGCGCGGGGCGAACACGCTCAGCACCATGTCGGCGACGCCGTCTCGCACCGGCAGTTCCTGCCAGGCGTCGGTCTGCACCGAGCCGATCCGCGGGTGTGCCTTGGCCGCCCGCCGGGCCGCGTACGACGACACGTCCAGGGCCAGGCCGGCGCCGTCCCCGACCACGCCGGCCAGGTAGTACGCCGTACCCGCCCCCACCTCCACGGCCAGCCCGCCGCGGCGCCCGGCCACCGCCTCAGCCAACGCGGAGCGGATCGGCGCGTAGTTGCCGGAGGCAAGGAAGTCGGCGCGCGCCGCGATCATCTCGGCGGTGTCGCCGGTGGTGGCCGGCTTGCCGGTGACCAGGTTCAGGTGTCCCTGCCGCGCGACGTCGAACGCGTGCCCGGCGCGGCACCGCGCCGTACCGCCGTCGAGCGTGAACGGCTCCCGGCAGTGCGGGCAGCGCAAGGCTTCGATGACGTCAGCGAGCACGCCTCACGTTATCCGCCCACGTCGCGGCTGGTCAGGCGCGCCCACGCGAGGCTGTAGAACACCACCAGGTACGCCCCTTGCAGCAGCAGGTTGCGGCCGATGAGATCCCAGTACGGCGGGTCCCGCAGCAGGTCGGCGAACGAGAACCACTTGTCCATCAGCAGCCACGGGTGGATCACGTGGATCTGCGGGATCGCGTCCAGGATCCCGAGCACCACGTACGACGCGAAGGTCGCGGCCATCGCGGCCAGCGGCGTCGAGGTCATCGACGACACGAACAGCCCGATCGAGGCGAGCCCGAGCATGGAGGCCGCGACCAGCCCGGCGATCCCAAGCGCGCGCAGCAGCCCCTCCGCAAGCGGGATCGTCGTCCCGGACAGCAGCGTCACGTCGCCGACCGGGAACAGCACTACCCCGGTGACCAGCCCGGACAGCCACAACGTCATCGTCGCGGCGAAGCAGAACACCACCAGCGCGACCATCTTCGCCGCCAGCAGCCGGGACCGCCCGGCCGGCGCGGTGAGCAGGCTGCGCAGCGTGCCGAGGCTGGCCTCGCCGGCCAGCGACTCGCCGGAGATCACCGTCACGGCGGTCGGCAGGAAGAACGGCATCGACAGGCCGACCGCGGCCACCGCGAGGAACATCCCGTTCCCGGCGACCTGACTGAGGAAGCCCTCGCCCTCGCCCGGCCCGCCGGACAGCCGGATCGCGATCCCGATCAGCACCGGTACGCCGGCCAGCCCCGCCAGCAGCGCCCAGGTCCGGGCCCGGCCGAACACCAGGTGCAGCTCGGACCGGAACAGCTGCAGCGGATAGCGCCGCCCGGCCGCGGGGGCCGCCGCGCCGGCCACGACCTCGCCCGGCGTACCCTCGCCCGCCACGGTCTCACTCCGCGACATCGAAGCCCTCCCCGGTCAGCGCCACGAACGCCTCCTCGAGACTGGGCCGCTCCAGCCCGAACCCGTGGATCCGGACCCGCTCCCCGACCAGCGCCGCCGCGTACTCGTCCACGGGCCGCTCCCCCGGGTCGCCGTCCACGGTCCCGTCCTGGCTCCGCAGGTCGGTGACCCCCAGCGCGGCGAGTGTCCGCGCCGCGGTCTCGAGGTCGGGAGTCCGTACGACGAGCCGCGGCCGCAGCTCGGCCCGCAGCTCCGGCACCGTCGACTGCCGGACCAGCTTGCCCCGGCTCATCACGCCGGCATGGGTACACACCTGCTCCACCTCGGCGAGCAGGTGCGTCGAGGTGAACACCGTCGTACCGTCCTCGGCGAGCTGCCGGATCAGCGCCCGCACCTCGCGGGTCCCTTGCGGGTCGAGCCCGTTGGTCGGCTCGTCCAGCACCAGCAGGTCGCGGCGCCGCATCAGCGCCACCGCGATCGCCAGCCGCTGCCGCATGCCGAGCGAGTACGCGCGCACCTTCTTGCCGGCCGCGGCCACCAGCCCGACCCGTTCCAGCGCCTCCATCGCGCGGGCCGCGCGGGTCGCCGGGTCGGCGGTCCGGTCCGCCGCGTCGAACCGCATCAGGTTCGCCCGCCCGGACCAGAACGGGTAGAACGCCGGCCCCTCGACCAGCGCGCCGACCCGCGGCAGCACCGCGAGCTGCGCCTGCGGCATCGGTTCGCCGAACAGCTCCACGCTGCCGGCGGTCGGCGCGATCAGGCCGAGCAGCATCCGGATCGTGGTGGTCTTCCCCGACCCGTTCGGGCCGAGGAAGCCGAACACGCTGCCGGCCGGCACCTCCAGGTCGATCGAGTCCACGGCCACCTGGCCGCCGCGGAACCGCTTCGTCAACCCGTGCGTGACGACCGGCGCGTCCCCCGCCTGGCCGCTGTTCAACGCGCCGCTGCCTGCTCCAGCACGCTCACCGGCACCATGCCGGCCAGCACCCGGCCGTCGTCGGTCAGCAGCACGCTGACCAGCCGGGTCGTGACGGCGGTCCCGCTGCCCCAGCTGCCGCTCACCCGCGGCATCCCGGCGAGCACCCGGCCGACCATCGCCCGGTCGGCGGCGGGGTCCCAGTGTCCGACCACGACCGCGTCCCAGCCGTTGCCGACGACCCTCGGCGCGTCCTGCTGACCGGACGGCTCGCGCTCGGGCAGGCCGGGCCTCGTACGCGGGAACGACGGCTCGTCCGGCGCGGACTTGGTCTCCACCTTGGTGCCCGGCGGCGGGGTGAAGGCGAACACCGACGCGTCCGGCACGTCGAAGGAGATGTCGGTGAAGCCGACGTCGATCGCCGCCCGGTCACCGGACCGCGGCAGCACCGTCACCCGCAGCGGCACCCACTGGTGCGCGTCCACCGCGAGTGTCACGGAGCCGACCAGGGTGCGGTCGGTACGCGGGGTCAGCGTCAGCAGGTAGGCGTCCCGCCCGGCGACCGAACGGGTGCCGGTGACGGTCACCTGGGTGCTCGGGTCGATCGCGTCCAGGAACCGCTTCGCCAGCTCCTGCGGGTTCGCCGCCTCGGCCGGCGCCGGCCCGGGCCGCGACGGATGGTCGGGTACGGCGAGCTTGGTCGCCTCGTGCGCGGCGGAGTCGTAGCTCCACGCCGTCGTACCGTCGGTCACCAGCACCCGCTCGGCCATCTGGTCGAGCACCGCGACCCGCGCCTTGTCCGGCTTCGCGAACGCCACCCGGATGGTGTGCTCGCCGCTGAGCAGGTCGGTGAACCGGCTGCTGTCGTTGAGCCCCGGGAACGCCGGGATGCCGAGGTCGACCGAGGTGTGCACGGTGCCGGACAGACCGTCGACCTTCGCGGTCTGCACGTTGGTGAGCAGCTGCTGCGCGGTGATGTCGGGCAGGTCCGGCGCGGCGTCGGCGACGACCGGTCCGAGCGTGCCGGCGCTGCCGACCAGCGCCACCGCGGCGAGCGGGACCAGCCACCGACGACTTCGTTGTGTGAGGCGCATGTATCAAGCCTCGCACCGCGCGGCGGGTGTTCCAAGCGTCTCAGGGTCCGTTCACCCGTGCGGGGGAACGGACCCTGCTGACGCGTCAGCGGGACTGCAGTGCGTCCAGCGCGACCGTCATCGCCGCGGCGACGCGGAAGTCCAGCCGCTGGTCCGGCACGGTCACGACGTACCGGTCGCGGATCGACTTCTTGCGCTCCACCGCCATCACCGGCTGCCCGGTCGCGTTGTCGGTGAAGTCGAAGCGGAACACGAACGGGATCCACACCTCGCCGAGGTACGGGATGAAGTCCCAGACCCGCCGCAGGATCGCGATCGTCTGGTTCCGCTCGGTGCCGAAGGCCTCCACGCCGGGTGCGGACAGGTGCCAGCTGGACCGCAGCAGGCTCTTGCCGAAGTCCTTCTTGAACCACCCGATCGGCTGGCCGTGCGCGTCGGTCACGTCGTACCCGGAGCCGAGGTCGATCACCTTGCGGGCCTTGAAGGAGAACAGCGGCTGCGTCTTCGCGGTGTCGGCGAAGAACGTCACCTGCTCCTTGAACGCCATCCGCTTCTGCTCGGCGAAGGCGAGCAGGTGCCCCTCGCTCCCGTCGGGGTTGGCGGCGAGCAGCTCGTAGCGGTTCACCATCACGGTGATCCGCTGCTTCATGAAGAAGTGCGATACGTACATGGGTTGTGGGACGAAGGGCGGCTGGGTCATGGTTCCGAGTCTCCCATCTGCCGGGGTTCAGCCGTGGTGCGCGCGGACGAACGCGAGCGCCGTCGCCGCGACCTGCTCCCAGCCGTCGTCGAACACCAGCGAGTGCCCGCGCCCGGCGATCTCCTCGATCTCGGTGACCGCCGCGTTGCGCCGCTGCGCCTTGTACGACGCGTTGGTGATCGCCCGCGGCACCGTGTTGTCCCTCTCCCCGGACAGGAACTTCATCGGGCCCCGGCCGGCGCTGCCGCGGTCCACCTTGGTCTCGCTCACCGGGTTGAGGTTCGCGAACGCGGCCTGGAACAGCGGTACGCCGGCCCCGGGCACCGGGAACTCGTCGTACAGCCGGCGTGCCTCGTCCTCGCCGACCGTGTTGACGAACGCGAACCGGAACTGCTCGTAGCTCAGCATCACCGCGCGCCCGTGGTTGAGCGGGTTGCTCAGCACCGGGAACGCGGCCCGCAGCGCCGAGACCGGCAACGGCCGCAGCACCCCGCGCCCCGGAGCCGGGTCGATCGGCACCGAGACCGCGCCGAGCCCCTGGCCGGCGAGCTTCTGGGTGATCAGGCCGCCGAACGAGTGCCCGACGATCGCGGGCTTGCGGTCCAGCCGGTCGATCAGGCCCGCATAGTGGTCGGTGACGGCGCCGACGCTCTTCCCCGCGAACGCCTTCGGGTTCGCGCGGCCCTCGGCCACGGTCTCCGGATCGTCCGGCCAGCCGGGCGCGATCGTGGCGTACCCCTCGGCCTCGAACAGCTCGCGCCACCGGTCCCAGCTGCTCGCCAGCAGCCACAGCCCGTGCACGAAAACGACCGGCGGCTTGCCGGACCGGTTGGCCTTGTCGACGTCCTCGAGCTCGCGAACCGTTGCGGTCATCGGCCACCCCTCTCCATTCCGGGCAGCGTACTGAGCCGTCCGCCGCGCGGCCAGAGTCCGGGCCCCGCGTGGCTACTCCCCCGGGTCCGCGTCCGGCCGCCGTACCCCGGTCTGGTCGGCCGCGAGCCGCAGGCCGTCAGCGAGCGCGTGCACCAGCGGCGACATCCCGTCGGTCCGTACGTCGATCTCGCCGATACCCTGCAGTGCCAGGTCGCGCAGCAGCTCGACGCCGTACTCGGTCGCCTCGGCCCGCGTGTTCGCGGATCGCCAGAACACCCGCGACACCGCCGGGCGGGTGTCGGCGACCACGACGACCAGCTCGTGCGCCTCGGAGGGCTCGCGCGGCTCGTCGGTGACCAGCACCCGGACGGACTGCGTGCGGACCCGGGCCGGCAGCTCGGCGGCGCCGCGGGCGTCGTCGACGATCGACACCGGACCGCCGCCGGGCAACGCCCGCCGGCCCCACTCCTCCTGGTGCACCGCCCAGGACAGCGGCCGCCGGTCCGCCCACCCCGAGCGCACCAGCTCCGGCGCGGTCCCGAACGCGTCCACATACCCCACGCACAGGTAGGCGATCACCTCCACGTGTGCCGGCAGCCCGAGCACCGCGGCCACCTGCTCGGGCTCGAAGAACGACACCCAGCCGACCCCGACACCCTCGGCGCGCGCCGCGAGCCACAGGTTCTGCACGGCGATCGCCGCGGAGAACGCCGCCGTCCGCGGGTCCGCGTGCCGCCCGAGCACGTGCCGCCCGCCCCGGTCCGGGTCGCAGGTCACCACGACGTTCAGCGGACTGTCGAGGATCGCATCCACCTTCAGCCCGTCGAAGCCGGTACGACGATCGGGCGGCAGCGCGTCCGCGAACGCCTGCCGCTGCGCCGCGGCCAGGTCGCGCACCTTCCGCCGGGTCTGCAGGTCGCGGATCAGCAGGAAGTCCCACGGCTGGCTGAGTCCGACACTCGGCGCCCGGTGCGCGCTCTCCAGCACCCGCTGCAGCACGTCGTCCGGTACCGGCAGCTGCAGGAACCCGCGCCGCACGTCCCGCCGATCCGCGATCACCCGCCGGACGACCTCGCGCTCCGCGACCGTGTACGGCTCGGCACGGTGCAACTCTTCGTCACCCAGCGACGAAGAGTTGCACCCTCCCGCGTCCACCGACGCGTCAGCGATGCGACCGAGGGCCGCCGTCGCGCGTGGCGACGTTCTCTTCGGCACGACGAGCGCGGCACCGGCCGCGAGCACGGCGGCCTCCGCGACCGAGCCGGTACCGGTCACCTCGGCGACACGACCGCTCCCTGGGACCGGCTGGGCCGCCAGGACGTCCGCGGCGAACCCCGACACCTGGGCGCCCAGCTCGCGCGCGAGCTGCTGGACAGCAGGCTCGCCAGTCTTGCGGTCGAGGGTCGCCACCACCGCGACCTCAGCCGTGTCGACCCCGTCGAGCACAGCGGCGACCAACCCACGCAACTCGTCGTACGACGTCCCTGGGCGAAGCCCGATCCCGAGTACCAGGGTCATGACGTCCACCGGCGGGCGGCGGCGACCAGGCGGGCCGGGACGTCGGGGGTGGCGGTCCAGTGCAGGTGCAGGTACGACGCGAGCAGGTTGCGGGTGACGACGCCCTCGGGTCCGTCCGGGAGGTGCCAGGCGGGGGCACGGCCGGCGTCGTACGTGACCGTGGTGCGGTGGAACTCGTGGCCGCGGACGCGGCGGCCCTCGTCGTACAGGGGTCCGTGGGTCGCGGCGACGGCGGTGCGGTAGCCGAGGGTGAGGCGCGGGGTCATCCGGGCGGAGGCGGGGACGGAGCCGGCCATCGGGTGGCCGTCGAGGTCGCGGCACAGGTACAGCAGGCCGGCGCACTCGGCGACGACCGGCAACCCGCCGGCGACGGCGGTGGCGACCTGCGTCCGCAGGGCGGCGTTGGCGGACAGCGCCTCGGCGTGGATCTCCGGGAAGCCGCCGCCGAGGTACAGCGCTGCGGTCGCCTCGGGCAACGACTCGTCACGGACCGGGTCGAAGGTCGCGACGTAGGCGCCGGCCGCGGTGAGCAGCTCGGCGGTCTCGGCGTACCGGAAGGAGAACACCGGTCCCCCGGCCACCGCCACCACCGGCCGCTCGGACACCGTGGCCTGGCGCACTCCTGCCGCGTCGCCCGGCGGGGTCGGCGTGACGACCGAGGCGATCTCGACGGCGGCGTCCCAGGGCGTGACGTGTAGCGGGGGTGCGTGCTTCGCGGCGGTGACGAAGGCTTCCAGGTCGACGCCGGTGCGGACCAGCTCAGCGGCGGCCGCGACCGCCGCGTCGGCCTGCGCTCGCTCCTCGTCGGCGGGGACGAGGCCGAGGTGGCGGCTCGGGACGGCGAGCTGGGCGTCGCGGCGCAGTACGCCGAGCACGGGGATGCCGGTGGGTTCGACGCCGGCGCGTACCTCGGCCTCGTGCCGGTCCGAGCCGACCTTGTTCAGGATGACGCCGGTGATACGGACGCGCTGCTCGTCGTACGCTCCATAGGCACAGAAGCCGGCGACGACGGCGCCGACGCTGCGGCCGGCGGCGGAGGCGTCGACGACCAGGACGACCGGCGCGTCGAGGAGCCGGGCGACGTGT
>Ga0137369_10003279_pt1 | contig 16560 bp, 22 predicted proteins | sample SagtaG_12_FD_104918 | JGI IMG/M metagenome (GOLD analysis project Ga0137369, IMG submission 104918) | Vadose zone soil microbial communities from Sagehorn Ranch, Mendocino, California, USA - Sage1_L_113_16 metaG | ecosystem: Environmental > Terrestrial > Soil > Vadose zone | place: USA... | reverse complement strand
GCTCCTTCCACGTCTTGCGCGCACCGTACGCTCGCCGGTAGCCCGTGCGGGCAGCCTCGATCTCGACCAGCAGCTCGCAGTCGCGCAGCTCGCGGCGGGACGGCTTCCGGGATCTGCGCGCCCCGATGTGCGGGTTGCCGCGGGCGATCCTGACGGCGCGACGCTCCGGGCCGGTCACGCCGCCTTCGCCTCCTCGGCCAACTCGAGCGCCCGGGCGACCAGCTCGGCGAGCTCGTCCTGGGCGTTAATCCAGTCCCACAACCTGCGGGTCTCCTCCTCGGTCATGGAGTCGACCCACAACCGGGGTGCGCCCTCGAGCGGCAGGAGGATCGTCAGGGTGGGCGGGCCGCTCATGCCGCTCGCAGCCGAAGATTGCTGATACGGAGAACGGCGAAGTTCGAAGATTGCCAATCTTCGAAGATCGCCACAGAAACGGCTTGTTTATCGAAGATCGTCGTTTAGAGGTGTTAGGCGATCTTCAGGCCAAGGCATACGACCACCCACCCGAAAGACCGTCCTTGCTCGCCTCGATGCTGCCGGCACCCCGAAGCGGGTTGATGCCGTGCTTCCAGACCTGGTCCGGAGTTGCTCTGAGGTCGTCGGCGGCGACCGCGTCCAGGTACTCACGGCTCTTCGGCCCGGTTTCGAGTTGCCCGAGGATGAGCGCTTGGAGCGCCTGCTTGTCTAGCTGGCCGCCATGGCCGTTGCTGTTCGCGAGCAACTCGTCGACGTCCTTGGTCGAGTCTTCGAAGTCGACCGCCACGGTGACGTCTTCGCCCTCTTCGACGATGGGTGCTCCGATGATCCGGAACGAGCGGCCGGCTGAGCCCCCGACACGGTTGCCGGCTACGACCTGGATGTGGCGGAGCGCGCTGCCGTCGTCGTCGTGGACGAGCGCGAGCACGGCCCTTGGAACGTTTACCCAGTCGCTCGAGCCGAGGATGCCCGCGAGCGACCCGCCTTCGATCTTCTTGTTGGTGATGTGGCGGACGCCGATCACGACGCAATCGAGCAGGCTGGCGAGGTCATTCAGCGGGGAGATCGCCGGGCGAACATCGCTGTCGCGATTCGTGTTTCTGCCGCCGGTGCCGCCCCCGAGCGGGTCAATGATGATCAGCCCGACATCGCCGAACTCGCGAGCTTTCCGTAGCAGCGTCGGGAGGTCGTCGGGGAGGCGCAGCCGGCCGCGCTGGAGGTACTTGACGAGCTTCGGGTTGCCGCGTGCTGCGACGATCCGCGGCTTCACGTCGATCTCGTAAGAGTCCTCGCCGAGCGCGAACCAGATCACGCGGTGTTTCTCGCCGAGCTCTCCGAGAGTCACCCGCGCGGTGACGCTGGCGAGCCAGGTGCCCTTGCCGACGCCCTTCCTGCCAGCGAGGAGATGGAAGGCGGACGCTTGCAGCAGCGGCTTGTCCGCAAACACGATCGGGCGCATCGTGATCTCGGAGAGGTCGCCGAAGACAAGGTCATCTTCGTTTTCGATCTCGCTGGGCGCCTCAGCTAGCCGGTAGTCGGCGCTCACCGCTGCTTCCCCTTGACGACGACGAACGGGCCGCACTCATCGATCGCGTCGAGCATCTCGCCGGTCACAAGCAGGAAGTCGCTCGGCTCCGGGGGGGTGCCGCCGCGGAGCGCGCGACGTAGCGCAACCGGGTCGAGCCGACTGACCATTACTCGCTGCCCGCGCAGGATCGCCGCGCATGTGCCGACGTCGAGCGCGAGCATGAACGCCGCCCACAGACGGCGACCGTCGAGGCTGTCCGTCTCGACCGCGAGCAGTGCGTTTTCGCGCGGCGTGTTCACGCCGCCACGCCCCAGGCGTCAATGAGCCGCAGCAGAGCGCCCTCGGGCGTCTCGTCGCCTCTCGCTATGACGACGACGAGGGCTTCTTCGGCCTGCTCGAACCTAGCCGGCCAGAGTCCCGACCGGTGCTTCCGGACGCGGCAAGCCGTCGTGCAGGTAGTCGTCTGCGGCCTGCGGCCGTCGAGGCTACAGCCGCATACAACGCAGCGGCGTTCGGCGGCTAGTGGTGGCGGTTCTGGCTCAGGATCGCCGCGAGCTGTAGTGCTGCGGCGTCTACCAGACGGGCGCCGTTCGCGAGGGCGCGCACGAACCGCGGCAGGAACCGGATCCGCGGATTGCAACGCCCAACCCGCAGCAACATCCAAAAGCAGCCAGCCCCCGATCGCCATGCTCGCGGATCGCCTTCGCGACGAGGCGCGGCGGGATCGGCTTGACGACCTTCCGCAACGCCTTCCACTTCGCGGTCTTGTATATCGCGATGCTCTCGGCGAGAGTCGACCTCTTGAACTCGCCCGCCCGCCAGCGGGCGTCGAAAGCAGCACGGATCCGCGCGTACTCGGCCTCGTCGACTGCTAGGCCAAAGGACACGGCTTCGAGGAAATCGATGGGTGCATTCGCCGAGCAATCTACCAACCACCGCCGACGCCTCTAGAACGCCAACGGCCCGCAAGAGCGGGCCGGGGGCGGAATGAACACATCGAACCTCGAACGAACCGCCATAAATGCTAGCGCACGCCCCCGGCGGGCCTAGATTCCGAGCGAGGAATCCCTGCTCGAAACTGTTACATCGCGCGTGGGGACGCTCAGGCGTGCCGCGCTAGCCGCGGTGACGCTCGTTCAGTAGCCCTTCAGGACGCGGAAGGGTCGATCACCGAGGAACTGGCCATCGACTTGAACGTTGATCGTGTAGCGGCCTGGACGAGGCAATGGGAAGCCCGTCAGGGCCACGACGATGTTGACGTTCTGGTCCCAGCCGGGCGGCAGGCCCTTGTTTCGCTCGACGCGCATGCCGCCCTCGATCTTGCCTATCTCGGCGCCGTCCTCGTCGATGGTCGTGATCGCGAATCTGTGCTCCTGGCCGGTCTCTGTCTGGTGGAAGAGCAACCGGACGACGAGAGTCCCTTGCATAACCGCGAAGACCTCGTCCGGGGCGCCCTCGATGGGCGCCTGAACAGTGATTGTGTCCCAGCCCGCCCCGATCATGTTGAGCAGTCCGTCGCGGTCCTCGGCGTAATTCGCAAGGGTCATCCAGTCGAGCCTCACGAGATCCCTCCTGGGAGCGACTCGAGTCGTGATCTGATCCAGCCAGTGAGCATGTTGATGGTCTCCTCCCGAACGGCAGGCTCTGCCTGCGCCGTAGCGAGGATCATGTCAGCGAGTTCTCCAGGCTGAAGCCGTAGCCGCGATCCGTTGATGACAAGGAACCGCTCGACGAGGAGCAATGCGATTCGCTTGTTTCCCTCAACACACGCCTGCAGCTTCGCAAGCGCGTAGAGCAGCGCCGCCGTCTTGGCGGCGAGATCGCCGTACTTTGCCCATGAGCCCCAGCCCGCTCGGGGCGCTGCGAGCGCCGATTCGATCAACGCCCGATCGCAGTTCTCAAGCGGGACTGGCGGGGCAAGGGCTGGTTCGCCGAGTTCAGCGGCCAGAGCGCGTGCGCCGGCGACGACCTCCGCGGCCTCCTCAAAGCTGAGGTAGTGGTACGTCAGCTGTCTGCGAGGCGCCGAAGATCCTCGGCACGCTCGCTGACAGTTCGGCGGCCCGTCTCGGCGGCAGTCTCCGGTACGCCCACAGCATGGAGGTCAAGCTGCTGCTCGAGGCGCTTGACGGGCTCGGGCCAAGTCTGCTCGTCGACCCAGACAGTCGACTTCGTGTCAGGTGTGGTGATCGTCGTCATTGGCGGTATGGCAGCCTGATTCTGCGGCGGCTGGCTCGCTGTGTCAATCGTCCTCCGGCGCGGCCTCTGTCATCCCTCATGGTAGTGATCGGCAAACACCACACGCGCTGGCTACCTCCTGAGCGCGAACCCGCTCCGACGCCGCCTCGTCGACGTCGGCCACGGCCTCGGGCACGCGTGCGCCTCGAACGTCTCCTGCGCCTCCTCGAACGGCGCCCGTATCCGCGAGGTTCACGGACTGACCACGGACTAACGGCGCGACTTAGACTCCGTTTTCCATCCCACTGAGAGGAGGATCGCTGGCATGGCAACCTTAACCGACGTCAGGAAGGAGCTGTTCAACAACGTGGCCGAGGCTGCGACAAAGTCCAAGGGGTTGAGTCCCGCGGCTCGCGCACGTGCCTTGCGTGATCTCGCCGAGGCAGTGGCGTGGATCATAGCTCCCGGTCAGCCCCACGGTGGTGCCGGCGACTAGCGTTCTTGCGCCGCGCCATAAGGCTGCTCTAGGCCCGCGACTGAGCGAAGAAGATGCCCGCGCTCGCCGCTATTCAAGAGGCCGCCCGAAGGGGCGGAGCCGGGAGGTGACGCGGCTCCGCCCCCTTTCGCGCGACTGAGGCTTTCCCTGGGAGGAGAAGTTCCTGGTCGGGGGACCTCAGCCGCAACCACTCCCCCGATCCTTACGAGGCCCCAATTCTCACGGCCGCGTTCTGCCGCTCGACACCGAACGCCGCGTTGCCCTCGAAGCGAACCAGGCTCGAGTTGGTCTTGCCGGCGTTCTCCTCGAACGAGGCGAGCGCGACCGATCCGGCGTACAGCTTCCCGAACGCCTGCGAATCGACGACCGCCGGGGCCGGGTCGCACTCGTGCTCCCCAAAGGCTTCCCGACACCGTGAAGTCGCAGTACGCACACCGGCAGGTCACCGGCCGCGTCTCGGCGAACAGTCGCTCGAACGCGGCAGTGGCAGAGCGCAAGTTTTGAAGTCGTGCGGCATCTATGTGGGTAGGGCGACCTAAGAAACGGGGCGGGTGGAGAGAGGCCTCCGCGGTGGGAGAGGCAACTCCGCAAAGGCCGCAGGCCCGCCCCGTTGCATTGTGACGGCCCGACGGCGACTTACCAACCGTTGCCATACTAGACATCAAGAGGCCCGCGGGCCATCAGTTGCAGCGCCTCCCGGATCCGGGCGAGCTCCTCCGGAGTGGCCGGGCGAAGGATCGGGCGGGCAATCACGGAACCCGGATCGCCCCTTCCCGCACCCGCTCGCCGTAGCCGACGAAGCCCGCCCCGCCAACCGGACGCCGGCCAGCCGCCTGAAGCTTCGTCAGCGTCTGCTGGCCTCGCTTCATGTTGCAATGCATGCAGGAGGCGACCAGGTTCGCCGGGTCATACGCCTGCCCGCCGAGCGCAACCGCCGTGACATGGTCGACCTGGGCTGCCCGCGGCGTCACCCGGTCCAGCGGCTGCCCGCACCAGTAACAGATCCAGCGGTCACGCTCGAGGACCGACTGGCGCAACCGCCGCCACCGGTCACGGTTGTATAGGTGCTTATTAGCCGCCATCAGGCTCGATCCGAGCGTCTCGCTTCAAAATGTGAAGAGTCTCTACCAAAACGACTTGCGGGGTATGATGGCGCGCACATCTAGAAAACGCATGGTTGAGCCAAATCCAGGGGGTGTGCGCGGCGTCGTGTTGTCTGTTCGTGTCTCGTATGTGTTGTCTGGTTTGTCACCGGATTGAGAGGATGGTGCCGCAGTCGCGGCGATAGACGCGCGGCCCCCCGGCGCCGAGCGTTGACGCCGAGGCGGCCGCTGCGGTCTCCGGCCCGAGTCCAGGAACAGGCCGAAGCTCCTCGCGCTCGGCGAGCTTGGTGCTGACGACGGCGGCGTCTCGGTAGATGGACACGCCGCGCACGGCAAGGCTGACCTCGTGCAGCGTGGCGATCTCGACACAGTGGGAGTTCGGGATCTGGCCAAGGGGCGTTGACCGCTTGACCGTGTAGCAGGCGCTGAGCGACGGATCTCGGAAGGGTGGGATGCCCACCATGCGGAGCAACTGAGTTCTGGCGAAGTGTCCGTAGTCGGTGTCGTCGAGCTGGATCTCGGCGCGCCACCAGCAGTCGTCTGACCACAGCTTGGTCACCCGTCCGATTCGGCGGTTGTCGTCGTGGTCGATGAGCACCGGCGGTGGCGCCTCGTCGAGTCGATCGGCCTGGTAGGCGAACGTCCAGCGGGTGAACTGCTCGACGCTCCGCTCGCCGTGCACGTCGTGCACTTCGGCGAGCCGGCCGATCGGGAGCAGCTTGCCGACGTAGCGAACCTTGCGGGCCTCGCGCCGCTCGGCGCGCTCGACCTCGGCCGCGAGGTCGAAGCTCACTCGGGCTCCTCGCCGAACGTGCGCCCGGTGATCGTCGTCGGCGCGTCGGGGTCGATCTCATATCCGTCAGTCCACGCGAGCGGCGCAGACACCTCGGCGCTCTCCTCGTGCAACGCCCACGATCCGATCGAGCCGAGGTTCACGGCCTGCCCGTCGTCGTCGGCGCCGCCGGTCCAGTTGGCGAGGAGGCTGATCGGGTTCCTCATCGGGTCTCCTCTCGCTGGGTAGGTGAGGGCGCAGCCGGCGAGGTGAGGGGCGCCCCCGCCGACTCCGCCCTTGCGAGGTGCTCGCTGATCGCGCGGCGGATCTCCGCGCTGACGCTGCGGTCGTGCTCGGCGGCGAGTAGTCGCACCTGGGCGACGAGCTCGCGCGGCGCCACGAAGCTGGTCATCGTCTTCTCGTTCATAACCGCTGATTATAGCTGGCGTGCGGACGGATAAGCGCGACGGTAGACTCCGGCCGGGTGCTGGGACTAGGGCTGACCCCCCCGCAGAGGCGCAGAAGGGCTTACACGGCCTTACAGGCGGCACGGTGGGTGAGGTTCGGCGCCCGAGCGTCGACCAGGCGCGTCTCCGGCCCCACCTGCGCGACGTCTCCGATCGGAGACACGGCCACGACGACCACGCGTCGGCGAGGACGAGCCCGTGCGGGCTGGGCCGAAGGTTCCGACAGGCGACGATTGGCAGCGGCTTCGTGGGCTGCCGATGATCGCGCCCGGCGTGCAGGGGGCGCAGCCGGGCAGCAATCCGGTGGCGGAGCTGCTGCGCCAGGAGAGCCGCCGCCGGTGAGCAGCCGGCTGGTTCGGCTCCCGAGTGGCCGGCCGGCCTACGTCGAGATCCACGATGCCCGCGCCGCTGCTCGAGCACGGCGCTCTCTTCCGCGTGGTCGGCAACGAGCTACGCCGGCCCGCCGGGATCGGCTGGACTGGCGCGAGCGATGCCCGACCGCCAACCCCGGAGGAAGCTGTTGACGCGCTTCGCCGCGTCGGGCAGGTCGAGCGCTCAGCGAACACGTGGACGGACGAGCACCGCGCGGAGGCGCGCCGGCTGCAGGCTGAGGGCCTTAGCTGGGCGCAGATCGCCGAGCGGGTCTGCGGCGACAAGCGGTACAAGCCGACCGTCGGCTCGTGGCTGCGGGATGCCGTTGCCTGAAGTGGCAAGTCTCCAGGATGCAAAACGCTGCTCAAAGGAAGGGCGCCCGGAGGCGCCCTAGATCCTTGCCGCTAGCCAGACCGTCAGACGTTCCCCCCGTCCGCGACCTGGCGGGGAGTCTAGGTCTTTCGCGGCCTGTTTTCAACCTTGGGCAAGGAGCGTCAGCACCTCTACCGAACGGTACGGCAGGGGCGGGCCTGGCGATCTGCTTTTCCCTAACGGCAGGTGGATCACAGTCCCGCCCTTTGTGCCCCTTACGGCTCATGGTGCTCATACCTGGCCGCGGAAGCCTCCCCTGTTCGAGTGAACACGTCGCTGGAGCCGGTGTGCGGGTGTGTGGCTACGGCAGTCGGCCGTTGCCGGGAACGGCGACGGTTCAGTCCGCGCACCCGGTCGCCCCGAACCTGACTAGGACCTGACTCAGCCGACCGACCGGAGGCACGTGCTCGGCCGGAAATGGCTTGAAAAGCCATGCGCCTGGGAGGATTCGAACCCCCGACCCGCGGCTTAGAAGGCCGCCGCTCTTCCACTGAGCTACAGGCGCTCTCGAGAAGGGTACAAGCCCTTCCAGCCACAGAGGCGTTTCCCGCCGCCGTGCCCGAGATGGCGGGTGCGGCTCAGGGGGTTCCCCCTGCTCTATCTCGTGCCGAAGTCCGCGGTCAGGATCGTGACGTCGAGGCCCTGGTAGACCCCGGGTGCAGACAGCGCACGGACGGCCCCGAGGCCCACCTCCCGCCAGGCGGGCGCGAGCAGGTTCTTGCGGTGCGGCGGGCTGTTCAGCCACATCTCGATCGCCTGGCCGCCTGTGAGCTCCGGCGAGGCCCAGACCATGTTCTCGCCGACGCCCCAGTAGGAGTTCGGGTTCGGCCTGTACCTGGGCTTGATGCGCTGCCAGAAGGTCAAGCCGTTCCAGCCCGAGTGCCGGAAGAACCCGTGCCGGGCCATCGAGACCGAGTGCTCCAGCGCGGCGAGCGACAGTGCGCTGTTCAGCCGCAGCTCGCCGAGGCCCTTCTTCCGCCGGAGAGCGTTGATCGCGGCCAGCACCTCGTTCTGAAGGTCCTGCATCTGGCTGATCCGCTGCGATGAAGCGGTCGCCGGAGCCCGGTCCTCGCGCGGGCGAGCGGCAGCGTCGGCCGCGCCGAAGGGCAGCGCCGATGCGAGCAGCACGAGAGCCAGCGCGAGACGAGTCACCCACTGACTGTCGGGCGATTCGCTTCCCCACAACCGCCTCGAACGGGGGATTTTTAGGGAGGTGCCGTGTCCGCCCGCGCGTCCGGCGGTGTCTCGGCGAGCCGGGCAAGCCGGTGTCGCTGCCAGTCGATCAGGATCACCTGGATCGCGCCGGCAACCGGGATCGCGCCGAGCGCTCCGAGGATCCCGGCCAGCTTCGCCCCGATCAGCACCGAGATGAGCACCGCGAGCGGCGAGAGCCGCACCGTCCGGCCGTAGATGACCGGCTGGAGGAAGTGGTTCTCGACCTGCTGGTAGATCAGGAAGAAGATGACGACCACGATCCCGGCAGTGATCGTGTGCAGGAACGCGACCGTCCCGATGATGATCGCTGCGATCGTCGCACCCGCCAGCGGGATTAGATCGAGGATCGCGACGATCACGCCGAGCGCAACCGCATACGGGACGCCGAGGGCGAGCAGCACGATCGTGGTCAGCGTGCCGGCGATCAGGCTGATCAACAGGTTCCCGGTCACGTAGCCGCCGACCGTGCGGTACACGTCGTGGCCGATCTTCCGCCACCGAGGCTGAAGCCGCTGTGGCAGCAGGCCGTAGAAGCGGTCCATCCACGCCGGGCCTTCGAGCAGCATGAAGAAGGTCAGGAAGGTGATCGTGATGATCGCGATCACGAGCGCGAGGACGCTCTTCGTGATCGAGATCGCCGCCCCGGTCAGGCCGAGCACCCTCGAGGTGCCTCCGCTGCTCACGGCGTCTCTGATCCTGTCGACGATGTGGTACTTCGTCTCGAGGAAGCCGAGCCGGCCCCGACCCTTGGTGAGGTCGTCCACGTAACCCGGCACCGCCTGCACGAAGTCGTTCACCTGGCTGACGAGCGTCGGGATGAACGCGTAGCCGATGGCGGCGATCCCAGCCAGCGCGAGGACGAAGGTGAGGCCCGCGGCGTATCCGCGTTTCTTGACGCCGTGACGCATGAACCAGTCGACGGCGGGGTTCAGTGCCATGGCGAGGAAGATCGAGACGAGGACCCACGAGATCACCTGGCGGGTGACCGCGATGATCGACAGCAGTGCCCAGGCGGCGATTACGAGCCCGATCACCGCGAGCACCGTGCGCAGGCTGAAACGGACCACACGCTCCGGGGTCACGGGCGAAGAATCGCCGCCCGGTCGGACGGCCTATGCGTAGGCTCCGGGCATGACCAACGCAACGCTTCACACCAACCACGGCGCGATCGAGCTCGACCTCTTCGCCGCCGACGCGCCGAAGACCGTCGAAAACTTCCAGACGCTCGCCGGCAAGGGCTTCTACGACGGCGTCATCTTCCATCGTGTGATCCCCGACTTCATGATCCAGGGCGGCGACCCGACCGGCACCGGCAGCGGTGGCCCGGGCTACCAATTCGAGGACGAGCCGAACCAGCACAGCGTCGTCCGCGGAGCCCTGGCGATGGCGAACGCCGGCCCGAACACGAACGGGAGCCAGTTCTTCATCGTCACCGCCGACGATTGCTCGTGGCTGAACGGCAAGCACACCGTCTTCGGACGGGTGGTCTCGGGCATGGACGTGGTGGACGCGATCTCGGCGGTCGACCGCGACGCCTCCGACCGGCCGAAAGAGCCGGTGACTATAGAACGGGTGGAGCTGGCAGCGGACTAGCCGTCCCGGCAACCGGGACCGCCAGCCCTGAGCGCTGGAGCACCCAGAAGGCCCCTTCGAGCGCCGGCCCGACGCCGACCGCGAAAACGACGGTGCCGACCCCGATCGTCCCGCCGAGCGCGAAGCCGGCCGCCAGCGCGAGGAGCTCCAGCGCCACGCGGACGATGCCGAGCCTGAGCCCCGTCCGCTCGCCGCCGACGACCATCAGCGAGTCGCGGGGGCCCGCGCCGAGCCACGCGCCGAGGTAGAGCGCCGAGCCGATCCCGATCAGGGGCATCGCCGCGGCGAGCAGCCCGATCCGGACGCCGAGCGACGACTCCGAGAGCCGGTCGACCGGCCCAATCGCCGTCAGCGCCTGGATGAAGGATCCGACGAGGACCGCGTTTGCGACCGTGCCGATCCCGATGAGTGCGCCGAGGCACCACGCGAGCAGGAGCACGACGACGCTGACGCAGACGCTCGCCATCCCGAAGGAGAGTGGCGTGTGCTTCGCGATCCCCTGGTGGAGCGTGTCCCAGGGCGAAAGCCCGAGCCGCGATTCGAGCTGCAGGACAATCGCGACGGCGAAGACGAAGAGGCCGGCGACGAGCACGACGAGTCGCGTTCGGAGGCCGCCCCGGACGCGAGGGGGAGCGTGCACCGAGGACTACGCTAGTCGAGCCACTCCGGCCGGTCGAAGCTGCCGTACTCCTGGATCGCGCCGTAGATCGTCTGGACGACGTGCGACCGGTGAACCGCGACGCGGCACGTCCCATACGGAAGCATGTTCCGACGCTTCTTCTGGCTGTACTTCGAGTACACGTTGACGATCGACTTGCGCATGCATGACTGCGGAAGCTCGAGGGTGTCGAGCCAGAACTGCTCGACCTCGCGCTGACGCGGCAGATGATCCGCGAAGAGGTTGCAGTACACGCTCAACTGCTCGTCTGGAACGCCGAAGTAGCGGCGCAGGAAGCGCACGAAGAACCGGAGCACCTCGGGATCCGAGTTCGACATCATCGCGGAGTTGCGGCGCTTGCTCCCCTCGGCCCAGTAGAGCATGCAGCCCGCAGCGAACAGCGGATCACCGTTACGAGCCAGCGCCCGGCCGTCACGTTGGTGCTGCTCACGAATGGCGCGGTACTTCGCGATCTTCGCCTGGGCGCCCACGCGCTGGCCGTTATATGCGGGATTGCGCAAAAACAGCGCCGCATGTTGGTCGTCCGTGAGCTCGATGTCCCGCACCCAGAGACTGACCGAGCTCCGCGAGACGCCGATCAGCGTTGCGATTTCACGAACGGAACGTCCCTCGTCCTTGCGAAGAGCTCGCGCCAACTCGCGTTCTCTCGTTTTCACAAGAGACAACGTACGCGAAGCGACGGACGGAAGCGGGCGAGCGGAATCGAACCGCCGTACCTTGGGTGGAAACCAAGTGCTCTGCCATTGAGCTACGCCCGCGACGTGACCTAGCGTAGCGTGGGCGCGTGGACCCGTACCGCTTTTCGTGGGACGCAGACGCCCTCGTCGTCGTGCCCGGTCTCGCTGCCGCCTACCTGATCGCGCGCACGCGCTTCCGGGCCCCCCGCTGGCGCGTCGCCTGCTTCCTTGCCGGCTGTGTCCTGCTGCTGGCCGTCCAGATCGGCCCGCTCGCTACGCTCGCGCTCCACTACCTGCTCTCGATACACCTGCTCCAGAACGTCGTCCTCGCCGAGTGGGCGCCGCTTCTCTGCGTGCTCGGGTTGACCCCGGCGATGGCCGCCGCCCTCGAGCGGATCCCCGGCGCCCGCACGGCCACCCACCCGTTCGTCGCGCTCCCGGTCTGGCTCGTCACCTACTACGCCTGGCACCTGCCCTGGGCGTACGACGCCGCCCTCCGCCACCAGTGGACGATCCTGCACGCCGAGCACGCCTGCTACTTCGCAGCGGGCGTCCTCGTCTGGTGGCCGGTCGTGCACGGCCGGTTCAGCAGCGGGATGAAGGCGCTCTACCTGTTCGGCGCGTTCGTGCTCGGGAGCCCACTGGGGCTGCTGCTCGCGCTCCTGCCGAACCCTGTCTACGACTTCTACGAGCACGTCCCGCGGCTGTGGGGCCTCTCGCCGCTCTCGGACCAGCAGATCGCGGGCGTGACGATGGCGTCCGAGCAGGCGATCGTCTTCTTCGCCGTCTTCGCGGTCTACGTGCGCCGGTTCTTCGCTGAGGAGCAAGGCGCAGATGCGTTCCGCGCTCCGACCGTGCCGAGAAGCTGACTACGCGGCGACGCCGCCGATCATCTGGATCAACCGGTTGCGCTCGCGCCCGTTGCGGGCAACGGCGCGTGCGAGCCGCTGCTCCGCATCCTGGCTCAGGCGCAGCCAGAAGACGCGTGCGTCGTCGGGTGACTGCTCGCGCTCGACCAGCCCCGCCGTCTCGGCCCTCGTCACGAGCTCGGTCACCGTGCTCTGCGTCAGCTGCATCCGGTCGGCCAGCTGAGTCACGGTCGAACGTCCGTCCTCGGACGCCTTGATCATCAGCAGCAGCAGGTACCGGCTCGGAGTCAGACCCTCCTCGCGGGCGATCCGTTCGCTCTGTCGGAGGAACTTGCGCAGCGCGCCTCTCAGCGCCGCGGCCTCACGAAACTCGTCGTGCAACGGTTCCATGATCCGATCCTTCCTACTTCAGGCAAGCCTCAATCGTCTGAAGGTAGGCCTCGGCCGGGTGCAGAGCCCAGAGCATGACGGCATTCTGCTTGGGCCGAAGAACGTCCTCGAGCCCGATGTTCTTCCCCCGAAACTGCTGGTAGCCCCGAACGATGCTCTCTGCGCCCTTCCGGTCGAGGCCGAACGAGATGGTGACCTGGTTGTCTCTGAAGTAGGCGGTGAACGCGCCCCCCTCGGCCGTGGAGGCCACGAAGTCGTCCCTGGGGACACCTCGCACGTCCACACCCGCCTGCTCGAGGCACGAGCGCGTCGCCGCCTCCGAGTACGTTTTCGTCCCGCCGCAGCCGGCGGCGAGCAAGACAACCCCCGCGAGGACCGCGGCGAGGCGAGGGGGGAATCCGCGCACGCGGCGATTCTCGCATGCGGTTCGGCGCCACCCCCGATTCGGTCGTGCCCAATTTGCGACAACTTCTTCGCCTCGCCCTCTTGCGAGGCGAGGCCGGATGGTCATAGAGTCCTGCTTGCGCCGAGCACGGGGTGCAAGTAGGTCGAAGCCGAGCCGAGCAGTCGGTACGCGCAAGCGGAAGGGTTGGCCGGAACGGTGGACGAAAGCGACACCCGGCTCGGCGAATCTTTGGTCCGCTACTTGCGGATCGCGCTCTTGAGGAAGAACATCAGGTTCGCGGGCCGCTCGGCGAGCCGCCGCATCAGGTACGGGTACCAGTCGGGGCCGTAGGGAGTCGCGACCAGCACCCGCTGTCCACGGCGCACGAGGTCGAGCTGCAGCTGCGGCCGGACGCCATAGAGCATCTGGAGCTCGAAGCGGTCGGGGCTGGCGCCGAGCCCGATGGCGTGGTCGATCAGCCGCTCGTCGTGCGTGGCGACAGCTGTGAACTCCGCTTCGGCGATCGCGCGCTCGACGAGGCGCGCGTACGCCGCATCCACGTCCGCCTTCCGCGGATAGGCGATCTCCGGCGACTCGCGATAGGCGCCCTTGACGATCCGCACGTTCGGTCTCAGAGGCAACAGCGACTCGAGGTCGTCCTCGCTGCGATAGAGGTAGGCCTGGAGCACGGCGCCGACGTTGTCGTGGCCGGCCGAGCGCAGGCGTCGGTAGATCCGGAGCGTGACGTCGACGAGGGGCGAGTCCTCCATGTCGATGCGGATGAAGTTGCCGAGGCCTACAGCCTCCGCGACGAGGCGTTCGAGGTTCCCGTAGGCGAGCTCCTCGTCGATCAGCACGCCGAGGTGCGTGAGCTTGAGCGCGACATTCGTCTGGAGGCCCTCCGCCGCGATCAGGCGCAGCACCTCCTCGTAGGCCTCGACCACGCGGCCGGTCGCCTCCCGGTTCTCCACGCCCTCTCCCAGAACGGTCGTGTTGGTACGCAGGCCCTGCTCGTTCAGGCGGCGCAGCGTGACGACGGCCTCGCCCAGCGTCTCGCCGGCCACGAAGCGCGCGGCGCCGAGCCGCATCCCGTACCGGCCGACGAACCGCCGGATCCGCGGGCTGTCCGCAGCGGCAAGGATCGCGCTGCGGAGAACGGTCACGCCGTGAGCCAGGACGCCAGCTCGGCGTCCAGCCCGTTGCGCTCGCCCGGCGTGAGGGCGCGAAGGGGACCTCGGACGTCCTCCCGGATCGGAACGCCACGGCGGACGAGCACGTGCTTGAGCGCTGCGTGCCGCGGGAAGCGCTCGATCAGCGCGCGAAGGCCGCCGACGTCGACGTCTTCGCCGCGGACGGCGGCCGCGACCAGCTCGGGGAATGCGGACGCGAGGGCCGAGACCGCACCGGTCGCTCCCGCTCCGATCCCCTGGCCGATCAACGACTCGGGCCCGACGAACACGTCGAGGCCCTCGATCAGATACGGCTCGAACTTCTCCCACGGGTGGTCGGAGACCTTCAGCCCGGCAAGGTTCGGCGCCGTCTCCCGCAGCCGCTCGATCACGACGTGCGGCACGGCGTAGCCGCTCGTGCGCGCGAATTCGTAGACGTAGAACGGCAGCGGGGCGCAGGCTGCGGCCGCGACCGTGAAGTGCGCGAGCAGCGCCTGATCGTCGAGCAGAAAGTAGGGCGGCCCGATCACGGCCACGGCGGCCGCGCCCGACTCGGCGGCGTGCGAGGCGAGCGCGACGGTGTCGGCCGTCGTCTGCGCGCCGCAGTGGACAGCGACCTGGAGGCGGCCGGCCGAGGCCTCGAGAAAGCGCTCGGCGGCGAGGCGCCGCTCGTCGACAGTGAGCAGGATCCCCTCGCCGTTCGTCCCCATCGCCAGCAACCCGTCGAGCCCGCCCGCTACGAGGAAGTCGACAACGGGCCCGAAGGCCTCCTCGTCGAGAGCGTTACCGGCGCTGCGAAGCGGCGTGACCGAGGCGGCGAGGGTCCCCCTGAGCACGAGGCGAGCCTAGCGGCCGTTCGAGGAGAAGTGCTGGTAGTCCTTGATCCCCGTCCAGCTGCCACCCCAGCCCCAACCGGCGGCGCGGAACGACTCGACGAGCACGCCGCCCTCGTACGCCATGCCCGGACGATGGCGCGAGCGGTCGAGATAGGGCCTGCTGGCCGGGTGCGAGCTGGTCCCGCCGCTGACGTACGGGTTCTCGATCGGGTTGACGTCGATCGCGCGCCCGTAGGCGTGCTGCGACCAGTGCGTCGAGCCCGTGGCGGCACGGCAGTTGAACGCCGAGGTGTTGTCGGCCTCGATCGAGCTGTAATCGTCGCCGCTGTAGACGTCCACGAGCCGCATCCGCCGGATCGGGAAGTCGGCGGCGTAGAGACGCCGGAAGACGGAGACGAGCGTCGCGGCCGCGTCGCGGTTGGCCACGAGCCGCCCGGTGTGCGCGCGGCGGTCGAAGCCGCGGTAGGTGAGTGTGAGCAGCCGTAGGCCGGAGAGCGGCACCGGGCAGCCCGGGCGCCAGGAGACGCCGGTCATCTGCGCGCGCACGGCCGCCGGGATCGGCTGCACCTTGGCATGGAAGCCGGGCACGAGCGCCGCGGCGACGGCGAGGACTGCAAGACCCACTAGTCGGGGCGGGCAGAATCGAACTGCCGACCTTCGCGTCCCAAACGCGATGCTCTACCAGGCTGAGCTACGCCCCGTTTGCCGCTGGTACGAGCGTACCGCATGGCAGTTCGCGCATACGAGCTCGCACTTCTTGATCTCCTCACGAACACGACGCGGACTGTTTCTGCGGACAAGCAGGCTCACCTCCGTGAGCTTCTCGGTTCCAGGGAGGTGATCCCAATGCATAGCGGCGGGGTGGAAGTAGCCACCACAGTCGGCGCACGGGGTAGAGCTCTTCAGTTGTTTGTGCCATTCGACCAAGCGCTGACTCCGCCGACGCGCCAATTCGATGAGGTGCTCCCGGTTCCGCGCGTGATATTCGCGGTCGTACTCCTTCCGGCACGACTTGCACCACAGCTGGTAGCCGTCCCGCTGGTTCCAACGATGGAACTCCGTGAATGGCTTCTCGATGCGGCAGTGCGTGCATTGCTTCATTGCCAATCTAGGCTACACGGCGTTGCCGACGGAGCCAACAGATCGGCCATGGCCCTTCGGGACACGCGACACAGGTAGCCTCGCTCGCCGTGAGCGACGTCGCCTACATCCCGGCCGAGAGCGTGACGAGGGAGCGTCGCCCGGCGATCGGTTACGCGATGGCCCTTGGCGCCGGGATGCTCTTCGCGCTCAACGGAACGGTCTCGAAGGTGATCCTCAAGTCGGGGCTGTCGTCGCTACGGCTGACAGAGGTGCGCTGCACCGGCGCGCTGATCGGGCTCGCCCTGATCCTGCTCGCGACCCGGGCGGAGAGCCTCAGGACCAACCGGCGCGAGCTCCTCTACCTCGGTGCGTTCGGCGTGTTCGGCGTCGCGCTCGTCCAGCT
>Ga0137369_10003271_pt1 | contig 16597 bp, 15 predicted proteins | sample SagtaG_12_FD_104918 | JGI IMG/M metagenome (GOLD analysis project Ga0137369, IMG submission 104918) | Vadose zone soil microbial communities from Sagehorn Ranch, Mendocino, California, USA - Sage1_L_113_16 metaG | ecosystem: Environmental > Terrestrial > Soil > Vadose zone | place: USA... | reverse complement strand
CGCACGAAGGGCGCGATCGACGCCCTCAAGAAGGCGGGCGCGAAGGTCGACTACATCGAGATCAACTCGGCGACGAACGCGGATCCGTCAGCCGGCGTGCCGGTCTTCACGGGCTACGTCTCGTCGCACTCGAGCGTGAAGGTGGTCGTCCTCGACCACGGCGGCCTGACCGCCACCGCACAGACGTACCTCAGGGCGGCCCGCAAGGGCCCGAACGACATCACCGTCGCCGGCTTCGACCTCTCGCCGGCAACGGTGGCAGCGATCAAGGGCGGCTGGACCGACCTGATCCTCGACCAGCAGGAGTGGCTGCAGGGCTACCTGCCCATCCTCCAGATCTGCCTGACGAAGGTCTACAAGTTCGCTGGACTCTACGTCGATACGGGATCGGGGATCATCAACAAGGGCAACGTCGCGCCGCTCGTGCCCCTGGTCAAGCGGCTGATCAGGTAGCGGGAGGTCCGACTAGGAGACCGAGAGCGGCGGCGCAGGAGTCTGGCGCCGCCGCTCTATGCCAGACTCAGACCACACGCGGAGGTGGAAGCCACGGCCAGTCTGCTGGAGCTCGAACACATCTCGAAGTCGTTCAACGGGGTGCGCGCGGTGGAGGATGTCAGCCTCGCGGTCGGCGCGAACGAGATCGTCGGGCTGCTCGGCGACAACGGCGCCGGCAAGTCGACGCTGATCAAGATCGTCACGGGCTTCCACGCGCCGGACAGCGGCACGATCCGCTGGCAGGGCGAGCACATCGACCATCTTTCCGTGCAGCGCTCGCGCGAGCTCGGCATCGAGACCGTCTACCAGGAGCGTGCGCTCGCGGACCAGCAGACGCTCTGGCGGAACATCTTCATGGGCCGCGAGCGAACGAACCGCTTCGGGCTGCTCGATCTCCCGGCCATGCGGGCCGAGACCGACCAGCTGATGCTGGAGTTCCTGCGCTTCACGTCCCAGGCGGTCACGCCTGAGTCCTTCGTCGGCTCGATGTCGGGAGGCGAGCGCCAGGGCGTGGCCATCGCCCGGGCCCTCCACTTCGAGGCCGAGCTCGTCATCCTCGACGAGCCGACGATGGGGCTGTCGGTGACCGAGACGAGGAAGACGCTCGACTTCGTGCGCGGGATCAAGGACGCCGGCAAGGCGTGCATCTTCATCGACCACAACCTCTTCAACGTGCACGAGATCTGCGAGCGCGTGGTCGTCATCGACCGCGGGCGGGTGGCGGGAGGGTTCAAGCCGGCCGAGATGACCGTGCACGAGCTCGTCGAGCAGATGCGCCATGTGGCCGAGACGGGCAGGCTGCAGGGGGCGCTGGCATGAGCCGGGTCGAGGCTCAGACCGGCATGCCAGCACCGGCAGAGACGGCGATGGCGGCGTTGCGCAACGTCATCTCCGTGCGCCGGTACGGCCTCCAGGTCGGCACCTTCGTGATGGCGCTCGCGCTCTGGACGGTGTTCGCGGTCGGCTCGTCGGAGACCTGGCTGCGCTTCGACATCTACAGCTCGCTGATGTCGACAGTGCCGCTCACGGGAATCATTGCCCTCTCGCTGACGCTCGTCGTCATCGCCCGCGAGATCGACCTCTCGTTCGGCTCGGTGATGGCGGTGGGGAGCTGGGCCTTCATCGCCGTCGGGCAGCCGGAGCTCGGTCTCCTCGCCGGCCTCGCCGCCGGCTTGGGCGTCGGGCTGCTGAATGGGATCCTCGTCGTCCGCTTCGGTATTCCCTCGCTCGTCGCCACGATCGGGACGTGGTTCTTCTGGGGCGGAATCGTGCTCTACGGGACGGAGGGCAAGGGGGCCGGCACCGAGTTCGCGCACGGCTTCGTCTCGAGCCTCGTCACCGGCCGTATCCACGGCGTCCCGGCCGAGTTCCCGTGGATGGTGGGTATCGCGATCGTGCTCTGGCTCCTGCTCAACCGACACCGCTTCGGCGCCCACGTCTACCTCGTCGGCGACAACGAGCAAAGCGCGCGAATGATGGGCGTCCGCACCGATCGCGTGCGGATCGCCGTCTTCGCGCTCGTCGGGCTGTCCGCGGCCTTCGCCGGCATCGCGTCGACGCTGGAGACCAACTACTTCTGGCCGACGGTCGGGAGCGGCGCGATGCTGCCGACGGTCGCCGCGGTCTTCCTGGGCGGCACCTCGATCTTCGGCGGCCGCGGAACGATCTTCGGGACCGTCGTCGGCGCATTCGTGATCGGCGCGATCGAGCCGGGCCTCGTCTCGATCGGCTGGACCGGCCTGCTCACGCAGGTGATCTACGGCGCCGTGATCGTCGGTGCGCTGATCATGCAGGCGTTCGTGCTCCGGCGAGTCCGCTAGTCCTGAGGGCCACCGTCAGCGATCTCAGCCATTCCGGCAAGGAGGAGTGAGGTGCCAACGATTCGGAACGCGAGTTACGGCCAGCCAAACGGGCGCCGCTCGAGCGAGTGGTTCGATCGGCGCGATCTCGACGGCTTCCTGCACCGATCGTGGCTGAAGTCGACGGGGATGAGCGACGAGACCTTCCGCGGACGGCCGGTTATCGGCATCTGCAACAGCTGGAGCGAGCTCGTCAACTGCAACGTGCACCTTCGTGGTCTCGCCCAGGCGGTCAAGCGCGGCGTCCTCCAGGCCGGCGGCGTTCCCCTCGAGTTCCCGGTGATCTCGCTTGGCGAATCGCTGATGAAGCCGACCACGATGCTCTACCGGAACCTGATGGCGATGGACGTCGAGGAGTCGATTCGCTCGTACCCGCTCGACGGCGTCGTCCTCCTCACCGGCTGCGACAAGACGAATTCCGCGTCGATCATGGGCGCGGCGAGCGCGAACATCCCCACAATCGTCGTCACCGGCGGGCCGATGCTGAACGGCCACTGGCGCGGAAGAGAGCTGGGCTCGTGCTCCGACTGCTGGCACTACAACGAGGAGCTGCGCGCCGGCCGGATCACGGAGGCCGAGTTCGAGGAGATCGAGAACTCGATGTCGCGCTCGAACGGCCACTGCATGACCATGGGTACCGCCTCGACGATGGCGTGCGTGACCGAGGCGCTCGGCTTGACGCTGCCCGGAGGGGCCGCGATCCCTGCCGTCGACTCGCGGAGGGCGCAGGTCGCCGAAGCCGCAGGCCGGCAGATCGTGGAGCTCGTCGAGCGAGACCTGAAGCCTTCCGAGATCCTCACCCGCCCCGCCTTCGAGAACGCGATCCGCGTCCTGCACGCGATCTCGGGCTCGACCAACGCGATTCTGCACCTGATCGCGTACGCAGGCCGCGTGGGCGTCGATCTGCCGCTCCAGCTCTTCGACGACCTCTGTCGCTCGACGCCGTGGCTGGTCGACCTGAAACCGGCGGGCGAGCACCTGATGGAGGACTTCTTCTACGCGGGCGGGCTGCCTGCGCTGATGGCGCAGATCGCGGACCTGCTCGACCTCGGGGCGATGACGGTGACGGGGCAGACGCTCGGCGACAACCTCGAGGAGTCACCGACGGAGATCGTCGACCGCGACGTCATTCGCCCTGCCGACGACCCGCTCGACACGGGCGGCAGCCTGGTCGTGCTCCGGGGATCGCTTTGTCCCGACGGGGCGGTGATGAAGATCTCGGCCGCCGACCCACGGCTGCTCCAGCACGAGGGGCGGGCGGTCGTGTTCGAGCACATTCACGACCTCGCGACTCGAGTCGACGACGAGGCGCTCGAGATCGACGAGGACTCGGTGATGGTGCTGCGGAACGCCGGACCCGTCGGCGCTCCCGGGATGCCGGAGTGGGGGCACCTTCCGATCCCGGCCAAGCTCCTGAAGCGCGGCGTCACGGATCTCCTCCGCATCTCCGACGCACGCATGAGCGGAACCTCGTACGGAGCGGTTGTCCTCCACGTCGCCCCGGAGTCGGCCGTGGGCGGCCCGCTAGCGCTCGTGGAGACGGGCGACCGGATCCACCTCGACGTGCAGGAGCGGCGCCTCGACCTGCTCGTCGACAACCGGGAGCTCGAGCGGCGACGTGAGGCCTGGGAGCGCCCGGAGCGCAAAGACGAACGCGGCTACCGGAGGCTCTACGAAGACCATGTCCTGCAGGCGAACGAGGGCTGCGACTTCGACTTCCTCCGTGGTCGCTCCCCCGTGGTCGCGGACGCAGTGACGTACCTGTGAAGATTCTCGTCACCGGCGCGCACGGAAAGGTCGGCCGTGTGCTCGTCCCTGCGCTGATGCGGGCGGGACACGACGTCCGCGCGAGCGACCTCACCCGGCCTACCTGGGACCGCGTGGAAGACCCGCGGGAGGCGGAGGACTACTGGCAAGTCGACCTGACCGACGCCGGAGCCGTCGACGCGCTCGTGCGCGGTTGCGAGGCGGTCGTCCACACCGCCGCGATCCCGCAGCCGATCCACAACGCGCCCCAGGTCGTCTTCGCGAACAACCTGATGTCCACGTTCAACCTGCTCGAGGCGGCGATCGCGGCGGGAGTACGCCGCTTCGTCAACTTCTCCAGCGAGACGGTGCCCGGCTTCATCTTCGCCTCCCGGCCGTTCGAGCCGGACTACCTCCCGATCGACGAGGAGCATCCCGTCCGCCCGCAGGACTCGTACGCGACCGCGAAGTGGTTCGGCGAGCTGCTGATGGAGCGGGCGCCGGGGCGCGCGGACATCGCGACCGTCTCGATCCGACCCTGCTGGGTGCAGGATGTCGCGAGCTACGAGCGCAACCTCGGGCCGATCGTGCGCGACCCGTCCGTCCTCGTCGGCAACTTCTGCTCCTACGTGGACGTCTACGACCTCTGCGAGGCGACCGTGCTCGCGGTCGAGTCCAACCTGCCGGGGCACGAGGTCTTCTACGTCGCCTCACCGGACACGATCGGCGGTCATCCGCTCGAGGAGATCGTGCGGCGCTATCACGGTGCGTCGCGGGTCGAGCTGAGACCGCTCGCTCGACCCGACGCCTCCGCCATCGACTGCTCGAAGGCGCGGCGGCTCCTGGGCTGGGAGCCGCGCCGCTCCTGGCGTGACTACCTCGACTCCGACGGCAGGCTCAAGGACGGGGTGACCGCACCGTGGTGAAGCGCCGTCTCGGTCGCGAGGGGCCGGAGATCACCACTCTCGGCTTCGGCACCTGGGCCCTGGCGGGCCGCTACCGCTACGGCTGGGGAGCGGTGGACGACGAGGAGTCGATCGCCGCGATCCGGCGCGCGGTCGAGGCCGGGGTGAGCTGGATCGATACGGCGCCGACGTACGGCGACGGCCACTCCGAGGAGGTCGTCGGCCGTGCGCTCCAGCCGTTTCGGGCGGGCGAAGAGGTGCTCGTGTTCACCAAGTGCGGTCGGCCGTGGCGTGACGGTGAGGTCTACTTCGACCTGCGACCGGAGTCGATCCGCGAGGAATGCGAAGCGAGCCTGAGGCGCCTTCGCGTCGAGCGGATCGACCTGTACCAGTTCCACTGGCCGGACTACGCCACCGGCACAACAGTCGAAGAGTCGTGGGGGACGATTGTGGAGCTCATCGGGGAAGGCAAGGTGCGCTGGGCCGGCGTTTGCAACTTCGACATACCGAGGCTCGAGCGCTGCGAGGCGATTAGGCACGTCGACTCGCTCCAGCCGCCATTCTCGCTCCTCAACCGTGACGCTTACGGGGAGCTGATTCCTTGGGCCCGCGAGCACGGCACGGGCGCGATCGCCTACTCCCCGATGGCGTCCGGGCTCCTGACCGGCTCGTTCAACCGCGAGGGGCTCGGCAGGCTTGCCGAAGACGACTGGCGCCGGCGCGCGCCGGCCTTCCAGGAGCCGAAGCTCTCCAAGAGCCTTGCGTTCGTAGAACGGCTGGAGCCGATCGCTGCTCGGCTGGGCGTGACCGTCGCGTCGCTCTCGCTTGCCTGGGTACTTTCGGTGCCGGGCGTGACTGGAGCGATCGTCGGTGCGCGGCGCCCGTCCCAGCTCGACGACTGGCTCGGCGCCGGCGATCTGGAGCTGGACGAGCAGGCTTTGGCCGAGATCGAGGCGTCTCTCGAGGCGACGGGCGCCGGCACGGACGAGCTCCCGCAGCCGCCGCCGGTTGCCGCCGCCTCTTGGCCCGCGTGGGATCGCGGCTAGGCCTGCGAGGAGATCACAGGCCCGTTACCCGGCCGAAGGCTCGGCGCGCCTGCCTTAGGGCGGGGCTATGCGGCGATCCTGGAGACCACTCGCCGGAGTGCGCCACCTGGTGGCGCTGACGCCGACTTGTGCCGGTCGTCACGTAGGAGTAGCGTGCGGGCCGCATACTCGTCGACCAGGTAGGAGTCGCGATGGTCGCTCGCACGGGCAGGCTCGGGACGCGGATCTTCTGCCTCCTGGTCGCGGTCGCAGCCGGAGCCGGCCTCGTGCGAGGGGCCGGCGCGGCGCCACGGCAGGCCAAGGATCCCTGTGGCATTCCGACCACCCCACCGGTCTGGATCGACTACGCCGAGGGCAGCGTCGCCCCCGAGGTGCGCGCGCTTTTCGCGCAGCCCGACGTGGTCGTGACCGCCAGCGGCACCGTGATCCCGAAGTCGTTCCGCGACCATGGCGCCGCCACTACGTACTTCGAGTTGCACCTGCCGGCGCTCGTCGGACAGCCGTCGGATCCCACCGACCCGGCGCAGATCGACGCGATCGCGGACGCGCTGTTCCAGAAGGCGTCGGTCTCGACCGCGTGCGTGACACCCGTGATCGCGCTGAACGAGCTCTTCGGTGAGTCGTTGAAGACACCCTGGTCGTCGACGAACACGATCTATCGCGCGAACGTCCTCGCGCTGATGAAACGCCTTAGCGACCGCGGAGCAAGGCCGGTGCTCTTCGTGCACGGCGATCCGAACACCGACGGCGCAGCTGCCGACTGGTGGCGCCAGGTCGCCGCCGTCGGCTCGATCGTGTACGAGCTGTACTTCAGTGGCGCACGGCTGTCCGAGCTCGGTCCGGTGCTCGGAGCCCGGCGAGTGCGGGAGGGCGGTCGCGCCTTCGTGGCGCAGTTCCACGGGCTCGGCATCGCCGAACGCAAGCTCGGGATCGCGCTCGGCTTCCACTCCGCCCGGGTCGCCGGCATCGGGGGTCGCCAGGGGCTCCAGCCGGTGGAGGCGTGGCTGCGCGTGGTCAAGTGGGAAGCGCTCGCCACCGCGCAGGGTGCGAAGGAGACGGGGCTCGGATCGATCTGGTCCTGGGGCTGGGCGCTGTTCGGTGCAGAGGATCCGGACAAGGTCGTCACCGCCTGCGTCTACCTCTGGGCGCGCGACCCGTCGCTATGCGACGCCCGGACGAGGGCAGGCCCGGCGTTCAACGCGTCACGCGACGAGGGGCAGATCGTGCTCCCAGCCGGTGTGGCCTGCACGTTCGACGGCGGGAGCGTGAAGACCGCCGCCCTCGACGCGCTCGCCCCCGTCACGCACAGCCGCCGTGGCGCCCTTTCGGCCGTCTTCGGGCGAGCCGTGCTGCAGTCGGCGGCATCGGTGGAGGACCAGGCCGTTCTCGATGTCGAAGACAGCGCGATCGCCCGGATCTTCCACGGGAAGCGGCGGGGGTATCTCGAAGCCCTGACCCGGTCGCACGCATCGCTCGACGCAGCACGCGATGTCATCCGGGACGAGCTGCGGCGGCGAGCGCTCGCGGCGAAGCTGGCCGCATCGGGCGCAGGGCAGGGAACGCTTCAGTGGACGGCCGAGCACGAGGCGAACGCCGTCAGCACCGCCATCTGCCTGCGCGACGAGCTGCCCGGCAGCGGGGATTTCCCGGTCTCCGAGAACAGGGAGGTTGGCGTCGTCCCGGTCCTCGCGAAGCTCCCGTTCCTCTTCTCCGATCGGACCGCTCTCGCGGCGCCTTCGACGCCGGCGATCACCGCCGGTGGCGCCGGAATCCTCGCGCTCGGCTGGACGTACGGGGCCGAACCCGACCTGGCCGGCTACCGCGTCTATCGATCCTCGTCGAGCGGCGGCCCATACCAGCCGATAGGCCCGTTCCTCGACCGACCTGCCTTCATCGACACGACCTCGCCTCGCGGAGCAGCCGCGTACTACGTGGTTCGCTCGTTCGACACCTCCGGCAACGTCAGCGCCCCCTCCGCCGAGGTGGCCGCGACGAGTCCCTGACCCCCGCTTACGTCTCGGTGGAGTGCGTCGGGCCTTCTGGGTCTGACGAGTACGCTTCCGGCGAGCCGGCGTCGATGCCTTCCTCGGCCCCGCCGGTCCCGCCGCCCTTTGCCTCGGCGACCTGCGCCTCGAGCGCGTTGAGGACGTTCGTCACCTGCTGGTTGACGATCGGCTGGAAGACGCGCTGGCCCATGCTGCCGATCGGGCCGGCGACGCGCACGTCGGCCTCCCAGCGCATGCTCGTCCGGTCGCCGTCCGGGGTGAGGTGGAATTGCGTCTCCATCGCGACGATCGCGCCCACGCCCTGGCCCTTGGAGCTCAGCTTCGCGTACTCGATCGGCCGCTCCTCGAGCTTCTCGAAGTTGAAGTTGAGCTTCAGCCCGCCCATGCCGAGCGGGATCTTGACCGCGGCCGTCCAGTGGCGGTCGTCCTGAATCTCGAAGCTCTCGACGCCGGGGAGCAGCTTCGCCATCTTGCTCGGGTCGTTGAGCACGTCCCACACCAGCTGCGCCGGTGCGTCGAACTCTCTCGTCCCCTCGACCTTCACTGCTGCGTCACCTCCACCAGCGCCGCCGTCTCCTCCGGCGTCTGGATCATGCGCCAGACCCGCTCGGGCGGGTTGAACGAGTCGTTCACGATCGCAGGCTTGCCCGCGCGGCGGAGCGCGTCCTGGATCGCCGCGCAGATCGCGTGGATCGCGGCGCCGCCGCCCTCGCCCATTCCCTTCGTCCCCAGCGAGGAGAACGGCGACGGGCTCTCGATGTGGCCGGTCTTGATCTCGGGTAGGTCGAGTGCATGGGGCACGTGGTAGTCGTAGAAGTTGGACGTCAGCAGCTGTCCGTACTCGTCGTAGGCGAAGGTCTCGTGCAGCGCGGCGCCGATCGCGTGCGCGGTCGCGCCGTGCACCTGCCCCTCGACGATCTGCGGGTGGATGCGGATCCCGCAGTCGTCCACGGCCGCGTAGTCGAGGATGTCGACGTGCCCCGTCTCGGGGTCGATCTCGACCACGCACGCGTGGATCTGGGTCGCGTACGTCAGCGTCAGGTTGCCGAACTTTCGGTCGAAGTCGGGCATCGTGAAGGGCGGCACGTAGACGTGCCGGCAGTTGAGGGTGATGTCGCGCAGCTCGGGCGGCAGCACCGCGTTGTTTGCGTTGACGATCGCGCCGCAGGCCATGAACGGGAGCGCCGCCTCGGGGTTGTCGGCCCGCTTCGCGAAACCGCCCTCCAGCACGACGTCGTCCGGATCTGCTCCGCCCAGCACACCGCCCGCCAGCCGGCGGATCTCGAGCGAGAGCTTCTCGGTCGCGCCCTTGACCGCCTCCAGCCCCGTGACCGCGAACTGGCTCGCGTACGTCCCCGAGAACCCTGCGTGGGAGTTCCAGTACGAGTCGTGGCCGGGCCGGACGTGGATCTGGTCGGGCGAGACGCCGAGGATGTCGGCCGCGACCTGCGACGCCACCGTCTCGTGGCCCTGGCCCTGGGGAACGGTGCCGAGAGTGAGGACGATCTCACCGAAGATGTCGAGCTTGATCGTCGCCACCTCGTTGTTGCCCGAGAACTGGAGCTCCGGGTTCAGCAGCGTGGACTGGCCGAAGTTGTTCGTGCCCGAGTCGAGGGTCGAGCCGATGCCGATCCCGATCAGCTTCCCGTTCGAGGCTGCCTGCTGCGCGCGGGCGCTCTCGTAGTCGATCAGCTCGAGCGCGAGGTCGAGGCAGCGCGCGTAGTCGCCGGAGTCGTAGACGCAGCCGTTCGGTGTCTCGTACGGCATCTCGTCGGTGCGGATGTAGTTCCGCTTCCGCACCTCGACCGGGTCCAGCCCGAGCTCGTGGGCGACGATGTCGCAGATCCGCTCGGTCAGCCAGAGCTGCTGCATCCGCGAGTAGCCGCGGTTCGGCGCCACCGGCGACTTGTTCGTGACGACCTGCGTGAAGTCGACGCGGATGTTTCTCCATCGATAGAGACCCGGCGTGACCTGTGCCCAGATAATGCAGCCGAGGGGCTCGTAGCGCGGGAACGCGCCGCAGTCGTCGAGCGCCGTGACCTTGAAGCCGAGCATCGTCCCGTCGTTCTGGACGGCGACCTCGATGTCGTGGAACCAGCGCTCGTTGCCGTGGGCGTTCGCGGTGTGCTGGTCGGTGCGCCACTCGGTCCACTGGATCGGACGCCTGAGCTTGCGGGCGAGCAGGCAGCAGGCGGTCAGATACGTGTGCGTTGTGATCTTGTTGCCGAAGCCGCCGCCGATGTCTTGCGTGATGAAGCGAAGCTTGTCGAGCGGGACGCGCAGTGCCGGCCCCATCCAGATCGCCGCGACGCCCGGCATCTGGTGGTTGCAGTGCAGCGTGAACTGGCCGGTGCCGCGGTCGTACTCGACCAGCGCCGCGGAGCACTCGAGCGGCGTCGACGAGAAGCGGTCGAAGTGGAGCTCCTTGATCTTGACCACGCGGTCCGCTGCCTTCAGCGCGCCGTCGACGTCACCCCAGTCGAACGTGCCCGACCAGACGACGTTCGTGCCGGCGTCGTCGTGGAGGATCGGCGCGCCCTCGTCCTGGGCGCGGCGCGCGTCGACGAGCACGTCGAGCGGCTCGTACTCGACCTCGACGAGATCCGCGGCGTCGCGGGCAACCTCGCGGGAGGCGGCGACCACCGCGACGACCGGCTCGCCGATATGGCGGACGCGGCCGACCGCGAGCGCGTAGTCCTTGATCTGGCTGCCGGGCGGCGTCGTCAGCTCGAAGAACGGGTCGGTCAGCTCGGCGACCTCGTCCGGTGTCAGCGTTCCGTAGACGCCTTCGAGCGCCTCCGCCTTCGAGACGTCCAGGGAGACGATCCGCGCGTGCCCGTACGGCGCGCGGACGAAGTGGACGTAACCCATCCCGTGGCGCTTGACGTCGTCCGCGAAGACGCCCTGGCCCTGGACGAGCCGGCCGTCCTCCTTCCGCGGGATGCTCTTGCCGGCGTAGCCGACCTCGAGCTCGACCGGGGTCGGTGCGATTGTCGTCTCGCTCATTGACCCGATGCCGCCGTGATCGCGCGGACGATGTTCACGTAGCCGGTGCAGCGGCAGATGTTGCCCTGGATGCCGCGGCGGATCTCTTCCTCCGTCGGCTTCGGGTTCTGGGCGAGCAGATAGGTCGCGCTCAACAGCATCCCCGGCGTGCAGTAGCCGCACTGGAGGCCGTGGTGCTCGGAGAAGGCGCGCTGGAGCGTGTTCAGCTCGCCGTCCGGGGCCAGGCCCTCGACGGTCGTGAGGTCGGCGCCGTCGGCCTGGACGGCGAGCAGCATGCAGCTCTTGACCGCCCGGCCGTCGAGCAGGACGGTGCAGGCGCCGCAGTTGCCGGTGTCGCAGCCGACGTGCGTGCCGGTCAGGTCGAGGTCGTCGCGCAGGAAGTGGACGAGCAGCTTGCGGCCCTCGACCTCGCGCTCGTAGCGCTCGCCGTTCACCGAAACCCCGATCGTGTGGTCGCTCACGTCGCGCTCCCGACGGCCCGGGCGGCGAGCACCTCGGCGAGGTGCCGCCGGTACTCGGCCGAGGCGTGGACGTCGCCGGGCGGGTCGAGCTCGGCGGCCCGGACTGCGTCGGCAACCGCCGTCTCGTCCGCGCTGGCGGTGACGACGACGGGCGTCGCGGCGACGCAGCCGATCGCGATGCGGGCCGTGCCGTTGGAAACGGTTGCCGCGACGTTGACGATCCCTGTGCCCTCCTTGCCCAGCGTGACGGAGGCCCAGCCGTCACGGGCGCCGCCCTTCGCCGGGATCCGGACGCTCGTCAGGAGTTCGCCCGGCTTCACGGCGGTCAGGTAGACGCCCTCGAAGAACTCCTCGGCTCCGACGGTGCGCTCGCCGTCCGAGCCGGCGATCGTCAGCTCCGCGCCGAGGGCGGCTGCGAGCGGCGGAAAGTGGTTCGTCGGGTCGTTCGAGCAGACGTTGCCGCCGATCGTCCCGCGGTTGCGCACCTGCACATCCGCGATCGTGCGCGCCACCTCGGCGAGGATCGGCCGCGCCGCCGCGACCTCCGCCGACTCGACGATCGCCGAGTAGGTCGTCATCGCACCGATCTCGAGCGCGCCGTCCACGGCGCGGATGCCGCGGAGCCCGTCGATCCGGTTCAGGTCGACGACCAACTCCGGCGATGCGACACGCGTCTTCATCACGTTGACGAGGCTCTGCCCGCCGGCGAGTGCACGCGCGTCCTCCCGGGAGAGGAGCTTCACGGCGTCCTCGACGGACTCGGGACGCGCGTATTCGAGCTCGCTCAGCAGCACGTGGCGAGTCTAATGCGCGGACCTTGGCGCGGGTACGCTTGCCGCATGCTGGGAGGCCGCTTTCAGCGGTGGACGGAGCGACGCGGGTTGCTGCGGCGCTCCAATCTCAGGCGCGGGAGCCTCGAGCGGTCGAGCTCACGTCCGCGGCTGAGGTGCCCGTCGGCAACGTTGACGCAGGGCACATGGAGCAGCCGAGTTCCCGCCCAATTACGTCCGCTCGTACGACGAGGGCCGCCCGAAGAAGTAGCGCAGGTTACACCAGCAGGTGGCGCCGCTCGCGCAGGGCCTCGAGCACGCGGTCGACGTCCTCCTCGACGTTGTAGAGGTGCAGCGCGATACGCAGGTTCGAGTCGCGCTCGGAGCAGACGATCTTCTCCGCGGCGAGCGCGGCAACGAGCGCATTGACGTCGGTGGAGCGCACGCAGACGAGCGGGCCGCGGCGGGCCGGGTCGCGCGGGGTGACGACGGTAGCGCCCAGCTCGTCGAGCCCGTCGATCAGGCGCTCGGCGAGCCCCGCAACGTGCTCCTCGATCGCGGCCGTCCCGGCCTCCTCGACGATCGAGATTCCGGCGAGGCCGGCGTAGATGTTCGGCACCGGCGGCGTGCCCGCGTCGAACCGGCGCGCGTCGGCCGCCGGGGAGTAGTCGGAGATGTCCATCTGGAAGATGTCCTCGTCGGCGAACCAGCCGGTCTGCGTCGGGAGCAGCTTCCCGAGCAGCTCGCGGCGCACGTAGAGGAACCCGAGCCCGGACGAGTCGAGCAGGTACTTGACCGTGCCCCCGGTGACGAAGTCGACCCCGAGCGCGCGGGCGTCGAAGTCGACCGCGCCGATCGCCTGGTAGGAGTCGGCGAGGCAGAGCGCGCCGGCGTCGTGCGCGAGCCGGGCGATCTCCGCGACGTCGTGACGGTGGCCCGTCCGGTAGGAGACCGTTGTGCAGCAGACGAGCGCCGTCCGCTGGTCGATCACCTCGGCGAAGCGCTCGGGCGGGATCGACCCGTCCGCCTCGGGGCGGACGTGCACGACCTCGGCACCCCGCAGCTCCTGCGCATGCGCGATCTGGCCGACGGTCGGGAACTCGTGCTCGCTGATCACGATCTTCGTGCGCTCGCTCCGTCCCAGCGGCAGGGCGCTGACGACTCCGTTGACGCCCTGGCTGACCGAGGTGGTGACCGCGAGCTCGCCCGGCTCGGCCTTGAGCAGCCGCGCGAACGCGGCCCGCGCCGTCTCGGCGCGCTCGACCCAGTGTGCCCACTCGGCGCCGCGCTCGTCCCAGCCGTCGAGGTACTCCTCGTACGCCGCTCGGACGCGATGGGAGAGCGCACCCTGCGAGCAAGAGTTGAGGTAGGTCGTATGCGCGACGATCGGGAACTCGCCCCGGATCGCCGCACCCACCTTCCCGGCCGTCACCGCCACCGGCCAAGGGTACTCGCTCGCCAGGCTCTCCATTGATAGCGTCAAGCGACCGACGACTCGAGGAGGCTGCGATGTTGTTCCACGTCACCTGGGAGTTCATCGACTCGTCCGAGGCGGGCCAGAAGCGCTCGCTCTCCGTGTTCTCGAAGTGGCAGCCGCCGGCCGGCGCCGACTTCAGCAAGGGCTTCTACGGCTTCACGGACGGGACCGGCGGTGTCGCGTTGATCGAGGTCGACAGCGCGGAGACAATTGCGCGGACAATCGACCCGTGGACGCCGTGGCTCCGCTTCAAGATCACGCCGATCGTCCCGATCGAGCAGGCGACTCAGCTCGCGAACGAGGCGGTCGCCTTCCGCGACTCCGTCGCGGGCTGACGCAACGGGCCACGTTGGGGGTCAGACCCTTGACCGGGCCCTACCGGCCCAGGTAGGCCTTTCGGAGGCCCTCGTCCTGGAGCAGGTCGGCTGCCTTCCCCTCCAGCACCAGCCGGCCGGTCGAGAGCACGTAGCCGCGGTCCGCGATCGAGAGCGACACGTTCGCGTTCTGCTCCACCACGAGGATCGCGACTCCGGAGTCGTGCACCTCCTTGATGATCTCGAAGTTCTGCTCGACGAGCACCGGCGCGAGCCCCATCGACGGCTCGTCCATCAGCATCAGTTTCGGCCGGGACATGAGCGCGCGGGCCATCGCCACCATCTGCTGCTCGCCGCCGGAGAGCGTACCTGCGAGCTGGCTGCGCCGCTCGTGGAGACGCGGGAATAGCGTGTAGACGCGGTCGTAGTCTTCCTGCGTGCCGCCCCCGGTCAGGTACGCACCCATCTGCAGGTTTTCGAGCACGGTCATCGGCCCGAACAGGCGCCGGTTCTCGGGCACGATGGCCATCCCCTTCGCGATCCTGTAGCTCGTCGAGCGCTCCGTGACGTCCTCACCGGCGAAGCTCACTCGGCCCGACCTCGGTCGGACGACCCCGAGCACGGTCTTCAAGGTGGTGGACTTCCCGGACGCGTTGCCGCCGAGGAGACAGACGAGCTCGCCTGCATGCACCTCGAACGACAGGCTCTGCAGGATGTGGATCGGCCCGTAGTACGTGTCGACCGCGTCGAGCTTGAGCAGCGGAGCGCCGTTCTCGCTCACGTGGTTTCCGCCGCCCGCAGCCCGAGATACGCCTCGACCACCTTCTCGTCCGTCGCCACCTCGTCGCAGGTGCCTTCTGCGATCTTGATGCCGTGGTCGAGCGCGATCACGCGGTCGGAGATCCCTTCGACGACGTGCATGTCGTGCTCAATCACGAGGATGGTGTGGCCGGCCGCCGTCCGGACATGGCCGATCAGCTCCGTCATCTCGTGCGTCTCGACCGGGTTCATGCCCGCCGCCGGCTCGTCGAGCAGCAAGATCCGCGGCGTGGTTCCCATCGCGCGCGCGATCTCCAGCCTCCGCCGGTTGGCGTAGGACAGGCTGTACGCGGGCTGGTCGAAGCGATAGCCGACAAGACGCTCGCCGAAGAAGGCGAGCTTCTCCTGGGCGAGCGCGTGGATCTGGCGTTCCTCCCTACGCATGCCCGGAGTACGGAGGATCGAGCGCAGGACCCCCGCCCGCGTCTCGCCGTACGCCGCGGCCATCACGTTTTCCTTGACGCTCATGTTCAGGAACAGGCGCAGCGTCTGAAACGTCCGCGCGACTCCGAGCTTGGTGATCTTGTGCGGTGGCAACCCGACGATGCTGCGGCCGTCGAGGCGGATGTCACCGGAGTCGGGGCGGTAGACGCCCGTGACGAGGTTAAAGACCGTTGTCTTGCCGGCGCCGTTGGGGCCGATCAGGCTCACGATCTCGCCCTCGTTGACGGCGAGATCGAGGTCGGAGATCACCTTTAGGCCGCCGAACGACTTCTCGACACCGCTCAGTTCGAGCAGTGGGCTCATCAGACGATCTCCACGCGAGGTGCGCCGAACAGACCGTGGGGTCGCGTGGCCATGAGCACGATCAGGATCACGCCGAGAAAAAGGGGCCGCGTCGTCGGCGCCTCCTCGATCAGTCGGGTCTCCCAGACGAACGCCGCCGTCCAGGTCGTCGGCACGAGGAGCACGTACCTCCGCCACCCGCGGACGACGGTCAGCGCCAGCACGAGGCCGATCAGGATCACGAACGCGTAGTTGCCGACCTGATAGTTCGCGACCTCGTAGGTGTTCTTGGGGAGGACGAGCCAGTGCCGGAGCGCTTCAGCCAGCCAGCCCTGCTTCGTGAAGTCGAGCACACCCGTGGAGATTGGCCCGGCGGTGCCACGGGGCCAGATCGCGCCGACGATCGCGTTGACGACGAGGCCGAACACAACGAGCCCGCTCAGAACGGCGGCGAGCACCCGCCAGGGGCGGACCTTCGCCAGGAGACCGGCGATGATCGCGACGTAGAAGACCCAGCGGGCATGGTCGGGCGTCCGTAGCACCTCGAGCATGACGTTGATCAGGATCGCGCCGGCGACGACGCCGGGCAGGCTGCCGGCGCCGCCGAGAATCACCATCGCGTACACGGTGATCAGGACGGGAAAGCCGAAGGAGGTCGGGAAGACGCCCTGGTAGTAGGCCCCGTTGATCGCCCCGGCCAGGCCCGCGACGCCCGCTCCGACCGCAACCGCCAGCAGCATCATCCTGTTCACCGGCATGCTCATCACCTCGGCGGCGAGCGGGTCGTCGCGTAATGCGCGCCAGGCTCGTCCGGTGCGAGAGCGGTTCGCGAAGGTCAGGGCGAGAGCGACGATCACGAACCCACCGAGCGCGACCCAGAGGTAGTCGCGCACCTACGTCATCTCGTGCCCGAAGATCCGCCACGGATCGATCTGCGTGAGCCCGGTCGGGCCGCCCGTGATGTCGT
>Ga0137369_10003269_pt1 | contig 16599 bp, 17 predicted proteins | sample SagtaG_12_FD_104918 | JGI IMG/M metagenome (GOLD analysis project Ga0137369, IMG submission 104918) | Vadose zone soil microbial communities from Sagehorn Ranch, Mendocino, California, USA - Sage1_L_113_16 metaG | ecosystem: Environmental > Terrestrial > Soil > Vadose zone | place: USA... | reverse complement strand
CGCAGAAGCGCCAGGCACTCGTCGCTATTCGCATGCTTGGCACGTGGGCGGACGGCGTCGGTGCTATCCCCGCCGCTGCACGCCAACGCATCAGCCGGCTCGCCGCTGAGGTGCGAGATGACCTCAAAGTCGGTGCCGCCCGACTGGCCGGCCTGCATCGTGGTCTGTCGTCGTTTGCGACGACTCCGCCGCCCGACGCAGTCCGCGACCCCGGCAAGGCGATCACCGAATACATGCGTGGGACAGGTTATGGCGCAGATGACATAGCGCGAGCCAAGCGCATCTTTGCCGACCTCGGCCGCCGGATCAACGAGCCCAGTGAGCTGGCAGACCCGAACGTGCAGGAGAAGCTCGTCGCGGTGCTGGACGGCCTGCCCGTAAAGGACTGGCCTGCCGGCAGCACCGTGTACGACCAGCTCGTTCATTGGAGTGAACGCCGTCCCGTCGCCACGCCAGAGACTGAGACCTGGGGCTGAGGCTCACGCCAAGGAGACGCGACCGGCCGTAGCCGCCGCCGGCCGCCGCCAAGTCAGCCCGTGCCTACGACCTCGAAGCCCAAACGCGCCGACTCGGCCACCCGTAACACCGTTCCGGCCACATCACACGTTGCACGCCCACCGGCTGGCGGCTGTCGCCTGGTCAGGGGCGCGGATGAGACCCGGTGTGTGTCCCATGATCTTTGGGACAGCCCACCGGGCACGTCCCAAAGATCATGAGGCACCACATCTCAGCGCGGTGCGCGTGCCTCAGATCAGAGGGGACGGGACAGAACCTGGCCAGTTGTCACTGACTTTGGCCACATTCGGAGCCGGTTCTCATTGAGTTGTCCGGGCTCGTCCGGGTTGAGGTTGCGACGTGCCGGACCTGCCTTGCTGCCGGTCAGCGGTTCTGCTGGACCTAGGCGGGCGCGTCGAGGGTTACGGCGAGGGCGGCCGCGATGGGTCCGCTGCGGCGGTTGAAGATGTAGTTCAGCCCGCCGTCGGTTCGGCTTTCGGCAATGTAGCCAGTTTCGCAGTCGAGCAGCAGGCCGGCGACGAAGTGCTCAAGGCGCCAGCCTGCGGGATGAAGGGCGGGCGTGAACGGGTCGCCGAGCGACGCGCGTAGTTCGCCGTAGGCGGGGCTGTGGCCGTGCGGCTGGCCGGTCAGCATGATGCGGAGTTGACGGGCTGGCACGATCCGACACCCGACCTCGCATGTGCCTTTCGGTTCCTGCTCGCCTATGAGGGGCACGATGGCTGACGATGGGACCTGGTGCGGGTTGTACAGCAGGTAGTAGACGGGGATGTTGCGCTGCTGTTCGTATGAGGCGATGGCGTTGTACTGGGTGACGCCGGTCATCAGGGCCTTGTAGCGGGAGTTCTCGGTGAAGCTGAAGGTGCGTGGCTGGGTGACGGCGGCCCAGTCGTCGTCGGAGTGGAGCAGCCTGCCGAACCCGATCATGTAGTCGACCGGGGCGTCCTCGTCCAGATCTTGTTCGTCGGGGTAGAGCCGCTTGCTCTGCAACAGCGCGACCTTGGAGCGGAGGACCTTGCCGCCCTGGCGGAACACCACGAGCAGCCCGATATCGGCGATCTCCCACCGGCGTGGCCAGTCTCCCCACTCGCCGTAGTGGCGACCGCCGCCCAGGTAGTGCGTGCTGATCTCGACCGTCCACCCGGAAGGGAATCGGTGTGGGGCGGACACGCTCAGGAAGTGCTGGATAAACGTCATGTCCAGCGGCACCTCGTGGATGGTCGGAACCTGCGTCATGGTGCCCGCCACCCGCTCGTTACAGCCCGCGAAGACGCCACTCAGCCAGAGACGAACGTCGGCGGGAATCGGGATCGGCGGTGCCACTGGCCCTCCTGGAGGCAACGGAGATCTTCAACGGAAACACTCTGTTCACGAGAACGGTACGCAGGATGCCGGACTGCGTTCGGACGCTCGCAGCGTCGGCGTGTCCGGACGTGTCCCTTACCGGTTCGGGCCAACACAGCGCACGATCGCAGTGGCGTCGCAAGTGGCTCAGACAACGCGGGCCCGGGGTTGTCGGCCGGCATTTTGATGCTGCACTCTCGGCGTTTCGCGGCGGTGCGGCGGGTTGACGTGGACAGCTTTCCCGTCCCAGTTGATCTGAGGCACGGACGCGGCGACGTGACCTTGTGACGCCTCATGATCTGCGGAACGTGTCCGTTGGTGCAGTCCTGAGCGTCGGGCTGGCCGCGGCGCGGCCGGATGGTAGTCAGAGCAGGGTGGCAGGCTGCTTGGCGGTCTTGGCCAGGCGCTGCGCCCGTGCGTATAGCTCGTCGCGCACGAGCGCCGGCGGAGCGAACCCGTCCGCGCGGGGGATGAGGAACTGCTCGGCGGCCAGCTTGCGGGCGCCGGGTGAGCTGGCCTGCTGATACTCGCGGGTGGTCAGCAGCTCGGCGGCCAGTTCGTCGAGTCGCGCGGTGATCTGGGTGTACTGCGCCTGGGCCAGTTCCTCAGCCCGGTCGACCGCGTCGCGGGTCGCGTCCCAGCCGACCCATTTGTCAGTGCCTTCCGGGAGGGCGAACTTGGCGTACCGCTGCCGGGCTCCGCCCGGCTTCGCCGCCCGAAATCCCGTGTCGGCCAACAGCTTGCCCACCAGCTCGGCGGTGAGCCGAGCTCGTTCCTCGTCGCTGAGCCGTTCGGTGTCCTCGTCGGCGTCGCGCTGTCCCGAGAATCGCGACGCCGGCCCGTCGGCGATTTCCTGCCATTCGAGGTGCCAGGGCGCGGACTGCTCCCAGAAGTGGATCAGACCGTTTGCGGCGAACGCGACGCTGACCCGGCCGATCTCGCCCCTGTGCTTGATCAGGTGTGCGGGCGGGTCCTCCACCTCGTCTTCATCGTCGTCAGGATCGAATACGACAGCCTTGAGGTAGAGCACTCCACCGCCGAGCGTCGCGGCGAGGGCGAGGAACCCGGGCAAGTTCAACGCGTCAGGCGAGATGTTGACCTCCGGGCCGAGGTCGCGTTCCGGCACCGCGGGCACCAGAGTCATGCTGTTGTGCGCCGCGAACTCGGTTACGGACGCGGCTAGCTTGGCGAGGTTGGTCACGGCGCGACCGTAGTGACCGGGTACGACAGTTTCACTTCCGCTCGCTACGTCTGTGGCTTCCTTCGAAGAAGGTCCACCGATCTGGTCGAGCACTGGACGTCTGGGGCCGGAGATTCCGGCCCCGCGGTGTTGGTGTCAGCGATGGTCCCAGCGGTTCCGGTGGCACCGCAGCAAGCCTGCGCTGCACCGACGTGCACGCCGTCAGGGGGAACCTCAGGCGCGGTCTCGTGTCGGCCGGTCGGCCCGGGGTCGGCCGGCCACATTGGTCCTGGGCCAGGTTGTAGGGCCAACCGCCGCGCTGAGTGCCGCTGAACCGAGACCATGCGCCGCGATGGACCGGAGTTTGTCGGCAGCCCTGCGGGCGGCGCGGGCTTGATGCAGCCGGTCTTGTGCTTCGCGCAGGTCCGCGAGGTTGTCGGCGAGCATGGAGAGCTGGAGCACCAGTTGTAGCGCGGCGGCGGTGTCGTTGTCGCCGGTGAGGCGGCCCATGACTGCGATAAGTCGGGCCAGCGAACGGAGTTCGCTGGCCCGACGCGAACGCCCGAGCGGGCGGCGGTGCCGTTCGCGGGCGGCTCGGTCGAAGATCTCTGCCGCGTCGGTGAGCGGTCCGCCCCTGCGTCCCTCAAAGGAGCGAGCGGTGGAGACCAGGACGTCGGCGGCGGAGTAGGCCGTGGTGGAGGCCGCGTCGTGGTCGACCCCGGCGTGTGCGAGGTCTTCCGCAGCGCGGCGGGTTGCTTCGGTGGCCTGCCGGAACGTGGTGGCCCGTCGATGTGTGCCTGGTCGTGGGCGCGCCGCATCCGATGCGACCGTCGACCCGGATCGCCATCGCCTGCGGAGCTGCGGCAGTGTGAGGTCGGATGCGAGTCGACCGCCGCCGTACCAGACAGTGTCGCCGGCTGCGGTGTGATGGTCGGGGAGCCCGACGGCGTAGCCGGTCACCTCATCGGGGTTGACCGTGCTGTGGCGGACGCGAACCAGGACGCCGGCGGCTTGGAGCCGGGTGAAGAACTTTGCCTCGTCGGTGGCTGCCGCAGCGGTGGCCCGTACCTCGCGGCGTAGTCGGTCCCGCGGGATCTCCGTGTGCCCTTGGCGGGCGGTCTTGTTCTGCTCGGCGGCGCGCGGGTGTCGGTGCGCGGTGCGGTCGGCCGGGCCGAGCTGGTAGAGGCCGTACCGCTGCTCCAGGTCTCTGGCCGCTGCTTGGGCCTTGAGGCGTTCGTTCCATGCCCAGACGGTGTTGCCGTCCTGCCGTACGAGGGTGGCGACGATGTGGATGTGGTCGTCGGCGTGGCGGATCGCGACCCACCGCACGGCGTGCGGGTCGCCGTGCGGGGCGAGGTCGACGGCGGCCATCATCTCGGCCGCGATGTGTGCCCACTGCTGGTCAGTGAGGGTGCGGTCGGTGGCATGGTTGCGGATGGAGGCGTGCCACACCGGTTTCTGGGGTGGGTTCTTGCCAGCGTTGACCGGCTGCTCCAGCAGCCTGGTCAGCGGACGGAGATCGAGTCGGCCCGAAGGCGTCGTACTGGGTTCCAGCGCGGCGAGCTGGCCGGGGCCGCACCACGCGGCAACAAGGTGCGGGTTGCGGTGTTCCTCGCATTTGCCTGGCCCGAAGAGATAGCGGAGTAGACCCCCGACGTTCGTGCCGCGAGGGTGGATCGCGGGGATCAGCGCAACCGCCGGTCGACGTCAGCCACGACGGCGTCGAGTTGGTCCAAGGAGCGCTCGCACCGCTTGACGGCGTGGTCGAGCCAGACGGGTGCGTCGCCGGTGGCGTTGAGCGCGGCGACGGCTTGGTTGAGGTTGGTCCCAGTGCGGATGACCGCGGTCCGCGCCGCGAACAGGTCACGTTGCAACGCGGCAAGTTCCGCGCGGGTCACGCCCGTGCCCGCCACGAGACCGCCCGGCGCGGCTGTGCCGCGGGCGGCGGCCAGCGCGGCGTCGGCGCAGAAGCCGGCCGGAGTCATCCCGGCCCGCAGGGCGGCGGCTCGCACGTCGCGGTGCTCGTCGGCGTCGAACCGTAGGTTGATCCGCTGTTGACGGCCCGGGAACTGGTGGCGCCGGTCCGATCCTCTCGGTGCGTCGAGGTTGGCGATCGTTGTCTGCTCACAGGTGTCCATGGCCGTCACTCCGATCCGCAGTTCGTGTCGTTGCTCGTCGGAAGCGTCGGCCGACGGGGTTATCGGCGGCGCTACGGGCGCTCGCTGCGGAGCCTTTTCCGCTGACCCCGCTGGGTCGGCGGCTCACCGGTTGCCGGATGCGCCGACCGCGCCCGGTCGGCGCATCCGGGAACCGGTGCTACAACTTGCTCGCCCAGGGCTGCAAGATCATTTATCTCACTCGTGTGCCTCACATGTGTCCCGTCCGGGCCAAAGCAGATGGCGGCGAGTCGCAGGCGACACGCCGATCCGACCCGGCGGCCAGCGGCCGACACCTTGAGCTAGACGGGACAGCGCGCGCCGGATCCGGGGGCCCTCGGGCTGATGGCGACGGCTTGGGTCCGCCGGTAGTTGCTGTTGACGACGGCGCCGAACAGAGCGGGCATCCCGAAGAAGTGAATCATCGTCGCCCTGTTCGACTTGGCGCCAATCTATTGATTGATCCGCATATTCGCTGGCCCGGGTGGGTGTAATGCGGTATCATTAAAAGTGACAGCACGGGTGTAGGAAGAGGGTGATCATGAGCGAACTGGAGACCATCGCGTTCCGGTGGCAGTTCTGCGGCGGCGACGACGAGGAGTCCTCCGCCGAGGTGCGTGCTTGGGAAGGCGCACACGGAGACCTGTGCCTGGCCGTAGCGAACCGCACACCCGCCACCGGTGTCGCAGCGACACGCTGCCTCCACCAGGACCGCGCCGTTCACCTTGGCGATGTACTTGATGGCCGACCGCGCCGAATCGAACAGCGCCTCCATGTCGACGCCGTCCGGCGACCACGCGTCGCCGCAGCCGAGCTGCTACTGACCGGCGGGTGCGACTGACTTGTTCGCCCCTTTCCCCTGTGGCCTGAGCTATTCGACTCGGCTCTCTTGACCTCGATCCTCCCGACGCACGGCCATCAGGTGTCGCTATCACCCGGCCCGCGTCGTCCAGCGACCACCGCCAGACAAAGGAACGCCCCATGACTGCCCAGGGCAAGAAGACCACTGCCGGCTTGTCCGCCGGGGACCGCATCCTGATCACCAGCGACCCGACCAAGGCGTCAACCCGCACGGGCGGAGCCTGGCACCCCAGTCGCGTCAAGACCGGCGTGACCGCCGCGACCGTGTTGCGCAAGTAGGCCGTTGCCGGGCGCCGTACCCGCTACAACATCGTCACCGACGTTGGCACGGTTGCGAACCTGTCCGGGGGACAGACCTTCCTGCTCGCGCCGCAGGCACCGTCGGCTCGACCGGTTACCCCAGTTCCCGACGCCGGGTTGGACGCGGTGGTCGTGGCCAGGGTCGAGCGCGACGGCGGCGCACGGTGACCGTGGCCGTACCAACCCGGGCCCGGCGAACCGCCAGACGATCCGGACGGCCCAGCGTAGCCGCACCCGGCTACCCGTAGCGCCGCCCACCGCTACCCGTAACCCCCACCTTCGCCGCCTTCTACGCGAGGGCAACCGACTCCCCGACGTTCCGGGCGCTGCCATCTGAACACACCCACCCCACCGGAAGGACACCACCGTGACTCTGCCCGCACCGACGATCACCGCGACGCGCGAGACCGACCCGTCCCTGCTCGGCCTGATCGAGCGCTATGGGGACGTGCGCGCCGACCACATGCGGGTCTACCGGCAGGGCGACCCCAGCCAGGGCCGCCTGGAGCGGCAGGCGGGCGAGCTGTTCGCGCGCATCGCGGCGATGCTGCGTCCGGCCGATGCGACGGCCGCGACCGACGCCCTGGCGGCCCTGAACCCGCGCGCCTACGACGACGACCCGACCGCCCGCACGGCGTACGTCGTGGTCGACCTGCACGGCGTCTCCGTCGGCGTCCAGCGCCGCGCCCACGACCTGTACGTGCACGTCGACACCTCCGAGACCCCGGACCAGGTCGTCGCCGTCGAGATCAACGGCGGCGGCGAGAACGACTACCCGACCCACTGACCCCGGACCGGCGGATGCCGCCAGGCCGCCCGGTGCTGGCGGTGTCCCTGCCCGGGGGTGCCCGCTGCATTCGACAGCAACCGACCTCGGAAGGAACGCCTGATGGCGACCGTCACCCGCGCGCCCGAAGACGAAACCGACAACCAGGCAACTCTGGTCTATGTCGATCCGGGAACCCTGGTCGTGGGCGCCAATGCGCGCCTGACCGCACGGCTGAACAAGGGCTACGTGCGCAGCATCCGCGAGCGCGGCGTCCTGGAGCCCGTGGTGGCCTACCGGGACGACAAGGGCGCCCTCGTCGTCCTTCGCGGCCAGCGCCGCACCCTCGCCGCCGTGCAAGCCGAGCGCCCCACCATCCCGGTGATGGTGGTCCCGCGACCCGCCGAACCCGACCGGCTGATCGACCAGGTCAGCGAGAACGACCACCGCGAATCCCTGACCGTCGCCGAACGGGTGACCGCCTACGAGCAACTCGCCGCCTTCGGCGTCAGCGCCGCGCAGATCGCCAAGCGCATGGCCACCAGCCGGCCGGCGGTCGACAACGCCCTCGCGGTGGCGCGCAGCAAGCTCGCCCGCAGCGCGACCGAACGCTGGGAGTTCCTCACCGTCGACCAGGCGGCCATCGTCGCGGAGTTCGACGACGACGCCGAGGCCGTCAAGCAACTCGTCGTCGCCGCCCAGCGGGGCGGGTTCGACCACCAGGCACAGCGGCTGCGCGACGCCCGCGCCGAGGCGGCGGCCAAGGCCGTCGCCGCCGATGCCCTCGCCGCCGCCGGCGTCACCGTGGTCGAGCGACCCGGCTGGGACAACAAGACGATCAAGCGACTGGCTGATCTCACACACGACGACGAGCCGCTCACCGAGGACAACCACGCCGCCTGCCCCGGCCACGCCGCCTACCTCGACAACAAGTGGATCTACCCCGATGAGCACCACGACCAGGACGGCAACGTGGACGACGGCGACGGTGACGACGCCGATCGGGACGACGACTTGGACGTCGACAACGCGGATGTAGGCGACCGGCCTCGGCCGTACCGTGCGTGGGTGCCGGCGTACGTCTGCACCGACTTCGCCGCCCGTGGCCACACCCCGCGCTGGCGCGCACACGATTCCGGCAGCGGGCGCAAGACCACGGCCGAGATGACCGACGACGAACGCGCCGCCGCCCGCGCCGAACGCCGCGACGTGATCCAGTCCAACAAGGACTGGGATAGCGCCGAAACCGTCCGGCGGCAGTGGCTGCGTACCTTCCTGAGCCGCAAGACCGCCCCGGCCACCGCAGCCGGCTTCATCGCCGGCAGCCTGGCCCGCACCGACCACGCCGTGACCCAGGCGCTGACCTACGGCAACCGGCTCGCGCATGACCTGTTCGGCCTGCCGGACCAGGCGCCCACCCTGGGCCGGCGCGCCCCGGCGATGGTCGAGCTGGTCGGCAAGGCCACCGACGCCCGCGCCCAGGTGATCGCGCTCGGTCTGGTCCTGGCCGCGTACGAGGAGGCGACCAGCCGCAACTCCTGGCGCACCGTCAGCGACAGCACTACCCGCTACCTGCGCTTCCTGGAAGCCCACGGCTACGAGCTGTCCACCGTGGAGCGACGCGCCTGCGGCGAGGCGCCGCAACCCGATCCCGAGGCTGACGGCGCCTGAGTCGTCCGCCGATACCGGCGCCGGTCGTCGTCCAGGGGTGTCCGTTCCGTGAACGCGATTGCCCGATCGCACGGCTCGGCACCTGTCCAGCCTTGCCCGGAGAGCAGCAGGAGCAACTCCCATGCCGGCCATTCTCGCCACCCAGGGGCGGCCATCGGCCTACACCGCGCGGCAGGCGCACGGCCGCGACCTGGCTCACCGGGTTCCGGAACCGTTGATGCTGCACACCCGGTTCGGCCTGCTGACACCGTGGACGGTACGTCAGGACCACCCCGACCCGGCCCGGCGGCTGCGGTTCTACCTGGGCACCCACCGGCCGAACTGGCTCAACACCCTGCCCGGTGCCGCTGTTCGTCTCCGCCACCACGCTGGCCCGCTACCGCCTGCGCGGCGGCCGGTGGCCGGTGCGGATGACCGGCGGCGGTGGCTGGGCGCTGGACAGCGGGGCGTTCACCGCATTGGACACCAACAACGACAACCACCCCTGGCACCTGCACCCGGACCAGTTCGGCGGCCTGGTCACCCGTCTGGCCGAGGAGGTCGGGCCGCCTGACTTCACCGCGATCCAGGACTGGCCCTGCGAGCCCAGAGTCCGCTCCCGCACCGGCATGAGCGTCTACGACCACCAGATGCTGACCATCGACAACTACCTCTACCTGCGTGAGCAGTTCCCGTTCATCCCGTGGATTCCTGTTCTGCAAGGGTGGCTCCCGCAGGAGTACCTGGCGTGCGCGCAGATGTACGTCGACGCCGGCGTCGACCTTGCCGCCGCGCCGCTTGTCGGGCTGGGATCGGTGTGCCGACGCGCCAGCGGCGCGGAGATCGCCGCCGTGGTGCAGACCCTCGCCGGGCTCGGGTACCGGCTGCACGGCTTCGGTGTCGCCCTCGACGGGCTGAGGACGATCGGCCATCTTCTCGCCAGCGCGGACTCCCTCGCCTGGTCGGCGACCGCGACCGAGGGCAGGGACAACATCCGGCTGCCCGAGTGCGAGCAGGAGCGGGCGCACCTCGGGCCGTGCAACAACTGCATGCGGTGGGCGCTGCGGTGGCGGGAGAAGGTGTTCGACACGTTGCGCAGCGGCGGCCAACCGTCACACCCGGGCAACAGCTCCACACCCGGTAACGCCGCCTCGCGGCGACGGCCGCGTCACCGGCATTCGCCTCTCCGCCCACCCGGGTCGGGGCAGCTCGACCTATTCGCCGGCCTGACCCTGGCTGCCTCCGGAGGAGCGTCATGACGGGGCAGGTCGGCTGCGGGCGAGCAGCTTGCGCCTCCCCTGCCCGCGATCGCTACGTCCTCCGCGTGGGGCCAGCGGCTGGTGCCCGTCGTGACGGCACACCGGACCTGGCACCCGGCCGGTCCCCGCCGGGGAACAAGGCAACCGCCGTCGCGTCCGACCGATCGGTGCTCTCCGACATCCCGCGCCGCCGGGCACCCGCCAGCACCTGTGTTGCGCGGCCCCAGCCGCGCGTTGACAGCCGTGCGAACCGCCCACCATACACCAGGCGCGCTACCCCTAGCGCTGCCGATAACCCGTAGCCCCCACGATGAGCCGGATGATCATCTGTGTCTGGTGCATCGCGGCGACCCGTAGCGAGGCGGTCCCGGACGCGGTGACGCAACCACCGGCCGGGACCTTGATCGGACATCTGGAGGTCCGACCCATGAATGACCATACGACCGTCGTCGTCCCGCCAGAACCGGCGGAATCGCCAGCGCCGAGCCCGCTGGAACGCTCCGCGCCATCCACATCGAGGGCCCGACCCCGGTCCCGGAAGGAGCGTTTTGCGGCTGATGCGGGGGTGACGGCATGAACGACACGCTGCGCGCGGTGAGCGGCCTCGCCGCCTGGGTCCGGGACCACCGCGACGCGCTGGTCGTCGGCGGGCTCGCGCTGACGGTGCTGCTACTGGCCTGGACCGTGCGCAAGGCGATCAAGAGCGGCCGGCCCGACAAGTGGCTGTCGGTTGGCTCGGTCGTGGTCGGGTTCGGCTGGTCGGCCGAGGCGATGTGGGAGATCGCCACGCAGAAGCTGCATCTGGCGGCGAGCTTCGCGGTGTTCGTGTTCATCGTGTTCGAGATCCAGTTGGCCACGGCGATGATGCGTGCCGAGCGGCACCAGCGCGAGCACAAGCACCCCGGCAAGTACGGGCGTACCGCGTGGCTGATCGCCGTGGTCATGGGCTGCGTGGCCGCCATGGCCGGAGACAGCCCGGTCGAGGTCGCGTTGCGCCTGGCGGTGCCGCTGCTGGTGACCCGGCAGTGGTGGGACGGGCTGACCGGCGACGGTACCGACAAGCCCGACGACGCGATCACCTGGACGTGGAACCCGCGCCGGGTCCTGATCGGCCTGGGGCTGGCCCGACCCGGCGCGCAGGACCTGTTCACCGTCGACCGTCAGCGGCAGATCCTCGCCCTGGCCCGAGTGTCGCACCGGCTGCACTCCACCCACTGGCGCTGGCGGCGGGCCTGGTACCAGATGCGGCTGCGCCGGCTGAGCATGACCGCCGACGACGAGATGCTCGACGCCGCCCGCATGCACGTCGAGCGGGTGTGGCGCTCGGCCGACCGCACCCGGCCAATCACCGGCGAGGACCTAGCGGTCGTGGCCGCCGCACGGGCGGAAGCGGAAGCGGCCCGGGCGGAGGCGGAAGCCACGCGGGCGGAAGCGGAAGTTGCCCGCGCCGCGGAAGCGGAAGCTATGGCGAGGGCGGAAGTGGAAGCCGCCCAAGCGGAAGCGGAAGCAACCCGCCGCGCGGACCTGGAAGCGGAAGCGGAAGTGCTGTGCGCCCGGGTGGAAGCGGAAGCAACCAACCGTGCGAAGGCGGAAGCGGAAGCGCAAGCCGCTCGGGCGGAAGCTCGTGCCGAGGCGCTGCGCGCCTCGCGGGTGCGGGGCCAGGCGGACGCCACGGCGCAGGAGTGGCGGCGGCGGGTGGAGACGGCCGAGTCCGCGGCGGCGCAGGCCGCCCAGGCGCTGCGTGAGGAACAGCAGCGCCGGCATCGGGCCGAGGCGCAGGTCGACGCCGACGCGCGGGTCCTGACCGAGGAGCAGCGCCGCCGCGAGGCCGCCGAGACGGCCGCCCGCCGGCAGTCCGAGGCGCACGCTGCAGCGCAGGCGGAACTCGACGAGCTGCGCCAGCGTCTGGCACGCGCCGAAGCGGGGACGCCGCGCCGCGCCCGGCGCACGACCGAGCCGGCGGCCGAACCGCTGATGTTCCACGGCGCGCCGGTCCCGGCCGTACCCGGCGTCGGGGCCAGCACGGTGCTGGCGGTGCTGCAAGCCCGCGAGGACCACCCGGACCACACCCGCAAGCAGCTCGCCGAGCACGTACGGGTCAGCGACAGGACGATCCGCGCCGTGCTCGCCGCGGTACCCGACCGCGACCTGGCCATGGCTGGAACCTGACGGCCGGACGGACCTGCGGCGGGCCGCCTGTCGGCGGCGCACACCCGCTGCAGGTGACAACCTTCCGTCACGCCTCCCGGTCGGAGACTGCCGACCGGGAGGCGCGACGCCCGGCGCAGGGTGCCCCCTCTCGGGGGCCGAAGGGGTCGGCGTGCGGGCACCGACGATGAACGTGGAGGTCCGGGTGCCCACGACGCCAACACCTGTTGAGGCCGAGCGTGCCGCTGCCACCGGTACAGTGGTCCCCGCCCGACACCTCGCCCGGCCGGACCCCGCCTCGTGGGTAGCAGGGGAGGGCTGGGGTATCGATGAACCCGGCACGAGCCGGGTGGGGAGCGGCATGCAAGAGCGGGTGGTCAACGGCCGACGCGCCACCAACCGGGCCGGCGCCGCCGAGTACCTCGGCCGTAGCCCGCAGACCATCAATCTGGTCGCCTCGCCCAAGCGCCGCGCCGCTACCGGTTGGCCCAACCCGCTGCCGGACCGCGTCGACGGGCAGGAGTGGTACGCCTTCGACGACCTCGACGCGTTCCGCGTGTCCTACCTGGAGGCCAAACAGCGCGCCCGCCGGGCGAAGGTCCACGAGATCACCCTCGGAGGCGACCCGGACGAGATGGTCAGCGCGAAAGACTTCCGCGCGCTCATCGGCGTCGAACACAACGTCTGGTCCAAGTACGTCGAGAAGAGCATCCCGGACTGGCTGCACGCCAGGGACGGCTACCTGCCCAAGCCCGACCGCGAAGAACCGGCCCGCCATGGGGTCATCCGCTACTGGAAGCGCCACCGGGTACAGAGCTGGATCAACAGCCGGCGCGGATCGGCGTCCAGCCCCGGCCGCCCGAAGCAGCGTGCAGAGCCCGGCGGCGAAGCGTAGGCCGCGCTACCCGTAGCGCCCCGGTCGCTACGGGTAGCGCCGCCGACAGCCCGTCATCGGCACCGTCGCTGTCAAGGCCGACCCCCCACCGGTCGGCACCACACAGCAGCGGGAGGAACCACCGATGACGATCACCACCACCACGGCGGCGCCCGAGGGCAGCGCGCCGGCATGGACCGAGCAAGCGGTCCGCGCCCTCGGCATGACCACCGACGTCGAAATCGCCGGCGAGATCCTCGGCATCGGCCGCACCAAGGCGTACGAGCTGGCCAAGAACGGCGACTTCCCGGTGAAGATGCTGCGCATCGGCCGCTGCTACAAGGTCAGCGTCCCGGCGCTGCTCAAGCTCCTCGGCGTCGATTAGTGCGCCCGGTGACCCACGATGATCACCCGAGTGCACGCCCGCGGCACCCTGGTCGGCGCCGCCGTCCGCCACGCCTACACCGCCCGGGACACGGCCGACCCGCCGCCGCGTCTGGTCGCCGCCTGGGACGGCAGCGGCGATCTGGCCCACCTGGAGCCGCCCACCCTGCCCAGCGGCGGGCACGACACCCGTCACCTGGCCGCCCTGCTCGCCGAGCCGGTGACCGCCGGGCTCAACCCACCCACCCGACCGGTGTGGCGGTGCACCCTGGAACTGGACGCCACCGACCGGCGGCTCACGCCACCGCAGTGGGCCGACGCCGCACGGGAGGTCCTCGACCAGGCCGGCATCGCGCCGCGCGGCGACCGGCACGCCGTGCGGTGGGTGGCCGTGGCCCACGGCGAGGACCGGGTCGACATCGTCGCCACCCTGGTCCGCCAGGACCGCCGCACCGAGCCGGCCCGCCACGACCGCCCCCGCTGCCTGGCCGCCACCCGCGTCCTGGCACGCCGCTACGGCCTGGCGCCCGATGCCGACGAGCCGTCCCCGCCACCAGGGCGGCGCCACGACGCGCCGACCCCGCGCCGCGGCACGCCGGCGTCGGCGCGGGACCGGCTGCGCCGCGACGTTCGCGCCGCGTCGATCATCGCCGCCGATGAGGACGACTTCCTGGCGCGGCTGCACGCCGCCGGACTGCGGGTGCGGCTGCGGCGCGGCAGTGCCGACCGCGGCGTGACCGGCTACTCCGTCAGCCTGCCCGGCACCGCCCCGGACACCGACCGGCCGGTCTGGTACAGCGGTGGTCAACTGGCCCCCGAACTGACGCTGCCCCGGCTGCGGACCCGGTGGGCGCAGACCGCCGCCACCGCCGGCGCGGACGATCCGGGTGTCGCGCAGCCTGAACGTGTCTGGCAGCAGGCGGCCGAGGCGGTGTCAGCCGCCGCCGACGACCTCACCGGCGAGGCCGCGAGGTTGGCATCCGACACCGGCCACGCGGTGGCCGACGTGCTGGCCACCGCCGCCCGCGCCTTCGGCGGCGAGCAGGCCCACCGCCTCGCCGACGCCGCCGAGCTGCTGCACCGCGCTGTCGGCGGCCGAATGAGGGGCCGGCCGCCGGCACTCGACGCGCGGGCGGCGCACCTGCGGTCCCTGGCCCGGCTGATCGGGCTGATGGCCCAGCTCAGCGACAACCCACAGCCGATGGTCGCGCTGCACCTGGTGTACCTGCTGGCCGGCTTCGCCGACAACCTCGCCACCTTCCGGCAGGCCCAGCGCCGGCGATCCCAAGCCGCGGCGGCGCGTAGCGCCGCCGCGCATCTGCACGCTGCCGCGCCCGCCCAGCCGTGGGCGTCGCCCACACCGTGGCCGCCGCCGTTGGCGACGGTGCTACCCGTAACCCCACCTGCCACGGCCCGCCAGCACACGCGGCGCTCCCGGTAGCGCTGCCGGAAACCCCTCACGCGCACCGTGACGGCCATGGAACCCGACCACCACGACCCGTTCAACGAGGGCACCCAGCGCACCATGGAGCGGCTCATGGCCCTCGGCGTGCTCATCGAGGCCGGATCCCGGCTCGCCGCGGAGAACGCCCGCAACGAAGCCAACCTGGCCGAGCAGGAGCTGCGCGACCAGGACCGTCGAGAAAGAGCCGTCCAGAGTGCCGAACGGCGGGCCGAGGCCGACCGGAGAAATGCTCAGAAAGCCGAACGTCTCGCGGCGGCCGAGGCGTCCCGGCGGACAAGGGAATGGGAACGTTTCGTCGCCGACGACGAACGGCTGCGCGGCTACCTCGGCGGCCTTCCATTCCAGGAGGTCGCCCGGCACTGGCAGCAGGCGGCACGGCACGCCGACACCAACGCGACCGCCGCCACTGTCATGGCCGCCGCTGAGGACGACATGCGTCGACGTGCCGCCGGCCTGATGGACTTCTACGACCAACACCGCGAGGACGGCGTACCACGCCAGCAGGCGATGGCCAACGCCGCCCACGACTACGCCCGGCATGGCCGCGGACCTGCACGCCGCCACGGCGGACGCCCACCGGCCGCGGGCGCGCTCACCCAGATCGGTGCTGAACTCGACCAGGAAATCACCCGACTGGCCGGCACCCTGGACTCCATCGGCCGGGCTCGGCTGCTGCGCAACCTCGAAGGCAGCGGCTGGTCCGCGCAATCGCTGGCCCACGTCGAGGCCCTCCTCGACCGGGCCGAAGCCGAGCACCGCGCGGCGTCCACCACCGCCGGCACGCCGGACAACCCCGCCACCGCGGTCGACGAACACCGGGTTGCCCAAGCCGACGCCGCCGCCGCGGGCGGCCGCGGCGGCGACCACGCGGCCGACGCCGCCGCACTCGCCACCGCCGCCCGCAGCGACCACCCGTCGCGGCTCGCCGCGCAGTCATTCCCGGTGCCCGCGCAGCGGGCGATCACTGCCCACCCGACCGCCGTTCCCGCAGCCAGCCCGACCGCCCGTCCCACCCAGAGGAGAACCCGGTGACCGCCCGCGTCCGCATCGATGACCTTGCAGGTATGGTCGCCGCCCTGCAAACCGAGGTCGCCGAACTGACCCAGCGCCTCGACGATCAGCCGCCGGCCGCGGCGCCCCCCAAGCCGGTGAAGCTGCGGTTCCCCACCGTCGAAGCGTGGGTCCACGGGATGTTCCTGCCGATGTTCGGCTGGCGCGTCGACGGGCAACGCTGGCACTGGTGCCCGCAATGGTGGCGCCACGCCGAAGCGATCTGGCGCCTGGAAACGCTATGGCGCTCCTGGGAGGTCGCCCGCCAGGCGGCCACCGGCATGTCGAGCTGGTCGGTCGAGCTGGACCGGCACCTGCGCGAGCTCCTCGGTGAGGACGGTCCGTTCCGGCAGTGCCGGGCGGCGGAAGCCGACCGCGGCGCCCGCCACGCCGACCTGCCGCCGGCGGTCGCGGAGCCCGCCCCTACCGGTTGGTGGGACTGATGAGCGCCCCGATCAAGGCGGTGAGTTACGGCGGAGGGGTCCAGAGCACGTGCCTCTTGGTGCTCGCCGCACAGCGGCAGATCGATTTCCCCGTGCTCCTGTTCGCCAACGTGGGTGACGACTCCGAAGATCCCGCCACCCTGGACTACCTGTACCGGTACGCCATGCCCTACGCGGCTGCGCACGGTATCGAGCTGCACGAGCTG
>Ga0137369_10003248_pt1 | contig 16649 bp, 13 predicted proteins | sample SagtaG_12_FD_104918 | JGI IMG/M metagenome (GOLD analysis project Ga0137369, IMG submission 104918) | Vadose zone soil microbial communities from Sagehorn Ranch, Mendocino, California, USA - Sage1_L_113_16 metaG | ecosystem: Environmental > Terrestrial > Soil > Vadose zone | place: USA... | reverse complement strand
GATCGGCACGGCGATCAGCTACCTGGCGATGATGGTGTTCTGGTTCGGCGGGGACGACCGTGACAACCCGCTCGGGCCGCTCGGGGGCCTCCTGATCTGGCTGCTCGCCCCCATCGCCGCCGGGATCATCCAGATGGCGATCTCCCGGTCGCGGGAGTTCCAGGCCGACGAGTCCGGCGCCTACCTGTCGCATGATCCCGAGGCCCTGGCCTCGGCGCTGGCGAAGCTCGAGCAGACCGCCCGGCGGGTGCCGGCCCGCGTCGCGCCGGCCCAGGCGCATCTGTTCATCGTCAACCCGCTCGCCGGGCTGAAGGGTGGGGTGTCGGGCCTGTTCTCGACCCACCCGCCGACGGCCGAGCGCATCCGCCGCTTGCAGGAGATCGCCGCCACGCTCTGACGTCCTGACCTTCGTCACGACGATCAAACCGATGCGCGACCCGGTGACGGATTCGTGGTTCCTCGCTCCGGGGCCGTCCCGCCGGGCCCGGGCCCTGGAACCGGCCGAGGGTGAGCCCACCCGCGGGGGCCATCGGCCTGACCTGATTCGTCACGATTCTCGCCCCATCCTCGCCCGGTGACGATCCGGTCCCCTGTCGGCGCGCGCGGCAGGAATCCGCAGGCCGCGGGTCGAGACCTTCAGTCCGGGAGGGCCGGCCGCCGATCCGAGGCCGGCAGAGGTCGAGATGGGCGAGCCGAGGGCACGGAGACTGGGCATCGTGGTCGCCGCCGTGGCGGCCGTGCTCGTCGTGGCGCCCGCCCAGGGCTACGCGCAGCTGCCCCCGCTCCCGCCGATCCCGTCGCTCCTCCCGACCTTGCATCCGAGCCCCCGGCTGTCTGGGTCGGGGCGGATGCCCGTGGCGGGGCTGGCGTACTGGTACGGCGACTGGCACGCCTACCGGTGCTGCCCGACCCCCCACCTGCACCAGGGGCTGGACATCTTCGCCCCGAGGGATGCGCCGGCGCTCGCGGTGGCCGACGGCACGATCTACGAGATCAGCATCGGGAACTCGGCCGGGAAGTCCACGTACCTGCGCGACGACGACGGCACGAACTACTACCACTTCCACCTGAACAGGTGGCCGAAGGGCCTGAAGATCGGGCAGCGGGTCAAGCGGGGCCAGCTCATCGGGTACGTCGGGAACACCGGGAACGCGATCCACACTGCCACGCACATCCACTTCGAGATCCACCCCTTCGGCGGGCCCGCCGTCCCGCCGAAGCCGTTCCTCGACCGCTGGGTGAAGGAGGCCGTCCGCGAGGCCCGGTTGATGATCGGGCGGTTCTCCGACCAGCTGTCGGTGGCGGATCGCGTCGACTTCCGGATGCGCCGGTCCTTCGACCTGATGGGCGAGGGCGGCACGATGGAGGCGAGCTCTCCCGCCTGGCGCTCGGCGTGGCCACCCTGCCCGATGACTTCGGGAGCATGACGCTCACGGCCTGGGGCCCGTTCGGGCCGAGCCTGCTGCCGACCTCGGAGGCCTACGCCTCCGACTCCAGCGGAGAGTACGGCGGCGACAGACCGAGCCGGACCCGACTACGGCCGGAAGTTCGTGAACTGCAGGGGGATCCCGAAGTCGTTCTCCTTCAGGGCGCGCATGGCCGCCTGCAGGTCGTCCTTGCTCCGTCCCGTGATCCGGACCTGATCCCGCATCACCTGGGCCTGCACCTTCAGTCGCAGGCCCTTGACGTACTTGGTCACCTCGCGGGCGCGCTCGTCGTTGATCCCGTGGTTGACGTTCACGGACTGGCGGACCGACCCCCTGGCGGCCGGCAGCACGGGCCCCTCGCGCAGCGCCTTCAGCGAAACGTTCCGCCGGACGAGCTTCTCCTTCAGCACCTCGAGGGCGGCTCGCAGGCGGTTCTCGCTGCTCGAGCGCAGCTCGATCAGGTCATCGTCCTGGCTGAGGTCGGTGCCGGTGTCCTTGAAGTCGAAGCGCGTCCCGATCTCCCGGCGCGCCTGGTCGACGGCGTTCGCCACCTCGTGCATCGCCACCTCGGAGACGACGTCGAACGAGAAGTCCTTCGCCATGGGCCCAATCTAGCGCGGGACCGGCCGTTCGCTACAATCGAGGTGCGGGAGGGTGCCCGAGCGGCCAAAGGGAGCGGTCTGTAAAATCGCCGGCGTAGCCTACGCAGGTTCGAATCCTGCCCCTCCCACCGACCGACCGAAGGGGTGTTCTCATACCGAGGGAGCTCCTTATCTCAAAATCTGTTCCCGGGTCGGTTTCGGCGTCCTGGTACTTGGCAGCGCGTCAACAGGGAGACTTGGGCGACTTCGTGCCCGGCGCTTGCTTCCACAATGACGACAGGGCGTCGCGAGGATGCTCGAGACGCCCTTTACAGACCCAAACGTTGGTTCCCTAGACCGCTCATCGATGCAATGCGTCCGATTCTGGGCACTGACAAGCAGGGGCGGCCCGCACCGGCTTGTGGTCGCCCGTGTCGAGCAGGGTATGCCGGCATCGAGGGCGGCGTGGATGGTGGCGATCCTCTCGGCCTCGTCGGCCGGGCCGTAGAAGTCCGACGTCCCCATGCAGCCGAGGCCGACGGCCGAGACCCGAAGGCCGGTCGGAGCCGAGCGAGCGTTGATCCATGGTCCTCCGCCCACGCCCCGTCCGATCAGGGAGAGGCGGTCGACGCCACCTGCACCATCGCCGCAGTGAACGCTTGGTGGCTTCGCATCAGCTCGAAGTAGCGGTCCTCCTTCGGCGAGCCCTTCGCCCGCATGATCGCGATCGCCTTGCGACGATTTGCGGCCGTCCATCCATCGAGGCCGGGAACCATCGCTAGGAGCAGGCACAGTGACCGAAAGGAGCGCCGTTCCGGCTCCGGCCAGCCTTCCATGCCGGCCACGCCGAGCGCGCTGCTCACCGACGCCAAGGCCTCCAGCTCGGCCGCACTCCGGTCCCCTCCGAACCGCACCCCGATCCACCTCGTCACGGCGAGGCTCAGTTCCGCCGGGTCACAGCGTGCCGCCGGTGACTCACCGCCCGGCAGGACGAGCTCGAGGTCGGAGCGGGCCAGACGCCGCAGCACCCCGACCGGGGTCCGGTGACGTTCGTCAGCCCTGCGGTACTCGAGTTCCGCTTCGACGAGCTTCCAGAGCCGCAGATCGACCGGCCGGAAGCCGAGGCGATGGTAGAACCAGAAGGCGCCTGACGTGAGTCCTTCGGGCTCTCCCTCGCCGAACTGTGACGTTTCCGCCAGAAAGCGCAGGGCGGCAAAGCGATGGTGATAGACCCGCAACACCTGGCACATCGCATGGGCCGACTCCCCACCACGATAGGGCTCGAAGATGTGGATGCCGATCCTGCAAAGCCCGAGGAACGGCCACCCCCCACCGTAGGCGATCGGGATCGTGTCCTTGAACACCATGAACCCGACATGGGTGTCGATCGGAAGCCGCCGTTCGGGAGGCATTGGGAAGAGGGCGATCGACACGCCACGGTCGAGATCGAAGTACTCGACGTCGCCCGGAAGGCTCCAGCGAGTGGTCTCGGTCTCCCGCGCGAGCCCGGCAAGGAGCGCGCGGGCGGTGTCGATCACGTGCCGGCGATCCCCGGCGGAGAGCTTCCTCGCCGGCGGAAGCGGCTGGGCGATGACTGCCCGCGAATGCACCGCGCGCCTCAGCTCTCCTCGGTGATAGAAGGGGTTGCGGTCAAGGCCGCGGGCGAACGTCCGAGCCAGCGGGCCGTCCATGAGCCGGACCCGGATGAAGGCCCGAAGGGACTCGAAGAGGTGCTCTCGGATCTCCTCGCTGCAGGGCGCTCTCGCCAGCTGGTCGAGCAGCCACTCGAGCCGCGACCCCGGGAAGTCTCCAGCCAACAGGTCGAGCAGTTCGCCGGGCGGTCGCTCTCGGCTCAGGATTCCCTCCTCGAGCGCCGGCAAGCAGAGCTGGAGGACCGCCCGTATTGGCTGGCCTCCATCGGCGAAGGAATCCACCTCAGCCTGCCCCGGGTATCGATCGACCAGCCACCGCGCGATCGAAAAGGAGAGCGTCGGGCTCGTCTCCGACCAGGCCATGCCGGAGTCCTCGAGCGCCCACCGATCTCGCTCTCCGCGCTGGGCGAGACGCTTCGCCTCGGCGGCGACCCGGGCGAGCTCCTGTTCGGCCGAGTCCCGAAGGCCGGGCGTCTGCGGGTAGGCCAGCAGGAACAGCAGGCAGTCGTGGTAGGCGACCAGCGCGCCAGGGTCCCCGACGGCCGCGGCGCTACACCCGCGAAGCAGCCTCGTGGTGGCGGTCGCGCCCTCGCGCGTGAACCTCCTGGCGGCCAGCCGTAACCGCTCGACCGCCGCTGCGGTCAGCTCCGCTCTCACCTCCGACCGCTCCAGGTCGTCCGTCCAAGCCTCGTCGCTGCGGGAGCCTGTACCTGGCGGCGCACCCAGCGCGCCCATCCACGGCCGGATCACGCGAGGTCAGCATGCCTCCAACGAAGCATACGGTCCGCTGCGGTTGCCCCGTTCGGAATCGCGGTCGTCCAGGTCGGCGACCGGCTCGCGGGATAACTGGCGGCTTGGATGCGGATCGACGGCTCCGAGCTAGGGGCCAATCGCGGGCCTACGTGGGATCGGAGGACGCGACGCCTCCGTCGCCGGATCGAGAGAACGAGAACGGGAGGAGGGAGGTCGTGATGCGCAAGCTGATCGTCAGCGAGTTCCTGACGCTGACGGAGTGTTCCAGGGCCCTGGGGATCCGAACGAGGATCGCAGCGGCGGGTTCGAGCGCGGCGGGTGGCAGCTCGCCTACTCCGACGACGTCTTCGGGAGTGCCGTCCTCGGCCTGTTCGGCGAGATCGACGGTTTCCCTTTCGGTCGGCGCACCTACGAGATCATGGCCGCACACTGGCCGTCGGCGCCCGAGGACGATCCGCTCGCGAGGACCATGAACCGCCTGGCCAAGCACGTCGTGTCGACGACGCTCGAGGAACCCCTGCATTGGGAGAACTCGCACCTGGTCGGCGGCGACGTTCCCACAGCGGTCGCCGAGCTGAAGGACCAGCCCGGCAAGGACCTGGCCGTCTTCGGCAGCGGCCGGCTCGTTCAGACGCGGATGCAGCACGACTGGTCGATGAGTACCGTCTGATGATCCACCCCCTCGTGCTCGGAAGCGGCTGGCGGCTATTCGGGGACGGGACTCCCTCGGCCCGCCTGCGCCTGGCCGACACCACGACGAGCGGGACGGGCGCCCTGATCCTGACCTACGTACCGGAGGTCGCTGATTGCCCACCCACGCCCACGCGCCGAACCAGAACCCGGGCACAGGACGATCGGTGGGTAGTCATTGCTGAACGTTAGGCGCGCGCCGATATCGCTCACGCCAAGAACTGGCGGAAACTGCCTCTGACCTGCTGTGGGAGGTACCCCTCTTAACCTGTGGCGGGTCGCTTCAGCGGGAGCGCTTTCCGCTGGTCAGCGAGTTTCGAGAACAGGCCACTGGGGTGTTCTCAAAACGAGGATGCCCGACATCTCAAACTCCCCTTCGGGGTCGGTTTCGGCGTCCTGCAACTGGCCGAACGCCGCGTCAACAGGAAGATGTGGCTGAATTCGTGCCCTGGGGGTTTGTTTCCACCTCGACCGGGTGCTCGAACTCCGCATCGTTACCCCTTGGGATGGCAACTCGCCCTTCTCTGGCGGAGACGTTTGGAAACGCTTCGTTCATAGCCTCGAGCAGGGTGGACTTGCCGCTCGAGGCGGTGGGCACCGCGCGGCCTGCGGCATCGACGTGGCGGGCGCGCGGGTGGAGGAGGTGGTGGTGGGCAACAGGCGTGATCCCAGTGCGGGAAGGACCGCGACGACGGGCTACGCCAGCGTGAGCTGGGACCTCGCCCGGGCCGCCGAGACGATGTTCCCCTTGCGCTCGAACAGCGTGGCGGCTTCCTCGCGGGCCCGGGCCGCGTCGTCCCGCCGGCCCGCTAGGGCCAGTACCTCGGACAGGTCGACGCGCGTGTCGCCCTGCTGGTTGAGGTCGTCGGTCCTGTCGATGATGCCGACGGCCTCGTCGATCAACCCCTCGGCCTGCTCGAAGTTCCCGGCTCTCGCCAAGACCTTGCCCTGCACGCACCGCCACAGGGCCAGAGACGCGACGTCGTCGGGCGCGGCCACCTCCTGGCTGAGGGCCGAGAACCTCTCCGCCTCGCCGTAGAGTCCCTGGCGGTACTTGACCTCCCCGAGGCAGGCCGCGGTGGTCGCGATGTAGTGCCGCTCCCCCATCTTCTGCAGTGCCTCGTAGTCGCGGGCCAGCTCCTCCTCGGCGGCGGTCAGGTTTCCCGCGGCCATCTCGAGGGGACCCGAGACCAGCGACGTCAGCGCGGCGTGGAGCTTCCAGCCGAGCTCCTCGAGCGAGCCCCTGCTCCGACGGTACTTGTCCCGGGCGTCCACGAAGGCGCCCTCCATCCCCTCGAGCCGCGCGAGCGCCGACAGAGTGAGCGCCTCGGCTTTGCGGTCTCCCGTGGCCTGCGCCAGCACCTGCCGGCACCGGTCGATGGCCTCCCGGACGTGGGTCGGACCGTACAGGGCCGCGAACGCCAGGGAGGTGGAGAACCGCGTGGCCATTACCTGGTCGCCGGCGAGGCGAGCGTGCTCCATGGTCCTCAGTGCGGCGCGCTCGGCGTCGCGGTTCCGGCTCGCCGTCGCATGCACGATCCACAGCAGGCGATAGGCCCTCGCCAATCCCTCGTGGTCGTCGAGCGCCTCGAGCATCGGGATGGCCTGCTGCGCGCTCCGGATGAGCTCCTCCTCCGTCCCCTTCCCCTCCGTCATGAAGTGCATCTGCTGGCGCACGAGGCTCACCGTCGTCCCGAGCCCAGGCAGCGCGAGCTCGCCCGCACCGTCCTGGGCTCCCGCCAGCGACGCCTCGGCCAGGATGAACTCCCCCACCTCGATGAGGGCCTCCCCGGCGTCGAGCTGGAGCCGGGGCCGGCCGGGATGGCCTTCGGGCAGCAGCCTCCCGGCCCGTTGCAGCAGGTTGGCGGCCGCATGCATGTCACCCCGGGCGAGAGCCCGCTTCCCGGCCGAGGAGAGGTACTGCGCGCCGCGGAGGCCGACCTGCTTCACGTGCATGTCGAGGGGGCCGAGCTGCGCCAGGATCAGGAAGGCCTCCTCGAGATGGTAGCCCCGGATCTCGGCGAACTCCACGGCCCGCTCCGGGTCGACCCGCTCCACCCAGTCGACGAACCCCACGTGGATGTCCGCGCGAGTCCGCTTCAGCACCCCGTGGTAGGCCGCCTCCCGGATCAGGATGTGCTGGAACTGGAACGCCTCCTCCCCGGCGATGACCGATTCGGTCGGGCGGATGAGCTCCTTCCGGATGAGCCCGGCCAGACACTGGTCGACCTGTTCCTGGACCCCCTCCGGCACCAGCTCCTTCACGGCGCCCCCGAAGAACTGATGCCCGATGACCGCGCCGCGCTCGACGACCGCCCGTTCCGCCAGCCCCAGCCGGTCGAGCCTGGCCGTCAGCAGGGCGTTGATCGACGGGGGGATCGTCACGGCACCGACGTCACCGACTAGCACCCACCGGCCACGCTCGTCGCGCTGGACGATCCCGTCGTCGACCAGCATGGAGAGCATCTGCTCCACGAACAGCGGGTTGCCCTCGGCCGCGTGGATGATCTTCGCCCTGGCCCCCTCATCCAGGGCGGCCTCGCCGAGGAGGTTCTCGACGACCAGCGAGCTCTCCTCCTCGGACAGCGGCTGGAGGGTGACCGTCCGTACGCCCTCCTGCTCGTCCGCCCAGCCCGGCTCCTCCTCGAGCAGCTCGGGGCGCGACGAGCAGACCAGCAGGATCGGGGCGTCGGTCGTGGAATCCCGGACGAAGACGATGAGATCGAGGAACGACTGCTCGGCCCAGTGGATGTCCTCGACGATGGCGATCACCGGCCGGTCCTTGGCGAGCATCTCGAGGAAGGTCCGCGCGGCCCAGAACGTCTCCTGCACCGGGAACGTGGCATCGGACAGCCCGATGGCCCCGGCCAGCCGCTCCTCCACGTCGGAGCGGTCCTGGCCGAGAAGGGCGGCCAGCTTGGCTCGCCCCTCACGGGGTCCCTCGTCGGAAATGCCGCAGGCCGCGCGGATCATCTCCGCCAGCGGCCAGAAGGTGATGCCGTCACCGTAGGACAGGCACCGCCCCCGGTAGGCGGCGGCCCGGCCGGCCGAGGTCGAGATCAACTCGTGGAGCAGCCGGGACTTCCCGGTGCCCGCCGGGGCGAAGACCGTCACCATCTGCGCGGTCCGCTCCTGGATGGCTCGGTCAAGGGCCTCCGTGAGGATCCGGAGTTCCTTCTCCCGGCCGACCATGGGGACGTCGAGCCGGCGCACGACGCCCTCGTCGCGGGTGATCGAGACCAGCCGGTAGGCTGGGGTCGGCTCGGCTTTCCCCTTGAGCTCGAGGGGCTCCACCTCCTCGACCTCGACCGCGGCCTTGACCAGCCGGTAGGTGGGATCGCCGATGAGCACTTCGTTCGTGGGGGCGTTCTGCTCCAGGCGGGCCGCTGTGTTCACGGCGTCGCCCGTGACGAGCCGCTGGCCGGTGGTGACGTCCCCCGCGACGACCTCGCCGGTGAACACGCCGGTCCGGTTGTTCAGCCGGACCTCCCACCGGGCCTCCAGCTGGGCGTTCACACGGCTCAGGGCCCGCTGCATGTCGGCCGCGGCCCGCACGGCGCGCAGCGCGTCGTCCTCATGGGCCCGCGGCAGGCCGAACACGGCCATGACGGCGTCCCCGATGTACTTCTCGACCCGGCCCCCGTGGTGCTCCAGGACGGTCTTCATCTCGTTGAAGTAGACGCTCAGGACCTCGCGCAGGGACTCCGGGTCGAGCTTCTCCCCGAGCGCGGTGGAGCCCTTCAGGTCGCAGAAGACGATCGAGACGGTCTTGCGGACCTTCTCCGGGGCCACCTCCGGAGCGAGCTGGGTCCCGCACAGGCCGCATATCCGGAACCGGTCCGGATTCTCCTCACCGCAGTTCGGACAGATCTGCACCGTTCGAGTGTATGCCGCTGTCCAGAGCGCCCAGGGCGCTCGCGAACCATTCGCGGGCTCCGGTTCGGAGCGCCCGGAGGCTCAGTGAGTCCACGGATCCTGTTCCGGCGCGTTCACGATCAGCGTGACCGCCTTGGTGATCTTGTCGATTGTGTAGCCCTGGTAGCAGGGCGACGGAGCGTTCTTGCACAGCGGGAGGAGGCCCGCGAAGTAGCCGCTGGTCCCGTACGGAGCCGCATACACCCCGGACGCCGTCAGGAACGTGCTCGGCCTGGCGAAGCACACCTGGAACTTCGAGGCGGGCCGGTCGGGCTGCAGGATCGTGTACAGCAGGTTCTTCGCCCCGGTCCCGCCGACCAGGTTGAACGTCACGCCCTCGGAGGGGGGGAGCACGTAGGTGGACCCCGGGCATGTATTGCCGGGACCGGAGAAGTCCTGCACGCCCAGCGAGGCGGCCAGGAATCCCGAGGACGAGTTGGCCGTCAACTCGTAGGCGGTGGAGGTGCTGCTGGTCTTGTCGTACACCTTGCAGGGGCCGCTCGCACAGTCAGCGACGCTCGTGTCGACGTTGAAGGCGTTCGAGACGGGGCCCGAGGTGGACGTCGCGTCGACGCCCGGCTCCGAAGTCGTGGCCCGGAGGGTGTAGTTGACGCCCTTGGTGGCGATGGAGAACGAGGTGTTCGTAAAGGCCGCGGTCCCGGCCCCGCCCGATCCCGCGGTTGCCGTGTTGCCTCCCGCGAGCGATCCGCCGCCCCCGCCCTGGGCAACCAGCGTGATCGAGGCGGTCGAGAACGTGACGGTGGTCGGGCTGAGCGCCCCGCTGACCACCCGGACCTGCACAGCCGCGCCCGCGGAGTTATAGGCCTCGCTCGTGATGCGAGTGCCCACCTGGGCGGAGCCCACGGCGAGCCCGCTCGCGGGGTTCGTCACGAACGCGAGGCCGCAGGATCCGGTGACGTCCGTCTCCGGCGTGGCGCCGACCTGGATGAAGTTGTTCCCCGGGGGGCCGTTGAAGTCGTTCGACTGCTTGACCAGCACTCCCCACGCGTAGTCGGTCCCGGCCTGGCAGGGCGCCTCCGCCGTGAACCTCGCGGTGACGGAGCCGTTGGGCGGCAGGGACAGGTTGCGTAGCTCGAGCAGCGTCGTCCCGGACTGCGTGACGGACCCGGCGCCACTCAACGACGGCTGTCCGAGGGGCTGGGCGGGGAGCCGGAACTGGGCAGACGTCGTCGGGCTGGAGGGCAACGTGACGTTGGCCGACCCGATCGACTGGGGGCTCGCGCCCTCGTTGTGGATCGTGAACTGATACGTGTACGTCGAGCCGGCCTCGACGCTCGCCAGGTCCACCGCGGCCGTGAACTGCTTGATGTCCCCGCTCGTCGCCGCAGCCGGCTGCAGGTAGACGACGGAAGTCAGGAGGAGCAGGGCTCCCACGGCGAAGAACGCTCGGAACCTGTCGAACTGTGAAGCGACCATCGTTAACCCCCTGGCTGTCGCATGAATACCGGGCTTACGGCGTAACGCCGGATAGCCCTGTCCGTCCGGGGCCCCACCCCCGATACGCCCACAGCGTTGTACAGATCGTCTGCAGAGTCAATAGCCCGGGGCCTTCTACGGGTGTCGCGGGGGAGGCGAAAGGCGGGCTGCAACTACCCGATCGTCGCGCTCCGCCACCAGCTGGGAGCCGCCGCGTGACGTCGAGACGCGCCTCGAGGCAGGGCCTGCATCGATGACAGCAGCCGCCTTTCGGGCCGGATGGTCGCTGCACCGTGTCGTGGGGCGTCGGCGAACGGCCGTCGCCGTGGTGGCCGCGCCAAGCGCACCAAGCACCGGGTGGCCCACGGTCGCGGGCCGGCGACGTTGGTCCCGATGCTGCGCCTGACTCCCAATTTCGGGAGGACGCCTCACGGGCTCAAAATCCTTCGTTCGATGGCGGAGATAGGACGAGTGGCAATGGCACGGTCGCAGGAGGTAGCCGATGGCTGTGGGAGATACACCTCTTAACCTGTGGGAGGTCCCTATGAAGTGTCCGATTCCGCGTGGTGAGGGAGTTTCTGAGAACACCCCCACCGACCGACCGACCGACCGACCGATCCAGCCCGCGTCAGCCGCCGCTTCGGCGCACCGTGATCCGATCGCCGACACGGACGGCGTGGCGGTCGAACCAGCCGGCGTTCATCTCCAGCGCGCCGATCGCCGGCTCCGGCGAGGTGGTCAGCGGGCACGGGTCGGACGCGCAGGGAAGCATCTCGAAGACCCCGACGACCCGGCCGTCCGGGTCCCAGAACGCGATCGACAGCGGGATCAGGGTCTCCTTCATGTAGAACGACAGCTTTGCCGGCTCGTCGAACAGGAACGCCATCCCCGCGTCCGGCGCCAGGCTCGTCCGGTGCATCAGCCCGGTGGCTCGCGCCAGGTCGGTGTCGGCGATCTCGACCTCGAGCGTGTACGTGTCTCCGTCGCCGGTGACCACCGCGGTGCCGCGACCGAACAGGCCGCCGTCGTCCCCGGTGGGGGAGCCCGATGGGCCATAGCTGGCCGACCTGCCGGGGGTGTTCGAGCACGCAGCCAGCGTGGCTGCCGTGGTCAACAGGAGCCCAAGGGCGATGTGGGTCGGCCGGCGCATCGCCTTCCTATCATGGCTGACGAGATGTGACTCGTGGACGCAGAAGCGCCATTACCACCATGCCATCTACACGGGCGTCAGGCCCCCGTTCGGTTGGTGCAGCTCGAACTCGACGAGTGAGCAGGCCGGCGCGGTCGATCCCGACCCCCGTCGTGGGGTACGGTGCGTTTGCCGTTGCCGTCGAGAGCCGGGGAGGTGGTTGGTGAACGGGTTCGGGAGGACGGCACTCGTGGTGTTCGCGATCGTCGCGCTCCTGGCGCTGACCGGCTGCGCTCCCGGGCCGAATTCCGAGCGACGGGTCCCCGATCGAGAGGGGGACGTTGCCGGGTTCTGGCTCGGACTGTGGCAGGGGATCATCGTGCCGATCACCTTCGTCGTCTCTCTCTTCAACGACCGGGTCAACGTGTACGAGGTCCACAACAACGGGGGTTGGTACAACCTCGGCTTCGTGCTCGGCGCAGGGGTCCTGCTGGGGGGGAGCGCGGCCGGCTCTCGGAAGCGCCGGCGCTGAGCCGCTCCGTGGTTCCGCCGCGCTCCTGAGCGGACCGCGAGAGCGCCATGCCGAGGCTGAGCGCCGGGTTGCTGCTGTACCGGGGCGTGGGGGACGGTGTGGAGGTGCTCCTGGTGCACCCCGGCGGGCCCTACTGGGCGAAGCGTGACGACGGCGCCTGGTCGCTGCCGAAAGGCGAGCACGGGGCGGACGAGGAACCGCTCCGCGTCGCGGTCCGGGAGTTCCGCGAGGAGCTCGGGGTCGATCCGCCGGCTGTTCGCTCGCCGGCGTTCCTCGGAGAGCTGCGCCAGGTGGGCGGCAAGCTCGTCAGAGCGTGGGCCCTGCCCGGCGATCTCGACGTCGGGGCGGTTCGCAGCAACACCTTTGCGATGGAATGGCCGCCGCGATCCGGGCGCATGCGCGACTTCCCCGAGGTCGACCGGGCCGGATGGTTCGGGCTCGAGGCGGCCCGGCGGAAGCTGTTGCCGGGACAGGTGGGGTTCATCGACCGCCTGGCGGAGCTGCTGGAGAAGCACCGGGAGTGAGCCTGCCCCACGTTCGTGGACACTCTGATGTTCCCCCACCAAACCGGGGCAAGCTCAGTTCGCCACTGGGTGGAGCCGTACGACACGCCTGCGTTTCCCCGTGGGCTTACGATTGGGCTGGCCGAGGAGGTCGTTGATATGTCGAACAGGAAGGTGCTGGTCCTGGGCGGAAACTTCGCTGGCCTCACGGCAGGCCTCAGCGTGAAGCATGAGCTCGGCGGGGATGTGGACGTGACCGTCGTGTCGAAATCCGATCGCTTCCAGTTCAACCCCTCCCTGATCTGGATCCCCTTCGGCAAACGAAATGCGAAGGACGTTGTGTTCCCCCTGGCGAAGACCTTCGAGTCCCACAATGTGGAGTTCATCCACGGCGAGGCCACGAAGATCGACCCCAAAGCTCAGAAGGTTGAGACCTCCCGGGGCGTGTATGACTACGATTACCTGGTGATCGCCACCGGCTACCTGAACGACTTCGACGTGATCCCGGGGCTCGGACCAAGCGGCAACGCCTACTCGATCACGCATCTGGAGGGCGCGGTCGACGCCGCGGAGGGCTGGGCCCGGTTCGTGAACGATCCCGGACCCGTGGTGGTCGGCGCGACCCAGGGAGCGGCCTGCTTCGGCGCCGCCTATGAGTTCGTGTTCAACCTCACCTACCACCTGAAGAAGCAGCGGCTCCGAGTCCCGGTGGCCTACGTGAGCGCCGAGCCATTCCCGGGGCACTTCGGGATCGGCGGACTCCCCGGCGGGGAGAAGATGCTCGGCATGTTCTTCCGGCGGCAGAAGATCCAGGGGATCTTCGACGTGGCCATGGAGGAGATCGTGCCGGGCGAGATGCGCCTGGCAGATGGACGGAAACTGCCCTTCAAGTACGGGATGGTCGTCCCGCCGTTCATCGGGGCCGATGTGGTCAAGGCCTCGGGCCTCGGGAACCCCAAGGGGTTCATCGACGTGAAGGACACCTACCAGACGGTTGCGTACCCCAACGTCTACGCGGTGGGGATCGCAGCGGCGGTGAACGCACCCTGGAGCACGGCGAACGCGGTGGGCGTGCCGAAGACCGGCTTCCCCGCCGAGACCATGGCCCACGTGGCGGCGGAGAACATCGCCTCCCAGATCCGCGGAAAGGAGCCGACGAAGGAGGAGAACTTCGGTGACATCCCGGCGGTGTGCATCATGGACGCCGGCAACAACGGGGTGATCATCCTGGCCGACAGGATGCTCCCGCCCCGCAAGCATGGCGTGATGATCCCCGGTCCCCAGTCCCACGCCGCCAAGATCGCGTTCGAGAAGTACTTCCTATGGAAGGCCCGGCACGGGTACGTGAATCTGCCCTGAGTCATGAGTCAGACCACTGTGGTCTGGCGCCGACGACAAGGGGAACAGTTCGTGAGAACGGGGCGGTCATTTGCAGTTTCTGTCCCGCCACGGTAGGAACGCCAGTGGCGCGAGGGGAAGGAGAGGCGCATGGCTCGAGCACTTCGATTCCTGTTCCTGATCGGGCTGCTCGGGGTGACGGCGGCTCCGCAGGCAAGCGCCGCGGATGGAGTGCCGCTCTGGATCCGTCACGTGCAGAACTACCCGGGCGGGATCTCGAACGGCGTGCGAGCCCGTCTGGCCGCACTCGAGGCGGACACGAGTACGGTCGCCCCGGCAGCGACGGCCTCGCTGCCATCCTTCGAGGACCTGGACAACGTGCAGGCCAACTCGGACTGCGAGACGCCCCTGCCGCAGAACGAAACCGCCGTCGCCTTCAACCCAAACAACCAGATGAATGCGGTCGCGGCGGCGAACGACTACTGCGGCGACGGCTACTGGATCGGCGCAACGTTCGACGGCGGCCAGACGTGGGCGAGCATCTTCAAGGATCCCAAGACCTCTACCGGGGAACGGTGTTTCGGCTCAGACCCAACGGTCATTTACAGCGTCGATGACTCCGCCTTCTATGTGGGAACGCTGTGCTACTTCACGAACCCCATCTCCGAGGTCCAGGTGTGGAAGTCCACCGATGGTGGGCTGACGTGGACGGACTCCACGAAAGCCGCCATCGTCATCACCAACCAGGCCGAGGATGAATCGATCGACGCCACGGTCTTCTACGACAAGGAGCTGCTGGCCGTCGACAACAACCCGGACAGCCCCCACTACGGCCGGCTGTACGTGACGTTCATCAAGTTTCACATGACGCTCCCGTCCGGGCGCAGCGACTACTGCCCTGTGCAGGTCGCCTACACGGACAACATCCCGACTCTCGATCCCTCGACGGCGATCTGGTCGCACACCGCGATCGTGCCGGACGATCCGGGCGCGATGGGCGTTGGACCCTCGGCGAACCAGTGGGCCATACCGGTTGTCGACGATTCCGGCGCCCTCGACGTCGGGTACGCGATCGAAGAGTGCAACACCGCCTACGACCCGGCGATGTTCTTCACCCGTTCGGTGGACGGCGGGGCGTCCTTCTCCGACCCGGTGCAGATCGACAAGCCGGGGCAGTTCGCAGACAACCCCAGCCGGCAGGACACGCTGCCGGCCAAGAACGCCCGTCTGCCGATCTCGCCGTCACTGGTGTTCGACGCCACGCGCGGCCGGCTGTTGTGGGCGTACCAGAACAACCTCCACCGCGGGGTCTCCGGGGCGGACATCTCGCTCCAGACCTCGGACGACTTCGGAGCCACGTGGTCGGACGCGGAGACGATCAGCCTCACGGAGACGGCCGCCGCGGCGCCCCGGGATCAGTTCTTCCCGTGGCTTTCCGTGGACGAGAGCGGCAACGTGCACGCGATCTGGTACGACAACAGGAACGATCTGGCCAACAAGCTGATCGAGACGTTCCAGGCCCTGTCCACGGACGGGGGCGAGACCTGGAGCCAGACGGACATCAGCACCGCGGCCTGGGACCCGGGCCAGTCGTTCTTCACGTGTGGCTGCTTCATCGGCGATTACAACGCGATCGCCGCATCCGACGACGTCATCTACCCCGTGTGGACCGACGGGCGAAACACGCCTGGCCGTCCTCTGGGGCAGACGGACATCTTCACGAACGTGGAGATCGCTAGCTAGCCGTCTCCAACACACTTCGGCGTGGAGGGTGGCGCCATCGGCGCCCCCCTTATCTGCCGCTGTCGGTGACCGCCTACGTGCTGTTCGCTCGGGCCGGCTATCTGTCCACCGGGACGGTGGCGACATCAGCCGGGCTCGGCCTCCTCTACCAGGCCGTGCCGCTCGCATACTTCCTCATCCGCTCCCTAGCGTCGCACAGCACCGCAAAGGCCGCCCGCACCTGAGACGGGGCCCGTTTTGACGTGGGTGCTCGGGCACCGCGACTCCACCCAAGACGCTGGGCGTAGTCAAGGCCTGGGACGGTGAGGCACTGATGGTCACCGTGCCCGTGCCGATCAGCTTCTTCCTCGTGCTCCTGGCGGGTGGGTCCCTGGCAATCGCCCGCCAAGAGGTCGGCCTCTGCCTGCTCCCTGCGACGGGCGCCTGACTCGTCCGCAGCACGGGGGAAGAACACCCCTTGTGGGTCCCGCTCCCTCGGCCGCGGATGGCGGGCTGAGCAGCGTAGGATGCGTGGAGAGGTTGGTGAGAGATGCGATCGAGCGGGCATAGGCCGCGAAGAGCCTTTCCCGTCGCGGTCAAGACAGGCTTACCGCCAATCGAACGATTGACCGCGCCGGATCTCATGCTGATCTGGCCTGAAGAGGAGGGCTGGCCACAAGATATTGGTGCGCTCGCCATTCTCGACGGGGAGCCTCTGCTCGACCCCGATGGTCGCTTCCTGATCGATGCCGCGCGAGAGCACATCGGGCGAAGGCTGCACATGCTTCCCCGCTTCCGTCAGCTGCTGTTCTGGCCCGGGCTCGGACTTGGCTGGCCTCTGTGGGTCGATGCTTCATCCTTCGACATCGCCCAACACGTCCGAGTCCATCCGGTCCCGGCCCCAGGGGACGAGACGGAGCTCCTGCTCGCGTGCGAGAAGCTCCGTCGGCGCCGGCTGAATCGATCCCGG
>Ga0137369_10003244_pt1 | contig 16658 bp, 15 predicted proteins | sample SagtaG_12_FD_104918 | JGI IMG/M metagenome (GOLD analysis project Ga0137369, IMG submission 104918) | Vadose zone soil microbial communities from Sagehorn Ranch, Mendocino, California, USA - Sage1_L_113_16 metaG | ecosystem: Environmental > Terrestrial > Soil > Vadose zone | place: USA... | reverse complement strand
AGATGCCAGCCGAGGAGGGAGCGGGGGGTGGGGATACGACTGCGTGCGCAGCCTCTCGGAGACCGCCGGCCGTTGTTTTTTCGGCGGGCTCCGAGATTAGGCGAGCATTAGCAGTCGAAGTCCCACCCCCCGCTCCCGACCCAACACTGGAGCCGACTTCAGCACCTACCACCGAATCGTCGAACTCGGCAAGAAGATCGCCGACTTTGAGCACTGTGCCCTCGGAAGCAACGATACGTGAGAGAGCGCCTGCCCGCGGAGCCGGAACCTCCACCGTGATCTTGTCCGTCTCGAGGTCCACGAGCGTATCGCTAGCGGCCACCGGCTCGCCCTCCTTCTTCAGCCAGCGCGACACCGTCGCTTCGACGATCGATTCACCGAGTGGCGGGACCTTTATCTGGAGCATTCAGGTGAGAGCGGAGTGGGTGCAAACCCGGTATCTTCCGGCGGCACGCGCGGGATGCTTGCTGAATCGCGCGCGCGCACGACCAGGATTCTGAATATAACGCTCGAGGTTTTCGTTGCGAGCACTCACCATCTCCGCGCACGGCGGACTCGACCAGCTCGAGTACCGCACCGATCTTCCGATCCCCGATGTTTCACCGGGACAGGTGCGCATACGCGTGACTGCGGCTGCTCTCAACCACCTCGACGTTTTCATGCTCGACGGATTGCCCGGAGTCACTCTGCGGCCGCCATGGGTGATGGGCGCAGACGGAACCGGGATCGTCGATGCCATTGGCGACGGTTCAACCACTCACGTAAAGCTCGGTGACACCGTCATCATCAATCCCGGAATAAGCGATGGCACCTGCGAATACTGCAGAGCCGGTGAGCAGTCGCTCTGCGTCCGCTTCGGCTTACTCGGCGAGCACCATCCTGGAACTCTCGCCGAGTACGTCGTTGTTCCGGCGACGAACGTGCGACGTATTCCGGAAACCATCCCGCGAGAGGAAGCGGCGGCGTATGCGCTCGCTGCGTTAACCGCGCGGAGGATGGTCATCACGCGCGCCAACGTCCAACCGACCGACGATGTGCTCATCTGGGGAATCGGCGGAGGCGTTGCGCTTGCCGCGCTTGCGATCGTGAAGCAGCTCGGCGCACGTGCATGGGTGACATCGAGCAGTGATGAGAAGCTCGTGCGCGCCAAGGAGCTCGGCGCCGATGAGACGCTCAATTATCGCACGACTGACGTCGGGAAGGAGATCCGCGCGCGCACTGGAAAGCGAGGCGTAAGCGTAGTGCTCGACAACGTTGGCCACGACACGTGGAAGCAGTCGCTTGTCGCTCTCGGGAAACGCGGCCGCCTGGTGACCTGCGGTGGAACTTCGGGCCCGATGGTCGAGACCGACATCCGCCGGCTTTTCTGGAACCAGTGGACGATCATGGGATCGACGATGGGAAATGACTCCGAGTTCGATGCCGTGGCGAAGGAGTTCTCAGCGGGACGGCTTCGTCCGGTGATCGATTCCGTTTATGACCTCGCGAACGGCAGGGAAGCTTTCGCCCGGCTTGCCGGCGGCAAGCAGTTCGGCAAGATCGTGATCAGAATCGCGTGACCGAGACCGCCCAGTACTCTACCGACGAGGTTACTCGCATCCGCGAGGGATTCGCCGCCGGCGTGCCCCCCGACTGCCCACGCTGCCATGTCCCGATGACCCAGCGCCCCATCGGCGGCGGCTCCTTCGGGCTCGGCTACGCCCGGCGGAGGGAGTGGCTCATCTGCCCCCGCTGTCACCGGAGCGCCATCTTCGACGTACGGCGGGGAACGAGGAATTAGCCGAGTTTCGCCGGCGCTGCTATTCTTAAGCGTCCTTCACGCTTTTCATTAGAGAGTCATCAGTGGACACCACCACCGTGAGCTTCTCCGACCGCCTGCAGGAGAGCTTCGCTCAGCTTTACCGCTACGTGCCCGCGCTTTTCGGCGCGATGGTCATTCTCTTCGCGGGCTATCTCCTGGCGCGCCTGTTCGAGAAGGGAACAGAGCGGGTCCTTCGCCGGATCAGATTCAATCAGCTGCTCGAGCGGGGCGGAGTCATGGATGCTGTCGAGCGCGCGGGATCCCACGTCAATCCGACGCGCATCGGAGCGAGCCTCGTTTTCTGGTTCGTGATGTTCACGGTGATGCTCGTGGCCGCGAACGCGCTTGGCCTTCAGTCGCTCGCCAATGTTTTCTCGGAGCTGGTGAGCTACATCCCGAGCCTCATCGCGGCGATCGTGATCATCATCGTCGGAATCGTGCTGGGCGGATTCGTCGGCGGTTTGATCATGGCATCGGCGGGCGGACTGCACGGCGGTCCGACTTTGTCGCGAGTGGGGAAGGGCGGGGTGATCGTCCTCGCGGTGTTCATGGCGCTTCAGGAGCTGGGCGTCGCGAGCGAGATCGTCACAACCGCGTTCGCGATTCTATTTGGAGCTGTAGCGCTCGCGCTGGCTCTGGCGTTCGGGCTGGGGAACCGTGATCTGGCGGCCGAGATAACGCGGGAATGGTACGCACGCTACAAGGCGGAGCGCGATGCAATCGACCGCGATCACGCGCAGCTCGAGCTCGAGGACGAGGCGGAAGCGTCGGGATACAAAGGCCCGGCGCACTGACCTCCCAAGCTAGGCGCTCGTATCCGCGGTTGCCTGCGCCTTGCGGACGGCCGCCTCGATTTCCTCAGCCGCTTTCTTCGACAGACCGTTGATCTGAATCGGCTGCGACCCGCCGGAAGTCTCGATCGTCATGGTCGACCACATCATCCCGTGCCACACGCGAAGAGAGGAAACGTGCTGGCAGTTGATCGCTTCCTCCGTCGAGCCGAACCAACGGTTCTTGGTGTATCTGATCTGATTGCCGTCGACGGTGATGCTTGCCGGGAAGATTCTGTTGCCTCGGGTGAGGCGGCTGGCTCGGTAGACGGTTGGCATGCCAGATAATGCCGGAGTAAAGGCGGATTCGCAACGCGACGCTTCTCTCGACTGATTCGAAGCTCTCGACCAAGAACAGGTTATGAGCTAGTACATTCACAAAACGATGGCAATCACTGCGGTGTTCGGAGAGCACGATGAAAAAACTTTGGCGCAGCTCAATGACGTTGCGTCTCGCGCAGCCTACACCGCACTCATGGCCGACGGGCACGCCGGCTACGTCATGCCGATTGGTGGCGTCGCCGCATATCGCGATCAGGTCTCGGTTCCCGGAGTGGGATATGATATCGCATGCGGGAACGCAGCGATCCGAACCGATCGCAACATCTCCGAATTTACGCGTCAAGATCTGACTCAAATCGCCGACGAAATCGCGGCGACGGTCTCGTTTGGTATCGGGCGCACGAACAAAGACGAAACAGCGCCAGTCGATCATCCGCTCTTCGAATCGGACGCGTGGTCACTCCTTCCGGCGGAAGCGAATGTGAAGGAGCTAAAGGAGAAAGCGCGTTCGCAGCTCGGCACTGTCGGCAGCGGGAATCATTACGTCGACGTCTTTGCCGACAGAGCCGATGGCACGATGTGGGTTGGCGTGCACTTCGGCTCACGCGGACTCGGCCACACGATTGAGTCGGGATTTCTCTCGCTCGCAGCGAATCAAAAGTGGGGGACGCGTGCGAAGGAGACCGAAGCGATCCTCGATCTCGAGGCGCCCATCGGTCAGGACTATTGGTCGCTGATGAATCTGGCGGGCGAGTACGCGTATGCGGGTCGCGAATGGGTTGCGCGTCGGGTCGTTTATCTGATGGGCGGCGAAGAAATGGAGCTCGTGCACAACCACCACAACTTCAGCTGGAAGGAGAATCATTTCGGCGAGCCTCTCGTTGTCGTCCGCAAAGGCGCAACGCCGGCCTTTCCTGGTCAGAAAGGATTTGTCGGGGGCTCGATGGGAGACGATGCGGTCATCGTTCAGGGAACTGCGAAGAGCTCGGAGCAGGAGAAGGCAATGTTCTCAACTGTTCATGGCGCCGGACGAGTGATGTCGCGAACGCAGGCGCGTGGAAAGACCAAAGGTTGGGGACCAAAGGCAAGGATTGTTGCGCCGGGTCTCGTGTCGCAGGAAATGCTCGACGAGTGGATCAAATCCCGCGGGGTCATTTTGCGCGGCGGCGGCCTCGACGAGGCGCCGCAGGCGTATCGGCGGCTACCCGACGTGCTCGCACAGCAGGGTGATACGATAGAGGTCGTCCACACTCTCGTGCCGCTGATTGTAGTTATGGCGGGTGCGCGGGAGTTCGATCCCTACAGGGATTAGCGTCTTCCCTGCACTTTCGACCGGATGCTAGCTGCGCGTGCTTCCAACCGTTCTCTGAGGTCGTGAGGAACATGAAAAGCAAACGCTCGTCCCACCTTCCTCTGATTGACAATCTCCAGTCTTGCTAGTCCCAAGAGATCACTCCGTGATGTTTCGTAGCTCACTCCATGAGAACGCTGGTGTGATTCGACGGTGTATCGCGCATCCGGATCCTTGAGCGCATGATTAATGAGAGCCAACTGGCGAGGGTTTAGTTCGTCACGAAGCAGACGGGTCTGAGCCAGTACTTCTTCGGTGTCACGAAGCTCCGCCCGTTTCCGCGCGAGATACTGCTGGAGTTCTCCGATGGCTTGGAGCAGCACGCGAGATTGATACAGTAGGAAATACGTGACATCGTTTTCGTCACTCTCGGTGTAAAGATAGGCTCGCGCGTAGGCACCGCGCGCCTTCTTAAGTATCCGCGAGATTGAAACGTATTCGGAGAGCCAGTACCCTTGGCGAGCCATTGCCCAGTAGAACAACGCCCGCGCCGTGCGGCCATTACCGTCGACAAATGGGTGATCGTATGCTAACCAGAAATGGAGAAGAATTGCTCTTACCACAGGCGGCATAAACTCCGTCGTGCCGTGGCCGTTTGCAAAATCACACATGGTCTTCAGACGAGCTGGCAGTTCACCGGCTTTGGGGGGCGTGTGCAGTCGTCGTCCCGTTTCGTCTTCGATTACGATTTCTTCGTCGTCTCGCCGAAATCTTCCGGCGGCGTCGGGGTCATCGAGAGTTCCTTCCGTCACGATGCGTTGAAGATCGAAAACGATGTCGGGCGTCAGTTCGTCTTTGACAACTTCGCGAACACGGAGCATCGCTTGGTAATTATTCAAAATCATTCGCTCGCCGAGCGTTCTCGGCTCACGGCCTTCTTGGATCATGGCTTTCGCGACTTTGCGTGTAGTTGCGGCGCCCTCCAACTGACTCGATGTAATTGCCTCTTCGACGAGCGACTTGAAGAGGTAAGTATTCCTAGTTGCAGGATTGGCAACCTGGTCGCTTCCCTCGATGTTACCTGACGCGTCCCTGTCGATCTTGTGAAGCATCTCGAGAAGCGGAGACGGGAGCGCGTATTGGAAAGGGCGGCCAGCGGTATCCCTCAAGGGGAGTTGCCGGTACAGTGACTGGCGCGCCGTTTTTACGCCAAACCATGCCTCCTCTGTGGTGAGACCCTCGGGCGGAGTGATTTGTCGAAATGTATCCCAGTGGCGGTACTGACCTCCTGGAGCGGGCCCCAGTCTGCGGGTGCTCAATAGCTGACCAAGTTTCTTGGTGCCGTCGGGCTCTTTAAACGTCCGGTCGATGATAGTGTTAAGATCTGGTGGAACAACTGGAAGTTTCATGGGAGTTCAGGTTAAACTACTAATTACTGATAAATTAGTATTTAGGACTTCGTCGGGCAAGCCCCAATTCCTAATCCGGGAATTATTAGTAATAAGCCGGGATGGAGCCACTTTGCCCTAGCCGCAGGGAGCGGTATTGATTTAACGCCAACTGAACTAAACAATTTAGTTGCACCTACTTAGGTGGCAGTTACGAGCGTTCGTTAGAACGGAAAATCGCAGCTCTCCCACAGCCCCGGCACCCCTCCCGTCGTGGATGGGGGCAAGCCGTCCGTAACTCTTTACTGCACAAACGCTTATAGCCGCATTTTCACATTGATTTCGGCCCCTCTTTTGGGGTATATTTGAAGCCTGTTGAAAACCGGGCAAATCACACTTCTTCGCCCGACCTGAACGCCTCAAAAATCCCATGACCGCTCCCAACAACCGAGAGCGAATTCTTCCCCGGCTGATCCACGACGAAGTCAGGGAATCGTTCCTCAATTACTCGATGAGCGTCATCGTCTCGCGCGCACTGCCCGACGTGCGAGACGGTCTCAAGCCGGTCCACCGGCGCGTGCTCTACTCGATGAACGAGCTCGGCCTCGTTCCCGGCCGTCCTTACAAGAAGTCCGCTACCGTCGTCGGAGACGTGCTCGGCAAATACCACCCCCACGGCGACTCCTCGGTCTACGACGCGATCGTTCGAATGGTGCAGGACTTTTCGCTCCGGTATCCACTCGTTGACGGTCAGGGAAATTTCGGCAGTGTAGACGGCGACTCGGCCGCCGCCTACCGGTACACAGAGGCGCGCCTCACGCGCATCGCGATGGAGATGCTGGCCGATATCGACAAGAACACGGTCGATTTCGCGCCGAATTTCGACGATAGGCTTCAGGAGCCGACAGTTCTTCCGTCGGCTGTTCCCAATCTTCTGATCAACGGCTCTTCCGGAATCGCCGTTGGAATGGCGACCAATATCCCGCCCCACAACATCAGCGAAGTCATCAATGCCTGCATTGCGATCATAGACAATCCGGAGATCGACGTAGCAGCGCTCAGAAAGATTGTGAAGGGTCCAGACTTCCCAACCGGTGGCTACATCTATGGCCGCGCAGGGATCAAGGATTACCAGGAGACCGGACGTGGCCGCATCGTCATGCGTGCCCGCGCGGTGATCGAGGAGAAGGAATCGTCCAACAAGTCGCAGATCGTCATCAACGAGCTGCCGTATCAGGTCAACAAGTCGAAGCTCGTGACCGATATCGCCGAGCTCGTGCGCGACAAGAAGCTCGAAGGTATATCGGACCTGCGCGACGAGTCGGACAAGGACGGAATGCGAATCGTGATCGAGCTCAAGCGCGACGCGATCCCGCGCGTCGTGCTGAATGGGCTCTATAAGCACACGACGATGCAGTCCACTTTCGGCGTGATCATGCTGGCCCTCGTTCCGGATGCGCACACCCGCCGGCTGGTGCCGAAGGTGATGCCGCTCAAGGAAGTGCTCGAGCACTACATCGAGCACCGCCACACCGTCATCGTCCGTCGCACAGAGTTCGAGCTGGCGAAGGCGCTGGAGCGCGAGCACATCCTCGAGGGACTCAAGATCGCCGTCGACAACATCGACGCGGTCATCAAGCTCATCCGCGCGGCGGCCGACACGCCCACGGCGAGCGCTCAGCTCCAGAAGCGGTTCAAGCTCAGCGAGCGGCAGGCCGAGGCGATCCTCAACATGCGTCTCGCCAAGCTCACTGGTCTCGAGATAGACAAGCTCGAAGCCGAGCTAAAGGAGGTGCGGTCGTTCGTGAAGGAGCTGCGGTCGATTCTCGCATCGCGTCCTCGCCGAATGACGATCATGCGCGAAGAGCTCCTGGAAGCCGCGAAGAAGTTCGATGATGAGCGCAGATCGGAGATCACGAGTGACGAGGGTGAGTTCACTATAGAAGACCTGATCGCCGAGGAGGACATGGTCATCACCATTTCCCACTCGGGGTATATCAAGCGGACGTCGGTCTCCACGTACCGGAAGCAGCGCCGCGGGGGAAGAGGACTCAGCGGGCAGGGTCTCAAGGACGAAGATTTCATCGAGCGATTGTTCATCGGCTCGACGCACGACTACATCCTTTGCTTCACCGACGACGGGCGTTGTTTCTGGCTCAAGGTGCACGAGATCCCGCAGGCGGGACGTGCGGCGAAGGGCAAGCCGATCGTCAACCTGATCAACGTCAATCCGGACACGCAAATCAAATCGATGGTGCCGGTGCGCGAGTTCACCGACACGCAGTTCCTGCTTTTCTGCACGCGAAAGGGAACCGTCAAGAAGAGCGCGCTGTCGCAGTACTCGAACGTCCGCACGACCGGGATCAAGGCGATCAAGATCGAGCTGGGCGACGAGCTGATCGACGTTCAGGTGACAAGCGGTACCAACGACATCGTGCTCGCCACAAAGCACGGACTTTCCGTGAGATTCCACGAGCAGGACGTGCGTGAGATGGGTCGCGACACCACCGGAGTGAAGGGAATCGAGCTCCGCGAGGGCGATTCACTGGTCGGGATGGTCGTCATCAAGCGCGACGCCACGATCCTCGTCGTAACCGAGAAGGGACTCGGCAAATGCTCCCACATCGATGATTATCGGGTGCAGCGCCGGGGCGGAAAGGGGATCATCACCGTCAACCGCACGGAGAGGACAGGTGACGTTGTGGGGGTAATGGAAGTGCTGCCGGAGGATGAGATCATGCTGATCACCAGGAACGGTGTAATCATCCGTTCCTCGGTGGCTCAGATCCGTGTAACCGGACGTATCGCCCAAGGGGTGCGGCTCGTCCATCTTGATGACGGCGATGTGCTGACTGCAGTCGCCCGCGTCATTCCTGAAGACGACACTGAGTCGAACGGGGATGAATCTGCTGCGCCGGAGGGCGAAGTCGAGGTCATCGCCGAAGAAGAGTAGTCCACAACCGAGGCACGCCCGCTTTGGAAACAGAGGTCCTCAAGGAGCTGCAGTCGCTACGGGCGTCCCTCCGCAACGCGGAAACCGAGCTTCAGCGCGTACGTGAAGAGGGCGAGTCGCGCCGCCATCTGGTGGACATTCTGCACGAAGTCATGGGGGACCTCCCCACCGATGAAATCTTCCACTTTCTCGCGCGCCGTCTGGCGCGCGCGCTGCGTCTGTCGCATGCGTCGGTAATTCGGGCCCACCCGGGCGCCAGCACGGGCGTCGTCGCGACTGCGTTCGAGCAGCCTTACCTCCACGACCTCGAGATTGAGCTCGACCGATACCCTGAGGTCGTCGCCGCATTGAACGGACAGATCCCCGTACTTATTCCCGATCTCGAGACGTCTCCGCTTTACACGTCGTTGCGCGAGGGGTGGGCCAAGGAGGGGACGCAGGTGATCGTCCGCTCTGTGATGGCGCTGCCTTTTCCAATCGACGGTGAGAGCATGGGGGTTTTCCTTCTCCGCCGCACGGCGCAGGAGCCGAGGTTCGATGCGGCGGACGTGGAATTCGCGTCCACCGTTGTCGGCAGTGGAGTCGCCGCAATACAACGGGCGCATGCGATCGAAACGGCGCGCGCCGACAACACCCGGCTCGAGGCGCTGGCGCATACAGATCCGCTTACGCAGCTCGTCAACCGCCGTGCGCTTACCATTCGTATGGTGACCGAGATGGAGCGCGTTCGCCGGTACAACGCACCACTGTCCATGCTGCTCATCGACCTCGATCATTTCAAGCTGGTGAACGACACGTACGGACACATGGCCGGTGACGATGTCCTGGCGTCAGTGGCGACGTTGCTTCAACGTGCGGTGCGAAGTGTGGACATGGTCGCTCGCTACGGTGGGGAGGAGTTCGTTATCGTGCTGCCGGAGACGGGGCGCCAGGGGGCGGTGGCGTTCGCTGAGCGGATCCGGGAGAAGGTCTCGAGTCACGGCTTCCGAATCGGTGAAACGAACGCGATCCATGTCACGACGAGCATTGGAGTGGCGACGTATCCATCGCCTAGACTCGACTCAGTCGAGGATCTCTTCCGCGCCGCGGACATCGCGCTCTATCGCGCCAAAGGGAACGGGCGTAACCTAGTCTGTTGCTGAACATTGCGGCCTCTCGAGCCCAAGCCTAACTCGAGCCACTTACATGAACGACACCAATCCAATCGCTGTCACGCCGGCGACCCCGCGGGCACGCGCGATGGCGGTTGCCGCTTTCGCGCTATTTCTCATCACTGCCTGCGTCGAGGTCTCGAACAAATCGAACGCCGACAGCGGAACAGCGAGGGTCACGCCTACGATCAGTGCGGCGTCCGTGAACCAGGCGACCTACGGGCTGCGGTCACGCGTCCGCTGGGTGATGCCGTCCGACAGCTCAGCCATTCTGGTGGTGGTGGACCCTGTTGGTTTGGAGAACGATGCGATTCCGAACGCGTTCTTCTTCGGGAGCGAGACGCGGAATTTTCAGGCCCGGATGGACAGCGTGTGGGATGTCGCGCCTTCGCCCGACTGGCAGGCGCTGGCTTTTTCGCGCGCGTATGTCGTGAAGGGTGACGAATCTGATTCAATTCCGCCGGCGGAATGGCTCGCGCTGGCGCGACGCTCGGGGATCGATACCGCAACGCTCATTCAGGGATCGTTCGCGACGAGTGGGATGACCACCCAGCGTTCGATCGCGCAGCCGGGCGTCATACGCATCCCGGCCGACATCCGCGCGCCGAGCGCGAGCGACGAAGCAGCACCGCGGACGTTTCCAATTGCTCGCGGATGGCAGGTGCGGTGGACGCCCGACGGATCGGCGATCGCGCTTGGAAACAATCCCGCGAAGGCTGACGACAGCGAGCGGTCGGAGTCGTGGGCCGAGCTGGATCCAAAGACCGGCGCGCTTCACGGGACGTTTCCCGAGGGGGCCAAGCTCGTGGTGCCAAGATGGGTGAACGGGCCGGTCCTCGAGCAATCGGTGCCTGTAGATATGAGCGGGGCGAAGCCGATTCAGGTGAAAGCTGGAAAGAAGACTTATCTGATCGAGAGCCAGCGCGGTGTAATAACCGCAAGAGAAACGACAGCGGGCACGGATTCGACGGCGGTGCCATTTACGATTGGATCCGGCAAGGCAATCGCTTCCACTCGCGGAGGCCGATACATCGTGGCGCTCGCACCGCGTCGGAACGCCGTTGCGAATGAAATCCCCGTGGAGGCAGTGGTGTATACGGTGGCCTGGTAGAAAACGGATTTACCGGACCGAACGGATCAGTCGATCCGTTATCTACCGATACGACGTAGTTCCACCATCAAGCAGCGATCTTGTACGACCTGAATCCCTGCTCTCGCCAGTTTCTCCGCTGCATCGTTGTTCCTGATCCCCGTCTGAAACCACACTGCCCTCGGTTTCTTGGCAATGATGTCGTTCACATGCGGCGGAATATGCTCGGGCCGCCTGAACACATCCACGATGTCAACTTCTCCCGGGATCTCGGCGATCTTTCGATACACTTTCGTTCCGAACATCTCCGTTACTTCAGGATAATACACCGGCACCGGGATGATCTCGTATCCCGCCATCTGCGCATACTCGGGTACGAAATACGCCGGCCGGTCGAACTCGCGCTTTATCCCGAGCACCGCTATTCGCTTCGCGTCCTCGAGGATGCGACGGATGCCGACGGACGACGTGACGAGATTGTCTCTCCACGATTCGTCTTGTGCCGTTTCCATGATGTCGCCAACTGCAACGACTGAGCCGGGGTAACGAGGGCATGGGGTGCGCGGTTAGCTTTCCGCCTCGCTCTCCGTGCAGGAATACGGCGCGCGACGCGAGTGGAGCCGCGACGGAACCAACTCGATGGTGAACGGAGATTGCCTCTGATGCGAATGCTTGTTCTCGGTGCGGGGCTCCAGGGCTCGGCATGCGCGTACGATCTTCTTCAGAACGACGACGTGACCGAGGTCCGCCTTGCGGACTTGCACACGGATCACGTCGCCGATTTTCTTGCGCCTTATTCCGGGAAGCGGCTCATCCCGACGCCGCTCGATGTGCGGGATCACGACGCGGTCGGGGCACTGATGCGCGAAGCTGACGCTGTGATGAGCGCGATCCCGTATTACTTCAATCTCAGTCTGGCAGCGCAGGCTGTTGCTGCCGGAGTCCACTTCTGCGACCTCGGTGGGAACACCGAGATAGTCTTCGCCCAGAAGGCGATGGATCACGAAGCGCGCGAGAAGGGCATTACCGTCATTCCCGACTGCGGCCTCGCGCCTGGAATGGTCAACATCCTCGCTGAGTATGGAATCAGCCGCCTGGACGCGGTCGACGAGGTGAAAATTCTCGTCGGGGGATTGCCACAGGATCCGGAGCCGCCGCTCAACTACCAGATCGTCTATTCGCTCGAGGGCGTCCTCGATTACTACACGACTCTCTCATGGATCATCCGCAATGGCGTGCGCACGCAGGTGAAGGCGCTGTCTGAGCGGGAGTTTGTTCTGTTCCCCGCGCCGGTTGGCGAGCTCGAGGCGTTCCACACCGCAGGAGGACTCTCGACCATGGCATTCCGGTATGAGGGAAAAATTCCGTCGATGGAGTACAAGACTCTTCGCTATCCGGGTCACGCGGCAATCATGGAGGCGATTCGCGATCTGGGATTACTCGATCAAGAGCCCGTCGAGGTAAAAGGCGGCAGAGTAGCGCCACGCGACGTTGCGGTCGCAACGATGGGCCCGCGTTTGACGAAGCCCGGCGGACACGACCTCGTTGCGTTGAGAGTTTCGGTGCGCGGTACCAAGTCGGGGAGACCGCAACAGGTAGGCTGGGAGATGGTGGACTTCTTCGATGAAGCTCACGGAATCAGTGCGATGATGCGGACGACGGGCTATTCGCTCTCCGTCACCGGTCAGATGCAGGCGCGTGGCGAGATCGGGGTCAAAGGTGTGCACACTCCGGATGAGTGCGTGCCGGCGCCAAAGTACATCGGCGAGCTGCGCAGGCGCGGGATCGATATCCGGGAAATGAGGCTGTGAGAACTGCGCGGTTCTCACGGTTCTCGCTGTTCACTCCTCAAAATCTCACCGGGCGAAGTTTGCCAGCGTCTCTCCCATGACGTCGATCATCGACTTCGCCGTCCATCTGTCCAGGCCGTTGTAGAGGAACGAGAATGCGATCACTTCACCGTCCGCGGCGGTGACGTAACCTCCAAGTCCAATCACGTCGTTTGTCGTCCCCGTCTTGGCGTGAAGGTTTCCCTGCGCCGGGCTTCCCTTCATCCTCCGCCGCAGCAGTTCCGACTCGCCCGCCACCGGGAGCGACGCATGAAACCACGGGCCCCACTCGGCCCGGTGAGCATAGCCGAGCATCTGCGTCATCCCGCGAGGAGTGACACGATCGAGCGTCGATAGTCCGCTACCGTCGAAGACCTGGAGCGACGTCGAGTCGGCGCCAACTTTCGTCGCGAAGAACTGCCGCAGCAGCTCGCGCCCGCTCATGACGCTGCCCTGAACCTTCTTGTCCGGACCGCGCGCCGCCGCCCGCAGCAGGAGCTCGGCGAAATGGTTGATGCTCTCGCGATTCATTGCCGAGATGATCCGGTCGAGCGTCGGCGACTGTATGCTGGCGATCTTGGCTGCGCTCGACGGCGTAGTTCCAATCCTGACTCCACCGTCGACGATTATGCCGCGCGCGATGAGAGTAGCGCGCAGTGCCCCCGTCGTGAAGCGCGCCGGATCCTCGACGACGTAGACGTAACGGCGCGGCGGCGAGCGGGAGCCGATGGTCCCAGACACGGTAATGCTGCCGTCGCCGAATCGTCTCACCGAGAGACGAGCGCCACGCCCGGCGACCGTGCGAACGTTGCTGGTAAGTGGAATTGCGCTTGTCGCCGGCTCCAGCTTCACGCCGCTGGGCGCGATCGTTACCCAGACGAGATTCTCATTCAGCGAGAGCGCCGATACACGCGCGGCGTATCCCGATTGCAGGTAACGGGTGAGCCAGCCTTCGGGAACACGCTGATCGTCGAACGCCGATGCGTCGCCGATGACCTCACCGGTGATGTGCTTGATCCCTCGTGCGGCGAGCTGCTCCACGAGGAACTTGATTGGCGCATCGGGCCCCCCCTGGAGATATCGGCCGGATAGCGACGGATCGCCGTCTCCCCGCAGATAGACGTTTCCATGAATGGTGCCATCGGGGTCGAGCGTTCCGTCGTAGAGAACATCCGTGCTGAACTGGTACTTGGGGCCCAGCCGGTCGAGCGCAACGGCGGTGGTGAGTATCTTCATCGTCGACGCGGGAAGCAACGGAGTCCCGGCATTGTACGAGAAGAGGGTGTCGCCGCGGCTCAGTGATACCGCCATGATGCCGAACTGTCCGCTGCGGATCCGACTTGCCATCGATCCGAGGTCGGCGGCGAGCGATTGGACTGTGCGCGGCGTCGTATAGTGGACGGCAGGGGCTGCGGGCGCGGCCGGCCGTCGCGAGGATCTGCCGGAAGTTTTCTTTGCTCGCGACTTCGTCGTGGACGACCGCGTGGTTTTCTTGGTGCGCTTGCGGCCGGTCTGGCCGTCGGAGGATACCGCAATCAATGAAGCCAGTGCGATGACGGCGATGGAGCGAAACGTGCGATACCACATGATTTTCATTGGGTCCGAATGATCAACGTAATGCAATTCAACCGGGCCGACGCGAATTCCGCACCATCGCTCGATGTCACCAAGCCAATGCGGTCGGATCGATTTGCGCCAAAGGCGTCAGCTCGTTGCGTTGTCGGCATTCGCCGGACGCTGGGAAACCCTCGCTCATCGGCGAGCAACGCTCGTCTGTGTTACCTAGGCAAACGCGGGCAGTTTCGATAATTTCCGGCTGAGCGGACGAACGTCTGAGGAAGATCAAATGGCAGAACGGCACAGTTCAATTCGCGAGGGCATCATAGCCGGTGTACTCGGCGCGACCACGATCGCCGTCTGGTTCCTCATCGTGGACGTCATCGCCGGCCATGCGTTGTACACCCCGGACCTGCTTGGCCGCGGGCTGATAAGCATACTGGGCAAGCCGCCGGCGATGCCCGATACGATGGCAACCCATGTCTTTGGGTATACACTCTTCCACTACGCGGCGTTCGTCCTTGTTGGCGTCGTCGTCGCATGGATCGTTCACCAGTCTGCGCGCACTCCCGCGGTCCTGGCTGGACTACTGCTGATGTTCGTCACCTTCGAGCTCGGCGCCTACGGGCTGACGGGGCTTTTGACGGAATCGGAGTTCGGCGGCATGGCGTGGTACCAGATCTTCATTGCCAACCTGCTGGCGACGGCGATCATGGGGTGGTACATGTGGGTCCGTCACCCCGACCTCAAGCGGGACATCAACGCGGCGTTGGCGGGCGAGGACGCCTAGCCGATCTTCATCGTAGCGGCATCGTGGTGCGCCGCCTCCGAAGCGCCAGTCAAGATCTCTATTGGCGCAACTTCCTCTACTCGACAAATCGAACCGCTGGCGCCTCGCTCGCGAAATGCGGCTTCCGGCGCGCATAGACTGGGCGCCGGCCCCGCTTTTTTGTTGTTAGCGGTTCGAGGGCTGGCGTGGGAGGGCGCTCTGGGTATCGGATTGGCGGCCGCTTGGAGGCTGCGAGGAGACCGGCGTTTTGTAGCGGAGCTTCCCGGAGGGAAGCGTAGCGGAAGGCGGGCTCCGTAGACAGCCTACACGTAGCGGCCGAAAATCCGATACCGAGAGCAACCGACCAACCGCGGTCGCGATTCCTATGATTCGCTAAGCTGCGTGGGGCTTCCAGTCAACCTGCGCGCCGGCCGTCGAGTCTTCGCCGCGCGCGGCCCAGCGGAAGAACACCACGGTCATGATCAGTGCGAAGATCAACCCGCCTGGCACCCACATGATGAGACCGCCAAGCAGCTGATCATCCATCGGCGATAGCGCCGAAACCCTCGGTGCCGCGGCATATGCGGGGTACAGCACACGGTCGGCCATGGTGATGTAGATCGCGACGATCGACATCGGGATACTCATCAGGAAGCAATAGAGCATCTGCCCCGGGTATGCGAGGCGCGGGAGCTCAGGCAGCGGACTCATCAACGGCCACCACATGAGCACCGCCGCCGACATGAACATCAGATGCTCCACGATGTGGATGTTGTGATTCGCCATGGCCGCATTGTAGAGCTCCGGGATGTGCCACGCCGCGATCACAACGTTGAACAGAGCGAAGCAGAACACCGGCCTCGTCACTCGCCGGGCAATCGCGGCGATCGTTCGATTGCGGAGCAGCGGCCGCAGCATCCACCCGGGAATGCCGGCGATGAGGAGCGGCGGCATGGCGAGCGTCAGAAGAAGATGCTGCACCATGTGTGCGCTGAAGAGGTAATCGTCGCTTAGGTCATGTAGCGGCCCATTGAGCGAGGCGAAGATCACGAACAGCGCAGCGAAGAAAGACACCTTGCGCGCGCCGTGCAGCTTTTCGCCCGGGGGCGCATGCCGCCCCCGCCAGAGATAAATCCCCGCCAGCGCGGCGAGGCCAACGACTGTGCTCGGATGGATCGACCATGCAAGCCACGCGAGCTGCGTGAACGGGTGGAGGATCGCGAGCACCGGCACCGGGATTACCGCTGGAGCTTGGCCGCCAGATGCCCGAAGAGGAACATCAGCCCGATGAGCAAGGAGGCAGCGATGAAGAGCGGTCCCGTGAACAACGCCCGGAACAGCTTGTGATCGTACTTCAGGTGCATGTAGAACATCACGACGATCGCGAACTTGAGCGCCGACAGCACCAGCAATCCAGGGACAAACCCGCGCGACGCAACGACGGCGGGCGCGTAGTACATCCATACCTCGGCGGCGGTGATCATGCCAAGAATGAGCGCAACCTTCCAGTAGGTGGACCATCCAGGATGATGGTGCTCTTCGGTGTGGCCTTCCGCCGGAACGGCCGCAGCGACCGTATGCGTCGTATCGTGTTCCATTATGCCTACTTGATCAGATAGACGAGAGTGAAGATCGCAATCCAGACGACGTCGACGAAGTGCCAGTACAGCGCTGCAATGTCGACCTTCAACGCGTCATTCGGACCGAGCCCGCGCTT
>Ga0137369_10003231_pt1 | contig 16689 bp, 20 predicted proteins | sample SagtaG_12_FD_104918 | JGI IMG/M metagenome (GOLD analysis project Ga0137369, IMG submission 104918) | Vadose zone soil microbial communities from Sagehorn Ranch, Mendocino, California, USA - Sage1_L_113_16 metaG | ecosystem: Environmental > Terrestrial > Soil > Vadose zone | place: USA... | reverse complement strand
TTCAAACCCGCGCCACAAACCGGCGCCACTTCTGTCCCGGCAAGCTCCCGCTTGGCTTTGGCCGCCTGACGGCCCCTTATGGAATTGAGAAGCCGAGACAGCTCCCACCGACACGGTGTGCGACCAAACGAAGAAAGAGATGAGCATCCAGCCGTCCGGGAGCAAAACAGGAGGTGACAGCAAGCAGCCGAGAACTTGACAACCAGCCCTTCTTCAGAAAGAGCCCAGCGGTTGCAACCGGTGGCAACCGGTGGCAAATGTGAATGCGCCGGAAACGGCTCAGACAACCGAAAACCGTTGCCGTGGGTTGCGACCGATTGCCTGAGGCGTTCATGGTAAGGAGGCGGTCGACGGTTCGAGTCCGTCAGAGGGCTTGAACAAAAGCCCTGCAAATGGGCTTATAATGTTGCCTGTGGTGGCGAAATTTCAACGCTTCGCGGGTACGAGACGGGTACATTCTGGGACTGGCGGGCACTCGCGGGCACTCGCGACATGTCGCGACGCGGCGACGGACGTGCTCGAGCCAGTCGATCGCAACCACCGACTCGGAAAGTTCCTGCAACCTCGATGTTGGTGTTGCCCGTGCTGGCGCGACGCTGACCACCTCCGTCGCTAGAGAGGTGGTCACGGGACAGCCGGATATGTCCCGCTCAGAACCGCCGACCTGTCACGCCGGAGGACGCTGGTGGTAGTCCACTCGCTCGCGTCTTTTATAGTGCCTGCAAATGGGCAGGTTACGTTGTCAGATCAGGATGCGGACGCGCGCCCAATCCCGTGGCCCGATCGAGGGTGGCGCAGAGCTTCTTGACGAGATCAACAGGAACTAGCCCGCACCAAGCGCCGCAGACGCGCGCTCTGAGGAAAAGAGCCGGACAAGTTCGGCGCGGGAGTGGATGTTGAGCTTGCGGTAGACGCGTGTGAGGTGGAACTCGACCGTTTTCGGGCTGAGGAAGAGCGCCGCGGCAACGTCGCGGTTCGTTCTCCCCTCAGCGACCTGAAGCGCGATTTGAAGCTCCTGCGGGGTCAGTTTCTCGGGCGCGGTAGGGTCGCGCCTGGGGATCGACTCGCCGCTCGCGCGTAGCTCGCGGCGCGCGTGCTTCGACCATGGAGCCGCACCGAGCCCGTCGAACAGCTCAATAGCGCTGTGCAGATGCTCACGCGCGTCGATGCGGCGTTTCGCGCGTCGGAGCCGCTCGCCGTAGAGGAGCTCCGTCCGTGCGCGCTCGAAGGCCGAACCCGCTCCCTGCTCGTGCAGCTCGAGCGCGGCGCTGAAGTGCTGGTCCAAGTCGCCGTCCCCGCCGAGGAGGCCGTGCAGGCGGGCGACGGCGGCGAGTGACCAACGTCGGTTAACCGAGCGCGCGAGGTCAGCGAGCTTCGTGAGTTCCCGCTTCGCGGCTTCCTGCTCCCCCGCGCGCGCGTAGGCCTCGATGAGATCCGGTGCATAAGGCAGGACGCTCGGCTCACGCACGCCGTGGCGCTCGGCCAGGTCCGCGACCGGTCGAAGCGTCTCGATCGCCTCAGCCGGCCGGCCGAGACCGAGCTCGAGCAGACCGAGCGTCGCTTGAAGCCGTGCTTGTAGCAGGCGGAATCCGACCCCGTGCTGAGCCAGCTCGTCGGCACGAGCAGCATCCTCGCGCGCCTCCGACTCGCGCCCCTCGACCGCGGCCAGCCAGGCGAGGATGGAAAGGCTGTAGGCAATCGCAGTCGGAGCCGCGACCGACTCCGCCATGGCCAGTGACCGAGCCGCGCCCGCGCGCGCGGCGGGGAATCGCCCCTGCCAGAGATCGAGGATTGCGAGACTCCTGGTCATGAACATCTCGGCCCAGACGTCGCCCGTCGCCCGCGACGACCGGAGCACTCGCTCGATGCTGGATCGCGCCTCGTCGTAACGCTCTACGTACGTGGGGTAGTACATCGAGAGATCTCCATACTTCTTGACGCCGCTGACCGCCTCGTCGGCCTCGGTTGGCCGTCCAAGGAGTAACAGGATGAAGCCGAGATTCCAGCGGTTGCCGGCCGCGATGTCCGCCATCCATGGTTCCCAGGGAGCCTCGCCCGGCCAGGGGGCGCTGACCGGGAACATCTCGACACTCCTTCGGGCCAGTCGCAGGGCACGCTCGAGGTCGAGCCTCCGCGTTGCCGCACTGCTGCTCACATAGAGCAGGAGTGCCGCCCGTGCGGGGTGGAACGGAGCGAGGCGCTCGGCCTCTGTCTCGAAGTCGTCGTCGACGGCGAGGCCGCGCCACTCACTTGCTTGCCAGGCGAGGACCGTGGCCGCGGCACGCAGCCCCGGGTCGCGAACACGGGTCAAGGCCCGCTCGGCAAGCACGACCGCGCGCTCGAGGTCGCCAGCATGTTCCGCAGCTCGCCCAGCGGCATGGAGCCGGCGGGCGCAGGCGTCGTCGTCTTCGCTGAGCTCAGCCGCGCGTTCGAGTGCTCGCGAAGCCGACGCTTGACCGCCGCGCTCGGCGAAGCGGGAGGCGGCGGCTTCGAGCGCCGCGGCGACTGACTCGTCGGGCCCTTCGGCGGCAGCTGCGAGGTGCCACGCGCGCCGGTCGGAATCCTCTTCGGCGGTGAGCGCGTCGGCGAGCGTGCGGTGTGCCGCTCGACGTTCGTCCGCCGAAGCGGCGTGGTAGACCGCCGAGCGTACGAGCGGGTGCCGGAACGCGACCGACCCTGCGTGGATGCGGACGAGCCCGGCGTCTTCCGCCGGCTCCAGCACGGCGAGGTCGCCTCCCGACGTCGAATCGGAGGCTGCGGCGACGAGCAGTGCGCGACGAGCCTCCGAAGGCAGGCTGCGAAGCGCCCGCCGCACGGTTCGCTCGACGCTCTCGGAGGCGGGCAGGTGATCCGGGAGAGGCTCGCGCCCGACGCGTTCTCCCTCATCGAGCAGCGCGGCGACCTCGAGCAGGGCGAGCGGGTTCCCGCCGGTCGCCTCGGCGAGGTGGCGGGCGACCTTCGCCGCGATCGTCGAGCCGAACCGCTCGTGGAGGAGCTCCATCGATGCCGCCGCCTCGAGCGGCTCCAGCTCGATCGTGGGAAGCGCGACGCCGAGGTCGGTGCCTTCGCCTTCGCGCACGGCAAACAGGAGCGCGAGCGATTCGGCCGTGAGCCGCCTCGCAGCGAAGGTGACCGCTTCGGCAGACGGGCGGTCGAGCCAGTGTGCGTCGTCGACGACGACGAGCAGCGGGACTCGGTCGGCCGTCACGCCGAGGAGGCTGAGCGCACCCGCGTAGACGGCGAGCCGATTCGTCCTCTCGCTTGCTTCGAGCGCGAGCGCGGCGCGCAGCGCGCGCGCCTGCGGCTCTGGAATCTCGGGGAGACGAACGAGCAGTCCCCCCATCAGCGCCTGCAAGGCCGCAAACGGGAGCTCGGCCTCGGATTCGACCGCCGTGTAGTGCAGCACCTCGAAGCCGCTCGCCTGCTGCACGGCGTAATCGAGAAGCGCCGTCTTGCCGATCCCGGCGCTGCCGCGGAGCACGAGGGCGCGGCCCCTGCCGAGGCGCGCCTCCCCTAGCAGCGCGTCCAGTTGTTCGCGCTCGCGCTCCCGCCCGATCAGCATGGCCGAACGCTAGTGGAACACCACGCCGGCGAGCAGGTCCAGGGAAATCCCTGAAGCGCCGAGGCGCGCCGGCGCCGCACGATGCTCGGCGATGCAGGAGACGCCGCTACGGCCGATTGTCTACTCGCTGCAGTTCCGCGGACGGGTCACAGCGCTCTCGTCACGAGTGCTCGAGCAACGTGCGAGCGCGCCGAGCCAAGTACTGAGCACGACCGTCGACGGTAACGGGCTCGCTGGGCATGTCCAGCCGGGCGAGGGCGAGGAAGCGCTGCTCGTCTCGCGCCTCGCCCTGGCGGATGACGGCTCCTTCGACCAGTCCGGGACGATCGAGTTCGCCCCAGGCCACGTACTCGCCTTCCGCACCGTCAGCGCCGCTCGGCTCGGCCGCTCGCCCGACCCGCACCTCCGGCACGGCGCCGCCGTCTGGGAGGTCGAGGGCGGCGAGGGACAGTTCCGCGGTGCTCGTGGGCGCATCACGTCGAACTTCTTCGTGTCAGACACGAACGAGCTGACAGACAACCACTTCGGGCTGATCTTCGTCGCACCCGCCGCGGCAACCCACGCTCCCGAAGCAACAACCCGCGCTCCGCGTCGACGCCCGGGCATCCGCGAAACATGGGCCCAGCTCCGTCGCTCGAGCGCGCTCAATGATCTCCTTGCGGAGTGCGCCCTCTGGACGGCGCCATGGACCGGTTTCCCGCCGTACCAGGATCCCGAGTGCGCGGAAGAGTTCGCCCTCTGCGCGGCGGTATGGAGCGACATCCCGCACTACGACAACTCCGGCGAAAGGAGAGAACAATGATGCGCAAGCTCCTCATGCTCGCGCTTCTGGCCTCGGCCGCGGTAGCGATCATCGTGACTCCCGCGACGGCGAAGCCCACGGGCGCCAACGGGTTGATTTCCTTCACCCGCTTCGTTTGCGGGGAGAGGATCCTCAACCCCGACACAGGCAGCTACACGCAACTGCCGACGTTCTATCCCGGTCTGGGGCTGTTCCTCCCGTGCATGATCTGGTCCCCCGACGCGGCTCGCCTTGCCTGCGAGGGATTCGGCGGCGATCCCGCCGACGACGGCGTCTACACGATCAACTCCTTGGACGGCAGCGACGTCAAACGCGTCACCTCGGGCGGCGACGACGACTGCCCCGGCGACTACTCGCCGAACGGCAAGCGCCTCGTCTTCCTGCGTGCGTCCTTCGAGCTCGGAGTTCAGGGGCTCTTCGTGGTCAAGACGGACGGAACCGATCTCCAGCAGCTCACGCCTGCGGGCATGGACCTCAACTTCAACTGCGGGAGCTGGTCACCGCAGGGGAACGAGATCCTTTTCTCGGCGCACAGCCCGCGGGGAGCGAGGAGCTCGATCTTCGCCGTCCACGCCGACGGTAGCGGCCTTCGGCAGATCCCGATCGCCGGCTGCGGAAGTGCGGCGGGGTGCTTCGAGCCGGTCTGGTCACCCGATGGGACGAAGATCGGCTTCACGATGTTCGTGCCGCAGACCGGACAGGCGGACCTCTACACGGTCAACGCCGACGGCACCGGCCTCTACCAGGTCACCCAGGCAGGTCTGGGCGCAGGGCTCAAGGACTGGGGCGCGCATCCGCTCACTCGGTAGCGCTTCGATGCCGGCCCGGGCGCGTCACCCTCGGCCCGGTCCGGCGTCCTCCTGCCAACGGGTTCCCAAACTGGAGCAGCCGTGACAGACGAACTCCCCGGAGGAACCATCACCTTCCTCTTCAGCGACATCGAAGGCTCGACGCGCCTGCTGAAGCGGCTCGGCGACGAGTACGCGCTCGTCCTCGCCGAGCACCACAGGCTCTTCCGAACGCTCTTCGACGAACACGGGAGGCCGGCGCGCTGCGAAGAAGGCCGCTTAGCAGGCCGCTCCGCAAAGGTTTGGCCCTGTCAGCTGCGTCGCTTCGCCAATTCGCAACGGTTTCGGCGCCGACGGCCGGCCGGGGTTCCGGGCGATAGGGTCGGTCGGTTCTTGACAACGGCTAGGTCGATTCCCGAGGTGCTTCAGTGACGACGATCGCGACGCCCGATGGGGACTCGGCGGCGAGGCAAGACCTGCTCGAACGCTACGCCCGGCTCGCGATCCGGGTCGGGATCAACCTCGAGCCGGGCCGCGAGGTGGCGATTCGGGCGATGATCGAGCATGCCCCGCTCGTCCGCGCCCTGGTCAGAGCAGGCTACGAGGCCGGCGCACGACGGGTCGAGGTGGACTACGAGGACATGGAAAACCTGCGGAGCCAGATCGCGCTCGCTCCGGACGAGGCTGTCGGGACGGCTCCCCGCTGGATGTTCGAGCGGGTGGACGACGTCAGGAAGCAGCGTCGGGCGCAGGTATCCGTGATCGGTTTCCCGCCGGACATGTTCGACGGGCTCGACCCGGCTCGCGTGGCGCGATCCTTCCCCACGCCCGCGGCGCTCCGCGAGGCGATCCGCAGGCTGCAGGACTCGAAAGCACGCCCTTGGCTCCTCATCGCCTGCGCGACACCCGCCTGGGCCGAGCAGGTGTACGGCGAGCCTGACCTGGAGCGACTTTGGCAGGCGCTCGCCCACGTCTGCCGACTCGACGAGCCAGATCCCGTCGCGGCCTGGCAGACGCACATCGACAACCTGCAAGCTCGCGCTGCACTGCTGAACGAGCGCCGGTTGGACGCCGTCCGGTTCCGGGGGCCGGGAACCGACCTGACCGTCGGACTGCTGCCGCAATCGCGCTGGTACGGCGCCGCCTCGAAGACCAACCTAGGCCGGCGCTACGTCCCCAATCTCCCGGCCGAAGAGGTGTACACGTCCCCCGACCGGCGACGCGCGGACGGCGTCGTCCGCACCACCCGGCCGGTCGCACTGACCAACGGCACGATCGTGCGCGACCTCGAACTCGTCTTTCGCGACGGCGCGATCGTCCAGGCCACCGCGGCCCACGGCGAGGCCGACGTCCGCGCCGAGCTCGACGCATACAAGGGGGCGCGGCACCTCGGCGAGATAGCGCTCGTCGACAACCGGTCGCGGGTCGGCCAGCTTGACACGCTCTTTTACAACCGCCTTCTGGATGAGAACGCCGCCTGCCACATCGCCTACGCGCCTCGATCCTCGGCGCCTTCGAGGATCTGCCGGAGGGTCTCTCAGACGACGAACTACGAGACATGGGCGTCAACCGCGCCGACGTCCACACGGACCTCATGATCGGCAGCGACGAGGTCGAGGTCGACGGCCTCCACGCCGGAGGCGACGCCGTGCCACTCCTCAAAGGAGGAGATTGGCAACTGGCGTGACCACGCCGGAGGAAGTCGGGCGTATAGTCCGAGGGACAGAAAGCCGCGGTTGTGGTCGGGGATCGACGGGTGCTGGCGTCAAAGAACGTCACCCCACTGGGCGTAGGAGGCGCGTGCGTGTGGAGGCCGAACTTCGGGCCGGCCGGTTCCCCGAGAGCCGGCTCGACGACCCCGCCTACGGCGAGCCGGGAGACCAGCCCGGTCTTGTCGCAAGTCGCGCGCGTTCTGGTGGCGACAGCGTCGTCGTAGTTCACCTGGAACTCCGCGGGACGACGCTCGCGCTGCGCTCGATCGCCCGACGCGTGCTGCAACTAACCGCCGAGGAGCGTGAGCTCGCACGCGAGATCGAATCGCTCACTCGCAAGCTCGCCCCCCAGCTGCTCGACCAGCCAGGCGTCGGACCGCACGCCGCCGCACAACTCGTGCTCTCCTGGTCGCACCAAGGACGGATCACCTCCGAGGCAGCGTTTGCACGGCTCGCCGGCGCAGCACCGATCCCCGCCTCCTCCGGGCAGACAGTCCGCTACCGCCTCGACCGAAGCGGCGACCGAAAACTCAACCGCGCACTGCACATGATCCTCGTCACCCGCAAGCGCTCACACCCCGCCACGATCGCCTACATCGAACGCCGCATCCAAGAGGGCAAGACACGCCGCGAAGCAACCCGCCGCCTCAAGCGCTACCTCGCCCGCAACCTCTACCGCCTACTCGAACACGGACCGCCACCGGCGACTTGACAAACATAGAAGCATCGCTCGCGCACGCCGCGGCCCTGGCAGGCGAGAATCAAGATGTGGTCGTGATCTGCACCAAGTGCAAGAGGGAGCGGCCTCCGACAGGTGAGGCCTGCCCGCACTGCGGTGGGCCTGCATATCCTCATCGGCGCACGGCAGAGGAGCACGCGGACTACCTCCGAGCCGTGGCGGAACGCGACCGCGGAGCACCTGACTCCAAGCGCAACGCCTAGCGGCTCCGGACATTCCCGCATGCTGGCCCAGGCAAGGCCAGCGTCACCTCGGCTCAGTCGCCGCTGCCGTAGATCAGAAGCCAGACGAACACGGTCGCGAACCCGCCCAGAAGGGCTGCGACCAGGGACGCCACGGCAGAGAGCGCAGCGAGGCGTGGACGCCAGGCGATAAACAACACGCCGATACCAATTGCCCACGCGACGGCCAAGAGCCACCACGGAGCAGGCCAGCTCCAGTAACCGCTGCCGCTCGCAAACTTCGCTGCCGTCCAAGCAGTCGCCGCACCGAACGAAGCGACACCCATGGCGAGGACGGTCCACATCCGCCCACGCTCCCCGCCTCGAGTCCGAATCACGCTTCGCTATATCGACACGCCAACGGACATGCGTGAACAACTGGCCCAGGTCAAGATGCTCTACGGAACGATTGACGCGTGAGGGGTGCGCAAATTCGGGTTTCGCCCGAAAAGTGCGGCGGTTCGCAGTTGCCGCTCCTGCGCGGATCGAGTCTTGCGCACCCCACATGTCTCGCTGTGCGGCGAGAACGGGTCGCTCGAAGGGCCGGCCAGTTCGCCGCCGAGCCATCCGCGACCCTTGAACTGAGAGGATCGAGAGAGCACGATCTTCTCTGTGCGGGTTGTCGCGGTAGCCGTCGCCGCGCTCGCTATCGGTATCGGCGCGAGCATTTGCAGCGGCGTCCCGTAACGGCAGCGATAGCCATGGCTGCGGCGGCCACGAACGCTGGGACATCAAGGTGCTCGCTGACGACGAAAAGACGCAGATCGCCGTCAACCAGTCGCTGCGAACGACGATCGACAGCCTCCGCAGCAACCCGACACGCCCGGAGGAGGTCGGCTCGAAGACAAAGCGGATCCGCCCCGTCGAAGTTACCGTCTACCGCATCCGGGCCCAGATGCAGGAAGCGAAGCTCGAGGACGATCGGGACATCCATTTGGTCGTCCACGACGAGCACCCGGAGCACACGATGATCGTGGAGTTCCCCGACACCGCCTGCGAGCCCGCGAAGAGCTCGCCCTACGCGCAGCGGATGGCACAGGCGCGGGAAGGCTTCTACCGGCTCGTCACTCGCTGCACCGGACAGCGTCCCAGCCTCTCGGATTGGACGCCGCTCACTGGTCGCGCGACGATCAAGGGTGTCGGATTCTTCGACATCAAGCACGGAACGGAGCAGCGCGGCCGCGCCGACAACAACATCGAGCTCCATCCGGTCTTGAGCTTCACGCGAGGCAGATGCGGCTAGCGACGTGACGAGTCGCTGTTGTTGGGCTGATACCGGGTTGGGTGAACATCGCTTCGTCCCTCAACAGATATGGACAAGAGCAGGGGTGGGGGTGCACAAACTCGGCCCGCGTCTACGATCTCGGCGATGTGCGCGAGATCGCATTTGTGCACCCCACACGCGCATGCGCACGAAATAGCTCACCGCCATCAGGCCCCTCCTAGGGCGTCGCGGTGTCGTGGTACTGGGGAGTCGGCGGGATCGGCCGGCCGGCTCGGACCGCCTCGACCACGGCGGCTGCGTCGGCCGGCCGGTATTCCTCGCCGTAGACGGCCCCGGGGCGGCGAGGTGCCTCCATGACCGCGCAGTCTGCGGTGCCGCCGAGGTCGATGGGCGCGAAGCCAGCGTCGTCGACCAGCTGAGCGACGACCCGTTTGGCGTCTTCAGTGTCGCCGCAGATCCACTGCACGACTCGCTCCGCGCCTCGGCGCCCGGCGACCTCGGCCTGGAAGCTGGAGGTCAGGGTGTTGAACGACTTCGTATAGCGGGCCCCCGGCATGCGGGCCGCGTTGAACTGCGCCGCCGTCTGGCCCTCGGCCGGCATCGGACCCGATCCGAACTGGTTCGTCGTGTCGATGACGATCCTGCCTGCCAGATCGCCTGCCTGCTCCAACGCGACCGGGATCGCGTCCCAGGGCACCGAGAAGACCACCACCTCGCCGAAGGCGACCGCGTCGGCCGGGGTAGCGACCGAGGCCTGTGGGCCGATCTCCTTGGCGAGTTTCTCCAGCTTCTCTGGGTCGCGCGCGAAGCTGAGCCTCACCTCGTGCCCGGCGGCCGCGAACAGGCGCCCAGCGTTGCCACCGATCCGACCGGCCCCGATGATCGCAATCTGCATCCTTGCCTCCCCCTTTCAGTTTCCTTTCACTAGATGCTGACTGAAGGCCCCGTTCGTTTGGCGCGCCTCCCGCCGATCCTCTCGATTCTCACCGGCTCGTCGCGTGGTCAGCCGGTAAGCGCCCTTGCCGATCGCTAGCGCCTCTTACTCAAGCGCGAAGTCGGACGACGCGCGGAGCTGATGCATTCGACCAACACGCGCCTGATTGTGCAACGCCGATCCACGACGCTCGAGCAACGCGACACCTTCCGCCTGCCGGCTTCGCGCAACGAGTTCACACCCCACTCGGCCGCCGCTGGTATCCGGCCACGATCCGCTACACGCTCAACCGCGCAAGTTGACGCTCTGGCCGCGTCGCAGAATGCGGGAAGTACGACGCGTGCTCGCTACCCGGGAGGCAACAGCCCATTCCCGCGAAAGTGGACCAACGGAATGAGCTTCCCGGGATCCGCTCGAATCCGCACGCCTAAAGGGATCCAGCTGCCTCGGATGGCGAACAGACATTCTGACGAGGTCGCCGGTGGGGCCGTTCGTGCCTTGACGCATCAGAAGACTCTACGCGCCTCACATCCTGGCTAATGCCGCTCCAACCTCCGAGCCGAGGCCAGCCTCGCTCCGACGCGAAGCATGATTGCTCGACCCATTCGCGGTGCGGGTGACAGGCGTGGTCGCGGCGATCTGGTCGAGCGAAGGCAACGGCGAGAGAGACAGCGACCACGGCCGCAATCGCAAGTAAGTCGACGACCACGTAGGGCCACTCGCGCACGAACCGCTTCGGCTGCTTCACTGAAGTTGCTCGAGATGACTGATGTTGCTCTCGACCGCATCGATGAATGTCCGGTTCCACCCTGCTCGTGCGGATGCCTCGCCAACGTCGAAAGCCTGCAGTCGGAGCTCCGTCCCCTGACCCTTGTGTACCGACCCCAGGGGAGCCCCCCGAGGACGGATGTCAAGTCCGAGGTTAGTGCTGTCTCCCCATTGGGGACGAATCGGGCGGGCAGAGGGCGGCGTACGCTGAGGCGCGCTCGCGCCGTCCTCTGGCCTACTCAGCCGGGGTGAGCCGGGCCGACGACCGCAGCACGACGACCCGGCTTATGCATAGAGCGCCGTGTTCGACCACGCTACAAGGAACAAAAGGCAAGGCCGAACCACACCTTTGGCGAGCCCCCACTATATGGGTTCTGAGGCCCTTTAGGGCTTGCGGAGGCTCGACCTCAACGGGCCTGGGTGAGAAACCAGATCTCGATGCCGATGAACGCGAGCACGGCTACGACGATCAGAGCGGGGATCAACCAGCCGAGCTTCACCACCCTGTCGACCCTCACCACCCTCTCCATATCGGCCGGCCGGCACAGGGCGTTAAGGGTGACCTGACGTACCGCGATCTGGGGAAGCCTGACCATCCCCGCCCTCAAGGGCAGGGCATGGGTACGTGTACCGCGCTCAGGCCGGCGACCTAAACGAAGCGACGAAGCCGAAGCCTGAACATGCCTCCCGAGGCCCCGGGGGACGGGGTACCGGGGACCCCCCTCGCGAGTGTTTGCGCTCTCCACCTGGGATGCCGGGACGAAGGCTTGAGCCACTTTTGCTTTCCCGAAATCGGCCCTCCGAAATTTGGGTCAAAGCCATTTTTTGAAATCGACAAACTAGGAGACCGAATGAGCCTTGATGGCTACGAGGACGGACAGACCACAGACACTCTCGACCCGTGGAATCCGTCATACGAAAAACAGAGCAACGAAAGGCAGACGTTCTCAGTGGACGACGTCGCCGGAACCGTCTCAAGCAAGCCGGATGCTGACAGCGCAGGGCCGGTGGGTTCGTGAGCGGCCTGGAAGTCACGTCCCGGCTGACGAACCAAAACCCTGACAACCCAGAGGAACGGATCTACGTCGCGACCACGTTCATCAACGGAACCAGGCGTACGGAAACAACGTCTACGACGCATCACAGTCGGTTCTCGACTACCTCGCGAACTTGTTCCAGCAGTACAACGATCGCAACGCGGCGATCAACCCGAACAGCCAGGCCGCGAAGCTTTCGGTGATTGAGAAGTACCTCCAAGATCCTGACGGATACAACGCTGTCTATGGCTCCGGTTCTGCTGCCGCAACTCCTGCTGCCGTTGCACAGGCTCCCGCGCCTCCCGTCGTTCAGCCGAAAGGACGCTAACCGCTGCACAGGCTTGGGCTCTCGCCAACCGCTAAAGCAGCAACAACGCGACGTGTCGCAAAGACTAGGCCGGTTTTTCCTCTTGCCGGGGCTGGCCTAGTAATCCACAGGCGTTGAGACCGGAGCCGCTCCGCTTAGACGGACGCGCTCCGGTTCTTGACGCTCTCTTTTGTCCCGTCGCACGTCTATCGGGCGAGTGTCTCTCGCCGACGTCGTCCCGCGTCCGAGCAAGCGGCCGGGTCGCCCATGCCTCTGTTTCGTACAGCTCTGAAACTTGCCAGCCGATGGTTCCAAGAACCCGTGCCAACGCTAACGCGACGAGCAACGAGAGTCCGAGAAACGACCCGAAACCGATCACGATCCAAACCCACATTGGCATCTCCACTTCTCATGCCGCAAGTGACGGGCGGGTCTCGACGCGAACAATGCCGCATCAATGTCGTCGGTGCCTCCCTTAAACGAGGGATCAGAGCCCGTCAACCGCTGCACCCCTACGAACGAAAGGCCGCAACGTTCTCTTGTACGACTCATACGACCTCTACAACTTCCGCGCTGCGTTGCTCTCGGCTCGAAGCCGATGGAGAGGCGTGATTGCGCACAGGGAGGCGACAGATATCAAAGCCGCCGACGAGTACATGGCGATGTTCAACGAGGGCCGAACGTGGAGGCCAGTGACCTACGGCTACGGCTACGGCTACGCGACAACCTCGAAGCCGATCGGCAAGCTCGTTACGTCGTCAGTGTCAGAGGAGAAGCTGCGCCGGCACGAAGCGAAGTTCGCCGCCAAGGACGACAAGAAGCTACGTCGTCGCTCGACGCCGAACCTGAAGGGTCAGGTGCTTGAGCTCCACTCGCGCGGTGCGATGCCGGCGGCTATCGCTGACACGCTCAACATCGCTGACAGACGAGTTAAAGAGATCATCCGCACCGCCGCGTAGCGCACACGTTGAGAAAGTAGTGGGTCGGGCACCAACGAACCCGACCCACAGTTAGTGCTCTCGTATCTACCGGGGCGTGAAGAACCCGGTAACAGTTCCCTGGATCGTGCCTGTGCCTTGCGGGCCAGAGAAGATGGTCTGGAGCGGGATCGTGCAGGTGACGGTGTTCGCAATTCGCGCCTTCTTCGCCGACGTGTCCAGATCGACTTGCGGGCTACCGCCCGTAGGCGTGAACGTGAATGTGGTGTTGAACGACGTTGGGATGAACACCGACGTGCTGGCAAGGTCGTGAGCCGGCGTGAACTCACCGTTGCCGTTGACGACGACGTTGACGGTCTTGCTGCCGCAGACCGCATGGATGTGCGTCACGTTCTTCCCTCGTGTCGGGTCAGCGCCTGCGACTGGAGCAATGACTGCCGCAGCAAAGACAACCGCCACCGCGATACCGAGTATCGGTCGCTTCATCTCTCTCCCCTTTCCTAGAGGCCGCAGTGACTCGAACGTCTCCCTGCGGAGACGAGCGAGCACCTTCTCTAATTCGCATTTTGCTCCGCATGGTTAAGCCAAAAACATGGCCTCAAAACGCGGGGATGAGTTGCACCCTGCCCTAGCAGTTTTCGAGCACTCCAGGCCCTTAGAAGGGCTCCCACGAAAGATGCTGCGAACGGGAGACCATCAGCGAGAGGGATTGCCTGGCTGAGGCGCGGTTCCGATGCCCTGCTCGACACGACCGAGAGACAAATCGAGGGAGCCGGGGGATGCGCCGCTTCGCCGGACTACTTCTAGCCTTCACGCTCACCACCGCGCTTGGTCTAGCAGGCGAGGCACGAGCCGACACGAACTCGACCAACGCGCAGCTTTGTCAGCAAGGCGGATGGGAGTCGATGTTGCGCCCCGACATGACCGCGTTCACCAACGGCGGGGCCTGCACCAGCTACGGGGCCAGCGGGGGGACGTACGTCACGCCGACGATCACGGTCACGCCCACGCTCTTTTCGCCGGACGAACCGATCTGCTGGGGCGTACCTGATCTCTGCCGTGGGTTCACAGTGACCGGAGTTGCGCTCGCGCCGGCATCGACGGCCGTCCTCACCATCAGGAGCGGCTGGTACGGACAGATCATTATGAACGTCGAAGTGAATCCTGACGGAACTCTGTGGACGGCTTGGCGATACTCGTGCCATGCGGACGTCACCGTCTGGGCGACGGGAACGTCGTTCTCCGGTCTCCCAGTCACCCCTGACCCGGTAGTAATCAACGCGGTCTGTTAGGTCGTTCTCTCTTACGGGCTCAGCGCAGAGCGCTATTTGCCGCAAGCACGTCTCCCGACGAGCAGGTGCAGCTCGAGCACGCGCTGGTTCCCGCGCAACTCTCGCCTGAGTGCGCCGACGTGATCGAAACCCCCTGCGAGCAGTGTCGCGAACCATCGTCCCGCCTCGTCCTTTGTCTGGTCGAACTCGACCGCGAGATCGACGTCGCCGACCCCGACGGCGCCCCTCGCATGCGAGCCGAACACCCACACCTCCCGCACGCGCGGCAAGTACCGTCCTTCGCCAATCGCGACGCGCTCCAGCAGCGTTTCGACCCTCTTTGTCGCCTCCGCCCGCGTCACATGACACCGCTTCGATGGCTAGTCGTGCGTGACCGAAGGCACCGCTGTCCGCTGCGGGCCGTTCGCCGGCGGCTCGGCGGGCTGCTGTACCAATCGGACGGTGGTGCCGTCCCACGTTTCGATCTCGACCCCGATGGGGTTAGCTGGATCCTGACGAACGTCACGAATCCGCTTGTTGATGACCTGCTCGAGTTGGAACCCGATTTCCGACGAGCGAAAAGTCTCCGCGCGCGCGATCGCAAAGCGCAGCCGCATGCGTGCCTCCTCACTCAGTACAACCCGGCGATGCTCGATGAAGAGACGATCAACGGTCGCACGGTAGGAGAGATCTACCACCGACTCGGCCCATTCACGACCTTCATCCGCTGGCAGATGGAAAAGATCGATGACGCGTCCAGACGCGGCGTCGACAGCCTGATCAGAGAACGTGCTGATGGGAAGCACCGGACACACCGAGACGAAGCGATCGAGCGACCGATCGCGTTCGGCGATCGCGGCCGCTTCCTTCAGAGGTAGCTGCTCCTTCTCGCGCAGCCGGCGCACGAGCTTGTTGAACTCCTTGTCGAGGTGGCAGTCGTGGCTGATCACCATTCCCCAGCCCCACCCGCCGATTACCCACGTCTCAGGCAGCTCGGCCGGAAGCTCGAGCTGGGCGCGGCTTGCGTCGATTCCCTGCCACCGGGGTGGCAGAAAGTCTGGGTCGCTCTGAAGCCGAGCCAGGGGGACGGCTACTACATCGCCTTGCTGGAGCGGAGGATCAGCATCACTGTAAAAGGGCGGCAGCACCGCAGAAGCGGTCATTACTTGCGCCCGAAGCCGCCACGGCGTACGAAGCCGTCGGGGTACTCGGTTTCATAGCCGCTTGGTGCCTGAGCTGACGCGAGCTCTTCCGCACGCTCAAGCGCTTCCGCACGAAGCAGGTCGTAGCGGCGTGTCGGAATCTGCTTCGTCCGACCTGCGGCGATGTCAGCGAGCACGCCCTCGTAGGCAAGCCTCGCGCCGCTCTCGATCGTGCGATGGCGTGTCGCTTCCACAACCGCCAGTTGGCTCAGTTCCTTCGCTGGCGTCGAGCCCGCGAGTTCGGACGCGTAGACACCGACGATGCTGCCGCCAGGCGTCCGCCGCGCCGCAAGCTTTCCGGTCTTGATCCAGCGATAGACGGCAGCCTTCGATACAAAGAACTGCCGCGCGACCTCGTCGACGCTGTACAGCTCGTCCACGAGAGACGGTGCATGGTCGCGCCAATAGTTGAAGTGCTCTATTGCCCGTGAACGCACCGATGCAGCGGTAGACGCATCCCCCGACGCCTCACCGAGGCGAGCGATCACAGCAGAGAAGAAGCGGTCGCCGCCACGTTCGTCGATCGCAATCGCTTGAAAACGCCGCAGCATGTCGTTGTCCAGCAACCGATCAGCCTCAGCCAACAGCAGCACGCTCTCCACGAAGCGGTCACCGAGGTCCCCGTAGAGGTCGAACCTGCTTCGCAGACTCTCCTCCAGCGCGCTTGAGGCGACCTGCTCGAGCAGTCGCTCGCGCTCCTCCTCGTCGTGCGCGGTGGCCGCGCGTAGCCAAAGATTGGCGCGTTCCTCTGGGCTCAGGATCACCATGGTCGTCTCACCTCCGTCGAATCGACCACTGTGGCGCGTCTTTCACATGTTTCAACGTATTCACGTCTCTCGCAGATACTACGCGCGTAGCACGTTTCTCGTCAAGGGCGAGCTCCGAGCGCGGCCCCTCGAGCGGACGCCCTGGGGACGGGTTTTGGGGACAGGTTCGGGGTGCTTCTGGTCGGGCCGGGGCCGCTCAAGACGGAGGTTGCGGGCGGAGTCGAACGCAGCGATTTGCGGGGAAAACGGTCTTGTCGAGTGCAATCCCAGAACCGCCGCTACAGATGCGGACTCTCCATGGTAAGGAGGGGGTCGACGGTTCGAGTCCGTCAGAGGGCTCTGCAAAAACCCTGCACCTAGGCGCCTTTTGGCGCCTTTCTGTTCAGGTCGACTTGCAGATTCAGCCGCGTGCCGTG
>Ga0137369_10003225_pt1 | contig 16706 bp, 14 predicted proteins | sample SagtaG_12_FD_104918 | JGI IMG/M metagenome (GOLD analysis project Ga0137369, IMG submission 104918) | Vadose zone soil microbial communities from Sagehorn Ranch, Mendocino, California, USA - Sage1_L_113_16 metaG | ecosystem: Environmental > Terrestrial > Soil > Vadose zone | place: USA... | reverse complement strand
TCGAGGACGAACTCGCCGTCCCGCGACATGTCCTCCTGAGTCGCGGGGTGGAAGTCGCGAATCGTCGAGCGGTTGTGCGCCCCGTCGATCCAGCGGTTCCGGGCGCGGAACTGGAACTTCGCGAGCAAGGGGTCGGCCTTGATCGCATCGAGCGTCCCGTAGAGCTGCTCGATGTCGACGCCGTTGCGAATCGTCTCCGTGGTGGTGGTACTCATCGATGTCCTCCTTTAGGGTCGTCCGGCCCGGTGCCGGATCGCTCGCCACAGGAGACACCGGCGCGGTTGGCCGCCGGTTGAACGCGCGGTAAAGGGCCGGTAGCGAAGACTGCGGGTCGTTCCGGTCGGTTCGCTTCTCGCCCGCGGTCGCTTGACCGCCATTGCCCGTGCGCGGACCCCCGGATCGACGCCAAGAAACGGGCATACCCCAGGGTGTTCGTGGATTGGCCCGGCAGCTTCAGCAAGTTGCTGTCGAACCAGTAGTGCTCGAGCGGCGCTGCCCGCGGCCGCCCCGAAGTCGGGGCGGCCGCGGGGAAGAGCCAACTGGAACCTGCGAGCCGAGAGTGCGTCCCTCAGGAGGAGACGTACGCGCAGATCACCCAGGCGTAGTAGGTGGGCGTGGAGCCGGCATCGGGCGTGGTGTAGACGGAGGCCGCCCATCCGATCGCCGCCGCGCCAGCGGGTGCGCTTTCGGAGACTTGCGAGACCTTCGTGTTACCGGCTGTCGTGCTTACACCACCGCCAAGCGCCTTCTTACCGCTGGGGCAGTTGACCTGCCATGTCCGGGACTGATCGCGCGGGATCGCCATCGCCGCAGTCAGGTACTGCCAGCCGCTGATCCCGCTCGGGCCGGGAGGTCCGGCCGGACCAGGAGCTCCCGCCGGGCCCGCCGGGCCGGCGGGCCCCTTCGGCCCGGTCGCGCCCTTCGGACCTGCGGGTCCTTGCTCGCCCTTGTCTCCCTTCGGCCCTTGCGGACCTGCCGGGCCGCCGAGGCCGACCGAAGCCGGGAACTTCCCGTCCTTGCCGAGCGGCACGAGCTGGCCGGCGCGCGGCCGCTTCGAGGCCTTCACGCCGTTCACCGCGCCGGCGTTCGTCGCGTAGTCGGCCGTCTTCGCGTGCGTCGCGAGCGGCGACACCGCCGAGCCGACGGCGTGACCGACCGGGGTCGAGCCGAAGACTGCGACTCCGAGCGCGGTCGCGGCCAGGACGATGGGCAGCCGTTGCTTCGCGGCTCGCGCGGGTTTGTGATGGGTGTTCACGTCTGCTCCCTTCTGTTCGGTTGCGGTTGGATCGCTCGCCGCAGGAGACACCGGCGTGGTTGGGCGCCGGTTGAACGCCCGGTGAAGGGCCGGTAGCGAAGAGGGCGGGCGGATCCGGTCCGTTCGCAGCTCGGCGGCGGTCGCTTTACCGCGGACCGGCGTCGAGGGGAACCCGGCAGTTGCCGGCGCGCGGTCTCCTGGATCGAACAGCCACGAGACCGGAGGTGCCTGCGATGACCAGCACGACGACGACATCGAGCGCGAACGGCGGGCACGGAGCCGTCAGCGCCGTCCTCTTCCTGTGCCTCTTCGCCGCACAGGCGGGCGCGATCGCCCTCTCGCCCGTGCTCGCCGAGGTTGCTCGTGATCTCGACGTCTCGACCGCGGCGGCCGGGCAGCTGCGAACGATCGCCGGCCTCGTCGCGGGGGTGACGGCGCTCGCGCTCGGTCGCCTCGGCGCGCGAGTCGCGCTCGGCCGGCAACTGCTCGGCGGCTCGCTGCTGCTCGCGCTCGGCTCGCTCGCGAGCGCCGCTGCGCCCGGAATCGGACCGCTCGCCGCCGCACAGGTCCCCGTCGGTGCGGGGATCGGCATCCTCACGACGGCTGGCACGCTCGCCGCGGCCGAGTGGGTGCCGCGCGAGCGGCGGGCGGCCACGCTCTCCTGGGCGCTGATCGGGCAGCCGGCGGCGTGGATCGTCGGCATGCCGCTGCTCGGCGCCGTGGGGGAGCGAAGTTGGCGCTGGGCGTGGCTCGCCTTGCCGCTCGCCGCCGCGCTGGTCGCCGGGGCAGCGGTTGCCCGCCGCGGCAGCGCGCCGCGGGCGTCGCGGGCACCGGCACGCCTTCGTGCGGCGCTCGAAGCGCCCGGTCTCGCCTGCTGGCTGGCCGCCGAGCTGCTGGCGAACTCTGCCTGGGCAGGGACGCTCGTCTACTCGGGTGCCCTCTTCGTCGAGTCCTACGGAGCATCCACCGCGGTGACGGGCGTCGTGCTTGCCCTCGGCGCCGGCGCGTACGTGTTGGGCAACCTCGCGCTCCGACGCCTCGCCGACGGCGGGCCGCAGCGACTGCTCGTCGGCCTCGCTTTGGCGCTCGCCGCCGCGACGGCGCTCTTCGGGGCGTGCCGCCCTTCCATCGTGGTCAGCACGGCGCTCTTCTCGGCCGCCGCCTTCGCGGCCGGTGGGCGCACGTTCCTCTCGAGCGCCTTCGGCTTGGCTGCACGTCCCGAGCTCCGGCCGGGAGCGATGGCGATGCGAGCCGCCTCGATGCAGCTCGGCTACTTCGCCGGCTCGATCGCAAGCGGTGCGGCGCTCACCGTCGGCGGCTACAGCGCGCTCGGCGCCACCATGGGCGCGTTCTTTGTCGGCGCCGCGGCAACGCTCGCCCGCCGTCCCGCCTCGAAAGGTGCCACCGCCGAGCGCGCCTCCGCGCTCGCCCGCCCACGCGCGCCGCTACCGGCTCTTTACCGGCAGCGCGGGTGACCCAGCATCGCCTCCCGGGCTTCGCCGCGCCCCTCGTCGGAACCATTCGACAGCCAGGAACGGTGGTAGCGTCAAACACATCTCGAGATGGACTTCCGCCTCCTCGGCCCGCTAGACGTTCTCCGTGATCACGTGCCAGTGCAGATCGCGGCGGGCAAGCAGCGGGCGCTCCTCGCCATCCTGCTCCTGAATGCGAACCGCACCGTCGCCCGCGACCGGATCGTGGACGAGTTGTGGGGCGACGACGTCCCTGACTCGGCGCAGAAGATGGTGCAGATCCACGTCTCGCAGCTGCGTAAGGCACTGCCCGAGTCGCGACTGCACACACGCCAGCCGGGCTACGCGCTCGAGGTGCGTGAAGACGAACTCGACCTCGCCCGTTTCGAGCGCGCGGTCGCCGACGGTCGCCGTGCGCTCGCGCAGGACGATCCGGAGAACGCGACCGAGCGGCTGGGTCAGGCGCTCGCGCTCTGGCGCGGCCCCGCGCTGGCCGAGTTCTCGGAGCCGTTCGCCAGGCACGAGGGCGCGCGTCTCGAGGAGCTTCGCCTTTCCGCAGTCGAATTGCGGATCGAGGCCGAGCTCGCGCTCGGGCGTCCACGCGACGTGGTCGGCGAGCTCGAGACGCTGATTGCCCAGCACCCGCTGCGGGAGCGTCATCGCTCCCAACACATGCTTGCGCTCTATCGATCGGGACGGCACGCCGAAGCGCTCGCGAGCTACCAGACATTCCGGCGGACGCTCTCCGAGGAGCTCGGGATCGAGCCGTCGGCTTCGCTGCGCGAGCTCGAGCGGCTAATGCTGCAGCAGGACCCGTCCCTTGAGCTGCCGGCCCGCGCCGAGACGCGCGCTGCTGCGCCCGCGCCAGCCGTCGGAACCGTCAGCTCGGTTCCCCTGGGCGACGTCTCCTACGCGCGAAGCGGCGATGTCCGAATTGCCTACCAGATCGTTGGCGACGGGCCGCTCGACCTCATCCTCGTTCACGGCTGGGTCTGCAGCTTCCAGCCGGGCTGGGAGAACCCGAACCTGGCCGCCTTCTACCGCCGCCTGGCCTCCCTCGGCAGGCTCATCCTGTTCGACAAGCGCGGCACGGGCCTCTCCGACCGCGTCTCGCCCGAGCGTCTTCCCGATCTGGAGACGCGGATGGACGATGTCCGCGCCGTGCTCGACGCGGTCGACGCCCGCCGGGCCGTGGTCCTCGGCATCTCCGAGGGAGGAGCGATGTCGACGCTCTTCGCCGCGACCCATCCCGAGCGAACGCTGGGGCTGGTGCTCATGGGCACCTTCGCGAAGATGATGCACGCGCCGGATTACCCAATCGGCCTCACCGACGGCGACTTCCGGAACCGCCTCGCGGCGCTCGAGGAGGACGACTGGGCGCCGACCGTCACGAAGGAGTGGCTGGCGCGCGTCGCGCCCGCTCTGTTACGCGACCCTGCTGCCGTTCGCTGGTACATCTCGTACATCGTGCGCGGCGCGAGCCCCGGGGCGAACAAGGCGATGCGGCGCATGAACGAACAGATCGATATCCGGGACGTCCTGCCGACCATCAGCGTTCCCACACTCGTGCTCTACCGATCGCGCGAGTATTTCCGCGAGCAGACGCGCTTCATGGGGGAGCACATCCCCGGGTCGCGCGTCGTCGAGCTGCCCGGAAACGACCACCTCCCCTGGGAGGGCGATCGAGAAGCGCTGCTCGACAAGATCGAGCGCTTCCTGTCGGGTGTGCGGGACGAGGCGGAGCCCGACCGCGTCCTCGCCACGCTCCTGTCCACTGACGTTGTGGGCTCGACCGCGAAGGCGGCGGAGCTCGGCGACCGCGCCTGGCAGGACCTTCTCACCAAGCACCATCGCCTCGTGCGCGCGCAACTCGCTCGCTTTCGCGGGCGTGAGGTGGACATGGCGGGCGACGGCGTGTTCGCGACGTTCGATGGCCCGGCGCGCGCCGTCCGGTGCGCGTCGGCAATCGCGGACGGCCTCAGGACGCTCGGACTCGAGGTGCGGGCAGGCGTGCACACGGGCGAGATCGAGCAGGCCAATGGCGGCGTGCAGGGCATCGCGGTCCACATCGCCGCGCGGATCGCCGCGGCGGCGCAGCCGGGTGAGGTTCTCGTGTCGAGCACCGTCAAGGACATCGTCGCCGGCTCGAGAATCGCCTTCGATGACCGCGGCGAGCACGAGCTCGACGGCGTGCCGGGCACTTGGCGCCTCTTCGCCGCCCGGATCTGATCGCCCGCTCCGAGAAGCACAGGGCGAAGACGCTAACGCAGCGGCGACCTTCAGGCGGCGGCTTGCGCGCGCGAAGGAGGCATTCGTCGTCGTGCGAGCGGACGACGAGGTGCAAGTCGCCGCGGTTCGACGCCGACCTGACGGCCGCGTTGCGTGGGTCGGCAGGCCGCTTGCTCTCAGGCCAGCGTACGGGTTGATCGCCGCCGCAAGCGCGGCATATGCCAGACGTGTCCGATCCGATCGAACGCGTCGCCGCGTTCTCTGCGTCGTGGTGCCGGAATCTCGAACCGCGCCGTCCGCGCTGGGCGATTACGGCGACTCGCGCCGCTGCGCAAGCTGGACGGCTCCGAGCTGCATCGCCAGCGCGAGGTTGTCGGGGACGACCTGGATCGCGCTGATGCGACCGTCGGTGATCGAGAGGACATCGATCACTCGGATCTCGACCTCGCGGCCAGTCGGGCTGATCTCGCCGAGCGGGGTCTCGAGCGGGCCGATGTGGCGGCCGCGCTGCCAGAACACGATCACCACCCGCCCGGGCGCCTCGATCTGCTCGATCAGCTCGATCCGCAGATCGGCGAACGCACGCTGCAAGCCCCGCGCCCGCGCGACGAGGTCTGCCAGCGGAACGTCAACGCCGTTGATCGACACCGGGTCGGTGTAGGCATCCCCGAAGGCGGCGAGCGCCTCGGACGCGCCCACCGGCTCCGTCCAGAGACGCACCAAACGCTCGACCACACTCATGTGGGTGAGAATAGATTCGAGGAGGCCGCACGGTTCCTCGCGCGTGGTCAGGTCGTGAGACGACGAGTCGTCCCTGCCGTGGCACGCGCCTCACGTCCAGGGGTTCATCGTCGTGACTAGCCGCCGCCTCAGCAAGCACGCTGCGGTTCGGTGACCCCTTTTCGGTTAAGAGGGGTCAAGGATTCACACCGTGACTGCGATCCCCGGTGCGAGTTGCCAACATAGAGAACGACCGGCACTCGAAGGGATGGAGCGTTTATGGAGCCCGGCAGGCGCAACCAGTGGCAAACAGCAGCAAATCGCCGGGCGGCGAAAGCCGCGAAAACAAGGGAAATCAGTTGCCGCGAGTTGCCACCGGTTGCCGCGACATGGTGAGGAGGGGGTCGACGGTTCGAGTCCGTCAGAGGGCTCTGGAAAGTCCCTCCAGTTCAGCTCCTTCTGTTTGCGGCTTAGGCGACTGCTTTCGGCCCCGGCGTCCACCCGAGCGTCCACCGACTTCCAGCGGCGCGCTCGGCGGGGGTTGAAAACCCGATTGGCGAGCGGGTTTGCGACCTTGCCGGCGACGTCCACCAGCGTCCACCGCTCTTACGATCGCAAGTGCGTCGAGCAGCGAGACGGCGTGCTCGGTGCGCGGGCGCTCAGAAATCTCGCTCTAGAGGATGCTGGTGTGTGGCTCGGAGTAGTCCCTCGTCACTACGCGCTTGCCGCCTCCATGTTCGCCTCGACGACCTCCAGCGTCTTCATGAGCTCAGCCGTCGGGTGGAACTCAACCACCTCCGAACCTGCAGCCGGTGTTCCACCGGCACCCCAGCGTGGCCAGTCGGACTGGCGCTCGTTCCTGCGCCAGCACGCCGCGACGACGCTCGCCTGCGACTTCCTCACCGTTGACACCGTCTTGCTGCGCCGGCTGTACGTGCTCGTCTTCATCTGCACCGGCAGCCGCCGGGTCGAGTACGTGGCCTGCACGAGCAACCCCGACGGCGCCTGGGTGATGCAGCAGGCGCGCAACCTGCTGATGGACCTCGACGATCGCGGCCAGCGGCCACGGTTTCTGATCCACGATCGGGACGCGAAGTTCAGCCGCGCCTTCGATGCTGTTCTCCAGAGCGAGGGGATCAGGGTCATCCGGACTCCGCTCAGGGCACCGAACGCGAACGCGCACCTCGAGCGCTGGGTCGGCAGCGTCCGGCGGGAGTGCCTCGACCGGCTGCTCATCTTCAGCCGCCGCCAGCTCGAGTGCGTCCTCCGGGGCTTCCGCTTCCTGAGCGGGTTCGGCGTCCTCGGAATCCGCAGCCACTTCCCGCTCCGCGTCCTCTCCGAGTACAGCTTCGCCGTCCCGAGCCGCGTAGATCAGGTTTTCCGGGCTCGCCCGCTCATCCCCGAGGTCATCGAAGACGTGCGCGTACGTATCGGCGGTCATGCTCGGCTTGTTGCCCATCTGCTGAGCTACCCGCGCAACCGACTTGCCTGGGTGAGCGCCAACGGCCATGCCGAAGGGCTGATCGCCTCACTCGACTTCGCGCAGCGCTACACCGCAGCGATCGACTACTCCGACCTCGAAACCGCCCGACAGATGCTGCAAGCGACCAACGCGCTACGCGAGTCCGACGAAGAAGCGGCCGGCCTCGTTCGCCTCGAACTACCCTCCGCACGACCAGCGCCCGCGTATCTCCGACAGCAGACAGCCGGACTGAGCAGACGGCCCCCGAACACCGGGCGACGCGGGGGTCGTCACTGTAGATCTGGTTAGGGCTTCTTGGGGCACTGCCAGTCTCTGGTGCCACCCGGGCCGCAGAACCACCTAGAGCAAAGAAGTCGGCTCAGCCAGCCGCCGAGCGCATCGACCTTTATGTCGGCAGGGGTGGCCGCCAAGCGGCGCAGTGCGTCCTCGTCATTTGCTGCGAGCGCAACGCGTTGGGTGGGGCTAAAGGCGAACTCCGCAAGGCCGCCGGGAATGTCACGCTGAAACCGCTCCCGAAAACGCGCATCCCCGTTCAATCTATCCAGAAGTCTGCGTAGCTCTTTCTCTGCCATCGGGCGTTCCTCCTTGCGAACCCTTGTCACGCCTCGTTCCCGGAAACGCGGCGGCTCGGCCGAGCACGATCTCCTCCGACGTCTCCGGATTGATCAACCGGATCAATAAGCTGCCGACGCCAGCGTAGCCTAACATGAGATCCGGAGAGACAACACCCTCGCGGCTCATCCTGTAGACGCCCTTTCGTCCGGGATCACGGAAGCGACGCAGTTGGACGCTGCACTCCAGCGCGAGCTCGAGCCATTGGGGATCGCCGAACGCTTGATAGCAGTCCAGCAGCAGGTGCCCCGTGCCCGCCAGGCCGTGGCAGAGGCAGGAACGCGACTCGTGCCTCCGTTGAGCCGCGACCGTGCGCGCGGCTCCCCGGGCTGCATCCCGATACCGGCGATCAGGCTCAAGACCGTCCAGGTGGAGGAAGAACTGGCCGATGCCGCCGGCACCGTGACAGTGGGCTTGCAAACCAGGAGCGTCGTCGCCGAGCCGACGCGGCCACCAGAGGCTGTCATCGTCCGCGGCACCGGCTTCCAAGGTGACGGCTCGCCCAGGACGGGCTTGCGCGAGGAGCAGCTCTGCGGCGCCTCCGGCCACGTCGAGGTACCGCTCCTCACCCGTGACCCCGGCGAGTTGGGCCAGCGCCAGCCCTATACCGGCGGCGCCGTGCAGAAGGCCGAGATAAGGGAGGCTGGACCCGCCGGGCGAAGCGGGCGCGACATCCCAGTAACAACCGGGGCAGCCTCTGAGCCCGGGCAACGCGGTCCGAACCAGCTCGTCGCCCGCGGTCCGCGCCTCCGCCAGATAGACGGACTCGCCCGTGACCCGGTGGAGATCGATCAAAGCCAGAATCGTCCCGGCCGCACCATGGGTCAGGTCAACGGTGGCAAAGGACACGCCTTGCAGCCGACGCATTCGCAGCTGGGCCGCCGCCACGAAGCCCGGCTCATCGAGCAGCTCCGCCAAGCAGAGGAAGAAATAAGCGACGCCGGGCTCCCCACAATGTAGGCCATGCTGAGCGCGCCCACGACCCCAGGTTGATCCCGCGAGCCAGCGTGCCGCCCCTCGGGCAGCCTCCCCGTACCGCGGCTCGCCGGTCGCACAGGACAGCTCCGCCAGGAAAAGGCCGATGCCTGCCGCACCCGAATACAGATCAGGCCCGTACTCAGTTCTCCTGCTCAACTCGTCCCGCGCCGCCCAACAGAGGCCGTCGGAGCGCTCCTCCGCTTCGGCACAAAGCGCCTCTCCGACTTCGCGAGCCAGACGGGTCAACTCGGCGTGAGTCATCGCACCCTCGGCCGGGCCTTGTGTGTCCGGCGCGGTCGGGTCTTCGCGCGGTACGACCGGCCCGCGCGGGAGCCTGGCCGCGAGCTCCTCGGCGGCAAGAACAAGTGCGCGCTGTACCTCACGCATGGTCGCGTAGCGGTCTGTGCGTTCCCAGGCCACGGCCCGGTCGATGACGGCCGCAATCGGCGGTGGAAAGCCGATACGCAACTCAGCGACCGGCCTACGGGCGAAAGGCCGGAGGCCGTAGTCCTCCTCAGGGGTGTCGGCGAGCGAGGCAACGCCGCAGCACAGGTAGTGGAGGACGGCGCCCCAGGCGAAGATGTCATCGGCGGGCGCCGGACGTTCGCGATCGAATTGCTCACGCGGATAGAAGGGTGGCGTTCCCCCGCCGATTGGAATGGCGCCGTCCTCCGCCAAGTCGAAGGTGTTGCCGAAGTCGATCAGCCGATAGCTGCCGTCCGGCGTTGCGATGACGTTGGCCGGGCTGAAATCACGGAAAACCAGGCCCATGTCATGCAACTGCGCCAGGGCCCCAGCGGTCTCTCGGCCGACGGCAATTATCTCCGCGACGCTGAGCCCGTCCTTGATCGAGTGCCTGTCCGGCAGAACTTCGGCGAGCGTCGTGCCTTCGATGTACTCGATTGCGATGAAATGGTTGTTGTCGAGATCGAAACTGCCATAGAACCGGGGTAGCAACGCCGAGCCCTCGTGTCGAACGAGGATCTGCTCTTCGTTCACAAGCCAGTCGCGCGCGTCTCGACCGTCCTCATCGACACTGACGTCGTGCCACGCCTCCTTCAACAGGCAGAAGCGGGCCGGCACCCCACCCAGGTCGATGGCGCGGAAAACTCCCCCACGGACTCCCTGCGACAGCCCGTCGACGACGAGGTATCGCCCGTTGAGCAAGAGACTCCGGGCCGGCCGGGGAACATACGCACCGCCGATCTCGAACGGATCGGCAATCCCCGCCGGAGGCGGCAGGTAGTAGTGCAGACGGAAGTCGTTGGTTAGACGGCCGGCCGAATCCAGGAGGTCGTAGCTGCCGGCCACTTCGTCGCTCCCGGTATCCGCTTCCGGCCCCTGATGCATGGCGCCGTAGCGGTAGTGGACGAGGCTGTCAGGTCTCAACGGCCGGTCAGTGGGGACTCGCGGGCCCCGACGGCCGCTCGTGGCACGGTCCAGCGCGGTGGCCAGTCTGACCGCCTGTGCGCTGTCGCTCGGGTAGACGGTGATGAATTTGCCGATCTGGGATAGGCCGAGGTGGCCGGCGTTGAGCATGGTGAGGAGATTGATCGAGTTCACCACCTTGAAACGTGCGCCTTCGTCAAGAAGCACGTCGAGCGCGGCGGCGAGCACTGGAACGGCTGAGAACGGCGTAGCGGAGACGTGCAACTTCCAGCCCTGAGCGAGCACGGGTCCGGTGCCAAATGACTGCTGGCTGAAAATCGAGCCGTGACCAGCCCACGGGACACGTTCGTCGATTAAGCGGCCAATCGGATCCGGCTCGGGCTGAACCCCATCTCGCAGACCCGATGTGAGATCCGTCCGAGACACCGGCCGAGTATGCCCCGCCGCCGTGTGCACGTGCAATGCGCGACTCTGAACGTCGTCGACGCAACGCACGCGTGGCTCGCGTTCCCGTCGCCGCCGGCCACAGCCGGTAACTCGCAGAGAACCGCCCCCCGCCGGTCGGGACGGCGACGTTCGCGAAGTCGCCCTCGATCTCGATCGGCCTAGCGTACGACCTGATCGGCGCGACGGCGCTCAGGCCGCCTGGGTCGGAGAGCCTCGAGATCAGCGCGGCGCGATGGCCGCTGTCGTCGAGCACCGCGCGCGTCGCCCGGGCGGCCGTGACGTTCGCCAGGTTGCCTGCCAGCAGAGGGACGAAGCTCGCCACGTCAACTCGTCCTCGGCGGCAGCCGGTACGCGCCGGACAGCCGCGACGGCACCCCGTCGCGGTCGACGGCGGCGAGCCAGACGAAGTGCGGACCCGTTCCGACCTCGACGACCGTCGTGACGGTTCGTGCGCCTGTCGCCGGATCCACCACGGCATCGACTGCGCGGCCGGCGGACCGCTCTGGCACTGGCCCGAGCGCAAACGGCGACGACACGCACGCAGGCACCGCGCCGTCGCGCGCCGGGGCGGACGAGATGTTCGGCGGCAGCGGACACTCCTCTCCGCACCGCCGACCCACACCAGCGAGGAGAAGGAGGCCAGCACCATGGCACAGCAGACAACCACCAAGGGAGAGCCGGCGAAGCAGGTCGCGATCGACGTCCTGCGCCAGGCGGGCGAGCCGCTGCATGCGAAGGAGATCGCGAAGCGCGTGCTCGAGTCCGGCCGCACGCGGCTCGCGGGCAAGACGCCTGAGCAGACGATCGCCGCCATGCTCGCCGTCGGCTCCAAGCCCGGCGGCCCGTTCCAGCGGGTAGACAAGGGCACCTACACGCTCGCCGACACGGCCGCCGAGCCGCAGACGCCCGCCCCGGCGTCAAAGCCGAAGCGGCAGGCGGCCCGGACGCGGCAGGCGCCCAAGCCGGCGAAGTAACCGCCCGAGTCCGACTGCCCAACCGCGGGAGCCGCTCGGCGGCTCTCGCTCCTCGTGGATCAGCGACGACTCACGCCTCGTCGAAGGAGGCGAGCGGATGGTTCTCGCGCAGGAACTCCGCGAACAGCGGCACCGTGAAGTCGAGCTGACCGCGGCGCGGGCTCCAGATCAGCCCCTTCTGGATCAGCGAATCGCGGTGCACGGAGACGCCGCGCTGGTCGCGGGCGCCGTACCCGGTCGCGACCTCGCTCGAGCGGTAGGTCGGCTCGCCGAGCGCGGCCATCGCCGCCAGGTAGCGCTGCTCGGCGTCGGTCGCGAGCTGAAAGCGCGGCCCGAAGAAGCTGCGCGCGAGCGAGTCGTTGACGATCTCCCGTACCGTCTCCAGGTCGGCAACAGTGACCGGCGAGGCGTCGGCGTGATTCCAAAGCTCGAGCCCGTACTCCTGGATGAAGTACGGGTAGCCGGCCGACTCGCGCACCACCTGCCGCGCCGCCTTCTCCTGGTACTCGACCCCGAGCGTCCCCGCCGGCCCAATCAGTGCGGCACGCGCGGCCGCGTCAGGCAGCCGACCAAGCTCGTGGTACTGGAAGAGCCGATCGGCGTACGGCTTGGCCGAGATCAACCTGACCTGCAGGTCGGGCAGCCCGGCGCCCACGAGCGCGACCGGGAGGCCGCGGCGGCTGATCGCCTGGAAGGCGATACAGATCGCCGCCAGCGACGGTGTCTCCAGGTTGTGCATCTCGTCGATCAGAAACAGCGCCCCCGACTGCGCCGCCTGCGCGACTTCGCCGATCTCCACCAGCAGCTCGCTCAGATCCTGCTCCGGGTCGCCCGAGTCGGCGACCCCGGAGGCGGCCTCGACGTCAAGCTTCAGCTGCACAGCGCCCGGCACGGCGATGCTGAACGCCTTCACCACGCCCAGCGCGCGCTCGACGCGTGCCTTCACCCGGTGCTTGCGGCTCATCTCACGTAGCAACCGAGCAGCCATGCGCGCGAACGTCACCCGGAAGTCCGGCTGCGAGCCGACCTCCTGCACGTCGGTCGTCGCCCAGCCCGCCTCGCTCGCGAGGACGTCGAACTCCATCAGCAGCACCGTCTTCCCGACCCCGCGTAGGCCCGAGTAGACGAGGCTCCGCTCGTAGCCGCCGCCGCTCAGCCGCTCGATCAACGCCTGCACGTTCTCCAGGTCCGGGTCGCGGCCAGCGAGGATCGGCGGCTTGCGGCCCGCCCCCGGCGTGTACGGGTTGTCGCGCTTGTTCACCGGCTCATTCTCACGCTTTCTAACGAGCGAAGTATGGAGGTTAGAAAACGGCAGAGTCGGGCGCCGTCCGAGAAGCGGGTCGTGCCCACCCAGCGCGATTCTAAGGCAACCGTTAGAAACGGTTAGAGAGGCTGCAACCGGCCTGACACCCCGTCGACGCGCAGCTCGCCCCGCGTCCCCGCACACGAGCTGCGTCCGACCTCGCACTGGAACGTCCCGCTCGACCTCTGGTGGGCGGCGCGCAGCCTTGCTTCCGGCTTGCGCGACACGCCGATTTCAGGCCCTGCAAATGCCAAGTCCTGCGAACCCGAAGGCCCACAGGACTTGACCCGGCGACTCTGACAGGCGGCAGCCTCGCCGTCAAGTACGCCCTCGAATCGAGGACGACGCCGTGCGCGCCAGAGGTCGTTGAAGCGCAAGACTGGAGCCGTGGGGCAGAGGAAAGACGTCCGCGAGTTCATCCGCCGGCTCGAGTCCGCCGGCCTCACCGTCGAGCCGACGCCCGGCCACTACCACGTCCTGCGCGACGGCAAGCCGCTGCGGAAGCAGAACGGGATGCCCTTTACGCTCCCGTTCTCCCCCGACACGATTCGCTGGCGCAGAGCGGCGATCGTCGAACTGCGCAAGCTCGGCATCGACCTCGACCGATGAGACGGTGGGCAGGCGCCTGCGTCGCTATCGGCACTGCGGCGGCGGGATACGTCCTCTGGGCGAGGAGCCGGCAACTTCGCTGGGGTGCAAGCGAGGACGACGCCAGCGGGCCTCTCCCCGGCGATGAGCTCATTCCCCGCCCCGACCTCAGCGCCACCCGCGCGATCGCCGTGAACGCCTCCGCCGACCGGGTCTGGCCCTGGATCGCCCAGCTCGGACAAGGCCGGGGCGGGTTCTACAGCTACGACTTCCTCGAGAACCTGGTCGGGTGCGATATCCACAGCGCCGAGCGCATCGTCCCCGACTGGCAGGACGTCCAGGTCGGCGACGAGGTCAAGCTCGCTCCCGAGGTGGCGCTCGGGGTCGCCGTCCTCGAGCCCGCGCGAGCGCTCGTCCTCCGCGGCGGTGTCCCCATGGGGAAGACGCCGCCTCCCTACGACTTCAGCTGGGCCTTCGTGCTCCGCGAGCAGGCAGACGGGCAGACGCGGCTGCTCGTGCGTGAGCGATACGGCTACACCAGCTGGTGGGCGCCGCTCCTCGTCGAGCCCGTTCAAGTTGTCAGCTTCCTGATGACCCAGAAGATGCTTCGCGGGATCAGGGACAGAGCCGAGCGCATCTGGACTGCGACCGACTGAGCCGCGGCTGCGCCGTAGTGGACTGCTCAGGCTGACTTCGGCTTGCTACAGCGGCAAATCGCTCGGCTGCAACGGAGGGGGTCGATAAGCGCCGCCCGAGGGGCTCGGCGGATGAAGGGTTACGCCTCGCAGAACAGCCGCTCGACTGCGGCGCGGACCGCGATACCGGCTCGCGGGTCGATGCGGAAGCCGTCGACGAGCGTGTTGCCGCTGAGGAAGACAACTGCGACGCGCGCTCACGCCCGACAAACGCCGACAAGCGGTGCCGTGAACGCGCCGAGCGAGTAGCCCACGACCACGGGTAGCCCACGACCACGGCTCCGCGGCGCTCGCCGACCGCCCCGACGACGGCGTCGTTGTACTCCTCCCAACCCGCCGACTCGTCTCGCTCGGGAGGTCGACGGCGACAGCGTCGTGCCCGCGCTCGCCGCGACGCAGGGGCAACCAGGCGCCAGCCCCGACGCGCTCCCACCACCTACGTGGATGAGGCGAACGTCGCCATCGCGGCCTCGCTACCCGGGGCTCACGTGCAATGCTCCCGGCTCGGTAGCTCAACGGCTGATGTCATAGACGAGGTGCGTGACCCGGTCGGCTTGCACGACTGCCGACGGGTTCTCGAACAGCAACGGCTCAGGCAGGGCGCCAGTGGCGAAAAACGGCCGGCCAGAGCCGAAGACCACTGGGACGAGATTGACGACGACCTGGTCGATCAGGCCGAGCTCGAGCGCCTGGCTGCCGATCTGGCCGCCGGCGACGTCGACGTCACGGTCGCGGGCGAACGCCCTAGCGGCAGCGATCGCCTTCTCCACGTCGTCGACGAACGTGAACGGCGCGGTGCCTGCGTGCTCCCAGTCCGTCGGTGCCCGGTGGGTGACGACGAAGACGTGCTCGCCTACGGCTGGCTTGCCGTTCCAGCCGTCGGTCAGGTCGAATAGCCGCCGTCCGATGACGTTCGCCGCCACGTTGCGGTAGTGGCTCGTCATGAACTCGGCCGAGGCTCGGCTGCTGCGGGCGGGCTCGTGGTCACCGCCTGGCAACGTCCACGTGGCGTCGCCGCGGCCCAGCCAGTCGAAGAGCGGCCCCACGTCGTCGTTGTCGTCGGCGATGAACCCGTCCAGGGAGACCGCCGCCACGCCCATGATCGTCTTGCCCATGCTCCCTCCCTTTCGCTTCGTCAGCGCCGGACGCGGTAGTGCATGTGGGTGACGCCGCCCTCCCCCTCGAGGATCCGTGTGCGCTCGAGCTCGATCTGCTCGGCAGCGAGGCCCTCGAACAGACGGCGCCCTTGGCCGAACAGCACCGGGACGACATGGAGCTCGAGCTCGTCGAGGACGCCGGCCGCAAGGACGAGTTGCGCGACTCCCGCGCCGTGGACGAGCACGTTCTTGTCTCCTGCGGCCTCTTTGGCCTGCGTCATCGCACTCGTGATGTCGCTGACGTAGGTCACGAGCGGCCACTGCGAGATGTCGATGCCCGGCTCGCCGCGGGCGAGGATGAAGATGGGGACGCCGTCGTGGTGGTCCCCGCCCCATCCGCCGGCCGGCTCGAAGGTTCCCCGGCCAGCGACGACCGCGCCGGTGGACATGAACTCGTCGACGATCGTGCCGTTGACGCCGCCCGAATGTCGGACGGTCTCGAGATCGACATCGCCGCTCGTCATGAACCACTCGTGCAGCCGGTGCCCGCCGTCACCGAGCCCGTTGCCCGGTCCCTCGTTGGGGCCGGCGATGAACCCGTCGAGGGACATCGACATGTAGAGAACGGTCGCGAACACGGCGTCTCCTTTCGCTCGCGCAGGAACTGCCGGTAACTTATAACCGAATGGTTGTACATGAGCTGCGCGAGGCCGAGGCCGACCGCCTGTTTCAGGCGTTGGCGGACGCGACCCGCCGTGACATCCTCCGCCGCTGCATACACGGTGAGCCGTCCCTGTCGCGGCTCGCCGACATGTACCCGATGAGCTTCGCCGCCGTGCACAAGCATGTCGCGGTGCTGGAGCGCGCGGGCCTGGTGAGCAAGGAGCGGCGCGGACGGGAGCAGCTCGTGCGCACCGACGGCCATGCCCTCGGCCGAGCGCGCCGCGTGCTCGACGAGCTCGAGGAGCTTTGGCGGCGACGCATCGACCGGATGGCGGAGCTGCTCGCGGAGGTTCCCGATCCTGAACGGCACGAGCCGTCCCAGGAGCACAGGTGAGCATCGTCAGCATCGAGAAGGACGTCGACGGCCTGAGCTTCGTCCTCGTCGCCGAGTTCGATGCGCCGATCGTGCAGGTGTGGGAGCTCTGGGCGGATCCAAGGAAGCTGGAGCGCTGGTGGGGGCCACCGGGCTACCCCGCGACGATCGACAAGCACGATCTCCGTCCCGGGGGCGAGGTCACTTACTCCATGACCGGTCCAGGCGGTGAGACATCTCGGGGTTGGTGGCGGGTGACGTCGGTCCACCCGCCGAGATCTCTCGAGTTCACGGACGGATTCGCCAACGAGGACGGAACACCGAACTCGGAGCTGCCGACACACGCGGTGCAGGTGCGAGTTTCAGAACAGGAGGCCGGAACGCGAATGGAGCTGCGCTTCGTGTTCGAGTCCCGCGAGCAAATGGAG